>Ga0179591_1270952_pt1 | contig 14960 bp, 15 predicted proteins | sample CZOMad2_1_08_16f_FD_182891 | JGI IMG/M metagenome (GOLD analysis project Ga0179591, IMG submission 182891) | Vadose zone soil fungal communities from Angelo Coast Range Reserve, California, USA - CZOMad2_1_08_16fungal (PacBio error correction) | ecosystem: Environmental > Terrestrial > Soil >...
TTTCAGTGGGTAGCCTGGGAAGGACAAATATAAATTGGGCTGCATATTGGGGAGGGGGGAAAGGGGGGAGGGGAAGTCAATACCGACGGGGGCTTCATTGGCTAATTGTCAGAGGGAAAAAGAAAGAAAAGTAGCCCAGCAACAGGGCCTCGCCGTTGAGGGGGGCAATGCAACCCAAGGAAAAAAGGGGGTGTGCAAAAGGCAAGTGGGAAATTAAATCGGCGTCTTGAACTCAGAAACCGAGGGAGGGTAGGCCCAGGTCTGCAACGATGTCCAATACTGCAAGGTTCAGGAAGGTGGGGGGGGGAAAGTGGGGGACAGAACGGAGAAGGGATTTCAGAGCATTATGTTGGGTACGAAGGGGGGGGCAAAACCCAAGAGAGGAGGAAGAAAATCCCAACCAGCACCAAGGAGGGATCAGCAAGCACACATCAAGGACCAATGTTAAGGCGGAAGAAGTAGGGGCGGGAACCTCATTCTACAGCTCGAAAAGGAAGAAAACTGCACTGCAAATGAAAGACCTAAAAGAAAAGAGGTCAAATTCCCGGTTCCTGGGGGGAAGGAGAACGATCACAGAAGTTGAGAATAACAACGGCTTTGGAGTTCTTCAGGGCTCCGGGTCCAAGAAAGGGGGGGCCGAGAAAGGTGTCTCAAAGACTCCCAGAAATATAGGAGGAATAGAAGGAAGGCGCCAGCAACCTCCGAGGACAAGCCATCATCGCGCAGAAGGCAAGTGGTTACGGCCATTAACTGACAGGAGAGGAAAGGGAGGGGTCGAGAAAAAGAGACTCAGAAAACAACAACACGAGGGGGGAAATATTTTGCGAAACTGCGCTTATCATGGTGGGGAGGGGACTTTAGGCAGGAAGGAGAAGGAGAAAATGTCCGATAGTGCACCTCGGAGGAAGGGGGGAGAACGGGTCCCCTTCACTCTGAAAGCTTGATATTCTATGCCGTTCATCGAGGGGAAGCGGGTCACAACAATTGCTCCTGGAGAGAAGCCTCACTCAGAGGAAGGTCGGGAAAAATTCTAAAATAGGGTCTGTTTTCTCCGGGAAGCAAACTCAAAAAAGGGGGGACTGGGTGCGATCGGTGATTGGTTTCATCTTCAAGGTCTGAAAGCGTCGAGGGGAGAACCTGTCCATTTACGGTCTTGGGCCGAGAATCAAAGGGGAATAAAGAAACTTTGCGGGTCACGTGAGGGGGGGGGAGGGTGAGGGGGGGGGGGGGGGGGGGGCCGGCGGGGAGGGAATTTTTATGGGCAATCAATTTTGAGTCAAGAGACAACAATCCAAAAAAGAAAATGCTTGGACCCGACTACTCCTGGGGGGAAAGTAAAACACTACCCAGGAAGCCGAGGACCAAATGGAAGAAAAGGTCGATTACCGCCGTTAAAACCGTCGGTTCGGGAAGAGGTATCTTGAAGAGGACGCGAGAAGGGAGTTGCAAAGACAAGTGACGGACTCGGCAAGCCAGCTTGGGGACTACGATGGGTGGAATTTTGGCAAAATCCAATGGCGTGAAAAGAAATTTATCGTGGGGAGGGAGAGGGGAGCGAAAGGGCTAGGTATGACTCAAAGTTCTCAGCTCCCTTAACAAAAAGGTCACAATCCATGATGACATAAGGCTCATGCAAATGGGGGGGCATGTACGGAGGGAAAACGGCGACAAAAGAGAACATGGCCACCGAAAAGAGTTCTCGCGACCGCGCATGTGAGGGACAAAAAAAAGCCGGGTCTATAAGCAAACAAGGGGGAGTAAGAGCTCAGGAGGGAGCGATACCTGCCAAGGGGGAGAAAAGAAAGGAGGCGCGAAAAACGTCGGAGATCAATTTAACCTTTCAAACGGTCGAGGGACAGAAGGAGAGGGAAGGAAAGGGGGAAAACACGCTCAAACGAAAAAAATGGCCTCAAATTTAGCATCTACCTGAGAAAGAATCGATAAACGGACGTTTGGCGTTAAGTTTACTAAAGTCCCGGGAACTCAGGAGCAGACAGGAATCTTCTATGGGGGGCCTGCAGAAAGAAAATGAACAAATGAGTACGATCAAAAGACGCATGCGCTCAGGAATGGGCAACAGGGAAGACGCAAAATGTCGACGTACCTGAAGGACCAATGAAAAACAACTCTATAAGAGGAAGACTTTAAAGTCCTAAAACATTATCGGGGGGAACGCGAAGACAACTCCGAGCTTAGCTTAACACGGAAACCGGGAAAAGCATAGAGTGGCAGGGGACATCTCCGGAAGGGGGGGAAAATGATAGTATGGGCCCAACGGTTCCTCATCTTCTAAGAAACAATGAATCGGACTTTCCTAACCCTAAATTATTGCGAAACTGTGTGATCTCTATCATTCTATTAGGGGGGGTGACAATCAGGAACCTAAGGGCGTCGGGATTCACTACATCCTTCCCTAAAAGATCTGTGATGTTCGCGCCACATCGATCTTTTACCCAGCGGATGCCGATGGGAGTGTGAATAGAATATACGCCGTCCCCTACGCGCCAGCTATTCTCGAAGAGATTCATATCGGGAGTTGACTGAAGTGAGGGAGGGGGGGAGCGTGGGGGCAACAAACGCGGCCCTAGAGGGTTAGAAGGATTAAGGAGTATTACTATGTACGCCAAAACCTAGGTAGGAAAGTCAACGAGCTCTGGGGGGGTCCCACAGAAGGCAGCCGGGGACACGGAGGGGTAGAGGGAAAAAAACCTGTCGAGCCGGGGAAAACCAGTGCCTGTGGGATGACTTTACGCGATCAGGATTCGGGTTGAAAAAGGTCCGGTCACTGGAGCGACCGAAAATGTAGATAGATTCCTCCTTTGAGAGGGAATTGAGAAGTGGGCCTACTCAAACCATAAAACGGAAGCTTTTGTGTGGGGTGTAAACGTGGGGGACATTATGTTCCGCGTCCACGGTGAAGTGTTCTAGCTTTCATTTTCGCTTCAGTCAAGGCGCCGGGAGGAACATTATAGGAGAGAAATGACACATACAATAACTGATTGGGAAACGATGACCAGGGTGGGCTCTAACGGAGGAAAGTTTATGTACTAGACATGTCGTTCTTCATAAAATGCTGGTCTTAGTAAATATACTATCGTTGCCAGAAAGTCTTCCTGATCCAAAAGAGGGGGGAGAGAAAGAGAGTCCGGAGCCCTATATGCAATGGGATTTTTTCGAGGGACTACTCGGAAGAAGATAAAAAGAAATTTATTCCTCTTCAAGGCAAAACATAGTTGGGGCCAGGGTTGAATGCCATGGATGTGGCCTCGACCCTCGAAACGCCAGGAGACAAAAGCTTGAGCGAAAGGTGGGGGGAAAGATAAGCCGTCAAGGAATAGAAAAAAAAACGCAGGCGGCCGTGGAGGGAAACCCGATGTCCCACCAAGGAAGAAGAAGAGAAAGGCCAACCAAAAGGAACACGCACGAAGCAACTGGCTGGCGAATTCATGGGAGTCGCGGTAAAGGCAGGAGAACGTGTAGGCTGAGGTCGGGGGGAGAAAGAGGTCCGGTAGACGCCTTTCCACACGGGTTTTGGGGGCATTTCTAAGAAAAAGTGACTCATCTTGGAGGGGTGAAAATACCGGCGAGGCGAGCTTTCCGCCGGGGAAAGAAGAAGCGACGAAAACCAGAAGGAAAAAAAACCATTCTTGGGGGGGTGACTACCAAAGGGTCAGTTTAGTATATTTTAGGATCAGAACACAGTGGGGGAACTCAGGGGCGAGGGGCGGGAAGATCTCATCACCAAAAAACGGTATTATTACAGAGGAGGGATGCAATAAGAGGAAAAGGACAAAAGAGAAACAAAGGGTCGATCCAGAAAATCACGAACGTCTCTTGTATTCAAAAGATGGTTTGTAGGGGACATCGGGGAGTAGAGGAAAAAAAGAAACGTATAGACGGAGCAAGAGGGGAAAAAACGTCGCGCAAAAGGGAAGGAGAGTCAATGCCAAAACAGGGGGAACTGTTGCAAAGTCGGACCGCAATCCAGAAAACAACCGAAGGGTTGAAACGGCCGATGGAAAGAGATTATTAAAAAAAAGCCGGTTTATCGGGTCTTCGTCATTGTGGGGACAGGGACTGGGGGGGGGAAAACGGACCGCAAGGGAGACGTGCGTGTTTTAAAACGGAGCGTGCCGTAGGGTGGACTTCCACACAGTAGCGCAAATGGGGAAAAAAAAAAAAAAGCCCATACCTTTACATGAAGCAGGGAAAAGGGAAAAGAAAAGGGGGGTGCCGGGGGGCCCTATTATCTCAGAAGAGTGGTCTAGAGAAAAAACAAAAAAAAGGTTATGGGCTGCCATCGTCCCTCGAAAATGGTGAGGGGGGAGGGGGGGAAAACAGGGAAGGAAAAGTTCTTGCATAACCACAAAAACAATTAAACAAAGGTCTAGAAGCCAAATGCCCTAAAAATGTCAGGGAAAAGCACTAGAAAGCTATCAGAGGTGCAAATGCAAACCTTTGGATGGGGGCACTCGCGTAAGTGCCTGTTTGGGAATATATAAGCAAAACCCCTCTAACGTCATGCGAGGAAAAAGGGAAAGCACAAAGGCACCAAACCCCGAGAGGCGTAAAGGTGCGGCGTGGATTATTACCTTGCAGATATGATGATGAGATCGAAAGGTCTCTAAAAGGAACACGGAAAAAAAAGGTTATCCTGACATAGCAGCGGCAAATAAGGGCCAACGGAGGGAGAAGGGACTGAATTTGCTGGTGCCAACAGTAAGAAAGGGTCGGACGGCCAAAGATCCGAAAAACGTTTAAATTCAGACAGGGTGTGAGAATAGAAAAGACGAATGGTCGAACTCCTATAGGTAGGGGGCAAAGGGGGGTTTCCAAGGGAGCCCAAAAAAGGGGCATAGATAGGAGAATAGCGGAAAAGCAATCGCTTTCGTTTCAGGTAGGGTCTAGCCCAAGCGCATCAGAAGGGGTTTTTGGGGGGGGGACCCACATAGCTGATTAAGGATATTCGTGCAGACACGAGGTCAGCACGCCACGATTTAAGCAACGGATGCAACCGCCGGATGCAGTCTCACAATTTCGACCAGATGGGCCTACAATCGGGGAAAAAGGCGGAGAAGACGCTGCACCACGCTGCGGAGAGGGGGACTATGGCAGCACAGCATTAATTCGGCGGCTGGGAAGCGGTCTGAGTGGTTCGTTTTGACGTCGGTTGGGGGAACTTAAAGAGGCATAGGGATCGCGTGTGGTTCCAGTCAGTCAGGTTTAGAAACGCAAGTGGCGCGTCGGGAAGTTTACCGAATAAAAGGGGCGCAGAAAAAGGGGCCGGGTGGGATAAGACGGTAAAACTCGATATAGGCGCGCTCAAGGCAAGTTGAAGGCAGGAAAAAAAAAGTACCAAGCTTGAGCTTCGGGCACTAGGGCTGAAAGGGTTAGGGCATTCGCTCATGGGTTATCAAAGGGGAAAGGACGAGTGAAAGGAGGGGGGATCCTCCGGAGGGTCATCGTAGAACGACCGGGGGGGGTCCTAACAGGTAGTCTTCAAATATTTATCTATAGGATATCTACCTGCGGGCAGGGACTGAGGGGGGGGAATTCTGATCTAACGGCTGTAACTGAAAATCGAAAAGCAATACGGAGGCAATGGTAGATTTTCGGAAGGGAAACCGATCATTCGATCGTGGGAAAAGAAGGGGATGGGAATGAGTATCATGCCGCGGTTATCTTAATTCAAGGAGAATTTCGGGATAGATCAGCACGGGGATCCATATTGCAATAACGGGATGGGGGGGGGATTACCCATCCGCAGGTCGAATCTTTTATAAAAGGAGATGGGCAGGGGTGCAAATAGGAGAGATTCAGGAAGAAAGTAGAACAATGGGGCGGGGGGATCTGAACAGACGTAATCGGACCTTGTTCTAAAAAATCTATGGCATCTCTTTGAGGGGGGCATGGGGCAGGGGATAAAGGAATCATAGGGGTGTTGAATGTTTTCTAATGTTACAAATATTGTTGATACTCAAGACAACGCCCACCAGAAGTAACCAACAAAAAAGCAGCCCTCAATCAACTCCATGGGAGAGGGGGAGAGACGCGGGAGAAGAAGGAGAGTCATAATGAACATCGACGAAAGGGGACAGAAAGGGCATACTAGGGTCCAGGACCTAGAAAAAAAAAAGTTTCGCTGGGAACCTTGTTGTGGGCGGAACCAGAAAAGACGAAATAGGTAAACGACACGGAGGGAGGGGGATGCGGCACGCGTCAATCTCCAGTTTCATCTCAAAGGTCCGGATGTTCTGAAAAAATGGACCTCGAAGCATGCTTGAAGGGGAAAAAGGAGGAAATCCTCCCGCCGTGCCAGTAAAGAAGGGGAATGAGGAGGAACGCAGGGACATTAAGAACCGAACTGAATCAGCTCCCCTGCGTTGGCGAGCCATCTCTCTCAAAACATTAATAGGTAGGACCACGAAGGCAATCTGATCATGGGTGAGAAAAATGCTGTCGTGGCGCGTTCATGAGAACAGGGAATTACGGGTCGCCAGATCTTGCACTCGGCGGGGGAGGCTGAGATGGGGGTCACCTTTCACACCATGCTTCAATGTAATATTTTTGGCTAACAGAATGGGAGAGAAAAAGACTGGGGGAGTCGCTCTGACCGCCATCCTCCGGCGTGCTCAATCATGCTGATCGTTCGCGCTCAAAACGGGGTTTTGAAAAATCCGGGCGATGTAGGGGAGGTCGTCAGGGGACAGGGGTCTGGGACACGTCGATGTTTCCTGGCAATTATTGGGCGGGAACGCCAGGTCTTCAAAAAGGCTGGGAAGCTTACGGGGGAGGCAGGGAGCCCCTGCGCTGCCGGGGTGGTTACTCAGACTTGTGTGAGGTTGGATGTGAAGTGAAGGGGGAGACCTCTTTGGTTCAACAACTGGGAGAAAAAGGAAACTAATGCAGGAAATCAGAGGGGGAAGGCCATTCAAACATCCCGAAGAGCGGACAGACTGAAAGCAATTAGCAAGTGCAAATACAGCAGGATTAAAAGAATTTCAGCGGGGAATTCGCGCGGAAGATTGTGCACAGGTGACAAGGGGACGTCTGGCATCAAAACTACTTGACAAATCGGATGGGGTGCATGGAAAAAATCCAATGACGAAGTCACTTTGAAACGCGAGGTGAAAGGAGAAGAAAGAATGGAGCCGGTTAAGGATACCGTTCTACAGGTCGGCCAGGTAATCACCCAAAATTCAATCACATAGATCTCTAAACCTAAAAGGGGTATCATTAGGGGCTGCCACGGGACAATAAAGGCTGTAAATGACGCAGGAAACGACATTCTATCAGAACGGGGGCAAACCCACTTCCCTGCTCCGCAGCTAGGCGAAAATATACCAAAAGAAAATCATGGGAAGGTCAATATCAAAAGGGGGGGGGGGGGAAAACGTCAGGCAATTACTTGCCGCGTCTAATCCGCGCCCTCCACTAAAAGGAAAGTTTAAACACTCTCGAAGGCGCAGCAAAACACCTGTCATACGAAAAGGAGGGGAAAGAAGAGATAACGGCTGGTCCTTTGTGAAATTTCTGTCAACACCATCGTATAAAAAAGCGTCAGCGGAACTATATCGAGTGAAACGTTCTAAAACATTCTGACGAGACACAAAACTTTAAAAAGGGGTATTCTGGGAAAAATATTACTATCATGGCAAAACGTCCTTAAAAAGAAGGGAACAACCGCTCGGCGTGAAAACCAAGAGTAAACAATCGAACCCATCCAACTAAAAACAAAGCGCCAGACGCAGGAAATTTAGTCAAAGATTCGCTCACAAAAGGGAACCAGTGAAAAGATCTCACCTACAATGTGAAGAGCGCGGCTCTCTCCATCATGAGAATGCTGGGCAGGGAGGAAAAAACATAAAGGCTTTTCTAAATTTTTGGGAGAAAGCAAGAATCGGAGATAACGAGCCTCCTTGCGGAGGATAATAAATGGAAGGGAAGAGAAATATATGACGTCTTTGGTTGGGAAAGAGCCATCCACTCTGGAACCCCAAACTTTCTCTGAGGCATTGGGCAGGGGGGGGAGGAAAAAAGGATCTCATCCTACCGGCGGAATAATCAAAACTATTCTAGGCGGGGAATAGGGATGGCTACGAACTGCCGAATTCTTCAAATCAGCATATAAAAAAAAATGGGACTTAATTAAAAAGAGTAACTCTTAATTACGAGGCAGAAATCGCGTCAAAGTAACGGGTAAGCGAGGGTGGTCAAAGGCATAAAAAGATTGAACGGGGACAATGATCTATCTCGAAACCAATCAAAAATAACAAGCCGACACGGGTCCTTGGAACGAGTTGCCTCCGATTACAGGGGGGAGGAAAAAAAAGCGGACAGGGTGGAAAGAAGAGGGAAACGCGGAAAAATGTCTTCTCTGGGCCTCTACAACCTAGTAGGGCTCCTCAGAAAGCACAAAAAATGGTCTAAAGAAATCAGGGTTTTTTGGGGGGGGGCTTTCGGGAGACCGGGGATAGTATTAAGGAAAACGTCAACAACCTCGATCGTACCAGCACTTCTCCCGGGGAGAGATCTAACCATAAAAAAGCTTCTTTTTAAAAAAGGGGGAAAGAAAACGCCGTGATACTCCCGTCGACCGGAGGAAAAAAAAAAAAAGAAAAAAAAAAAACTACGGCGAATCCGGGCGGGGGAGGGGAGTAAAACAGAACCAGGAAAAATCGAGGATTCAAAATACGACCTAACACATTCGGTCAAAGAGGGACCGCCGACCGGGACTATGGGAACATAAAGTCGTTCGTAGGCGAACAGCCAACCAAAAAAAAAAAGGAAAGACAAGAGTTCCTCGTCTAGGCGAATAGGCCAAAGAAATTGGCGTGGCAAAGGGAAAAAGTCACTTCAAAGGAACGCGTCCAAAATTTAGAACTCGTTCGATCAGCGGGAAAAAAGGTGTGGAAAGGGAAAAAAGGGAAGACGGGAAGGTCACGCTCGAACCACTCAAGGGATCATGATGCGAAGGGAAGAGTCCCAAAAAAAAGTCCAGCATACGACAGACAAATGACGCCACAAACGATCAACTTCGGTGATTATTCCTTGAAAGAGCGGGAAACCTTCGAGGGGAAGAGAGTAGGAACTCGTGCTTCAAAAGGGGAACCCGTGGGTCATTTATCGGATAAATCAGGGGAAAGAGACTTAATTTGCACTCAGATCGATCGAAGGTCACGAAGACCGACTCCATATCCAAACCATATTTTGGAATGCAGTCCGGGGTTTTGGTCTAGAAACACCCATTGGGTAGCCTGGCGAGTGTTCAAGCGATCACACAACAACTGAGAAAGGGAGGGAATCCTCAAACCGGAGAAAAAAAACAAATGGGTGGAGATCCTAAAATACACGACGGCCTTCAAAAAAAAGAAGGGGGGGCGAGATGGGCGAGCGTACGCAGTAACGACGTAGCCGTTGTAAGCCGAAAGGGAGGGGAGAGAAATGAGCTCTCAATTCAAACGTCGAACCGTTTGTCGTAAGTTAGACGAATCACATCAGGAAACGAAGGGGGCGAAGGGGCGAGGTGGGGAAGATAACACCATTATGGTGCGTGAAAGAGGTTGGAGAGAGGGGATGGAAGGGGGGGTGGAACGGCCGTCAAGAAACAATACGAGGGGTTTCGATGCAAATACCGGCCGTCGGATTTAATTCCACACACAGGAGGCAAAGAAGTGCCGAAACGGGGAGGGGGGGAAGATGGAAGGAAACGTAACGCCAATCATGGGCGCATATTAAACGACGAGGACTAGGGAGGATATCTGCAGGGGGGAAGGAACAAAAAAAATTTTATTGTCAAAAAAAAAGAAGGCCAGAGGGAAAAAAATGTAGTGGCGGACGACCGGCAGGAAAGGGCACATAAGGATCGTAACCATCAGGGTCGTGGAAAAAAACGCCGGCTTTCGCAGGGAAAAACTATCGACAGGAAAAAAAAAAACGGTTCAAAAGCACGTCAGGAAAAACCAACAGAAGGGGAATAGGGGGGGGTCAGGGGGAAGAGATCACGGGAAGCCGTTGTTTCGGATCGAAAATCACAGCAAGGGTGACATCCTCTAAAAAAGAGCGCGCTAAGACACAAAAGGTCAAACACCAAACACCCGCGAGTACATTCCATAAGGATGACCTAGAAAGGGCCGAAAAAGGAAGCGAGAGACATCAGGGAGATGGAACGTCCCTCGTTTAAGTAAAAAGGAATAGAACATATCGCGGAAAAAAAAGAAACAAGTAAAAAAAACAGAGAAGGGAGGCGGACAATGGGGGGACTTTTGGACGGGCTATGGATCGGCTGGAACTTTTATTCGTGAAAAAGCCTCCGGCCCTGGAGATTACCGCAAGAGAGTTTGGGGGGTTGGAGATCTTCATCTATTTCATCGATTCAAAGATATCGGGTCGTGCCCGGCTTGGGGGGAAATTACATACGATTCGGGAGGCGTCCATGGAAAAAGCTATATGAAATATTCGACAGCTGTTAAAACCAAAACCAAACGTATGGGGGAAACTATCGGAAAGCATCCACTGAAGGGGGGGGGGGGTTGACCACTCGTAGTCGGTTAGATGCCACAAACCTTAGATAGGTGGCAATTAATCTAAAGGGGAAATCATCCTCGGCCGAAAAGGGGCCCCAAAGGATCCTGGGCAAACAATTTCTACCCGATTTTTAAGGCCGCAAAGCTATTCTGGCGGAGATAGGCGCTGAAGAACTCGGCCAGTGACAGAAGAGTGACGACGGCAGCATATATAACCATGTCCAGTCCGAGGGGAAAATGGGAGAAGCTTTGCGGGGGGAGAGGGTGAGCGGAAGTTGTGAGTTACTGACGGGCTCTTCGCCGAGGGGTTTCCATTAGTCAAAGAAAACCGCTAAGTGAGTCGGGGGGACGTGAAAACATTAAGGAACAGACGGGTGGCATATTACATCGGGTACTTGTGGAGAGGGGGGAAAAAGCGAGTCTGAGTACCTCTCAGGAGGCGTACAGTTTACCAGAGGGGAAAAACTCACAAAAAAAAAGCGCGTTTAAGAGCTGGGCGTGTCACTTCGGATGAAAGGAAGTTCATTGGCGCCTGCCGAGTGGTGGGAAGAAGGAAGGTCCCGATTCCATGGGGTGATCGGAATAAAGTCGCTTCGGGTGACTCCTACCCTCGAAGGGAAAGTAAACCATGATTTATAGAGGGGATATCGAGTAGTGATGTTCTCAGTGCCTTAGGGTCCTGCGGGACGTAAAGGATTGGGGCCTACGTTAGAAAAAAAATGGAAAGGAGGGAAATGGACTTTTTCAAAGTGGACTCCGAAATGGAAGGAAAATTTTTGAATTCGAGAACTCAAGGGGAGATTTTTTCGTGGGTATAAAGGGAAGGAAGGTTGGGAAGGGATTTCTTCCCAGCAATTGTCTACACTATTCGAACATCACCAGGAAGATAATTATTGGTGCAAAAAGAAGCAGAGAGGGAAAAGAGGGCTTAGATAACCCGTATTGCAAGAAAGGGGGGGGCGCTGAATTCAGTAGGGAAAATGAACAAGAATAGACCTCTCAACCATCTACTGAAAAGAAAAAAGAAAAATTTTGACAAGAGTCAAAGCTGCTTCGGAGTTTTGGGAGTCAATACAAACGTAGAAGGGAGGAGAGGGTGTTGTTTCATTGTGGGGAGACTGGGGGGAAAAAAAAAGCTGATTTGAACTCACTCAAAAAAAAGGAAAAAGAAAAAAGAAGCCGGGAGGAGGAACAACCGTCCCGCAAAAGCTTGACTCGGAAAAAAGCGGCAAAAAAGAAGATCACGAGACATCGACGCTGACAGAAGGGAAAATGCCGGGGAGCAGCCAGCACCCCAGGGTCAGAAGGTGTGGGAGCAGAGGGGAAAAAAAAGGAGATTGATATAACTATCTCTTTGGGGGGCGGTCACGTCTACGGAAAATTCCTTGGGTGGCACCGAGGTAGAGAGAACTGCCGAGCCATAAATAACCAGAGAATCAGGGGGACGGGAGGGACCAAGTAACATAAGAAAGAAGAGGCCCAAAGACATCCTTTTGACCCTGTATCAAGAAGGGGGGCTACTAAAGAAAGAAAAACCCGGCTTGGAGAACGAAATCTCATCGGAAAAACCAAAAATAGTACTATATGAAGTGGATAGCAAAGGGAAGGAGTAGCATGGGGGGAGGGTGGGCAGTTCTGGAGTAAAAAAATTTCCGCTAAAAGACAAAGAAGCTTCGAGTGCTGTCGTGCACAGACTGCGGCTTCGGGGTTGGAAAAAAAAAGAAATGAAGTTCCTCTAGGGACGCGCCGTTCATAAGCCATTAAGCACAAGAAAGTGGTCTCTAGCATACAAAGAAATCACCGGAAGAATGCTTCGGATATTGGGCGATATGGGAGGGAGAGAAAAGAAACCGGGGGGACCAGGAAACCTGTCGGGGAGATAGTTCGTCGGTCATAGAGGGCTTTTCGGTACAGCGTCGATGGGAAAAAGACTGCTGCTTACCTTGGCCATGGAGGGCTGGGAAACTTCCAAAAAAAATGGACAATGAGGGAATTGCTTTGAGGCGCTTAACGGCTGGGACGGGGGGCTGTTGGGAGTGAGAAAGCATCAATCAAAGATGGTGTTCGGAAAAAGAAAACAATAAAGATGCATGGGACCCGACAAGGGGGAAGTATGGACATTGAAACGCAAGCGGAAGAAGGAGCTAATCGATTGAAAAGGCTGCAGCTGTGACCGCTGCGGGGGAGACGAAGGGTCAGAGGTTGAAGGAAAAGAAAAAGAATAAATGTCAAACAAGGGGGTGGGGAGGGTATCATCCACGCTCCGGCCGGGATGGGGGGGGCTTTTGGCCAGAAATCTAGTCAGGGGGGATGTGCTACCTCGGGGCGGTCAAACATTGTCAAGGGGGGATAAGGGCAAAAGGAGGGGAAGTGATAGAACTACCCATGAAAAAAAATTCGGAGGTCTCCTACGAAAAATCAACATTTAGTAAGGGCCAGGAAGACCCGAGAAAAAAAAGGAATAGTCAGTAGCCGACGCGCTCGAAAACAACACACCGAAGCTGAGGAATGCTGCAAAAAACCCGCCCGAACGCCACGTTCGAGTCATACCAAAAAGAATCCTCATGGGGAATAAGGCGCGGCAACCTCATTCAATCTCAAGGGAAAACGAGGATGTAGGCCAAACAAGCATTTAAATCTTATCAGGTGAGCAACAAGGGATTCAGGTCGGGACCAAGTCCATCAATGTCATAAAGAAAGTAATTGCAATAAGGGGGAAATGAAGAAGGGGACTGGGGGTGGAACAGTTTGGAAAAAAGGTCAACCCTGGTGAACTGAGAGGTAAGGCGAGAGGAGGTTGAAAACGAGGTATCAAATCCACATGCTTAGCAAAAAAAAGTTAGGAGTCGTTCTTTGTATAGTAAAACTTCGTACGCACCGGAAGGACCAACAGTTTCGGAGGAGGGCAAGGGGAAAAGGAAACGCATAATCAAAGGTCTACCTCAAAGCACGAAGAAAAGCTACAGTCTGAAAGCCGTCCTACCTTAATGAGGAGAGTGGTGAGGGTTCACAGAGGGTATTTGATCGGTCTGCAAGACTCGGGGACTTCATCTCTGGTGGACGATACATTCTCCTATGGAAGTTTTAGCCATAATGCGGAAAAAGGTGGGGTATAGGCGCGACCGTCTGGTTGCCTGACCGGAGCAATGGTCTTCGGTGTAACCTGGACAGGGCAAATCTACTTTCTTGGGACAAGACCAGATACTTAGAAAGAGGTGAGTCTTGATACTGAGTGGGATGGCACTGGGTCGGTCCCTTGAAAGTTAATGAAATTCAATCTGCTATTCATGGGGGAAGACTATACTTGAGGGGCGGTCTGGCAATGTCACCCAACTAAAGAGTAGCTTAAGGGCGTCTTAACAGAAAAAACCTCTCTTTAAAAAGATAACTACGAAGGAATATTGGTCACACCCAGAAAGGCATTAAAGGGTATCTAGCTGAAATGGCAAAGAACAATTGCCGCCGGGGGGAGAAAGATAACGATCTCTCACTCGGAATCGTAGCTCCGGAAAAGAGGCGTACAGGGTCTATCGCAGGAACTGGAGGAAAAGAGCGGCATATTTGTGCGACACGCTCTTACTTAAACTCGGGTTTGGGGGGAAAGTTTTTTTCTTCTACGCTCGAAGAGCGGTAGAAGGGACTAAAGGGAGGAACGTACTCCCTCCTGAAAAAAAAAATCTGCAAAGTGACTCGAAGATAACCAAGGGGAGAAAGGCTGCTGGGGTACTCCTAGGAAAGGGATCCCAAAGCTACAGGATGTCGATCAGGTTAATGAAAAAAAAAAAAAGAGTGGGCGTGGCGGTCCCCACGAAAGTGAATACATCCTTGAAACTGAACAGCCGGGCAGACAGAAAAGAACAAAAAGCTTGTCTCCAAATTTACGTAAACGGACCATGGAAACCGAAAATTGACGGGGGGTGTGAAAAAAGTGCTCCTATAATAAAAGAGGGGAACTCGGAGGGGGAGCTCGAGCGACAAAAATCGGGTTGCAAATTTCCTTCAAGGGTCCGGGATACAAGGCTCGACCCTGGGGGAGAGACATTCTCTTAAGGGGGCCCAAAAGAAAGAAAACCGGGGGCCACGCACTCGAAGGGGGGTACGGGAAGGGTCTTCACACTCAAGAAAAAAACGAAAGAGAAAAAAAAATGAAACTCATCACGATCAACGAGGTCTAAAGAAAAAGGGTAAAAAAGCGTAAATCTGTCCGTCTCCACAACTTCGGTGCAAAAGGAGAGCCAAAGGGACGACTCGTCTGGGTCCCACCGTTTTGGAGGGAGAAAGTCATTTGGACGCGACGAGGGTGCATTACACATCCGATCTGGGGGTCGCCCAGGAAAAGCGAAACCCGCAAAATGCCCCCCCGAGGGGGGAGGAAATCAAAGGGCCGTTTTATGGGGCTCTTTTATTATCGACCCGGGGGGCCGTCAAGCGGGC
>Ga0179591_1373713_pt1 | contig 14956 bp, 16 predicted proteins | sample CZOMad2_1_08_16f_FD_182891 | JGI IMG/M metagenome (GOLD analysis project Ga0179591, IMG submission 182891) | Vadose zone soil fungal communities from Angelo Coast Range Reserve, California, USA - CZOMad2_1_08_16fungal (PacBio error correction) | ecosystem: Environmental > Terrestrial > Soil >...
ACAGCGTATGTGGCGCCGGGAGAGCAAACGGGACACCGCTGTTTCGATTTCGCGAAAGAACCTCAAAGGGACTGTCCACGTGTTTTCGGGGGGAAAAAGAAGAAGACCTGGGAAAGTCTGCTTGGTGATGTTTCAAAAAGGCGGGTGAACGTAGATTATCCAGGTTGTATCTCTCCCATCTATACTAATATAGGGGAGGCGGGAAACTGAGGTGGAAGGACTTCCTGAAATAATCAACCCTGGCTCTTGCATCAGGGAAAATTGTAGGTAGGGACGGTAAAAAAAAGGAATTTGAGTAATTTCATACCTTCTTTAAAAAGTTCCTAGAAGATGAAAAAAATGGGTATCAGGGAAAATGGTTGCTGGGGGGGCCCAAATTGAATCCTTAGTATCGCAAGGCGCATAACACTAATGCAATTCCGTTTTGAGAACCTTTGTTGAGGTCCAGAAAAGGAGGATGGAAAAATGAGGAAGAAAAAGACTAGCAGTTTTTTAGAGCCGTCGGCGTCGATTTTTTGACGGGGCCAAACCCGGACCACATAAGAACGTCTTGACCAAAAAAAAAGGGAAGAACTGGCCAGAATGTGGAGAAGGGGGCGATGAACTCGAGGGCACTCTAATCCGTACTTCGGGGTGGGGGGGAAAATGTGGGGGTGGGTAAGAGAAAGGAAAATGCAGAGAGTGACGGAAAAGAAAAACTTCGAAAATCGCAGCTAAAAAGGCCGAGAAAGAATGTTAACCGCAATCAAAAAGAACCGATGCTTGCAGGGATTCAGAGGGGGGATTATGTTCAAAAAAGCACGGAGGACCAAGGGCATATTTAACCGCCATAAAGCCGCTGCGAGGTGGGGGGTTCGTGCGCTTTTGTTATGGTCAGGGTGGAAGAAGGAGGGCGGGAAATGGGGGCGGGGGGTCGAAAGAAAAGACTTGGGGGTTAATTTGACAAATCAGGAGAGGGTGGACGGAAGGAAGCTGGCTTCTTGCCGTTGAAGTTTGACTGGTTTAGGGGGCAGAAAAAGAGGGAAGAAAGAAGGGATTTGGGGGGGCCGACGCTGTTCCCTCAATTGGCGCATTGAAACTGGGAAACGGCAAAAGCCTTAAGAGATTGCGGAACTTGGAAGGAGAAAGGGGAGATAGAGAACAAGATCTAAAAGAGGAGGAAACAGAGGAGGTGAGCTTCTCAGAAGCTAGACCCTGTGAAAAGACCCGGACACAAACCACATTCTCAATTAGGCTCAAAAGCGAGGGCCCAGAAGGAAGTGAAAATGTCATGAAGCCGAAAACGTAAAAGGCAAAATCCCCCAAAATCCTAATGGAAAGTCGTAGCACAACAATGCTCAAACCTCCAAAAAAGAACGCGCAAAAAGGGGCGGAAGACCAATCGCACAAATCAAAGTAAGCACCAAGGATTGGGGTACGACTACCGCATCTCCAAGAATCTATAAAGAACCTCATCACGCAAAAAATCACCAAAAAAAAGATCGGGCAGCAGATTGGGGGAGGGCGTGGAAAAATGATACCTCAACAACTGACACCTCAATGCAAGCCCCTCTCAAGCTACGAAGGACTGCCAACATGGCTCTTCTCGCCTCTAACACCTAAGAAAAAAAGGAGAGAAAGGGATACGAGAAAGGGGGGGGGATGAAACACCACCTCGCATCTGCTATAAAAGAATTAAGGTCCGATCGCTGCATTGCTGATAAAAAGTGGAGCCGGGGGAAAGGTAGGACCAAAGGATGGATCTCCCGAGATTATTCGTCCTCGTGGACAAAACAGCAAAAACTGATACCCAAACATGGCGAATACTGGACTAAAAAACGCCGCGGCAAAAAAAAAACTTGTCTACGAAGTGGAACAGACTAGTAAAACAGGGGAAAAACACCACTTTGGGCAGTCTCAAATTCCACAAAAATGTCAAGGGTCCATGACGATCCTTGTGTTTAGCTGACAAGGAAATGAATCTAAAAGATTGTGAATCCTGTCAAGATACTTGTGGAAGCTCTAGGCACTTTTCACCAAAAGGAAGGAAGTGAAGGGACCTGAATCAAAAAGGAATTGCGCTACACGAAATTTTCCCTTTGGTTTGGGGGTTGCCAAAAACGGTGGGTTAAACGAGAAGAGGAGCGAGGTGGCGGACGCGTATTTAACAACCGCCGCCAGGCTAAGGGACGCGGGGCCGCACTTACAACAGTATCACCAATCGATCACTCAGGAAGTTGGCGTCCTCACACAATCGCCTCCATTATGCTAAACCCAACGAAAGCCAGAAACTCGAGGAAGACCATTGATGCTTTTCAAACCGAAATCAAGCCCTAGAAGGCAAGGTAGGAAGAAAGGAAGGCCCGAGAAATTCGCCGTACAGTCGGCGATTTGGAGGTCCACTCAACCATAAGGAAATTGCCGAAGTCCGTCAAAACAAACGGGATTGTAACTCGTCCACAAAGAGGGGAAAGAAGACATCCAGGAAAAACGAAGCTTAGCAAATAAAGCACAGCACGCCATTCATCTCGGCACAGCAGGATTTCGGGTCTCGCCATCCTCCGGACCGGGGTGCAAATGCCGGCGCCTAGATCCTCACACACGCGGAAATAAAAAAGGGGAAGGGAGAGATTGGGATCTCAAAAAAAAGGAGGAGATGTCCATCGAGCAAGAGCAAAGAAAATGTACCCGACGCGAACTCCCTCGCCAAAAGAGGATCAATGGAATCTCAGTAAGACCTCATTCCTGGTTCAAAGGGGAAAGGGGAGGATGAAGAAGAGAAGTCTAGAGGCTGTTGTGCAGCCGCGGTTCTTTTTGCGATCGCCCCAGAAGGATGTCGCATTACAGAAGAAAAATCCTCGAAAGGCCTCAAGAAAGAGCAAAGGGAAAGACTTCGAAAGGGGGGACAATCAATCAGAATGCACCCAATACAAAGCCAATCGACCTGCTCCTCAAGAACGAAAAAGGAGAGACCCTAAAAAACCGGAAATGCTTCTCACCTGATGATCAAAAAGAAGAAGGGACAAAGGATCGGGAAAAGAGAACCGGAAGGATCTAAATCCACAGGAATAAATCCCTCTCGGGTTGCACAATGTTACTAATCGTCCCCTCGCAACGGTCGGAGCGGGAAGCTCAAACTCAAGATCAACAATCCACATCCTGGGAAATAATACCCGTCAGTTAAAGGGGGAACAACAGGATTCTAACGCCTTCTGCAAAAACAGGGACATGTAAAGGGAGGTGGACCAAGAAGGAGGTCCTGGGGGAGGAACCTACATAAGCCAACAATCCAGAGGGAACTCTCAGTTCTCAGGCAATTTTTAAGTTAAAAGAAAAGGTAAACGTCCTCGAAAAGTCATGAAAAAAAGGGCTACAAATTAATGGGGAGATCTAGTGGGGTAACTCCCCCCTCCCGCTAACCTTGATTCCTACCTCTATCAAAGCTACGCCGAACAAAGAAGGGATAAAGGACCGAAGCAGCAATCTACGCCTGTAGGATGAAGGCTTGCTACGTGCGACTAGAAAGCTGAAAAAGAAAAGAGGAACGAAGGCCGAAAAATCCATAAAAGGCCGCATCCCGCGAACTCTCGGGCAAGCCACGCCGCATCATAGGATTCAATCTGGAAAGACCAGAGAAGCAAGTCACCGGGCATCCGACGCCCTCTTAGCCCCATCAAGAGAGTGTCTCACTGAGAAAAGAAAGGAGCAGAGAAGCAGCCAGCAAAGGGGTGAGGACGCTACTTCCTTGAGAACTCAAAGAACAAGCCGACGCGAAGACCAACTGCCACACTTCGGCCGAAAACCAACATCAAGTCAACAAGGGAAAGAAAAACGGAGAAGGGAGCTCAGTCGCCTCGCAAAAACAAAACGAGGAAAAGACGAATTTTAGCCTGTAACTAAGGAGTGATAACATGGGGAATAGGCCAGGATCTTTGGGGAGAATGGGCGGGAATCACGCGTCGGATTTTTGAGTTAAGTCAAAAGGACGATTGATATAAAAAACGCGGATTAACTGAGGGGGGGAAGAGAAACGGGAGTCTGAGAAAGGGAGGAGGGAGGAGATTTTGCGGAAGACCAGTGGGGAGGCCGACTGCGCGGGAGTTGTGTACTTGTCTAAGTGTGACTCAGGAGGGGGGATGGGGAGAAATCTTCGTGAGAGGGAAGGCAGTGGAACGGTTGTTTGGCGCCGATTTTGCGTCGGTCAGCTGAGGCCTGTGCAGCTGCTTGGGAGTCAATCAAAACCACTGAAGTAGGGGTCGGGTGTGTTCGAAAGGGGGGGAGGGGGGAGTGGGTTGTGATAATATTTTGCGGCCGTAGCGCTGCGGGAGAGCAGGTAGACGCTCATACCTTTGAGATAAGGTTGTTCAAGGGGAGGAACAGAAATTTAGGGAAATAATACCGGAGAGGTAATTGTAGCGGTTTTGCACAGACGTGGGGAGAGACTTGAGTTCTGACCGTGCCATAACGGTGGATCCGATGGAAAAAGGGGGTTAGTTCCATCTGATTTGATGGGCTGAGGGGGACGGGCAATGGGCGAGGGACGGCCCTTGTACGCCAGAAAGAAGTTCCTGGGGGGGGGAAGAAGGGCGTTGGAAGGTCAGAAGGATTCGAGAATTTCTTTCGTGGTCAGCAGGCAGTGGGGAGTGGCCTATCTAGCGTTCGATGGGAAACGCAGGAGTTTATGCTGGACGGTCGAAGGGAGCCCAGGCAACCAGATAGAGCAAAAGGCCCGAATAAACGGAAGGGAAAGTGTGAGGAGGGGGGGGAGTATCGTCGGAGGATGGTGGGTGGCCGAGCCGTCCTTTCGGGCCTCGGAGGTGTCTCCCCGCGATTGGAAAGGAGGGCCTGGGAGAGGTTGATGGGGGGGTTTGCTAAGGACTGGGGAATCTGCGCGGTCGGTCGTAAGGTCTTAGAAGTATGGGGAGTAAAGGTTGGGCTTTGACGGCAAAAGAAAGAGTGCTCGAGTCATTGGTCGGGGAGGGAAATCTGGACATGGGACAGCTCGGGAAAAGTTAAAGCGGCTTAGGACAGACTCAGGAAGTAAAAATTTGGGGGGGGAAAGGAAAGATATTAGCTGTCTTGAATTCATTTGCTGATCGCTGAACGAAAAGGAGGTCAGAGATGGCTAGATGTCTATTCCAAGATCGAAGGGAGGGGAGGAAAGGGGGTTAAACCAGGTAAGGTGCTTGGTGCGATTTAGCTCGTTCCCAGGATCTTTGCAAGGTCAAGGAAGGAGGACTGGAGGGAGGCGTCTGGAAGTACCGGCATGGGGATTGACAGTTGCGCAAAACCCATATAGGGGTAAAAGGCGGATTGAAGGGTACGAATCAAGGAGGGTGACGAGTGAGAGAGTCCACCGGAGGAGAGGAGGAGGGGAAGGAGGGACGGCGGCCTGGAGAAAGGGAAAACCCCCGTGCTCCTTTGGAGGGGCGGAGAAAAAAAGGTGATCTGCGGGGAAGCAAAACGGCAACTGTAACGATTGTCGGATCAAAACAATAAAAAGGAGGCAGAGGAGCGATTGCTGGGGTTTGGAAGCCCCTTGAGGCGCGGAGGGGGTAAGGGGGGGGGGGAAAGGTAGGGGACGGATGAGAAATTTGTAGAGCGGCCCAGCGCCATACCGCGAAGGGAGGGCGGGGAGAAATATTACGAAGTAAAGGGGAAAGATCCCTAAGGCTGGGCAGACGGAAAATTGTAGCGTGTGTGAAGGAACCCAAGGGGGTATTGAATTCAGAAGGAATCGGGGAGTGGGGAAAAAGGGGAAGGATGGAAGAGGAAAAAAAGTACTCTTTGTGTGCTTTGTACAGGAGATGAACGGCGAGCGCAAAAAGGCGACGCCAGCAAGGATGACCTGTGACTTACCTTTTTGATCATGGAGAGGAAACGGTGGTGAGGGCACAGGAAAGGATCTGAAACCTGGAATCGGCGTATTTTTTGGGCCAGAGCGGGACGAGGGCGGGGCATGTTTCTTTGTTTGCTGTTTCAAAAACACGGAGGGAAGGAAATAGGGCGGGTTCATATAAGTAACGACTTGGGGGAGATTGCGGCGGACACTTTAATTGAAAGACGGGGAGGGGGGGGAACGGCGAAGGGGAATCTGGGAGAGTTAATTTTTGGGTGGCTACAGAAGATGAGGGGTCCATGTTGAAGAAACCGGCACTATCATGGCGGAGGCCAGTAGGCCGGGCCGCGGCGAAAAATGTGGCCAAGGGAGAGGAGGAAGATTAGTGGGGCGGGGGAATGATGTTACAACCTTAAAGAGGGCAAAGAAAATCAATACAATGAAGAATTGTGGGTGAATGAGGGGGGCTGGCGTTTGATGGGCGGGATAGCTTAGGAGAATGTCTTAATAACGACACATATGCTTAATGATTGGGGGTCAAACACCATGCCAGGAGTCAATGGGGGGAAAGGGAAGGAATCCGCGGTCGCTGCTGGTGGAGACTTTTTAAGGGGCCCAGGTACGGAATTGTGGGGACTGTGGAAAAAGGAGGGGAGGCTTGCAAAAGGAAAGAGACCGGTCAATTTCTCGGTTGGCGGGGCTACTAAGGATATCCGGTGCCGGAGAAAGGTGTTAGTTGGCCAATGGAGGTTCCGGTAGATAATTGCGAGAGACCAAACCCACCCTTATTAGTAAAAAGGGGTCTCTATCGAAAGGAAAAGATAGAAAGTGGAAAGCACCGGAACCAAATTCCAGAGACGAAAGGGAAGCCCCTGCCCGAAATCTTTCAGAAGGAAAAGGAAAAGACAGAAGGGCGGTACAAGGTCCAAAAAAAACTAGGGACCGAACGAGGCGCCAAAAGACTACTTATCTAAAAAGGACAAAAGAAAGAGGAAAGCCGAAATCCTCCCCAAAAGTTGGAAAAAAAAAGGAAGCAAAAAAGTTGAGTACCGCATCAGAACGCTATAACGTCCGAAGAAAAGAAAAAAAAAAGAAGGACCGGGCTCGGAGGAAAAAAAATCATCGATCTAAATTCAAAAACGGGACGGTGAAAACTAACGACGCCTCAAGTCCACTGAAGAATAAGGAGGAAAAAAAAGAGAGGTAATAAATATAACCGGAAGTCTAGGACAGATCGTCGAAGTTTTTCTTCCTGGAACGCGCCGCTCTCTGAAAAAAAGGAAAACAGCTTAAGAAAAAGAGAGGGAAGGAGGGAGGAAAGAAAAAAGATGTCAAACTGATTGCGCCTCCAAGACAAGTCTGGGGAAGTCTCAAGGAAGCGCGACGCATAAAGTGAGGAGCGTTCGTCCACATCAAACTGGGAAACTGCCCTACGGCGAAGGGAGAAGGGGGAAAAAACGAATGAGGGAGTTTTTTTGGAAGATAACACCAAGGGGGCCTCGAATTCGAAAAACCTTAAAGGCCATCCGAGTACTACAGGGCGCTCAGAAGGGGGAGGAAAAAGGAACGGGGGGGGGGGACAACACAACTGTTCAACTGTTGGAAGATCATGGGAACTGGTTTCAAACGGCAGGGAGGAAAGACAGGACACTAAGTGTTTAAAGTCAGCCCCTCTATTGGGAAGGAAGGAACCGCTCATCAACATAGGCTGGGCTGTAGTGAAAGGGAGGAGGGACAGGAGTCAAGAGCCCCCAACCACCAGCCGGACAGTCGTAGGGGGACATATGGGGGCCATACTGATCTAGATCGCCTGAAGTAGCACCGCTCCTACTAGGAGTCCCAAAGCGACCGAAGGCCGGCAATGGAGAGCGCGAATCGAAGCATTGAGAGGACGTCGTCTAAATCACAAAACGAAACTGGAGAAGAAGGGAAAAAGGATCTTATGTTCAACTCCTCTTCGCGGGGATCTGGACCCAGGGGGGAAAAAGCAAGTAAGGGATCTCCTGTAATATCGGTCTCCACACAGAGAAAGTGTTCTCGAAATCCATGAAAGCCGCCTCAGGCCCTCATCAGGCAAAAAGGGGGAGCCGCAACAAGGGGACGCGCCCGGGGGGATCGAGGCAAGCCTAAAAAGGAAAGGGGAAAGAGGAAGGGTTGGACTTTTCCGAGCATCGAACCCAGCCCGGAAAAAGGATGAACTCAATAGAAGAAGGGAGGACAGGTGGGGTATGTGGGATCGGAAACAGGCTCTTGACGCCGCTTACCCCTCAATTAACGAGACAAAAATAACGCTCGCCCCAGCGAAATCCACAAGGGAAATGAGGAGATCTAGAAGGTCCGTTTATGGCAATTGGGGAATGGGGAAAACCACTCGCAAGGACGGGGAGGGTGGCGAAGAACCGGTTAGTGGGGGACCCGTCAAGGACTTCACGCAGATCAAAGAAAAGAAAAAATGAAACGCAAAAAGAGAAGACCCAACTTAGTCTTCCGCCAGGCCACAAAAGACAAAATCAGAAGGGGGACATAATTCAACAATCAGTGGGGACAGCATGAAATACGAAAAAATGATCAATAAGTCTTTCCCGATTAAACAGAGAAGAACTCAAGAACCAACCATTGGTAAGGCTTAGAAAGAAAAAAGGGTGAAGGCCTATCTTGGGTCACTGTTTCCTTAAATCTCTGTAGCAACAGGGGAGGAGGGAAGGGGACGGACAAACTCTCACCAATCTCTGAGCACAGGGGTCATGCTGACAACCACCTATGAGGATCGGACAAAATAGGGAAACGGGGAGAGAAAAAACGCGGAAATCCGCTGACAAGGGAGGAGGGGGTGAGACCAAGATTTTCCAGAGAAATGGGGGGGGAAAAAGGACTACGCACAAACCCTGCCATCTTGCTCAGGAAAGGAGGCACTTTCCTCACAAAGTCCACAACCCAAAAGAGAAAGGAAAAAGGGCCAGGAAACCTGGAATGGATTGATTCTGACATCTTGGGGGTCAAGCGGACAATCTCGCAAACCCCGATGTGTCGGGACAGACCTTAGAGATAGAAAGCGTCGAAAACACCAAGAGTTACAACACAGTTGCCAAAAATCAACATGGTCCCGACCCTCTCAAAAGACTTTCCGCTCTTGGACAAAAGTTCTGACTCGGAAGACTCTTAGCTCTTGGCTGATCGCGGAGAAAGAAAAAAAGAAGAAGGATACAAAACATAGATTCTCAATCACCTCGAGTCAAGGACAAAACAACTGGAATTCATTAACTCAAAGAAGTACAAAAAGGGGGAGAGAATACTAAAACGACGCTCAAAAAAATAAATCCAGCTCTGGTTAGGACCACGCGAGGGAATCCGTCATAGCGCATTTGGAGAGGACTTGAAAGAAAGAAACGTTCCGTGAAGGACAGACAACAGAGCGCGGGAATACCATCTTCGCCACTCGGCGAAAAAAGTTAATAGTACAGGAAAATGTCAGGACTTTCCGGCCTACGCAACTGAGAATCTCAAGTAAAAAAAAAAAACAAGAAAAGGGCGGGAGGGAGGGGGGAAACCTATGGGGTTTTGCCGGAAAAGAAAGTCGTGTCCTGATCAAGAGTTGTGTGGACGAGGGAAAGTGGGCGAAAAGTTGGGAGGAAGGCGCTCAGCACTTCGAAGTATGGACGGACGGATACAAATTCGCCGCTTAAGGAGATCCCGGGTAGTCTACGATTGCTGATGAGATTGTATGGGGGGGGGGACAGGGGGGAGCGGAAAAAAAAAATGGGGGAATTGCAAGGGAGAATGAGCGTATAACAACATAAGTGACGCGAGGAAGGGTTTGACGATATGGAGGAGCTTATGCATTTAAGGAAAGGGGAGGAGGTCTGGGGGGGGAAAAAGTCTTAGGTGGGAAAAGTGCGGCTGAACTTCATTGAGTTAGAAAGCGTAGAGTATTTCTCCTACGAAAAGGGAATAGGGGGGGAAGGCTTTGAGGGTGGGGACGGGAAACTTGAAAAACTAGGGGTTCTGCGTGTCGGAAGATAGAGAATTTAAATCTCCAGGCCAGGGGGGAAGAAAAAATGAAAGTTGGATTGGATCCGACACCAAATGCACAAGGAGGGAAAGGTGGGAGGGGTGTTCATTGTATTAGTATTAGTGAACTGTGGGGACCATAAACCTTGCGAAAGAAAATGGTGTGGTCAAAGGGGGCGTCTGAAAACAAAAATTTTCTCGGACGCAGAACATGGGCAACGACCCCCCAGAAATTTTGGAATGGGATTTGGGAACGTAAAGAGGGGGGATAAAGGGATGCAGGAAAGGAAAGGACGTGATAACTTGTCCATCATCAAGGGTGGAGTCAGATGTGTAGATAGGGGGGGGAAAACACGCCTGCGTTGATTTGAAGGGTGGGGGGGGGGGGTGACGAGAGCCAAAGGGGTGTCAACCATAGCCTGAAGACTAGGCGTGATAGACGACGTGGGGGTCGTTGGAAAAAGAAAGGAAGTTCAGGAGAAAAGGGGAATTTCCGCACGGGCTGACGTCGCTGAAAGGGGTACTGAGGGCATGCGGCCCAGGCCGTGGCTGTGTGAATGGTCCCTATTGTAGGGGTGAGGGGGGGAAAAAGGGAGAAATGCGGGAAGGGGGAGAAGGGGCGGTGCGCTTTGCAGACGGTGGGCGGAGGATGAGGTGTTGGGGAAACCCCAGAAAAATGTAAAAAAGTTTTTGGCTGGGGTGGGGAAGGGGGGAAAAAAGGAAAATGAGGGGAGACCGAATTAACGGAGATAGGCTTGTTTCCTAAACAAGAAACAGTCAGAGGAAGAGCCTAACTGTGGGATGGAGGGAGAGGTAGGGGATTAGGGTTTTGAGGAAGGAGAAGGGAAATTTGGTTGAAAAACTCATGACCGTGGGAAAGGGCGGTAGGATTCCAGTCTGTGTGTGGTTGGGGGGCTGAGGGAAGGAAACCAAATTCGAACATTTGCGTCTCCTGAGGGGGGTAGGAGGTCCACTAAAAAGCGGAAGGGGAAACTTTTGCCCTGGTCAATATTGGAGCTGCTTTTGAAGTCAATCTTGAAAAAGTGGGAAAGGGGTATGGAGGGAACCCCCGGGGGACTTTCTTGGAAAAAACCAGATTTCTGACAAGCGTAAATTTAAGAAAGAGTACTCCAAGTATTCTCGAATAATTTTCTCTTGAACCAGGGGGGGAGAGTCCTGGGGGATTGTTTACGGGGGGGGCACTCTAAAATATACTCTCGCGCCTTACGGGGAGTTGCGTGTGGGCAAAGACTCTTCTGGGGAGGGGGCAAGGCAGGTGAGGTAAGTTTGAAACTGCCGAAGGTCGCCCTGGGATCTCGACTTTAACTCGGGTCGGAGGAGGGTTGGGAACAGGGGAACTCGTCGCCCTTTCCGAACACGGGAGTATATATAGGGGGAATAAATTAAATGGGAGACATTGCTTACGAAAAAAAATCATTTTGAGGGGGGAGGGGGGTGCAAAAGTCAGGGGAGAAAGGTTGACCCGAGGGTCGTCGTCCCAAACCACACTTGGGCTGGGTGCCCAACGTTAGGTCTTATTCTTCTCGCAGATCGGGCCTAAGAGGGGAATGACAAAAGGCCGGAAAATTTGGGGAGAGGCAACCGTGAGGCCATGCGGGTACACAGGATTAACAAGGGCTACGTTAGTCGTTTTTTGCCTACTGACGAATTTTCATTGGGGGGATAAGGTTTGGGAGGGGAAAGGACCACGGGGGACTCGTAATCGCGAGCCGGATCCCTTGAGGCCAGGGTGGGGGGGTGACGCAAAGAAAGGGGGGGGGGGGCGAAAAGGGGGAGGCTCCACAGGAAAAGGTCGAGTGGCCAGAGGTCATCGGAGGGCCCTTTTTTGGAGGAGAGAAAGGGAAGTGAAGGTTGCAGAAACTCGATCATTGCGGAAAAGGGGCCGGGGCAGGGCCGGGGAAGAGAAAAAAGGAGTGTCAAATCAGGATGCATTGGTCGTAGTTAGGGAATTTGAAAACCAAAAAGAAGGCAAAGGTTTAAACGCCACCAAGGCTGCCGAAGGTGGGGGGTTTGAAAAAACTTGGCTATTAGAAACGAGGGAAAGAAGTCGAGCACGGTGGGGCCTATAACAGGGGGGAGGGAAGGGATTGTTTTGGGGAAAACACGGGCATCGGGGAATTAAACGGCGCGGCTCACTGAAGGGGTGGCGACATGGACTTGGTGGGGGACGGGGAAGGGGAGGGGAGGGAGCAAGGGGGTGTGTCCTGGGGGAAAAGGACGGTTAAAAAAAGTTTAGGTGAATCAAAAAGAGTCTTTTAACTACGACGAGAGAGAAAAGAATGTGGCTGGAAGGGAAGGGAAAAACGGAGAGATAGTCGGAAAGGCTCTCAACAAAAACGTGTAGTAGTAAAAGAAAGATATGAGAGGAATCTAGGTAAATCTCGCCAGGGGGACAACACGGGAAAAGAAGACAAAACAAACAGCACTCTCATGAAGAAAAAATAAAAAAAAAAAATTCTTTAAGGGGACTCTGCCTCGTCAAGATAGGGGGAGGGAAAAGCAAGCAGGGCAGGAGAGTCAAAAAGAAAGCTTCGGCCAGAAAAAAAGAACTCGTAGCGATGGGGCGGCCTGGGAGTCGAAAAAAAGGCAAAAAAGACAGCGGCTTAAAGTCCGTACACCATTACCCTGGGGTAGAAGGGGGAAAAGGGATTTAGGGAAAACCCGATTGAAAAACTAACATCATCAAAACTATCACTTCCCAAAACATCAACAGCAGAAATCCGGGCCCACAATCTCGGAAGATGGATTTATTTTAAAGGCGACCCAAAAAAAACTTTGCCGACCGAAAAAACCGAACTAAAAAAAGGAAACAAGCCAGGCAGCTACTAGGCGGAAGCTCTTCCCTTCGGTCACCGGCCATCGGCGCAAGCAAAGTCGTCGACGTGGAGGGAAAACCCATGGAACGCGACAAAAAGTCAAAAAAGGAAACTAAATCGGCGGCACGGCAAGAAGGCAAAAAAATGGGCGCCGAAAGGGTCAAGAGTGGACTTCTCTAATCGCGCCGCCGAAAGTGCCTCGGTGGGGAGACAACAAAAAAAAGAAAAAGAAACGACGCGTCCACCAAGAAAACGAAAAGAAAAGAAATAAGAAGGGTGGAAAAGAAATTCACGGTAGCGGGTGCCTTCACAATGTAAAATTTACCCACTGCCTGAGAGCAGCGAACAGGGTGGAAAAATCAAAAAACTAAGAAACTCGCGGGCAAAAATGCAAAAAAGTGTGGAGCTTCATCATGGAAATGGTCAAACGCCGGAAGCTAATCCAAAAAAAGTCCTGGTCAAGAGGGCGAACCGGGAACCCGATGCCCGCATCACCGCCGTCGGTCTGAGGGGGGGAAACATTAGGGTCAAAAAAGGCGGGACCAAAAGCGGCCATCACGCGTATTACTGGGCCTCGCAGACAAAACGGGGAATACCAATGAGCGTAAAAGGGATGTAGAGTAAAGAAGAAAGAAGACAGTATCCTTCTTCCGAAACGAGCAGGGAAAATTCTATAAAATAACTCGCGGGGAAGAAAAAATCTAAGAATTGGCCGACGGGGTCAACCTCGTGGCGATGTAGCCGAAGAAGCCGGGAAAAAAAACACAAAAAAAGGAAATCACTGGGGAAAATGGCGGGCAAAGAGAGAAAAAAGCCTCCGTGGGGAAGGGACAATCGAAAAAAAAACTCGTCAGGAAAACAACGGAAAAATCAGGAAAATCCTCGAATATCTGAAAGCTGCGAAAATGCAGCTCCCGACTCCCGGGGAAAGGGACGTGGTCATCGACGCGAATCCGTTAAGAATCATCTAACGGCCGGTGGAATCGAAAAAAACCACAGCACGCGATAAATGAAATCTGAAAGGGAAGAAGATGGAGTCCAAGACCCGCTGCAAAAAGAAAAGCTCTGCAAAACCTCATTAACGGAGCAGATCAGCTCAACCATCTGACGGGAAATCAGAGACAAAAGATCTAAAAAGGGAAGAGCATAAGAAAAAGGGTACCAAAAAAAATGACATGGGAAGGAGAAATGGAAAAAATGGACGCCATCGAATGACGCCTGGAATCCACAATTGTACTTGGGTGGGTCCAAAGTCGCCCAGAAGACTGGCCAGTAAAGAAGCGAATACCCGGCTGAAAAATCAAACGAAAAAAAATACCAAAAAAAACCCACCAGTCTTCAGAAAGAATCCAATAAAAGCGGCATCAAGGCCAAAAAGCCAACTGTCTGCATCCTCCTCAGACGAAAAGGATCCCATACCCTCAGATGGGAAGAACAAATGTACAGAACTCAAAACTGGGAAAAGTTTTCCCATCACCACAGTCGTCGTCGGAAGCGGGGTAACTCATCCTCTTGGGCACTTGGACGACGAGAAAAACGAAGTTCGCAAAAGAAAGAAAATTCAAAAGAAAAAAATCCCACTCCACAAATCTAAGCCAAGCCATTAATGAGGGGGGGTGACCATGAAGCCGGAACATCGATCCGCCGTACGTTAACCACGAATAGGGAAAAAGGACAGTATTAAGGGATCAAAGAATTCAAGAAAAGTGGGGACGTCCTACATCCCGCAACGGACTCTAAAATTTTTCACTGAGGAAAGTTCGGGAAGTGAAGAAAAGGGGAGAGAAAACTAAAAAAACAGGACATGGTGATAGAAATCCAGTCTGTAATCGAAACCCCTAGAGAAGAAGGGAAGGGGATCTGAGAATTCTCTATATAACGCCGCCACCTCGGGGAAAGGGAGGTCACCGACCAAAAAAATCGAAAAACTGAGTCCGAAAGTGGCAAAGAAAATTTATCATCTGACGAGGCAGGAGAAAAAGTAAGAAGGAAAGACGCGAAAAGCCTTCTAAAAAAACCTGCCTCGGGCAAGCCTCAGAGAAATAAAGGAGAGTAAAGTAAAAACACTCTTCAAAAAAGAAGTAAGAAAGAAACCAGACAGGCGGGGAGACTTGCGTCTCGAAACAAAAGGATAAAACCAAACCGAAGGATAAAAGAGGACTATAGGAAGCAAAACTCAAAAAGGCAAGTGTTAGCGGGGAGTTCAAGAAGGGAGAACTCATACATACCGAAATACAGAGTCCTGCGGGAACACTTCGCAATTCGAAATTAGAAAATCGGCAGAGGAGCAAGT
>Ga0179591_1232416_pt1 | contig 14954 bp, 21 predicted proteins | sample CZOMad2_1_08_16f_FD_182891 | JGI IMG/M metagenome (GOLD analysis project Ga0179591, IMG submission 182891) | Vadose zone soil fungal communities from Angelo Coast Range Reserve, California, USA - CZOMad2_1_08_16fungal (PacBio error correction) | ecosystem: Environmental > Terrestrial > Soil >...
ACCTGGTTTCCTGTCCGTTGACCCCCTGTCGTCTTCCGTAGGAGGTTTTCTGTTCACGGATCAAGAAACCCAAACCGGTGGGAAAAGAAGAACTGTCACACAGGATGTCGCCGTTTACCGGGACCAAGACCGTACGACGCCACATCAGGGGACAATTTTTTGCATGATCAAATCCCAGCGCCCAGGGGGTCTGTGGTCCGTTCACCGCGTTTTCCTTGAAACGTATGAAGAACCATTTTATAAGGATCCCAGCCACACGGGGGAACACCAAAACGAAGGATGTCTTCAAGTCCCCCCTAGCTAGTGGGAGATCAAAACAGAAACGCCTGCATTGCGGGGCAACGAGAGGGTGCCGCAGGTCGGGCCTGGCATAAGGACAGGTAGACCTGGAAACGAAAAAAAAGGCGCAAATCGACAACAAAACAAAAACGCCGAGGGAGAGAGCGAAACGACGCCTAGGGGGGGCGATAAAACAGCACAGAAGGGGGAAAGGCAGCAGGGGGACTGGGGTGGAATGGGGTATTGGGTCGAAAAAAAGGGCGTTTCCCGCGGGGACCGCAAGCAGAATGAGCGTGACCAACACCCAACACGCTGGTGGTATCGGCCGGCCCCAGACTTCGGGGGTCTAGAGCCTTGCCCCCGGCCCGGAGCCTGGGGGGGGGGGTCACTTTGGGAAAAAAAATCAGAAATGTAAGAGCGTAGGACTATCCAGATGGCCACCACGATCGCTGAAAGGAAAAAGGGGCCCTCAAATGGTATTTACCACTCTATACACGCCCGAAATACTGAAACACAAAACGAAAGAGGGTCTCCAAAAGACCAGCAGACACTGGGAAAGGTCTCAAGAAGCCAGGCGAACAAAAGAAGGGTCCACGGCTTCCACGTCCGGTGTGTTGTCTTTCAAGTGCTCTCTACCAAAACAAAAGGATTATGAGTAAAAAAAAAGGAAAAGATCACCGGCCCCTAAACAACAAAACAGCCGGGCGGTATAAGGAAAGGGGTGAACTGTTCGGGGGGTGGGCAGAGGGAGTTTCAAGAAGCCCAAAAGTTTTAGATGGGGGCGCAAATCGCGGGGGGGGGGGGGTAAGTGGATAGGAGTAAGTCAAAGGGAAGGAAGAAAATGCCTGTCAGTGGGTCAAAGGCTGCTCGTTGACTGGCCTGGGGCTTTCCTCGATCACGGAATAATAAGTGGGTCGGGAAAACCATTGAAAAAGCACGACGTCGAAAGCTCAGGGAAAGGCTTCATACACCAAGCCGGGTCTTCACTGAAACGAAAAATCGTGTTCTGTGGGGGTGACATGGTCTAAGTCAGGTGAGACCCCGCCACCAGAACATACTAAGCCAAACCCCACTTAGCGTGGCCGCCTTAGGAGAAGCTCGGGGCGTTCCCCTTGGAAAAGAGAAGAGAGGGACCTGGGTTGGTTGGGACAAAAAAGTGCCTCAACCAGGGTAGTGGCACGGGTGGCCCGTATCACAAAGGAAGGTCACCATTTCTGAACCGTAAACTCGGGTTTGACCCAGATTGAAGTGGGACATTTGGGGGGTTGGCCCTTAGATCGGACGGGGGGGGGACCCATTGGGTGGAGTGCAAGAAGGTGTGCCGCCATTCAGTAAAAGACCACGTGGGGCAAGGGGGTGGAAATCAAAAAGGGAAAAGGGGTGAAAACTGGAAAAAAAATCCGAAAAAGCGTGTTAGGGGAGAAGCCGCATGAGGAATTGCCGGTGAATTGACACAAGGGTGGGATTGGCACTAGACTCGATTTCGGGCCTACGGTGGGGGGGGAAGCCCAGCAGAAAAGTGTTGGGAATCAGGGGGTTTGGGGATAGACGTGTCTGGCCAAAAATGGGGAGGTTAAAGGGGCAAAGTGTAAAAAGTATGGTATCCTTAAAGGAAAGGGAGAGGGGAAAATATTGGTAGCTGTGCACCACGACCCAAATTACAACCAACCAAGGAAATGCGCCTCGGACATCGGATTGGGGAAAACTTGCTGCGGGGGGGCCGACGTTGATGGTAGCCAGTGTTTCTTTGGGGCGGAAAAACCAGGAGATCTGTGAACTGGGGGGACGGCGGGTCTGTAAGGAGGATGAACAGGCCGGCCAGGGGGGGGAGCTGGCCAGTGCCTAAAGGGAAGGTTTCGCAATCTTCCTAGACCGTTGATGGGACAAGCGAAAGAGCGACGACCCGTCAGACAGACCGGGGCATCTTACAACTCAACGAGGGGTCAGGGCACTACAAACCAAAAGGTGGTGGAGGGTTATGTTGAAAAGGTAAGAGGGTAACCCTCGCACCCGGGGAAGGAAATCACGAAACTTAATGAGGCCAAAAGGTCAGGCTCAGTATCATCAGGTCAAGACGGGTCTTCGAGCCAGTGGGGGGTTGGGGACCTGTTGTGGTGGTAAAGGGGAGAGGGCCTGCAGTGTGGGGGGATCGAAAAGTGGGGGGGGAAGTCTGGAATCAATCTTGGAAGACGTAACACCAGGTACAAGACAGGGTTGCAAGCACATTGGCCCTGGGGCATTGGGTGCGATGAATCAGGGACGATGGTGGGGGGGGGGGGCCGGTGGGGGCGGCCTTAAAAACCCGCCCGAAATGGGAACAGGGTCTCCATTTTTCAAGAAACGAGCGGGGTGGATACACCGATAGTGCTGAAAGGAAACGCGGATCGTTTCCTGATCATCCGCAGGGCATCATTATTCAGTGGTACTTTTGGGCCAACCAAAACACGTGAGGTCAAAAAGGGGGCAAACGACATGGTTTCCGAAAAAGGGGAAAAGGGTAAAAAAAGAAAATCATGTTTGTGGGGAATCTGGGGGGGGGTATCAAAAGTTAGGTGCCGGCGAATGGGGGGGAATCGGGAAAAACTGTTTGGGTCTAGAAGCACCAATGGGCGAAGGTGGATTATGGGGGGTGACTACAAAAAAAAACAAGGGGGGAGGCAATCTATTGGGGGAAAGGCGCCGGTTCCAAGAAGGGGATGCGAAGACCAGCGGGGTGGGGGAAAAAACGAAGCGGAAAAAATGGGGGATGAAGGGGAGGGGCGTAAATGTTAAGAAAGGAATCAGGCCCTTCGGGGGGTCATGGACTTGGGGAAAATCGTGCAAAAAAGGAGCTCCGGGGGGGCGGGGGCTAGAAAGCTGGCAAAAAAAAACGCTTGGGGGGGTCCAAAACACGCACACGGCGAAGGCCCAATAAGGGAAAAAAAACACTTCAAGGGGCAACCAGGAGGGGGTGGGGGTGGGATGGAAAACTGTAAGACCAGTAATGGCCCTCTCCTGATACAACTTCCGAAAAAAAGGGGGGGAGAGCGGGGGCAAGAAAAAACGCCAACTCAAACTGGGTACGTTTTGAAAAGAACAGGAAACCAAAAATCGGGTCGCAAGAAAGACTGAGAGTAAAGGGGCCACTATTGTTAAAACGCAAAAAAAAAGGTGTCAAATCAAGGGGGGTTTCCCAAAGGTGACGAAATCCGCAGGAGGGGGGGAAGTAAAGTGTAGAAACGCAGAGACTAAACGGGCTGGGAAAACAAAACTGGAAGGAAATCGGGGGGTGATAATCCTAACGGAAGAAAATTTTGAAACCTTCTTCCACACCTCACACGGGACAAAAGAGTCCCAAACAGTGGGGGGGAAAACAATAGGACCACTCGGGGTTGGTTGATGACCCGCAAAGGGACGAAACGAAGCAAAAAAACAAAAGAAAAAAGTTGCCCAAAAAGACAGAGAAACGAATAGGAAAAGAAAAAAGCGGCCAGGGGAAAGGGACCGTGGGACTTGCAGAAGAGGGCCAGAAGTGAAGAACTGCAAAGGGGGCAGTGGGTTCAAGGGGGGGGGGATACCTCCAACACCAAGAAACTCGGTTTTAACTGGAGAAAGGGGTCGGGACGATTAAAAGGACGGACGGGCAGAAACCAGGGGAGGGCCATCATCAGGGGAGTGTGGGCAGGTGCTCGGGGGGGGGTACGACGGGGAGGTGCTAGGGTGAAACAAAAAGGAAGAAAAAGGGGGCCCTACCAACTTAGGGAGGTCTCCGGGGAAAAATAATGAATGGGGGGGGTAAACTGAATGGGGGGAGTAGCTTTTTAAGGAAATGTCAGAAAATGGGGGCTTACGCTCAGTCGAGCCAAAAAAAGGATCCTTTTGCGGGACAAGAAGGAAAGCACTGTGTGGGAAAGAAAGGAGGGGGACGGATTCGCTTTCCTCAAATGCAAGTAGGCCAATCCTCGCATGAGTATGCCCTTGTTGGGAGAAAAAAAAGAAAAACGGAACCGCGGTAATTGGACAGAGAAAAAAAGGTTCAAAAAGAGGAGAAAGGGTAAACCGAAAAAAAAAGTCCAGGAAAAACAGTAAAGATAGCGCAGGCGAAAGACGAACGGGGACTGGGTGCGACCAAAAAAAAGTGTAAACTCCGCTATGCGCAGAGACAGGAAAGAAAGAAGTCCGAACTGAGGGGGGGGGGAGGCACGTGTTCACCATCCGCAACCGGCGGCAGCAGCATCGAGCTCAAAAAAAAAGAGAGGAAGGGAAGAGAGATCCGATTGCGAGGGCCACACCAGCGCGGTCGGAAGGGGGGGGAGGGCCCAAAAGGGGAAACCGATCGGCCCTCTGTGTTCCGAGAGGCAGCGCGCGTACACTGGGAACAAATTCACACCAAACCGATCGCCGTGAGATGAGGGGGGAATTCATAATTCGGACGGAAAAGGAAGGTTGACAGGGGTTAAAAACAAAAATCCAGCGGGGAGGCAAGGGGAAGTTAGGAAAAACAAGGCCAGGCCAAAAAGGAAGGGGGTTGATAGACCGAACAGTCAATTAAAAAGAAAGCCACCAACTGCCATAGGGGGCGAAATTTGGGCAATGCAACATTTTGAAAAAAAAGGAAAGGAGCGTATAGGGGGACTCCAATGCGCCAACAGAACGCCAAATACCTCAAAGGGGAAAAGGCCCCGGGGGAAAAAAATAGCACAGCCAGATCAGGGAGGGGAGAGGGGTTGTCATTCATGGGGAAAAAGGAGCAACCCAAACGCCCGGTTTCCGGGGAAAAGGGATGTTTGGAAGAAGAAGGCCCGATAAAACGCCAGCAAACTTGACAAGAGAACCTTGGATGGGCACTTCCACCGTTAAAACGTGGGGGGGGGGGGACACAGGGACACGCTAGAACGACAAAACCTAAGGACCAGGAGCGCAGACGGTTAGGGGGAGGAAGAAACACCACCTCGTCACTCAAACCATGGGGCAGGAGGGAAAAAAAAATCTCGCCCGTGTCAACGAAAAGTGGACTCCAAGAAGGAACAGCAGAAGGGGTGCTGCTCGTGAGAAACTGGAGTGGGGGGAGGCGGAGTATTGCAAACTGGGGTTGTCAAACTGAACTCACCGATTTTTCAGTTTAGGACAAAAATAGAAAAGGGGGGATGGGGAATAGTGTTTGAGACCCGGTTCAAAACTGGGGGGGGGATCAGTTGTCCGGGAAAAAAACTTGGGACAGGGGAAAAAAAAGTCGGGGGAAAGGAAAATAAAAGAGAGAGGATTTTTCACCAACAAAAAACCGGGGGGGGCAAAAACATCCAAAACGAGCCTCCAGATAGGTCGGAGCGAAATGAAACAGCAACCTTGATCCACCTGGAGACAAACGGAATAAATCTTTCCGGAGAGAAGGGGAAGAAATTTGGAAGGTGGGTAAAAAAATACTTCAGTTGGAAAAAGGGATCAAAAAACGAAAACATCAGGGAGCAAAAGTGTGGAAATCTCGTTGAAGGACAGGGTCTCTTCAAGTTCCAGGGCCACTCCGAGCGATAAAAAAGTGGTTGGTTTTGGGCTGACGGGGGGAAGAGGAGTGGAAAGGAAGTGGCGGGGGGGGGAGAGGGAAACATGTTGTGCACAAAACGCAGGAAAACAGTTCCACGCTTCAAGGCAGATCAAACGGGAAAGGGGGCCGGGGCCATGGTAAGTTTGCACAAAAAAACAAAGACCGGGAGAAAAAAAAATCAATCACCAGTGCAAAAAGAGATCGGGAAAGAGCCAACCAGACATGGGCTTTCGAAAAAGATCCCAACGGACAGCGCAGGGGGCTACAAAATCTTGAACCTCCGGCTGTGGGGGGGGGGGGGGCCAAAGTGTTGGAAAGAGGAACACCAGACAAAATTCTGGAGAAAAAAAAGTACAGGAATAGCACCCGGGAAAACCCAGGGCAAAGGACAACTAAACAGAAAAAAAGCCATAACCTGGACGGGGGAAAGCATAAAAAAAACAAGGAGGACCAACCAAAAAAGGGGAGCGGGGAAAGTCGGAGAACTTGTTCGGAACAGAAAAACGACACTTGTTGATCAAGACCGGCAAAAACTGGGTCCGTGCTTCAGGATCAGGGAACGATCAAATGCGGGAACGTGCCATACGGGGTAAGGGGAAAAGAAACCCATCCGGGGGAGTGGACTTGAAAAGGGGACGGGAACTTTGTTTAAACTTGGAGCAAAGCCCTAACCTGGGGGAAGACAGGGAACGACAGAGGCCAAAAAAGGGGGGGGAACAAAAGGTTACACTGGTGTCTTCACTATAACGTGGTGCAAAGGTGTAGGAACGCTGCTGGGAGAAAAGAAGCAAAAACCATCGATCCAGGAACGGCACGCAAACTTCCCTGAAAAAAAAAAAGGAAAACGCTCTAAATGGGGGAAGAAACACGCCTCGGCTCTGTCTGAATCTGACCGGCGGGCATCATAGCGGGGAGTGACTGTGAAAAAAAAACAGGAGGTTGCAGGAGGACCTGCAAGGAAAATAAAAACCTTGGGGGGGGCGTTAAAGCCTGCAAGCTCTTTAGATGGAACGGGAAGACTTCAGGGGAGTGAAAAGACTCAATTTCTAGTGCCAAAAGCTAAGGACATCTGAAACGGGATCAACTGGACAAGCGTCCTCGGTATTGTTGGCTCAGAGAAAGAAGACACAAGAGGGCAACAAATACGGATTTCATCCACAAGCCCACGGCTTCGAAAAAGACCAAACCGAAAGGAAAAGACCACGCTGTCAAAAAGAGATTCAGAGGACGTGGTGGAGGGACAGGGGCCAGATCCAACAAGAAAGTCGTCAAAAAAAAGGAAGGCGCGGCCGAGGGGGTAACGATAACAAAAAAAACACCAGGGCACAGACAACGAAAATCGCACAAAACCTGGAAAAAAAAAAAAACCCCCTAAACAACAATTGTGACAGGAGGGGAGCAACATGAAGCGAGGTTCTGGTGCCCATCTCAACAATGGGGGGTGATCATTAAAGGAACGATCAAACTCAGGGGGTTCCGGGGAAAAACGTCCACGCCAATCATCATTCAAAAAAAGGACCGGCAGGATAACAAGCAAAATGAAACCTGACACTGAAGACTGGGGGGAGGCAGGGTTCAACAACTTACAAAAAAAAAAACCGGAAACAAAAGGCACGGAACACTCCAAACAAATATGCAACCCGGGAAAGTAGCGGGCAAAGAGAAGGCTCGCAGGACAAAACGCTGGCAAAACGAAAAAACAGCACCGTAGGCCGACTACACGTGCGGACAAAAAAAACTTCACGTAAACAAAACAAACAGAAAGGGACTCGGAAATGCGACCCAAGGGACCTCGCGGGAAAACAACCCTACGAAACGTGGGACCGGAACCGGAGAAACGGGGGGGGGTGGCGTGCAAGTGGGGGGGCGGCAAGTCTGGGCTCGGAATGACGTCGAAGGCCAACGAAAAAAAAAAAAAAAACCCTTGTTGGGATTCCAAGAAGGGAAACCCAGGCGGACAGGGGGGGTGAATCTGGAAAAAAACAGAATGGGAAGGGGGGACGTCTGAGCTTTCTCAAAGGATGGAATGCGAAAAGAAACATACAGGGAGGCAACCGGCAATCTCCACAAGCACCCTAAACAATCCCTCGCGGGGTTTCCGCGAAACGAACGGGATCCCAACCAGTTTTGCCCACCTACTAATCAAAAAGGGCCGAGACGAGCACATGGGGGGAAACCGGGGGGGTTCAGAATACCCGGCGGCAAAACGAAGGGAAAGTACGTGCCGAAAAAAAACGGCGGGGGAGGGCAAGTGGTCCGGAGACAAAACAACACGAGGGGAAGGAAAGAAGGGGACACGCCCTACACCAAGGAGGAATGTAAGGTGCGGGGGCTGCCTGAGGGTAAAGCCCCAGGTGGCTTGGGGAGGAAAGAATGGGCAGGGGACGATCGGAGGGAAAAGGGTCTCTCGAGGAAACATCCTGGGGGGGGGGGGGGAACATTGTTCAAGAGGGGAGGTGGGCAGGGGGAAGTTTGGACTACGAACATCCAGATCATGAAAAAAGATGGCCAGAACAAGACGCGCTCCGCCGTTCAAAAGTCAAAACATGGGCAGTGGGCCGACCCACATAGGGGGGAGGGGAAGGTTCCGGAAAGGGGACAGGGCCCCGAACCAAAGACAGGAACTCCAAACAGTAAGGCTCCGCCCCGGTTCACAAAACCAAGAATGTTTAATACAGATTAGGGAGGTCATAAGTTTGCGGGGGGGGGGGGTGTCAGGAAAAGGCAGCCCTTGGTGTGAAAGTTCGCGCCGACGGGCACGGGGGGAAAAAGAAAGAATCTTGGAAAAGGCGCCAACACGGAATGCCCGAACATGGACGGTCATGGGTGCAGAAGATCGTTGCAAGGGGGGGGGTTGGTCCTGGTGGGTTCTTTACGAAATGGAAGTGCTCTGGGGGTAACAAAAGGTCGACGCCCGAAGGTGCTTGTGGAAAAAAGCCGAAAAGTGGTAAACTGCAAAACCGCTAGGGGGGGGAAGTGCAAAGAAAAAAAAAACGGGGGAAGGCTCGGGGCCGGTAGGGGGGGGTCCAAACCGGGTTGCCTTCTACTGAAAGGGGACAACGGGAAAAAATCACAGCAGCCCATGTAAGCAAGGGGGGCGAAAGTGGAAAGAAAGGGGAGAGGTGGGGTGGTAAGGGACCGGGTTGTGAGAGACGATCAGGCCCCGGAAAGGGTCTGGGTAAGACTTCCACTTCCCCAAAAAAAGACGGGTGGAACTTCCCTTCTATGGTGAAACTGGCCAACAAGCGCAACTGGAAATTTCCGAAGCCCAGTTGTTCGTGGGAAACGGAGCTGCAGGTTTACGGGGATCATTGCAGGAATAGTCGGATACCAGGAAGCATGGGGGGTCATCTTATCGGTGAAGAGTGAACGGTAATGGACAAGCGGAAGAGGCATAAAATTTGGGAGGAAGGATTTGCCCATCACGACGGAAGCCGCCCGTCAGACCACTCCAAGCGACCCTATGGAGGGAGACCCAACAGCGAAGTTGTGTGAACGGGGGGGGGTTGGAGTGTGGGCCTACAGGGTCAGTGAACCGACCAAAAGCCTGCTACGCAAGCCCACCCCTTGAGAGCAAAAAAGGGGGGAAAAATGGGGGGTTTATCACGGAAAGACAGGGTCAACCCCAGAGCGGGATGTTTTGACCAGGGTGGGGGGTCAGCGGGACACCACCTTTTGATTGTGTCCAACCGCAGAACGGGGTGCCCGGGGCTTGGAAAAGCGTTGGACGAAAGACGCACCAAAACCCGGGCGAAAATTTTCACGGTGGGGGGGAGGGGTGGGGGCGCAAGAATGCCAGGGTGGTGGTAATTGTCCTGGAGACAAATTTACGAAATACAGAGCAACAAACCAAAATCAGGGGGTGAATCTCCTACTGTAGAAGCAAAGGCGGGTCCTATCCAGAACACGGAAAAGCGTTCAGGGGTGGGAAACGAAAACGTTTCTTGGACTTAAATAGAACGACATTTGACAAGAGGTTTGCCAGAGAACAGATTGTGGGGTTTAAAAAGAAGGTTGGGGGGGGGTGTAATATAACAAAGGGGGGAATCGTATGGGGGAGGTTAATCGCCCTGGTTGGGGTCGCTATCCAGAAAAAATGGTAAAAAAAGGGGAGTTATGAGGGAAAACGGCACTCCAAAAAGACGCCCTGGGAGTCCATCGATGGGAAAAGGCGGGAGGGGTATTGTCAGAAAAACACAGTGTTGCACGTTGTGGAAACTGAAGCGGCTGGTTTACTGGGGGGCGACGTCGCGGAAGACAAAGGCCGCATTGGTCAATTACTGGACGGGACCGGAAGCGGAACTGGCTCGAACATCAGAGGAAACAAAATTGACCAGAAGGCACCAAGAACACCCGTCGCGAACCAAATCAAAAGAAAAAAAAAAAAAGCAAACTATCAATGTGGGGACACTTTACAATAAAAAATGGAGGGGGACCACCTTAAGCTAAGACACGTAAACGGCAAAAAACTAGGGTCTCGGTGGCAGCACCCCTGAAAAAAAAAGAGGAAAAAGGGCCGGAGAATTTGGGGGGTAAAAAAATAGCTCAGACGGCGCCGGCCACCACTTATAAAAAAAAGCCCAGTAAAAACATGGTTGAAGGGGGGCACCAGTTCTTTGATGGCATGGGGAGAAAAAAATAATTCTGAAGGAGTGAACGCCCCAGAACTCGGGGCGGGTTGTCTGCACACGAGGAATATAAGATTCATCGCGAGGGAGGGAAGGTATAAGGGGGACCGATGACTCCCAGCAAGTGTGGCCGGTCGAAAACAACCAAACGGAGAACAGATCAAGATTGGAAAACCAATCGGTCGGTGGGGGGTCAGATTGACGAAAAAGCAAAAAGCCACCATCAGCAAACGGAACACAGCGCAGGTAATGTGAGTAGGGGGGCCCTGAAAAGGGGAAAGGGGAAAAGGGACCTCAGGGGGTAGGAAAGGGGCATTTCGTGAACCGAGGGTCGTGAAAGGCACAAAAACGACGACGGCCGACAACAGGGACCCAGGGTAAATGGCGCCCTCGAGGGGCACGGCAAAGGTTCAAAAAAAAAAGCTTTGAAAATCCAGTGGGGAAGTTTGGGGGGCGACGGTTATTCGGAGGGCGGCCCCTCGCGCAAAGGTCGACCGCTCCCTTTCTAGCTAAAATAAGGTCTCCCGGGACGGACTACTGAACTCCCGGCAAAAAACCCAAGGGGGAAACTGTTAAAAGAAGCTGGGCGATGTGAGCAGTTCAGGAGGGTGGGGCGTTCGGGCAAATTCGTCCACCTCCAATAGGAGGGGTTTCCAGGCTCATGAGGGAGCAAAATTGGAAAAAGGACGGGCGTGTTTCGCTTTTTTCCTCGAGGGGGGAACTCTTAGAAAACGCTTCGGGGGGGGAGGAAACCCCGTTTTTTTGGGGGTGTTTGTTTTTGGAGAATGGTGAAAGAAAAAAAACGAGCGGTAAAGTGGTTGGCAAGATCAAAACTGTTAAAACGGGGAGCTGCCCAACTCACGAAGTTTGAAAAAATCAACCGAAAGACGCAACCACGCCCGGCAAGTGGGCCACGACCGTGACCTGAAACACAGTTGACGCCGCGAATGCAAAAAAAACCGACGCCAAAAAAATAGGAAAGAGCGGGGGCCAGAAAAAGGAAGGGGAAGGAGGTTTCAATCCAACCCAAGAGGCACCACGCAATCGATCCTCCAGAAAACAAAAAAAAAAAAGAGGGGGAAAGAGGAGAGAACTCACACGGCGCCGGGGGGGCTGATGGATTGCAGCAAAGCAGGAAAACAATCAAATGTCGTGAGGAGATCTCCCGAGGGGACAGGAAAATGAGGGAACACCCGGTCGAGCGGTGAGATATTTAGGTGTGAGTAAGGAACTGTTCGGGTGGAACTGGACACGTGGTAGCTCCTCTGAAAATGTGGGGATACGAACAAAATAAACCGCAAAAAAAACGTGGGGGCCCGGACCCCATTTTATACAGGGCACAGAAGAGAAGTTGGGAGTTAAGTAAATGGGGGGAAAGCAGGAAACGTGTTTGGAGGAGCAAAGAAAAAATAAAAACCGCGCTTCAACGCCAGTGCAATGAAATTTTCCAGAACAAAACGGAAGCGAATGTGGGGGGTTGGCCAGCAAAAAAAAAAGGGGGAAGACCCGCCGGAAAAACCCGGACAAAACGAAAAAGCAGGGTCCAAACCCGCCCATCACGCACAAGACGGGACTTTTCAGAGTCTAGGATGAAACAAAAGTAGCCCTAAAACATACCAACTGAAAAAGTGGAGGTAAAGGTCGATAAATTGTGCAAACAGAAAGAAAACCCCCCGATAAAAACAGCCCCGAACGGCAGAAACGGCCAAAAAATGGATGGGGGGGGGGCACACGAGCCAACCGTTGCAAAACATAAAAACCACAGGGGGGGGCCGTTTGCAACAGCCGGGGCAAAGCGAGGCAACAGTCCAAAAAACTGATAGGCGCTTCTTTTGGGGGCGTTTATTCGGGAAAAAAGAGCAACGGGCAGGAGGCAAAAACATCGGGGAAAGTCGCACGGAGTTAAGACGGCAAAAACTCACTATGTTACCGTAAACCAATGAAGCACGGGGTGGGGCTTGGGTGCGTTGTTAGGGTCGTCGTATGGGCAAGTGTCCAGAGAACCCACGGTTTCATAAATGGCCCTGTCAAACAATATTGGAGGAGCAAGAGAAAAAAAAAGGGGTTAGTTGTAAGCAACGGTTGCAAAAAACGGGAAGGATTGGAACGCCCCAACACTGGGCAAATCAACGCGGCGGGGAGGAAATCGCCGGAAGCAACAACACAAAAAAAAAAACAACCCCACAAGTTGGCGGAGTCTCCGCGACGAAAATGAAGGCGGAGTGTGGTAACAAACTGGGGGAACAGCCTGGACGAAAAAAAAACCCCTGCGGTGGTCAGGGAGACGAATCAGGAGGGGGAAGAAAATGCGGGGGGGGGGGCGTTTTCAAAACGCACGTTCGCTTTTGGCGGGCAGGCAAAACAAAAAAAAAAAGCAAAGCACAGGGCAGGGGGTATGATTGGGGAAAGCTCGCTGAAAAGCAAAGGGGACGTCAAAGTGACGCCAACCGTGAGAGGCTTGGGGCCCGTGGTTGGTGCGTGAAGTGACCGGACGTGTGATGGACGGGGGGCAACAGATGTTTGCGAAGATAGAAGTCCCGAAAAAAAATCTTCTGACAGGCCCTGAGAGGGTAGTGTACACAAACAAAGATCAAAAAACGTCCACAGAACAGGCTCGCAACACCAAATGGGCCGTCAACAGGCAAAAACGGACACCGGGATCAGGTCACCCAAGAAAAGATGCCGCACCAGCGGGATGGGGGGGGGGCAGGAGATCAAAACCGACAGAACTTGAATCCCTTTAATGTTGACGATACGAAAAGACAAAAACCGGCCACGAGAAAAAAAAAATCCCTAATAACGCCGGCCAAACAACTGGGGACGATTACCCCCCAACCCCTGCTGAAACCAACAAAAGGGCATTAAGGACCACCTGCGGCAGAAAAACGCGGTCCGAGCCCGAACATGCAAAGGGGTTGAGAAATAAAGAAAAACGGCTGTGCCCGTGAGCTGAAAGGGACCGCAATCAGCAAAGGCCTCAAGAAATCGGGCTGAAACACAAACAGCGGTGGGATTGCGGGAAAAAACCTGGACGGAAACACTACTGCCGGAAAAAAAACCACGGAAAAAACAACCTTCACGATCAGCGCACATTGCCAAAACCCGGTTGTACAACCAGGCGAAAAACGAACGGGGGGAAACAGTTAAACAGGCACGTACAGGCACAAAAACTGGGCCAAAAAGCAAAACTGGAAAAGCGCGCTAAAAAACAACTTTCTGTCACTCTGAAAAAGAAACAAACCCCGGCAACACGCTGAGCGAAAAGCTGTCCCCAATCGGGAGGCTAAAATGGCGTGACCGGGGAGTCAGCAATTTACGGGGGGGGTGGGGTGGAAGGCAGAGGGGGAGCTCGACCATGACCCGATCCACGAAAAAAAAAGAGGGGGGGCCTCGTCAAAGAAAAATCACGGTTGTGGGTAAAAAAAAGGTCTGCGGGGACTTCCCGGTCAGGGCACAGAAACCGGGAAGAAGCAAAAAAGTTGCAACGGGGCTAGCCGACGGCAACAAAAAAGTCGTGCAAAAGAATCAGACATTAACAAAAGGGCAATGGGATGCCCACAAGCCGAAACACCAGCACGAAGCAAACTTGCAAGACGATCAAAATCGGGCCACATAACGACTCCGAATCACCGGCGGCACTGCGCAAGTGTAAAAAACAAAAGAAAAAGCCTGGACGGTAGGGGGGTGAAGTTGTCAAAGACACCCAGAAATATCTTCGGGACCTTCAGCGTTTCAAGTTGCACATCGCCACCTGGCAAGAAAGAATCAAAAAAGACGCCGGTCATAAACCTGTTTCGATCCAAAAAAAACCACAAACCGGTCACAATTGATTGGGGGAAAATGGATCCACCGGAGTGGGACAGAAAAAGAGTGCGGTCCGAAACCATCACTTTGTAGCAATACACGGCCACGAATCAGGGGGCGGGTCCCGCCGTAGGGGGGGTCAGGGCCACTCCTCAGAGGCCCCAGTTCAAAAAAAAGAAAGGGTAAGAAGAACACCGGGGCGTTGCCGGGAATGACGAAACTCATGGTCAGGGGGCCCACAAAACCCGGACCCCACCCGGCCCAACACAGAGAACCGAATAAACAAAAAGTCAGGGGCTGGAGGCAAAAGAAAAAGGCGCAGTCGGAAACGCAAATGCAAAAGGGCAAAAAAAAACGTCCAAAAACACTGAAAACACGGGCAAAACGGGCCTCTACGCAACACCCGGAATGCGCTCGATGGAAACCGTCCCGAATGGGAGACAAACGGATAATGAAACGGGAAACATCTTAACGGGGGAGGTCCAACCGCTAGGGAGCGGCCTTAAATTTCAGACAAAATAAATAAAGAGAAAAACGGAGGGTGGGGCTCGCCGGGGGACACTTGATGGAACGGCAAGCGAACGTGCCACTGGAGGCAAAGGTCTGCCTATTCAAAACCAAAAAAAAAGACTCGTTAAGCCTTAACAAGCGCCGGTGATGCCAGGGAAACGGAAGAAGACGGGTCGAGATAACAGCAACCAACAACCACAAAAAAAGAAAAA
>Ga0179591_1243562_pt1 | contig 14954 bp, 21 predicted proteins | sample CZOMad2_1_08_16f_FD_182891 | JGI IMG/M metagenome (GOLD analysis project Ga0179591, IMG submission 182891) | Vadose zone soil fungal communities from Angelo Coast Range Reserve, California, USA - CZOMad2_1_08_16fungal (PacBio error correction) | ecosystem: Environmental > Terrestrial > Soil >...
ATTGAAGTCTCCAAAATTGGAAATCAGATGGATAGCCCGCCTCTCGGACGCCACATTCGGTGGCAGAATTTTTGAAAAAACAAAGAGGCACGCACAAGGGTCTATCTCGCGGCCGAGTACCGAAGTGTCGTCTTCCGCGCCAAGGAGGGGGGATTTAGTTTTCTGCCGATAAATAATCTGCAACCGAGGGAGGAAGAGGCACTTCGCGCGGGAAAGCCATAAGCGAAAAAAACAACCTGTCCACTTGAATAAAGGACCAGAACAAAGAAAACCATCTGCGTGCCAAAAAATGCCGGCGAATCCAACCGAAACCATTAAAAAGGAATGGTTGTAAGGGGTGTCAAATCGGGGGACTGACGCGAAAAAATCAAGGTGACGTAAGAGTCTCTTAAAAAACAGGGAAGGATATCAGTCTGAGGGATTTCCAACTCAACGCCCCAGACATCCATCAAAGACGATCGGTCCAAAAAAGACGAATCCATTACTCGAGGAGCAGCGGTTACCAAATCCCTACAAAAAAAAAGCGGAGAGCAGGGACTCCGAAGAAATTAGTTAACTATGATCTCCTGGGGGGCGGAAAAGAAGTGTCGAGGACAACCGAGGGGGGTGGGTGTTAAAACAAGGTTTGCAAAAAAGGGGAGGAACCGTCTGAAAATAGGGAAGGCGTCACGCCCAAGGCTAATTGAGAGCCGAGAAGTACAAAAATCCAAAAGCGAAAAACCCCTTCTGGGCCAAGGAAAGTCCACTGGGGAAGTCTGGAGCCAGGGTGGTATGCGGTCAAGCATGGATGAGAAAGCAGAAGAGGGAAAAGAGGCACAAAAGGAGCTCCTGGAAAGCCGAACTTCCGAAAACGAGAGCTAAAGAATTTATTGTTGGCCGGGATCAGGGGGGGCCCCCAAAAAGCGAACCCTGAGTCAGTGTGAAAACAAAATCTTCCGGCCCGAATAAAATAAAATTGGGTACAACGGAGCGCTAGCTTAATCAAAACTTAAATCACGTCAATAAAGAGCGCTCAAAAACATACAGAAAGTAGGCGTCATAGGGGAAAGGGAGAAGGAATGAGGGGGGGTAATTTTCGTGCACGGTGGAAATGCACAGGATCGGAGACAGGGGGACACTGAGCAGATAAAGCCGGAGAAAGGAAGTGTCAAATGGACGACGCAGAAGTGGAAAGCTCGCGATGTAGGGATTTGGTCATCCACGCAAAACAAACGCGAAATCTAACCGGAATCCCCGACTACGAGCTCCAGCAGGGGGAAAGTTCTTCTGTGCAGGGCGCTTAGGGAAGTCCTCTTTAAAATGCCCTTGCCGAGAATACTTGGGGGGGTAAAGTAGTACTGAAACCAAGATCACGTCAACGGGCACAAAAAAAGTGGAGGAAGAAAAATATAAAAGAAGTGTGAAAATAGGGTTCAATCCGAAGAGATTCCATTCAAAGGGTAGAGGTCAAAAGTCATCTTTCAAACTTTGTCTGAGCTCTTCCGGGGGAAAGAACCGGGCAGGACCGGGAAATGGGGGCGGAGGAAACATGGAAGATGAATCCAACCCAAAAGTAAAATAGACCATTCGGAGCTTTTATCTGACTCGGAAGGAATAAAAGAATGGGGCTCGAACGCTCGAGCAAAGTAACGCATTTTCGTTCTACTTACACGCGTAAACGGATACTGAAGGATACCCGCTGAGGAAAAGCAGCGGGGAGCGCAAATACATCCGAAATGAATCATTTTCAGGGAGTTCAAGCACCAAAAAAAGCGGTCAAAATAGAAACGCAACCAGCCAAGATCCGGACGTGGGGAAGGGTTGAAATTAGAAATGGAGACGGGGACTTACGAGACGACTGAAAAACAAACGTCAAGGAATTTGCAGCGCCTGAAAAAAAAAAGGGAGCGAGTAGCAAGGGGAGGCGGCACCAGCGCGCGGCGGTGACTACCTGACATAGGAAAGACGATATTCCAGAACAGAAATCAAAAAAATTATAGAGGGACACACAAAAAGGGGTATGGAACGGGGAAGGGGAGAATTCCAGGAGATGGTCGAAGTTCGATTGGCCCCAGCGAGCTGGTTCCAAAACGGGACTAAAAAAAGACGACGTGAAAGGTAAGGGAGGAAGCCAAATTAAAATCTGAAGGGGATGGAAAAGTAGGGGGGTGTGGTCAACCGTCCAGAGAACGGAGAACCAGGGGGAAAAACAAATGGAGCAAGAAAAAGGCAAGGAAGCGAATCTGAGGGCAGTTTCGACGCTTGCAGGGGGGATGGTTTAAAAAAAAGGCAAAAAAGAGATTATCCGAATAGGGGTAGCGCGATGCGCCAACGGGGAGGAAAGATGGACATCGCTCCAAAGGGGACAGATATTTGAACGGCCACTCCAGAGTACCGGGAGGGAGTAAGTTGGGATATTCAATACAAAGAACACATCATGGCGGCGCGAAGGGGGGCTGTCGAACGTCCGGACAGCCAACGGGCGAAAAACTGGAATCGGGAAGGCAACGGGAGGGGGGTTTAGAAAAAAAGAGGGTGCGCAGGAAGACAGAAAGGCAGGCACTGGATGAAACCGAAGGAACGATGTGTCAGGAAGAAGACACGATGGGAAAAAGATGGGAGGGGGGGGAGTGCCAGTGGGGGAAGGTGGGGGACGTGGGAAGAAAAGGGGAGGTTTGTAAAGATTCCGCAACTTATTCGCGGCAAAAGGGGTTCTAGTGGTCGATTGGGGGCCGCCAAACAACAAAGTGTAAAGCACTTCGAAGGACAAAGAGGGTGTTGAACAATCCAGTACTAGCAGGGAAATTCGTCCGTGAGAAAAGGGGGGGATGCGTCCTGAAGGGGTTTAGAGGTAGAGTTCAGGACCAAGCATTTGAGCGGGCCAAATTGGAAGGGAATCACCTAAATTGACTAAGAGGGGCAAATATGAAAATGAAACAGCTGGGGAGAGAGGGGGGGTGCTGATGAGGAAAGAGTACGGTCAAGGGGGTTACCGGTCGGCTTTTGACCAGAACCTGATCAGGGATGGGGGAGAAACGAGACGAAGGCATATTGGGGGGTCGGGCCAGGTAATTACGACCACACGAAACTGTAGAAAGGGGGGGGGAGGATTTCTTTCAAAAAAAATCGGAGTGCGGGCGTAGCAAAATAGTGTCCGCTAGTGCCCGAGAGATTAACAATTCACAGGTGGGGGGACGGGAGAAATTATGGACTTGCCGAGAAAAAGAACGGGGAGGGTGCATTCTGAGGATAAAACTGGGGTCCGTGTTCTGACTGGAAACGAGAGAATGGGAGAAAAGGGGGGGGCGGACGAAAGGGAAGTTCTCACAGGGGATTGAAGCGTGCAACGGCGGCTGGCTTTAAAAACACGCTCGACGGACGCCAAAAAATCTGGTCAAAAAGGAATTCGTCGCCCGCGGAAAGGAATCTAAAGAAGAGAACCTTCTGAGATGCGGCGACAATGGAAGGATTTATTTTTAATGAAACCGCCCTCAAATGCGGGAGCGGGCTGGAAAAACGGGAACCAGCGCAGAAAAGAGAAGGCAGTTAGAGGGCGCGGACAGTTATCAGCGGGAGTCAAAGAGGGAAAATCCCAAACGAGTAAGGGATCCTGGTGTCGGGGTGGTTATAAACTTGGGGGCCGCACGATGGGGCTGCGTGTCTCGATGAGCTTGCCAGAATTGTGGGAGCTGGAATGACAGGGGAGCGACGGGGCATCGAGGAAGAGGGTGCAGACCGCGTATCTGAAAACCTCGACCTTGCGGGAATACTACAACGAATGGTTGGCAACCGCCAGAGGAACTCAGGCCTGAGAAAGAATGACTTAAAGGGGAAAAAAATGAAAAACTGGGGAATGGGCTATAGGGATTCGATATTCAAGTTTCAGGGGTAACAGGGGGAGAAACGATGCGAGAAGGTGCGGATCTCGGGACCCAAAATTCAAAAACACTCAACATGAGTGGGTAAAAAATGAGTCAAGGAATTTAAAGAGTAGGGGGGTTCTCCAATAATAAATCGGCATCCACGGGCCACACAGAAAAGGGGTTTGAACCGGAGCCACCAACGATGCTGCCTCCTGGTCCTAGAGAAGGCGGGAAACTAGAAAAAAAATGAATCGGTGTAGAGGAAGCTCCCAATCTGCATTAGGGCGGTTCGCGGTTCTTCAAGAAACTTCCAAACCGTTATGAAGCGGCAATAAAAAGCGGGAGAACCCCGCTCTCAGGCGTCTCGCTACAGTCCGAAAAGGAAGCAAAATCGTGGCGGCCACCCATTCCGGTAAAAAAAAGAAACCGGATCGGGGGACGGAGTTCATGGGGCAAGACCAAATTAAGGCAATGTTCCAATATCGGGAAAAGACTGATCGGGGGGAGAGAGGGAATTCAAGTGGGGGAAGCAAAGAAGACCAGCATACCAGCCGCAAAGTCCAGGTACGGTTCCATTAAAGCGCCTTCCATTAGTCGAACGAATATTCTAAAATGACGGATTCTCTGAGGGAGACAGCGGGGAGGCCCGAAAAAAAGTGAAAGGCGGAAGCATGAGAAAAGACCGAGTCTGGGCCAAGACAAAATCTGGTTTGTCGAAAACGCCTTGGGCAAACTGGAAACAGCGTTGATCAGGGAGCAGGTCACCAAACATGTCCTGTAACCGAATCGCAGATCGAAAAAACCATGGACCGCTGACAAAACCGTCCGTGAGCGGAAAGTCAAGGAATTCGGAGAGCCAAAAGGGAAAAAAATGAGGGGGGAATGTATTATTTTGACGCGGAGGCAAGGTAGAAGCGAATCTTGATCTATCAAGGCGAATCACGCGAACAACCGAAGATCAGACCATATTGAGGGTGGTGGGAGGGGAAAGTAAGGTCCAAAAACAAACAAGAGGGGGGAAATGAGCAGCATTGACAAAAAAGTCGGGCGCCCGAAGAATCATGTTCCTGGTAAGGGCAGCCGAGGAGGATCAACTTGAGAAGGAAAGCCAAAAGGAAAAAATCAAAGGGGGACGGTTCCCATTAGGTCTTCAGTCAGGGGAGGGAAAAGCCGATTAGGGTTTTAATTTTCACAAGCAGCGCCATGATCGCGACACATGGAGAATCCAACCTACCAAGGGAGGGGAGAAGCACTGGGTACAGGTGATCACGTGACTCAGGGGAAAGAGAAGGAGATGGTCCGTGAGTTGTTCATACAGCTTCACACACGATCGCACGGGAAGAACAGGAAAAAAAAGAGGGCTCCAGGTCTGATGGCCTCTTCGAAAATCGAAAATGATTTGACCGTGCCGCGAAGCAAAAGGGGGTCGGAAAGAACGGAACCGAGTAAAAAAAAAGTGGAGGAAACGTCCACAATCAAAAAAGCGAATGCCACATCAGTTCGGGTAATAAATGGACAAGAAAATAAGTGAAGGAGGGGAGGGCGAAAAGCAGATCTTAGGGGGAATATCCATTCAGGGGGGAATCCACACGACGGCGAACGATGATGTGTTCACGCTGTCCTGCGTCCTCAACACCGAGCAGTCGCGGGCAAAAGGAAAGGAAAATCGGAATCTGGTTATAAGGGAGTGCAAAACGGGGATGGTACCGGAAGAGAAATCGACAGCGTGACGGCCCGGTCAAAGTCGTCAAACCGCTTATCGCTTTCAACTCCGAAGCCGGGATGGAGAAGAGAGCGAAATATAGGAAATTCAACGGATCATTTGCAGGGATGGAAAAACCTAACAAGAGGGGGCATCCATAAAACAAAAAAACAGAAAATCAATCGGACGGAGGGGCGAAGACCATGGGGGTCCTTGACTCGTATCGCTACCGAGAGAAAAACATATTGAAAAAAAGGCTATGGGAATTTCTAGGAGGGAAAAGCGGGCGAACTTATGGGGTGGAAGAAAAGGAGGATGAGGGAAATGGAAAACTAGGGGAAAAAAATCGATTCACTAAGTAGGTACAGAAAGGGGGGCAGGGGAAATACCGGGGGATTCAGTCAAAATGTGTTGGGCCAACGGCAAGGGAAAGAGATGGGGAAAGGGGGAGGAGTCGAGGGATGGTTTCAAGTATCCCGCGCCTGTGCGGTCAACAGCGCTCCCATAGCGGAAACTGAATGCGGCGCCAAATGAAAAAGATTAAAGTGTTGTAAGCAGACAGAAAAGCAAAAGACGGAGGGAAAAAAATTACAAGAAAAGGCAAACGTCCGATTGAAGGAGGCTGGCGGTCTTTCGTTTCTGGAGAACCGAGTTTCTGGCGGGCCACAGCACCGGAATCCGGAAGTCATAACTTCGAGGCGCCAGCAAGGAGAACTGAAAAATCAACGAAGCGGGGGGGAAAATATGGTTGAAACCGGAACATTCAAAGGAAAGGCTCTGAGTTGCAGGAGCGTGGGCTAATTCAAGAAAGAGGAATATCTTCAGGGAGGGATATGTAGGGGTTCGTCTCGAAAGAATTCGAGGAAAAAAAAACAGGAGGACGCCAGGGTCGGGATCAAAAGTAAATTTCAACTTAGAGAAGAGGGGGGGCAATCTCGGGAACGTGAAAGGGAAATTATTTCATTAATAATATTGAAACCCGGAAGCTGGAGGGGCTGCGATTTGGGGGAGGTGGGGAATGGAAGAGACTTGACGGGGTGGAAGAGAAGAAAGGGCTACAACCGATTAGACAAGAAGGTGTGGCTAGGGCCGAACGCGCAAAAGAAATTGGGGGAAATTCGCAGGGGACATTGATCCCTGTTATAGGGAGTAAAAAAATCAGACGAGCTAGGAGGGAAGTGGTCAGTGGAAAGAGGCATGAAAGTGCAGGGCGGACGGCGCGGTGTAACAGGAACACCAACACGGTAGGCTAGCCTTGCGGGGAAATGGCCATACAAAACCCAGAAGTCATTCGAGGAAAAAAGCCGAAAAGAGCTCGAAAGAAAAGTTCGCGATGGAGGACCGTACTGAGGACAGTTCAAGTTATGAATATGCGACTGGACCAGAAGATTCGTCAGGAACTAAGTTTACGCCAGTCAGATTGTGGTGGCTGGGGAACCGGAAAAAACAAAGAGGGGGAGGATTACCGTGGAGGAGATCGGGGCGGATTAGGAGGCGACGTGGGACGCGGTCATATTGGCTCTGGAGACATGGTCCAAACTAAGTAATTCACATGATTGGGGGGCTCAAATAAGAGTGGATGCCTTGAGAAAGGGAGTGGAGTGCATCAAGAGAAAGGGTAGTTTTCGAGATCGATCCATGGACAGGAGCTTGCGAGCTGCGGGTTATCAAGCTTTCAAAGCGGGTCACGGAGGGGGGTGCGGGCAAACCGTCGTTGTCGAAGAAATGCGGCGCGCCAATTACTGAACCTAAGAATGGGCATGAGAAAAACGAAAGCGGTCCGAATCGGCTCAGCCGAAGAAAACAAGGCGAACTATGCGCGACTAATGGAGTTATTGCACCGGAAGCCGGACGCGGCTGGAATGGCTTGAACATAAAACGGGAACAGGGGAGCAAGAAGGGATAAGTCGAAGCTAATAGGAAGAAAAAAATTCTCGCGGGAGGAAAAACAGGGGGCCCCATTAACATCCGGAACATTACGACCGGTTTTTAGATTCAATTAAGGGTGGAAAAGTGTGATGATTTGTCGGCGCAAGTCACATTGGGGAAGGGGGGAGTGGTGTGTTCTACAATTGATACGCCGACAGGACTCCAAAGAAAAGGCTGGGGCGAAAATAGTAGTCAAGGGGAACATAACCGCAAAGACCGTGGGCGGGGGGGGGGGGGGCAACCGATGATTGAGAAGTCTCCCAGGAGATAAGGCCAGGCTGAAAGTGTCGCTTGTTCAACAAACCTGTGCCAGCACCGAAGGGTGCCGGGACTCTCTCGGAGGGGAGGTCAAACGTAGGGACAGGGCAAGAGAATTGGCGTCTCAGAAAAAACAAAAGGGGAGGAGGAAAGGGGGGAGGATCGCAGATCGCATAGTCATGCCCTTGAAAAGCCAGGCAGTGGATCAAGCAACATCACAGAGGAAACACATTCGTTGAGCGTACCGGTTTTGAGCAAAAAAGCCGCCGATTTCGCAGCGTGTTCCGGGAAGAGGGCGCAGGAAATCAATCGGGTGTCGTCTGCTCACCCGGATTGAGGGGTCTTGAAGTCGTAAAAAGGGGCTGCACAAAGCCGCGGGTGAAAAGCAAAACGTAATAGCGACAAAAAGAAAACAGGTAGGGGAGGAATACAGAGCGAAACGCAGGCCACACTAAAAAACCAAAAACTTCCGGCGAGAAAACGAAAGGGTATGGGAATATTTTTATTTTCACCTGTTGAAGGGAACGCTAAAATCAAGTCATTCAAGTCCGTCAATTCGTCCCGGGACATCGAGCTTCGGCGGGTAGACCCGCAGGGGAAACAAAATCCAAAAAAGAGCAAGGGAGTGAAAAAAGGTTCAGGGATGTACAGCAGCCGTAGGACCGAAGTAGGCGCAGCCAGGGGGGGTCCCCCGATGTGGGTCGCGGGTCCAGAGGCCCTAGAGGGGAAAAGTAAAATCGGGCCAAATGATTTCTTCGACAATCTAGGGGGGGTAAAGCCGAAAGCAGCTGGAAACGCGTTGAAAAAGCTTACAAAACACAAGGTCAGTAAAAGGGGAAATCAAGAAAAAAATCGAAAAACGACCCCATTGGGACCACCAGCAAAGCTGAACACACAACCAAAGGCGGTCGAAGCAAGTCCACTGAACGTCAGCCAAGCCAAATGACGTGAGGTTTCGTTGAAAGCCTACGAAAGCGGAAAAAAAAAAGAAGCCAAGTTCGCTCACTAAGAAAAGGAAAGACTCCGCACCGTAAGGGAGACTACTAGGGGGGACGGGGGTCCGTTTCCCGAAAAAAAGAGAACACTCGTTCTCAACGTTGAAAAAGGACCGTAAGCGGCCCGAGGAAATTAGGGTCAAAGATCGAAGTAGAAAATGGGGAAACGGCGAGCACGTAAAACATTGCAGCCCGGCATGCGAGATTCAAATTAACCAGTACAGAATTAATGGGGTGGTATGAGGGCCATTGAAGCGACCAGTGAGCGATCACCTTTCATGCCAGAGAAAGCTAAAAGGGGAGCAATAAAAATTGCGGGCAACTTAAAGTCCCGCTCCGAGGAGGAAGTGATTGGGTTGAATCCAGCTCAACACAACTCTAAGACCGGATCAAGGGAAGACCTCGCTGAAGATGGCTACGGGGGGCGTCGGCCATTAGGCCAAAAAAATATGTCGACCTTAAGTGGGGTTCTCGTACTCGGGAGTCATGACACCCATCAAGGACACAAAATCCAAAGGGAAACAAGATCCAGGACGGGTAATACCTCAGTGGGAGAAATTCATAGAAAGGAATCTCCAGGAAATTCAGAGGCGCACCTAGATGCTTCCTGCGACATCTTCCGTGGGAATCAAACACTAACGGGAAAAAAGAAAGATTACCAGTGGGGAAGCTAAGTGGAAGGGGGAGTAAAACTCGCACGACGGACAGGTGACGCCAGGTCTGTCTTTTAATCTGGGGGAAGAAAAACCTAAATTACCGAAATCGGACATGAGACAGCGGCGAAAAAAGTTCAGGTCAAATATAGGGGAACGAGAGGGAGAGGGGATGTCATCGAGGCAAGAGAGATCGTGCGCGCTCTCAACGAGACAGTTGAAGTAGTAAAAGGAAAAAAAGGGGGCAACATAAAGAAAAAAAACAAAAAATCAACACTCGGCGTGGAGGGAAGGGAAAAACCTTTGTTCTGGAAAGTTAGGACTCAGCTCGCGGGGGGGCCTTGAAAAACTATTTACGAAAGCGCTGGGATGTGGGGAAAAGAACACTGCGGAGAGAGGGAGCAGAGGTTTGGCAAAACATCGAGGGCTTTCTACAGGGAAAAAAGCCGGACGGGCTAAAAAGGGTCAATAAAATGAGTATCCAGGGAAGTGATTAATCAGAGAAGGACACCATTGGGATTGAAAAAAAGCAATCCTTCGCAGTGTTTTGGTGAACGAAAGGGCGAAGGGGGGCCCAGGGGTAAGGATCCTGACTCGAGGGGGGTGTAAACAAGCAATCCGCATAAGGCGATCGGGGGCCACATGCATCATCCAAAGGTAGTGGTTACAGTAAAGGGTGCAGCGAGCAAGGCCCCTTAAAAGGGAGACCCGAAAGTCCAAGTCCGATGGACGGATTCTTTACTGTACGTCGTTAACACGCGGTGGGATGGTTCTGTAACCTTAAAAGGGAGCAGTAAAACGTAATAGAGGGAACGAGATGCGAAAATAGCGATTGAAAATCGGAGAACGGGTGACGATATTGGAACACGGAACGGATTCGAGGCTTTTAAGGGAAAAGGAGGATTTGAGGGAACCTAGATAAGAACGAGTCATGGGGGAGCGCGACATGCTGTCTGGTGGGGGGCGTAGGCCGGACCGCCTGAAGAAAACTGTCAGCTAATTTCTGTGTAACGGTATTTGAGGAAACACTAAGACGAAGGTGCGCTTGATCTGAAATACGAAGAAGGGGGATAAGCGAACAGAGGTATTACAAGGCGGGGATATGAAACGTTGTGGGGATTGTGGACGTGTAAAAAACAAGGAGGAAAGAAGAGAACAACCTGATGACAACGAGGGAAAAATTGGGGGGAGAAAATGGCTGACGCGGCAAGCAAAAGTGGAGCGAGTGCGTCGGCAGGTCCAGGGGGTTGAAGAGCAAAGAAAGTACTAGCGGTAGCGTGACTTCGCCGATCAAAAGGAAAAGGGCGAAAGGACGGAGGCCGTGAGAGGGCAGGAACCCACACTTGAGGCGGGATCTAGCGCTTCCGTTGGCTAAAGAAACCAATAATGGAGGGACGGACTAGCGGGACGAAAAGGGCGGGGTCGAAGATTTAGGAAGCCTTTCGAGGAAAGTATTCAAAGAGCGGCGGCGTTTCACCAGAACAGGAGTTTGGAAAGGCTAGAAACGGGTCCAGAAGGGGGGGGGAGGTGCACCAGGAGGAAACCCATGAAAGGGAAAAGTTAAACAGGGTGGGCGGAGATTCTGGGGGGGGAAAAACTGGGGGAACTTGGGCGCGAATGAACAATGCTTTGCATGGTCATCAGAGGAAAGAATAAGGACGCATTTGGAAATTTAGATCCGGAAAGTTGGAATTGCCTGAAAAGTCCGGGGGTTCAAGTCGGCTGGATCAAGAGTGGAAATTTTTCGGAAAGAGGGCGCGAGGAAAGGGGAAAGAAGGGGTTGGGCGTGACGAATCAAACAGATGATCAAGCGGTGGGTCCTGGTGCAGGGCTTTAGCACACCGGGAAAGTGTCAGGAGCGGATAGCATGTGAGGCCAATCTAATCGTAGAGAAAGGAGGGAATACGATGCGTAGAAAACTTCTCTCGAAGGGAAAGACTAGGGAAGGGGCGTTATTTTAGGGAAAAGGGACAACTGATTGCTGGAAAGGGGAGAAAAAAAAAAAGTAAGGACAGAAAAATAGAGGGAGAAGGGAATAGTAGGAGTACTATTCACGGAATTAAGGATTTGCCCAGGAATATAGGGTTGGACAGTTTTAGGAAAGTTGGGGAACAACTGGAGGCGGGGGGGTCCAAGGGTATGCAGGAGGGTGCCGGTGGGGATTACAGACGTGCCGAGAGAGTCCAGCTTGCGGCTTGTGCACCTCGTCCAACGCGAAATCGTATGCCTTGGGGTCAGGGGGGGACAAAAAAGATTTGTAGCGGAAAAGAGAGGAGGGGAACAAGGAGAGTGGTCTAAACCGGGGAAAAAAGAAGGGGGAGGGAAGAATGTATGAGTGGACGGCAGAGTCCTCAAGGGAACTAATGCGATATGGCGATCTCTCTCAAACACCAAAAACGAATACGGACACTAAGAAATCTGAAGCAAGTGAAAACCACAAGGGAAGAAGCGCCGAAGAGAATCGAAGGGGAAAAGGCGGGCTCACCTTCCCCTAGACAACCTCCAAGCGTGCATCGGGTCAAAAAGCTGGAAAAAAAATCCAATCTTTGGTAGGAGGAAAGCCGCCACCGGGGAATGATCTTCAGGGGGGGTCTGCCGCTACGCAGGGGAAAAACAAGGAGGCATAGGACTTAGTTGGGAACACTGTAATGGGACCCACCCCTGCAGACCGCATGTAAAATCTTTAAAAGGAAAGAATACAGGTCAGCCCAATCGGAGCGGAAAAAAACGCCGAGGGCAAAAAGAACAGGGATCGTTTAAATTCCAGTAAGGGTCCTTGAATGAAGAGAAACGTTGAAGCGAGATCGGGGGGGGAAACCTTACGATAGGCTGTCATCCGTTGTCCGACACGCCGAAAAAAAGCCATCCTCAAGCGAACGTGCAGGAAAAGGAAAATAACTCAAGGAAAGTAGGAACGCGGGTCTCGGACGTTTCAGCCTTAGAATCCGGGCCGAGTCGATCCGCGGCGCCCGGGCCCAAGGAGGGCAGTACTGATCGCCGCGCCGCGGGAGGCAGACAACGTTTGGGTAAAAGCAAAGACGTGGAAGGGGTGTAAAAACGGGAAATCCATACAGCGGCGTAACTCCCGTCAACTTTACCATATAGAATACGAAAACGAACAAGACTGAGGCCCTACGTCTGCAAAAAACAACGCAAATTTCAGAAAGGACCACAGGACGCAGGGGACAATCAAGGCGTGAAAAGGTCTTTGAAGTCAGAAGAGGGGACCCAGTCTCAGAAACTTTAAAAGCCACTGATCTCGGGATGACAGAACGAAATGAGAAACGGAGGAACAGATGTCTGGTGTCAGGGGGTTGCCGCCACCACAATCTACCCGTTTAATGTGAAAGGAAAATTTCGGAATAAAGGTGGAAGGTCAACGCGCACCCGAAACGAGAAAGGGGAAAGGAGAAGAAAAGCTCATAAATCAGCTGAGTCAAAATTACGCACTCAGTCGGCAAAAGGCCGATTATGTGGGGGGTTCGAAATGTGGGACAGCGCAGTGAGAGGGGGGATCGCTATAGTAACTACAAGTTTGGGGGGTCCTGCCAAATCACGCTCAAGGAGGGACAAGGACGTGGAATCAAAGGGATCAAGGTTACAAAAGAGATGTAACTTGAGGGGGGGTTGGGTCACCCATAAAAACAAAACGACTAGGAACCCGGAGAATGGCAACTGAAAGCCAAGACGATGACGGACAAAAGTCAGTCTGGGGGACTGCGGAAATCAGCCAATCTGGGTCAAGGTCGGAGGAATAAGGGGTGGGGAAACTCGTATGAGGGGAAAAACAGCCCGGGGAGAGAACCACTAAAAAAAAAATTAAAAATTCACAGATTACAGGGTTCTTAATTCTGACAAAAAATAGATTGGACCAGGGAAAGATAGTCGACGGGAAAGCTAAATGAAAATGAGGAAAGAGGACACATGGTTAAACCTGAAAGGAAAGGTTTACGCGCAGGAGTGGACCCACTAAACAACCAGACCAACAGAAAAAGACCGCCATAAAATTGGAAGAGAAGGGTGAATAGCAAAACGGGGAAACTGGTGAAGGAAGACCTCCAGCGAAATGGAAGGGGTCAATAGAGAGTAAAAACCTTAGCATGAAGATTTCAATCGTACAGCCGCTGGACGCTGGAGCATCGAGAGACAGAGGTCATCGTCGGAGCAGGTGCTGGGGGGGGGGTTGTCAACCGCAAAGAAAACCGCTGGTGTTCAGGCCAGGAGAAAAGAAAAGACCACAGACAAGGGACGGGAAGGGGTTCTGACTCCAGTTAGGGGCAAAAAAAGGGGCTCACTCTGGCACTTAGCTGAAAAACTTTTCGAAACTAACTGTAATTGAAAACAGCCTTCAAGAGAGGAGAAAGGGCGAGGGTTGGGAAGGGGAAAGGAGCGGGAGAAGGGTACATGACGGAACCATCGAAACCTATATTAATGTGGGAAGGAATCCGGGCCTGATGATACAAAAACAAAGGGGGATTTGCAAAAAGAAGGAGCCATTCAGGGAATGCTGTAAGAGATTTTAGGGGGTCACCAGCAGGGTAGAACCTCTCTTGCGGCCAACAAACGCTCCCCAGAGAGCCAGCGTTACGAAACACAAACCTAAGTTTCGAAGTGATTGGTTAAAAGAAAGCGGAAAGGCGGAAGGAAAGCACCAAGGAGCAGCAAGGGACAAAGATGAGGGGAGTGTACATGCTGGAGTTAAATGAAAGGTTTTTCGGCTGTGGACGAATGCAAGTCCGTATTGAAACTCTCGAGGCGCAAAGCGGGATCAATGGAAAAAAAATCGGGCCAAAGAGGGGGGGACGTATTGGGTGACGATGGGCCGTGGTCTATGACGGGCCGGGCGTCAGTGTTAGGAAACCTCACAGGAACAAAATATACGAGAGCTGCAAGGAGGTCGGGGTCGGGTAATAAGGGACTCCTTCTCGAACAGATGTGTAAGGATTTCGGGGGTATAAACCAGGAAGGTGAAGTTGAGAAGAGTCTCGATCTACTTAAAAGGGATGTTAAGAGATGGTTAAGGAAGAGAACCGGGGTATTCCGACTGGGGGGGATAGGTAGAGGAAAGGGGGTTTGGGGTTTGGGGTGTGAAAGGGGGGGGGGCCGGCCTTGCTGGGTGAGAGGCGGACGAAAACCGGAATTCGCGCAATTTCATATTGGGCCATGTCCGACTGCGCTTAAAATATAGGTCGCTGCGGCCAGTGGTCGTGTGTGGTGAAACGTTGGGACAGAAACGTTACATCGCTTGAGCCGGAAAGTCGGAAGGCGGGGCAAGGCTAAGGGAAGGTATCGGAGTTAAAATACCAACACGGGAGGTCTAGAAGGAGATTACAAATGGCCAGAATAAACCCTAAGCGTTATTTTACGACGTAAATCGCAAGCCCGCGGTGATAGGAGTTACGACAAGGGGGATTACGCATAGAGGGGCTTTTTACCATAAAACGGGTCTGAAGGGGAAAAGAAAGGGGTTGGGACTGCGAAGGGAGTGTGGTATGGGGGCACAGGATTCACCGACCAGAAAAGTCGAGGTTGCGGAATGATTTAAGGAACTTAGGAGGGGTCAAATCATCAACAA
>Ga0179591_1328947_pt1 | contig 14953 bp, 18 predicted proteins | sample CZOMad2_1_08_16f_FD_182891 | JGI IMG/M metagenome (GOLD analysis project Ga0179591, IMG submission 182891) | Vadose zone soil fungal communities from Angelo Coast Range Reserve, California, USA - CZOMad2_1_08_16fungal (PacBio error correction) | ecosystem: Environmental > Terrestrial > Soil >...
AGGAGAAACTTCAGGCGAATATAGGCCGGGGGGAGTTCGCTCAGGGAAGATGAATAAGTAGGGAATTGTTTGTTGGGGGTAATGGAGCCCTCTACCTGCATTATGCAGTTGGGCCGAGGGTTTAGACCCATTATGGCGACCGGTGGGGGAAAGTTGATACGTCGATATCTGGGTTGAAGGATACTGCGCGCAGACGGCCGGGGGGGAGTCGGGGGGAGGGGGCATGAACTACTTACACAAAAGACAGCTTTCAGAAACAATCTCTCCTCCGTCAAAAGACGAAGCCGATGAGTCGTCGCGTAAAGAAACTCGCCGCCTACGGGGGGGTTTTGTGCGTCATAAAAAAAATCAACCCAACGCCACACAGGGAGGAGGGAACACTCCCTGAACGGGTCCTCGTTTTAGAAAGAAATTTTCGTAGTAAACAAAAAGAATTCAAAAAAACAGCGACCAGGCAATTTGGGAAGGAACCAGACAGCAAACGTCCCCATCCCTTAAGAACACCACCTCTCAATAACAATTCCCTGACCAAAATTATTTTTGGCCGCCAGTCAGACAACCGATCCCCCCCAAAACTAAACCCCCCCCCCCACCCACGAAGCGACAGAAAAAAGAAGGGGAGTGAATAGACCAGCACATCGCCAAACTCTCAGGACAGTGTGACAAACTCTAATGAAAAACTGGATTAAATAACAAAAACAACTTTCGGGTGACAAAACTCAGTTGGCGTTGGAACGCGAATAACTCAATTAAACTTCTCCCAGTAATGTCTAAGGGACCGACGATGACGTTTCTCAGGGACGACGCGCCTGGCAGATTTACACAAAAAAGAAAAAAAACACCCAAGGGGTGTGGGACACTCTCTTTTACGTTGGAGGTCATTTTCTACAGGTTGGGATAATTTTCTTGTCTTTTGGTTGGGGGGTGGCGGACTATGGGGCGGGGGTTGGTGGGTGGTGTGGGGGGGGGTGGGGGGGGGGGTGGGGGTGGGGGGGGTGTGTTGTTGGGGGGGTACTATAAGAGGGGTGGCGGCGCTGTTGGGGGTCCTTGAGGGGGGGGGGGTGGGGAGTGGGGTTGTGCGGGTGGGTAAGGTTTCATTGGTGGGGGGTAGATCGTGGTGGGGGGGGTGGGTAAGTGGGGTTCGTGAAGATTTCGTAGGTTTACGTTTTTACCGATAGGGGGGCCGGGGAAAAGGGTGGTGTCCATGCGAGGGTTGTGTTGTTGGGGGGGGGGGGTGGGGGGATATTGGTAGGGCAACACATGAGGGTGGTGGGGGTGGGGGGGTGGGGTGCTCTCATATTTTTCCGCGGGATGTTGGTCGAACGTTGCTGCCATCAAAGTACAATTGCTGCTGGGGGGGGGGGTGGGTGGGGGGGACCGGGGGGGGGGATGGAAGGGGGGGGGGGCGGGTTGTGAGGTGGGGTTTCTGAAAGCATGGTGCATGGAAACTGCTCGGTTCTGCCGGAAGGGGGGGGTAAGTGGGGGTGGCGGGGGGGGGGGATGGGGGGGGGGGGGGGTTGTGGGGGTGGGTGTGGGGGGTGGGAGGGTGGGTGGTGGGGACTTGTCGGGTGTAAAGAGGTGCTTTTTTAATGTTTTTTGGGGGGGCCATCATGGGTGGGGTGGGATTGTAGGTTAGTGGGTGTGGGAATGGACCATGGTCCAAGGGGGAGTGGGGGGGGGTTTTGGTTGGGTGTCGATGGATTAGTTTGTGCCCTTTTCGCTGTGCCGGGGAGTTCCAAACCTTTTGGCGCGGGTGTACCGGGTGGGCCGCGGGGAGAAACAGTCCATTTTTGCCAGGATGGTGAGGGTCTGCCGGGGAATGGCCAAAAATCATGCTGCGGAACCCAAAGTTTTTCACAATGTGTTGCGATTTAATGAAATCCCTGCCAATTCAGAACCAGGGGGCCCTCGAGGGGGTGCCGTGATGTGGGCGGAGTGACAGGGGAGGGGCGTCGTGGAGGAGTGGGGTGTGGGGTTGGGTTTGTTTTTTGTTCAGGGGGATACAGCCGTACGGGGGGAGAGCGCGGTCACGGGGGGGGGGGGGGTGGTGGGGGTGCCGCTGCAGAAGGAAGACAGATCTGTTTTGGAGGGGAGAGAATTTATTGGGAGTATCTTGATAGGGGATATTTACGTAATTGGCAGGAAGTTGGAGAATGTGCTTTTGGCGTAAGTGGCGCTCTGGGGAGGATAGGTCGTTGCAAGGAATAGGCAGAAAAGTTGGATCCCGGGGGATCTGCATTTAGTGAGGGGAAAATTGTCGTTCACCGGCTTGCAGAAAGGAGTTTAAGTGTCCAAACGTGCAGAGTGACGTGAACGACACATATGCAAGCCCTTCGAATCCATGCAAAGCTTGGCCTCCTGCCGCGGTGACGCTGGCCCGCCCGTAAAGCCCCGGCATGTGGAATGGATTGACCCGTTAAAAAGTGGAGTGGGCCGGGAAGGGCACTCAACAATCGGTATGGGTGAACACAATTGTCACCAAAACCCAATTCAAAACAGGACGCGAAACCGCTTGCCGACCTGCGCCCCGAACACCTACTCCCACCAATGTCCCCCCCACCCCCCCACCTAAACCCCCGGTCCATCAAAAGTAGGGATGAGGCGCTTCAGACGGTCAATTGGCGTACCATGTTATAAAAGGCCACAGGTTTGGGGGGCGGTACCACCCCCAACCCAACAGACAGTCTAAGGTGCCTCGCGTTTCTATCTGTCGAGCAAGTTGAAAGACCTATCAGGGCGCGTTCCAACAAAAGGGAAAGATCAAGAACTTCCCTTCCTTCTGGATCTTTTATCTATTCTTCGCGGAAAGGGTCTAAGTTTACCAAAAGAAGGAGTTTGAAAGAATGTCAGGCAGACAGAAAGAAGAGGCCCGACCCGAATATCAAACTGCCAAACTAACCAATATACCCAAAGCTTTTACCATGGAGGGCTGAAAGCGCAGGCAATGGCGGGGCGCCTTTACACGTACAGCAATGGATCGAACTGATCGGAGTGGAGCCCTTCCCGAAAAACCCGTCCGGAGGAGGGACATTAGTTTGAGTACACAGAATGGTGTCTGTGCAAGAAAAGCGAGATAAATATTCACGATGTCCTTGAACCTGAAAAAAACCTATTGAAAGGAACAACCAGAAACCAGAGAAGAACAACAAAATGATGATTTCTTTGGGGAACTGGCCATCGAGAAACGCACCCCCGCTCGCCTGCGCCCACCCCCCCATTAACTTCCATATTAGGGACACGTTGTGTTGGGCCTTCTAATTATTGGTTCCTTTGGGGGGTGTTGCCAAAAAAAAAAACACACCGCCCGGAAACACCTCCGGCCCCACCCCACCCCAAGGGAAAAAAAAAGCCCCCCCCCCCCCCTCACACACCATAGTCACGGAGTCCCCTTTCATACTTTCCACCCCCCGGAATTTCACAAACCCTCGGCCGAGCAAAGAGCTCAACCGCCCCCCCCCCCCGCACAGCGCACCACGCTATGGAAAAACCAAAAGAACCACTTCCACCCCAAACCGCTGTCACTCGCCCCGCACCGTAAGCAGAACTGTCGAGCCCCAACTGAAATATCAAAAGATCGCTTGAAACCCAGGCGTGCATTTCCAGGTACAAACACCCCGCACTTTTGACGCCCGAAGTCTGGGGAGGAGGGATTTGGGGTGGGGTTCTAGTAGGGGTGGGGGGAGTGGGAGAAGGGGTTTGAAGGGTGGCAGTGGGGTCCCCTAAAATCACAGACTGCTCTTGGGGGTAGTACGGTACGAGCCGTGCTCGCCGCCGCTAGGAAGCACCGCCGGGGCCGCCCCCCCAGCAACCCCCCCCCCAAAACGCGAACCAAGCCCCCCCACCCCCTGCATCATGCTGCCCCCGAACACCTGACATTATACGTTGGCCACCAACACTAACCAACAACAGACCCCCCCGAAGAACACAAGCCACCACACGCCCCCCCCCCGAAGAGACCACACAAGGGTCAGAAGGGGGCAGAACCCCCCCCCCCAAATCCCAAAAAGAAAGTGCTACGCGGAAATCAACGCAAATTGAAGTTTTTGGCAAAACACCCGCGCGGTCAAGCGGTTTGTCCCCCCGCACGCACCTGTTTACACTCCCAACCCCCCCGCGACGAAAACTTCCCCCGAATACCCCCCAGCACCCGAGCGGGCGAGAGCCCACCCCCCCCCCCCCGATCATAACAAACCCCCCCACCAACAACCCTGACATGACGGGGGACACGACCAGCGAATCTAACCCCCATTATAAACGCTCCCCCCCCAACCGCCCCCACCTAGCCCCCAATCTCCCCCAAAGAAAAATCCCCATGAAAAACCTGACCCCCCCCCCAAACCACCGTCCACTGAGAGAAACCAACGCCCAAACCACAATTACAACACCACCCCCCCAAACCACACCACAAACCTGTGCCCGATACCCTCGGCACCTTTGCAACCCAATCCCGCAACCCCCCCCCCCACGGCCTCCCAGGACCCCCCGCCCCCCCCCGACGCCCACACATTCGGCCCCGAAAAACCCACACCCGCCAACGACCAGCCTCCAAGCCCCCACAGCAGTTATGCAGGGGAGTGCATTGGCGGCATTTGCTCGGTGCGACTGCGGGTCTCTCTCAGTGGGTATAAGTCGGGTCCGGGAGTCGGAGGGGGTTTGTGGAGTGCGTCGTGAGGTTGGGTAGGGAGAGCAGTGGGGGCGGGGGCGGAGGGTTGGCTGTGCCTGCGCCAGCGTGTTTGTGGTCATGCTCTCCGCGGACATAAAAGCTCGCCCCGAGTGCCCATACTGTCTCTGGGCTTAAGGCGCAGTATATTTGTGGGGATATCACCGGGGTGGAGCGAGAAAACAAAAACTCAGCGAGTCGTTGAAAATTCAATTCACTGAATCTTCTGTCAAACAAAGGTGCAACCAGAAAAAACATTTCTAACAAAGCAGGGGCGTTAACAGGAGGAAGGTAATATGGGGGGGAAACAAAATTCCTGGTGAAAAAGAGGATTAAATTCTCTTTGCCCAAAGCAGCACGTCGCCATTCTCAACCGGTTCCAACGGGGCCAGTCCGGATATGCGCATGAGAGGCCGCTTCCAAAAGAAAAAAAAAAAATTTCAAAAAAGTGAGGGAACACCCGCTGGCCAGGAAAAAGATCCTTTCAAAGCGTGTTGGAACGCGGACAGAGTTTTTGAGATTCAAAGCCGGGAATATTTGCACCCCCACAGGGAAACTGCAGACCCCCACCATCGAAAGAACTCGCCGGTGACGGCCGGAAAACAAGGTCAGCGACACAAAGAAATGCCAATTGGGTAGGGAAAAAAATCAAAAAAAAGCCCAGATGCTACATTGTCATCCAGGGCGATATAAAAATTCGGTGTGGCATTTTCAGGGTACCAGATTCTGGTCGTCCAAGGGGAGAGCAAACTCCCAATCGAAAAAGAAAAAGCACCGCCAGACAACCGAATAAAGAATGATAAGGAAACAAAAAGAGACTTCCATCGCTAGGCAAAATCAGCCGCGGCCTTGAGAGGATCGCTTTTCATGGTAAAGGAACAGGAGGCAGATGAGCAGGCAATGAGCTTAGAAAACTAAGGTGTGGGAGCCCAAAGCAGGGAGAAGTAAAGAAAAAAAATCGTCGTACGATTCGTACAATTTAACCCCACCCGATCGGGAAAGCGGAATCGCCGATCTCAACATCAGTACCTGGGGGAGAAGAAATTTTGGGAAGGGAAACCGGGGCGGGCCAGCGACACAGGCCGGGAAAGGAAGGGATCAGCACCGAGCTGGTCATAGTTGAGCTGATTTGAAACTTCCCGTTCTCAAAAAATAAATGAAGCCACACGGTGAACGAACAACGGAATAATCCAGAAAACCGGAGACGACATATTCGGCTTCATCGCCTCGAAGCGAACACCATATCGAAAGGGACAAGCGACCAAAAAAAGGAAGGGCGAAAAAAAGAATAAAATCCACGCGGAACAATTAAAGCTGGGCATCTTTTCCGAACAGTAGCTGCTGCCTGACGGAGAGCGATGGGTCTATCGGCGTAAAGCGTAAAGCGCCGGACGGGAAAAGGCTGTATAGAAAAGCTGGGAAAGAAGAGGCAGGCGGCGGTCAGGTTTAGCAGAGGCATGGATTGAATCTAACGCAACTTCAATTGGGGAAAACTTTTGGGGACCGACCAGCACAATAGGAAAGGCTTGGTGAGAAGCAAGACACAACACCCCGGAGGCAAACTGTAGGGACGAAGTCAATGGTCACTCGCCACCGGGCATAACGGGTTTGGAAAAAAGAAGAAAAGGCGGATCGTCACCTGGGAAAAGCGGAAAAGAATGAAAACGGTCGAAAAAAACGATTATTTGCATTTTAACACGGTGCGCAGCCACTGTCAAAACGCGGGGAAAAACAAGACAACGGCGTCCCGGGTTCCAGCAACCAATGCGAACAAAACCGGGAGGGCCGGAGTCAACACGAAAAAAACAAACGGGCTGGCAGTCAAAAGGGGGGGGCCCGCTTTGGCCGGGAAACTAGACATGAGAAAATATAGGCAAGAACCAGCAGCAAGTTCGAAGGAAGCCACTTGTAAAACCGTACAATGAGAGAGGATCGGAAAGGGAAACAATAGAAATCCGTCACACGGGCCAAAAGGAAGAGAACAGAAGGCATAGAAACGAACACTCCAAAGAGACGGAGCACCCCACGCAATGAGAGATGGGAAGAAACGTGTCGAAAATTAAAAAGCAAGGGGTCGAAAAAACAGTGTCAAGTAGTGATTAAAAACACAAAAAACAATAAAAGGAATACCTCAGACGCAAGAAAAGGGACAATTCTTAATGCTGAAAAACGGACGTTCCAAAAAAAAAATTTTAGTGGCGACCCAGAACACCAAGCCATTTATCCATGGGCGCCGCCTTCGAGATCGGAAAGGGCGCCGTTCTGGTAAAAAAAGGGCATTTGCGAAATTCAAAGATTTTGCCTGACTCACTTACCAAAAACACACCATGTTAAGCGACAAGGGCATGGGAAGAAATGGACTAAGACCAAAACGGCAGAAAGAAAACCTCGGCCATCGGCGCGAGGTTGGTTTCCCTTTAGGAGCAGAACGAAGACAACCTTGCGGAAGGCGGGACAACGGGATTGGTGAAAAAGGGGGGGCGCCTCGTCGAGCGGGGAGAAAACAACCTCGGAAAAGAAGGTGAACTAAGAGACCGAAAGCTGAGGGCTTTCCTGATGAGCCTCTAAATTGGTGTTAATAGGAAAGGTGCCCAGCCATCCACTAACGGAAAGGTCTGGCGCAGAGAAAATACCGCTATAGCCGGGGGCACAAGGAACGAGTCGGGGGGGGCCAGCAAGGAACCAAGTTCGGGGTCAAACAAACCTTTGTATTCGGCTTCTGAAAGAAGACGCGCTCTTCTGGGCGTCAGGTATGCAGAAAGCCTTTGAATCAGAAAAAACACCAAAGAGGGGAGGAAAAGAGAGAAAAAGGGGAGACACAAGAACGGAGGGAGGGGAAAAGCTCGAGAGTGAAGACGCCCGAATACAACTTCATTAAGGGTGTTGAAAACACTGCCGGTCATTGGCCAGAGGAAAAGGCCACGATCGGAAAAGCCACAATAGAAGGAGAGGGAGAAAGTTGACGTAAGGATGGAGGGGATAACTGAAGAATTAACCATTGAAAAAAGACCGGAAACGTCCGGCGCCCAGGCGAAGTCATTACGCCTCAACGCCGAAGGGAGCGTCCAGAACAAGGGGGCTCAAAAAAAGCTGCGATCAACCACTACGAACCTCTTCCATCAGAGTTCGTCTTTCGAGAGAAAAAAAAACCGCGTACAACCGGAAAGGGGGGTGTCATGAATCTTGAGGAAGTAAAGGAAGTCATGCCGGAAAAGTTTTTGGGCAAGATATAAACAGTCAAAACGAAATCCTCAGGAAAACAGGACCAATTGAGGAAACACTTCCCACTCTCCGCAGAGGTACGAAAGCTTGAAACATTTCTCAATCGGGTCCTTGGTCGCACTAAAAGACAGTCTGGCTTGGGAACTCTGAATATCATAGCCATCATCCCTTAGGAGAAGGGAGTATTCCGTGGGATTCAGGCTCTGTGGTAGAGGGGCATCAAAGACAAGTTGCGAAAAAATGGTTACGAACGTTCTCATTTTTCTTGAGGGGTCTCGCTCCTTTTTGTGGGGGGTGAGGGTTCTATCCCGAGGAGAATCCTGGGGTAGGGGAGTTTGGAAACATTACAGGACCCTCCTTTGTAATATACCCCTCTTCAGAATTCTATTTAAAAAGGGGGTGAACACCCGGAAGAAGCCAGAAGCTGACCTTTATGCAGAACCAAGAACTCAGGAATTTTGAAAAAAGAAACCCCAACAAGCGAGCTTTTTCACAAGGGACAAACAAGCATGAGAAGACCGTCCTTGGCTGCACGGGGAAAAAAGGGGGCAACATGCCCTGGCTGTGGCAACCGCTGTGTGAAGACACGTCCCTCCAGACGCCGGCCAAAAAGACCCGTTGTCCAGGGGGTAGGACACTCGGACGCGGCGGGGCGAAATCCAGGGGCACAAACAACGTCTTTATACAACAAAGTGCCATCATCTTGATCTCGCATCGTCGGCAATCCCCTGGGCACGCCAACAAGACAGGGAGAACGACGGGATGCCAACCACAATCTCTGGAGCGCAAAAAAAACGGTCCAAACCTTTTGAGAGTGACCCTGCGCCCAACGGCGTCCACTCCCACGCGTTTGCCTCAGCGCAGCAACGACGGTAGGGATTTCAAGAAGGGAAAAAGGGAAGAGGTCCGAGGAAGCGGCCCAAAGTTGTCCCGAACTTGACGTTGCGATTTATAAACATCCCTGCAAAACAGAAACCGCGAGAAAGCCCAAAACAAACCAGGATCGAGAAAACAAGGCAGGAGGACATCACAACTGGGGTTGAAAAAAAAGAAATGCCGTTACTGGTGGATACGGTTAGTCTCACTAGGAAAAGAGGGGGGGTGTTGTCGTCCGGGGCTACAGAGGCTAAGACTTCCAGGGTCCTGGGGAAGTTGGGGTCGCAGAGGGGGTTGCCGGAAAAAGTGGAGGGCGGAATATCGGAACAGTGGTTCAGGGTTGTGCTGGGACCGTCCAGATGGGGGTAATTTTTCTCGGGTTAGTTTTGGTGTTTGCGGTACGCCATGAAGTGTGGGGGGGGGGTGGTGGGGGGTGTGGGTGTGCTTAGAAGGTTTTTTCTGCTCTTGGGGGTAGGCTCATCTAGGGGGTTGCCGATTCTCATTTGTGGGTTAAAAAATACCAACGAAGGGTAAACTTGGGGGGTGTAGGGGTGGGGGGGGGGGGGATGGTTGGGGGGGGGGTGAGGAGCTTCCTATTTTTCGGGGGTAACCTTCGTGTTCTCCTGGGGGTGGATATATTTTCCCTCCCAAGCCCTGACCAACAAACAAACAGCCAAACAGGAGCAGACAGCCGACGTGTGAGATCGACCCTCCTAGGAGTAGCAGTTCCCGCTATTGGACGCGCTGGGCCCCAAACAAACCGGCGTTTAAACACAGGGAAAGGAAACACTGTGGTGGCCAGGAGCGTCGCTTCAGCGGGCTCTGTGTTGGTTTCTGGGAACCACAAACACCAACAAACCAAAACTTCAATCAGAAAAAAGACGCTTTCGCTGCGAAATTAAAGTAAACTGGCCCATGACGACACGAAAAGAAGTGGGAGAAGAAACCATAGGGGAATGGAAAGTGGGGTGGTGGATGTGGACCATTGAGAAGTGATCTCGGGGGGCGGGGGGTGGGCGAAGAAGCAGGGAGGGGTGTGGGGGAGTGGGCAGGGGTTGTGGTGGTGGGGTGGAGGCGATGGCAATATTTGGGGTTTTTGTGTGTCGTAGTGATGTTGGGGTGAGGCTTATTTTTTGTGGTCGGGGGTGTGATGGTCCGGGGGGGTGGGTTGGATGTTTCCAGTGGGTTCACTTAGTGCTTGGTTAATTGGGGTATTAGGGGTGGGTCGGGGGTGGTTTGCTTCGTGTACAGGGGGGGTGGTTGGGAATCGAGGGGGGTTGGCAAGTCGTCTGGGGGAGAAGGAGACTAATATCCCACGGGGGCTTCACGGTGGGAATGGTATACATGCTGGAGGTTGTGTGAATGCCCAGACTCGGGTGCGTTGTTAGGTGAACTAGGACAGGGTTGGTGGTGGGGGGGGAGTTTGGGTTGTATTGATTTTGTGGGTACCGGTTGTGGGGTGTGTGGCGGTAAAGATTAATGTGTGGTTCGGACTCTTTTGGGAATTTTTTACCACGATCACTTGCTCCTAACCCAAAAAGTAGATAGGGAAAAAAAATCGAAAACAAAAACGATAACCATCATGAAAGGTGTCCCTAGGCGAGGTTGTGTTTGGTTGGATTTTAAGGTAGTATTTGCTCGGTGGTATTGACCTCAGGGGAACTATGGAAGGAGACAGAGCCTGCGGTGTCTGTTTGTAATGGATTTTTCGGCCTGTGAGTTGGGTGTATGAACCCCGTTGCCCAATAGTTATAGGACGGAGTTCATGGTTGCGAAGATATGTTTAAGGTACCCTTCTAAGGCGTGTGGTTCCTTGGTTCTTGTGATAGATGGCGAGGTGGATGGTAAGTATAGTGATGGAGCATTGGTTGGGGGGTCGTAGGGTTGGGTGGTTTGTTTGGTTGTTGTTGGATAGCTGTTGGTTGTGGGATGTAGTGTCCGGTTCACAATTTGGGAAGGGTTTCTGGGGCATGGGTGGCTAGGGGGGATGTAGGGTGATGAGGATGTTGTAGAGGACTGGTGTTTTTTTTGGTGGAGGATTTGGAGAGGTGGTGAAGGATTAGGGCAGGGGAAATTGTTGTAAAGGGAGGAAGACAAATATGCAGTATGTTAGTGGGGGGGGGAGTGGTGGGTTTGGAAATGGTAACAGACGAGACCTTTGTGATGTGTGAATGTGCAGGGGTGTTTTGTTGTTCTAGCGTTTAGATTTTTAGGGATTGGCATTTGAGTTGAGGGTTTCTCTGTTATAGTTGCACTTTCTGTTTGGGTCCCCGATGATGTCTGTGAGGTGAGACGTTTTTTCATAGTACGATCGTACGGGGTTTTTTTGTTAGTTTGTAGTTTTTTTTTGATATGGGAGCTTAGATTGGGGGGTGAACTCTCCTTCGGGTTGCATGGCATTCTTGAAACATAAACAAAAAATGAAAGGGCGGAAAGAACGAACCAGCCAGAGAACAAAAGGGGCAACTGGAAAACATTCTTCATAGAAGGCGGCAAATCTCAAAACTGGAACTCAACCAAGTGTTTTTGCAAAACCGAACGGTGGAGACACAACCAAAGGCCTTGGCAGAGGCTCTTGGGGGAAAAAAAGCCTTGGGTCCTCTATCTAAGCAAACACAACAACTGAGGAACGATATATAGATGGCGCCCAGACAAGGACAACGGCCCAGGAAACGCACATCAACTCCTGTTTTGCAAAAACGGGACATAAAAAAATAAGTCCAAGAAGGGGAGGAAAAGGGCAGAGCAAAATACACAGACACACTGAGATGCAGGATTCTTCCTGCGGGATCTTGGGAAAAGGAATGACAATACCCTCATGAAAAAGGCAGTTAGAAAACCATAAAGTCTCCACGCGCACTCTCTAGCAAACCTCCCCCGCCAAGGACTATCTGCGGTAGCAGCACAATCAAGGGGAAACAAATGCAATGAAGACAAAAAAAGTGACCAACCCAGACGCCACGCAATGGAACTGCTCGAGAAGGAAAGCGCGCCCACGCGAAGAGAAAACAAAAGTCTACATCGCCCAGCCAAAAAAACCCACATGGAGACAACGCGGAAGGTGGGTCCTGTCCAGGAAAAAAACAATTCAAACTCTACAGGGAGCATGCAAAACTGATTACCGGCAGTCAGTCATACGCCTGAAAAAAAAAGTCAACAGTGGCGAACGAACAACACACAAAAAAAAAGGTCAGGATTGGGGGCCTTCATACTATTACAATCTCCCTCAGAGCCTTTTTTTGCACCTATCCGACCGCGCCCGGCTCATATTCACAACAACACATACCAAAACCCACCACGCACATCTCAAATTCTCTCACACAACGGCACCCCCAACGACACACGCCCGAGACCAGCCTCCCCACGCCCGGGGCCCACTTCCTGGGACCCACACTCCTTATCAAACAAACTCATGGAAGTTAACTGGACCAATCTAGGGCCTAAGACCTCCCAGAGAGAGTACAAAATGGGGGGCATCAGATGAGATAAACATTGAAAAATACATAAATCCCTTGGCAGCAGTCTTAGAAGGCCTCTTTTGGGGGCGAAACTCATGACATAGGCCAACGCAACCATTTAGAGCTGGGGGGAGGCACTACGGGGACAAACAAACCATCAGCAACTCTAGTCACGGGGAAAGATAAATGGGTCTCGAGTGAAAAGATGGGGTGGGGGGGGAATGGAGGGTAGATTTTAAAACTGGGGTGGTTTTTTTTTTGTGGGGGGGGGGGTTTTCACAGTGGGTTCAAGCACGAATTCAGGTAGATGTGTTCCTATGTGGGAATGTGTTGGTGTTTGTGATTTCAGAGGTAGGGCTAGCGGTGTTTTGCAGACATGCTGTAGGGGTTGGGCAGTTTTCATGGGGTTGGTTGTATATTGTTATGTGGTAGGGTGTGCAGGCGGGGGGGGGCGGGGGACAAAACGGGTTGGATGAGAATAGGGGAGTAAAAGAGGCATCAAGAGAGAGTGGGAAGAAACTTTGTCTGCGGCTAAATGGGTTGTACGGGCGCATTCCCCGGGGCGTTGGCACAGCGCAGGGTTTGATATGTGTAAAGGGTTGTAGTGGGGGTTTTAAGGTTTTGTGTGTCAGAGGGGGGTGGGAGGTGTTGAGCTTGGCGTTGGTGGGGGGTGATGAGCATTTCGTCTTCCAAGTGGATTACTAACTGCAGGGCAGGGGGTTGTTATGTTCCAGGGGGTTAAGGATGAGGTATATAGGGTAGAGGGGGGGTAGGAGAGGGGCGGGCAAGGTGTAATTGGATTTTAAAGCGAAAGGGTTTTGCCTGGCAAAGCGGTTTTTTTCGTAGTCTCCTATCGGGGGTTTAGGATAATACTTTGCGTGTAATTAAAGTGTTTCGAACAGAGGTAATGTGGGAGGGGGTATATAGGTGGGGGTTAGGGTGGTTTTGGTGGGGGTTATTGTGGGGTAATTTAAGTCGATTTATTCATCCCCTGGAACCTAAGGGACTATTTTACGAAGGCGTCACTGCACGGTCAAATACAAAAAAAGGAGCCACACGCCGGTAACGAAAAGCAAAACCCAGTTACTCGAAAAAGTACTACCCTGTTATTCGTAGCGTATCTGAAAGAGATGCGCTCCACAGGAAACGAAAGGGTGGCAGCTCAAACACAATATGAGAACATTTCAAAGAAGGGGAACAAAAAGCTTTCCGACTATGTCAAGAAAAATGGGGAGTTCGGCCTAGGGGGGACGTAGGTCTAGAAGAGGAGCGCGTAACCAATCAAAGTTAAAAAAAAGTAAACAGCGGCCATCAGGGAGGCATCTATTCGGGAGGTCATTTTTAGCATAATTGGCACCCGGATTACCCATCAGAGGAAAAACAAAAAATGAGACAAACACTTTGGGGGTCCGCCCAATTCAATGGAAAAGCCACTCATACATTTTTTAAAGGGACAAATAATACACAGAAAAAAGCAACGAGACCATCATTCAAACACCACATGTAACCACTGAGTCCTGCAAAATTGACAAAACCCAAAGGTTATGTTGGAAAACCCACTGGAACAGGACACCCTTTATCAAAAGTTCCCATAACAGTGCGTCCTACTATTAGGACCTCAACGAAGAAAACAGGACATCTGTAAATAACACGAAAAATGGAAAAAATCTTGCAAAAGAAACAAGGGACCGGGAAACTGAAGAATTCCAGGAAGGGCCAGGGGAAAAGACCCACGCTTCCCCCTCAGTGGGAAAACTTGCGCAACCCCTACAGCACAGGGGCAGCATGAACGTAAAGGAAAAAATTTGAAAACGGCTTTGACCACAAAAAAAGGGGAGGAAACACCAGACAGTTCGAGAGAATTCCTTTAAAAAAGATAATTATTCCTATAATCTGCCATGACAACAGGCGGGCGGGGGACACACCAGCAGCCCAGAGGGAAAAAGAGGCTGAAGAAAAAAAGAGAAACACTCCCAAAACTAGGATGCGGAGGCAACCCACGCAAACATGAGAACCTTTTCGGGGACAGAGGGTAAGAAAGGGGGGGGCTAAAGGGGAGAACAAAAAGGAATAGCCAGGAGAACTAATAGAAACCCATTACGAGGCACTGGGTGGTGTGTATTGCAGTTTAAAGGAATGGCTGGTATGTCCTCGGGTTCGCAAGATAGGCATGTGGGGGGGGGGGGGGTAGGGGAAGGGGGTGTGTTTTTATTTTGTCAGACGGAAAGGTCAAGTTTCCAGTCATTGGTATGTTTCCCTCTTCGAGTGTGTTCCATGTCTCCTGATCTTTGGGGATGGTGAAGAAGGTATGGGCATATTTGACGAGGGATTTTGTCGCGGGGGGTGATTTGGGGTATGGTTGTAAGAGAACAAATAATTGTGTTTGGGGGTATGGAAAGGGGTTGGGTGAAGACCGAGCAGAGGGGTGGGGCACAATTTTTCGGAGGTTTGCTTCGGGGGGGGGGGTTGGGGTGGGATGCTTGGATTCGGGGGGTGTGGTGGGTGGGAAACGAGCTGTGGGGGGTGAGTTAGGCAGGGTTGCCTGTATGGGGGGGGGGGGTGGGTTGGTGGTTATCGGGGGTTTGTCGGTGGGGTGGGTGGGGGGGTGGGGCGATGTGCGGTGTTTTTGGGGGGCGTTTGTGTTTTGTTGGGTGTGGGGGGGTCGTGGTATTTTTGGGGCCAAGTTCTCGTGTTCTCGTTTATGTGTGTGGAGCGGGGTGATTGTTAGTGGTGTATC
>Ga0179591_1238922_pt1 | contig 14949 bp, 14 predicted proteins | sample CZOMad2_1_08_16f_FD_182891 | JGI IMG/M metagenome (GOLD analysis project Ga0179591, IMG submission 182891) | Vadose zone soil fungal communities from Angelo Coast Range Reserve, California, USA - CZOMad2_1_08_16fungal (PacBio error correction) | ecosystem: Environmental > Terrestrial > Soil >...
CGTGCATGAAAAAAAGGAAGATAACCCGAGTTGCCGAGCGGCTTGAAGGGGAGCCGGATTAACCCGCCTTTAGTCCGCTGGAAGAAAAGAACTCGCCGGGGCTGGATGGTGTTTCCTAAACTGTCATGCCACCATCGGTAAGAGCAGTGTGAGAGCTCGCGATCCTTCTTCTCGATATTCCGGCATTCTGCATCGGGTGATATTCCCTTAAGCGCCAAAGGGGGAGAATAGTTCAGGCAAAAACACCTTGTTGAATACCGGCTAGAAAAGAAAAAGAGGAACCTGTTGATCCTGCCAATTTGGGGTAGGGTTCAATGTCGGTCTAGGGTGAAAAGATGTGACGAAAGGTAGAGATCTTGGGCGTCCTTGGTTTACACCGCTCGTCGGAGGGACACTAATAAGGGCTATACCAGAATCAGAGCCAAGAAAAAGTAAGGCAAACCTCTGCCTACTCCCTGAGGAAGTGATAGGAAAAAATCCCGGGAGGAGGAGACAGAGGATTGGGGGAGAATCAAATTCAGTTGTGTTTGGGCGAAAACTGAAAGGGGATCAGGTGTGTCACCACCGTACCAAGGAATTGAGGTCCGCGGGGAGTGATCGACTCAGGGGGGGAAAGAGGGGGGGAGGGCTGTTTGATGGTACTTATAAAAAAAACGAGGGGGGGGTTGATTCTAGGGGAATCAGGGAGACGATAGGGTCGTAGGGACAAGTGGTTAGGAGATCGCCTTATCTGATGAGCGAGGAAAAATCTGGGAGCATGTCAAAGAAGAAACGTGAACGAGATAGGCACTCTCAAAAAGGAAAAAACCCGTCAGTGATCACGGGAAGAGGAAAGAGAAAAGAAACACGAATTTCAATATCGTAGGAAAAAAAGATGGGGGCAAAGCACAGATCAGCGGAAAACACAATGCAAAGGAAAAGAAAAGTGAGTATTCAGCGCTTCTCTTACAGAAGAAGGAGACTAGGATGAGAAACTATGTCATTCATGGGTTGTCGATAACATATTCCTTCCACAGAAGGGGGGGGGAGAAAGTCAACTGCCTCCACCTGGGTGAGAAAAAAGTGCGCATGGGAGGGGGTAGCATAAACAGATTTTATCCTTCGGACTAAAGAGTTAGAGGAAAGCCAAGATCTTGGGCGGTATGGTCCTTTACATGTTAAGAGGCGACAGGGGAGATGAAAAATGGCGTTGTCAACGGGGAGGCGAGGGAATGACGCTTAATTCATCGCTAAACAAAGGAGAATCGTATGGAAAAAAAAAAAGATGAGAGGACCATGAAAATATGGGGAAAGGGGTGAAATGCCTGCCTTCATCATTTCTGCTAGGAGGGGGTGGGTCCAGGTACACTTGGGCCGTAAAAGGGGGGGGGAGGAAAGCACCGGCGTATGCCGGCTTTATAAAGGGAGAAAGAGCACGAGCACGAGCGTCTGGTTAGAATGGAAAGCAGGCCGACTCCGTAAGATTGCCGGTTGGGGCAGAGGCGCGAATGAAACGGACGGGAGAAGAAGAGTGGTCGATGCGTACTAGAGAAAGCTCATCAGAAAAGGGAAAATCTAGAAAGAAGGGTTAAGGCAATTAGATGTAAAAAGAAGAGCAGAGAAGAGAGACTCTCGTTAACTCTTCACAACATCAGACCGACGAGCAAACAGCCGGGGGGGACCGGTCGTGCCGACCTCGGACAATGAGAAGGAATAGGAAAAAAGAAAAGAAGTAGGGGGTAAAAAACTGAAGAGTGGACACGTCCATCGCTCAGCGTCTTATGCAAAAAGCCCGGGATAAAGAAGGTCAAGGGCAAGTGTGAAGGGCAGGGGTACAGAGGGGACGAGGAGGAAAAAATCCTCTACGGGAGGGCAAACAATTTTGAAAAGACACAGAGAAGGGAAATTGGAGTGGGTGGCATCTCGTTCGGTTGGGGGGTAAAAGGGAACAAGGTTGAAGCCCTGAATCTCTAACAATGGTAATGTCCGGGGAGCGGCGACCGGGGGGAGTCATAGCGAAATGGATATGCCAAGCGAGATCAAAAGATAAGGGAGGAGCCACTTCGACTTTTATACAGGCACAAACGATGGGGGAAACATTATCACACCGAACATCACCTGCATAAATTCTTAAAAAAGGCAGGGGAAAAAGGGAACCAGAAACAAATTGGGTCCTCCAGAAGCAAGACAAGGCAAAATAGGTAGAGGAATCCGTATATACAGGACCGGGAGAACCATTTAGGCCCGGCAATGTCTGGCCAGGAAAAGAAAAGGGGGGGAGGGGAAAAAAAGTCCCGCAGCGGCAGCAATCTTCGGGAAAAGGATAAGCCAACGCGATGCACCCTTCCTAACCGACCGATGGGGGAGGCAAAACGAACCAGGGGAAGGATCCAAAAGCTCATCATAGAAGGGGGGAAGGGGGGGGAAGGGATTTTTCTGCACATGTGACAAGCCAAGAGAAAAATTCAAAATAATCTTTATCTGAGGGGAGGGGGGGGGCCCAAGCGCGGGTTCTCCGTACTTCAAAAGTCGATCAAAAATGCAGGAAATCACTTCTCGGGCCACAATACCGAAAACGCGACGACCCCAGAAACGGGCTAGGAATGAGTGACAAAGTCCTGATCTGTAATTGTGACTCCAAGGCAGTGGGGGGGGGGCAAAAAACTGGACCCTATCTGTCATTACTTCGCTCAAACAGCTGGAAAAACACGGAACAAGGGAATAAGAAAAACTGGCTTCATCAGCCCTCGCTGATGCTGTGAGGGGAAAGACGATGAGGATATTCCTATTGCTGTAACCCGTAAGGGGGGGACCTGATAAATGGGGACCAAAAAGTGGCCAGGTAAGAAGACTCGAAAGTAAAAAAAGGCGATCGGGATGGGAGGGATGATCGGACTCGGCTCCGTAAACTAGTGGCCTGGTGGGGGGGGGGGAATTTAAAAGTTGGGGGGCAAACAAGCGGTTAAGCCGCCTGGACTGTCTAAAGATTGTGAGAGGAGGGGGGGGGGGGGGGGGGGAGGGGGGGGGGAAGGGAAGGCGGGGGCAGTAGTATGCGTGATCTCTAAGAAACACAACAAACTGCTTCTTATGAGATCTAGAGGATAAACGCAAGATTCTTGGTGACAGAAATTTCGGCGGACGATGTGAAAGGAAACATTAAAGGGGAAACCAGGCAACTAGGTAGATTAAATAAGAGCACACTATAAATAACGAGAAATATTCTTTTATGTGAGATGAATTCTGGTAATGGCCTCTTGGAAAAAAGGAATGTCAAGAAAAAACACTCTCGTGGGGCGGCCAATTTCAAGCAGAAAAAGCCAAGAAACGAATCCTCGTCCGGGTGCGGAAGAAGGCAAAGGCGCTGAGTGATTTTTGAAACTACCAGGTTTCTCTCAAGAACTACAGGCGGTGAAAGCACCCACTGCGTTCGATTAAAATCCCAGAGGAAAACAAGGTAGCGAAGGCCCACGTACAAAGAAGGGAGGGTGTAGTATAAAGCGGGGGGGCGGAAACTGGGTTGCGCGCTGCAGGGGCCGGAATTCCATGTGCTGGACGATTTAATCTAGGGAAGGTTAGCAAAGAGGGAGCCTTCTCAAATCAAGATTCACTGCTAACCTAAGTAAATGGACGAAAAAGAGGACGATGTCAGCCAAAGTTCTCGAAAAAGACAAGACGCCCAACCGGAAAGAAGAAGAAGGACTGCTATTGTGGGGATCAGGCAGTTCGGGTTGCCGCAATCGTGGTAGTGGGATAAGGGGAAGGGGACGAGATTAGGTTGAGGGAAGCTATCGGATGGGCGGAAAGAGGCGTAGGGAAAGAAGGGAAGGGTAGGTTCAATCCATCCGGTCACTTTCTAAATGGTCCGTAAAGCAGCATGTCTCTACCGGGGGAGATTAGAAGCTTGGGGACGTGGGATTTCCATTAATATTGAGAGCCAAATTTGATGCAGGGTCGGACAAGTGCCTTGTTAAAAGACCTCTTTGCATGGGAGGGGAACGGGAGGTGAATAGTGCAAAGACGTTGCCTTTTCCGCAAGGCGAAGGTCTCAGGGAGCAGGAGATCCCGCAGGTGTCCGTCTCACCGGACGCCGAAGCCCCGGTAGGCACGAAAGGAGGCACGGCAATAAACTTGTGCCGAATTCACTATAAGTTCCTTCCGCGTTTATTACAAAAAAAAAGAAAACGAGAGGCCAAAAAGAGATATAATCATGTGGGGGGTATAAAATGGTCGACTAGTCGAAGCGGGTTTTGAGAATGGAGGGCCCGCTTGGAAAGAAACAAGTGAGGTCGATCACTTTCTGCAATGGGGCAGAGCGAGGATCGTCTGAAACTGGTCACTAAATAGGAATGAGGGGTAACAGACTGGGCCGATGTTCTCGGGTATTTCAATCTGACGGGAGAGGGGTTCGAAAAGGGACGGTCAAGGAAAAATTAGGCGGGGATCTGCGGACATGCAGGGTGCGGGGTGAGCTTAAAAGATATTCCGATCTAAGATGGGAGGAAAGTGAGCCATTCCCGGGCACAGGGAAATAATGAAAATAGAAGAAGGCAAACAAATAAGGGAGGCCAGCGATGCTCGATCCTAAAATCTCAAAGGTGGGGGGACTCAGACAGTACGCACTTGTTGGCGCGGAAGAAGAACGAACAGGAGACGTAAAAATGTGCCAAGGGCCTGAGATAGACAGCAGAGGAGACGCCCATGAAAAAGTACGGCTCGGAACAGTTAATATAATCCGGCAATCAAGACCTTAGAAGGGGAAAAATGAAGGGGGACAAAGACTTCAATGGGCTCGAACAACCACTGAATTGCCGACTTCTGAAATGAGCAAAATGAAAAAAAAAAAGGTTCCCATCTAATGGGAAAAGGAAAGGATTGACAGACCGATTTAAATTGTAAGGTGGTTCTCGAGGAAAGTGACCGCCGTAACAAGGGGCGGAGAGAAGGGAAAGAAGGGAGGCAAAGACCGATCGGCTTTCGTTAGCGGGTTTGGGTCCTACTTTGGAAGGATATCAGGAGGAGGCCGCGCTGAAGAAAAAAAAGGAGAAAAATAGGGGGGGACATCGACCGAGCAACAACGTGGCGGCAGTTTAATCATCCGGAGGCAGCCTAATATGGTCCAGGGTCGCAGAATCGGGGAGGCTCGCATTCTATTAAAATGAGGCGGATCTATCAGAGACGACAAAAAAAAGCGGAAAGGCCATGGCATTAGGTGTCCGCTATCGGTTCTTATAAAAGGACAAGCGCCTCCCCAATGAAAGAGTGAGGGGCTCAGTCCATTCTAACTAAAAGGGTTAGAGTCGGAGGGGGAGAAGGAGCAGGAGCACGTCTCGTAAATACTCAGCCATGGGGACCGGGGCGGCACTCTTGGCCGAACCACGGCCCGTTACCGACAAAGCCTGAAAAGGCAAAATTAGAAAACTACACAAACATTCACACGCTTCTACTCGATAAATCATTACAGTCAAAAAACAGAAGAAACGCACAGGAAGGGCTAGCCAAAGCGGCGCAAGGGTCTGTTTGGAAAAGAGGGGGGGTAATCACTCACGGAAGAGTCAGGAAAAAACGAAAAAAAAAAGGAAAGAGCAATCTCTGCGAAACCGCCGCCGCGGCGGGGGTTACTAAGACCTTAAAAGGGGAAGCGTAGGCTTTCTGCGGCACTATCAGGAGATAAGAAAAAGAATAGGAGACTTCGGTGCCGAGAGACGCGTGAGCAACCAACTAAAAAAGTAGAGGGACCACAGAACAGAGAGTCACCGAAACCCTAATTCAAGACCAACAAGGGCCTTTATCAAAAGGAAGAGGACAAAGGTAGAAAAAAGGGGGTTTTTGTCTTGAAGATGGCTAAAGGGGGAAGGGCGGAAGAGATCCGCAGAGGACAGGGGGCAGAGCCTTAGTAAGCAAGGCTCGGCGCTCTAAAAATTGGAGACAAGAGGGGGGGTCTAACGCGGAAGCCGGCCCAAGCCCCACGAATCCATAGCCCGGCGAGTCAATTGTATAAAACAGGACCCTTCGTTCAAAGCGCGCCTAAGCCCATCTCTGAGCCACTCGGTTGATTATTTAAAAGGAAAAAGAAGTCAGGGGGGAGGGAGATTAAGAGGGGTCGTCGAACCAAATTGGAAAGGTCGCAGAGCCGTGATACGGGTCAAAAAAGAAAAAGGAGGGGGGGAGACAAGTCGGCTTAAGCATGCACAAAAACTCAAGAAGAACCAGATGCGGGAATCTCGGCAAGAAGGGGAATTTCAAGAAAGCGGGGCCAAAAATCAAAATCATCCAAGTAACGCGGAAGAAAGCAACTCTGGGAGACCAGGTCAATAAGCACTTTGTCAGTCACCGATACACATGAGGATCATTTGAGTGTGGTAGCAGCGGGAAAGGAAGAGAGGTGACATCAGGCATCAAACTTGAGAAAAGAGTAAGAGGCAAATTACAGGTATCAGGTGTGTGAGAAGCGATCCAATGACATTCAATACCGTCGTGTAACTAAGGGGGCCCGGGGGGGGATAAGAGGATACAGCGCACGCATGATTCTTTCCATCGCGTGCATCAGGGGGATAAAAGCTGGAGGAATAATCGGGTACAGTGGGAAAGAAAAAGCACTGGCGGAGGACCGGGAGATCTTTGTCGCTAAGAAGAGAGAGGCAAACTGGAGGAGTCAAAAGGAATTGGGGCGTGACGCAAAACAAGGCATAACTATTGCAGAACCACGGAAACTGGGGGGATCAAGGGTTAAAGAAGAAAGAAAAACTCCACTAAAAGAAGATTAATAGTACTAAAAAATGACAGAAAGGGGGCAACTGGGAATCGAGTGAACTCCCTGGGGCTCAGGGGAGCGGGTCCTCGAATTTGAACACGGCTCAACGTGGGCTAAATGATGCGTTTTTTTGGGGGGGGGGTGGGGGGGGGGGGGGGGGGGAAAAAAAAAAAAAAACAGGTTTTGGTAGGGGTGTGGGAACGTTGTTGTGAGCATCTTCAGAGTAAGAACTCAATCTCAGCTCACAACAACAACAACTTATGAATGATGAACAAAATATAGATAGGTGGGAGGGGAGGGACTGTCGGAAGGGGTGACGAAAAAAGCAACTTAAGAAGCCTACAAAACAGGGAACCAAGAAAAAGGGGAGACCCCATGTCCACCCGTGGAAACCTTCAACGAGAAATCAGAAGGAGCAAAGGGAAAGGGGGTCACAACGTCTTTAAGGGGGTGTGTCGGGGCCATCTGCATTGGCGAGGAAGGGAAAGAGGATACTGGGGGGGTTGAGTTTGAAGAAAACTTGGAAAGAATGACCTGGGTTGCAATATTTATTATGGGGGAAAGAATCTAAATAAGAAAAGGGGCAGCCGGGGAGTAGTCGCTACAATCTCGGGAATTATTAGCAAAGTGCGGGATTAGAAAACTGGAGAGGTTAGGGGGCTAGCTGCGAAAAAATCTTCCCGCGATGGAAAGAGAAACTCAGGGGAAGGGTGGATCCAGACTGACTTAAAAAGTGCACACGGGGTATTGAAACAGACGGAGGGGGACCGGGAAGGGTCGTTTCACCACACACACTCTTAGACAGAACGAGAAAAGAGCAGAGTTCGAAGGAGATCGATGTATGTCAAGAATTCCAGAAACCGAACACGAAATGATACACTAAGGTGGCGTCTCGGTTACGGGAACCAGGAGGGTAGGGGGAAATAGGGAAAAAGTTGACGCGTCGAGGGGGGAAGATGTGCTTATGAGCTTGGGGGGTCCGCTTTGAGGAAGTACTATCTGAAGAGAGACGATAGAAAGAAAAAAAACGGGTGGAGAGGGGAAAGGTTTGGGGTGAATTTACGAGGATTCGAATAAAAATCATCCGCGAAAAAGAAAAAGAGCTAAAAAGCAGAAAAAGGAGTGGACGGGGACGACGACTCGAAAATAAAAAACTGATTGCGTCATTTGGTTAAACAGAACCGATGGGGCAGAAGAGAGGAGTAGGCAGCGATGGGGAAAACTAAGGTATTACGGTAGAACAAGACTCGCCGTTCTAAGTAGGGGACTTGCCGTCTAACTCGGGAAATTAAAAGATGCACGCTGTTTGAGAGCGATCTGACCTTCTAAGAACGAAGAAAATAGTGGAGCGGCGTCTGAATGACGACGACACCTTGGGAATCCATACGGGTCAAGAAAACCCGCCGTGTGTTTAAAAAAAGACAGAGGGGAAGTAAGATCCAAGGTGGGACCAGGAAGTTTGGGAGGTTAGTGTAGGGGAGCGGTGAACGTGGATTCTAGGGGGTCTAGATCTTTGCGAATTGGTGGAAAAAAGAAAGCAAAACTCGGAAGAAAGGGGACGGCTAGATCATGCGTCTCAAAAGATGAAGTCGGAAAGAAAGAGAAGGGTAAAAGAAGGAAACGGGGGGAATAGAACACGCCGCGAGGGAGTCATAGATTGGCTCGAAATCTTCAGTGGTTGGGGGGGGGCAATGCAAAAAGGGGAGTTAAAATTGAGAACAAAATAAAACCTTTCGGCCCGCGTCGGTTGTAAGATGAAAGGGCGAGCGGTTGTGGGGTAATTAAGACGTAGATGCTAAAAGGGGGTGGGGGGGTAGGAAGGGGCACGGCCAAAGGCTTTGAAACGGGCCGGGGGAAGGCTAAGGGGAAGCGGACGATCAAGTATTGCAAGGTAGCACTATACTCCGGACCATTAGGAAAGAAATACTAGACAAGCGGTGAGCCGGGATGAGCCCTCCACGAGGTCAAAGGCGTAGTTAGATCTGTCCGTGGAAATCAGACAAGAAATCAGAGAACAGCACAGGACTGGGTTCCCGCTCAGTTCGGGGGGAGGAGGAAAAAGACAGAAAGGAAAAAAGAAGACGACGAAAGAGGGGGGGGGGGGTGAGGAACATATCAGTCCATGCCAAGCAGTTGTTCAACAGTCAAGACCAAGGTGGGTTTTGGCAGTCATGTCTAGTATCAGCAAAGAAAAGGGGATCCGGTCTGTCTGGATTAAAAGAAGCAAGAGAGGTGTCGTAGTTTGACACATGGAAAGGTAACGACAAGGCGGACAATTAAGATGAAAGGTGGGGGAAAAGCGGGGGAAGTAGGCTCTCCTGGGACTCTTAAGTTGAAAAAAGGAGGTCACAAGACACATAAAAAGGGAACAAGCCTTCGCGCCCAATGAAAAAGTTAAACAGTGGTGCCCTTGGAGACCAGGTACAGAAGGGGGGGAGATAAAAAAGGGGATTGTTTTGTCAAAAGGCAAGCTGGTCCGCAAACCTTTTGGGATGAATGAGAACTAGGACCGGTTATACGCATGTGACAGAAAGGGGGGCGTCGCCACGGGAATCGAAGGGGGAGGGCGCCTGGAACCTTCAAGCACTACTCGTACGAATTGCAAGGGGAGAGGTCGGACGAAAAATGGGAGTAACTGGGGATCCAAAAAAGTGGTAAGGAGGATCAGAGGCACGAGGGCAGGAAAGAATGGAGCCTGCGTTATATGGCCCTTAATACGCAAACAGAAGGGCCGACTTCGACGATCGGGAGGAATCTCGTTAAAGGCGACTTAAAAGAATCATGAAGGACGACGGGAAACCAAAGGGACTGCTCAAGGACCGTCTGGCCTAACCATCCTCAAAGGGGAGGAAAGAGAGAAGCAAAGTATGAAGTCACACTTCAACGGAGATCTTGAGGACAGTCCAGAATCATCATTTATTCCACCGAGCCGAAAGTCTAGGAAGGGCAGGAGGGGAGGGGGCAGTTTGACAGGGCCTTTGGCCAGCTTCGTGGGAGGGGAAACGGCGATGACGGGGGCAAGGTTGAAATCTCGCCAATCTGATGATGATTGGGGAGGGGGGGGGGGGAGAAAAGGATGGTGTGGTCAACCGAAAATCATGCCGGAATTAGCACGAAGACTCGGCAAATGCCGAATGACAGGCGGACGACCTGTGCGAAGATAACGGAAGAGGGAATAGAATGCCCACAGCGGAGCTCTATCGCTAGAGGAAGACAAAGTAGAGGGCGGACAAAGGAAAACAAATGGTAATAGAAAAAGCCTTCCCCAGAAAAATTAAGGAGGAAACGACAAAGGTCCGGGGACACTGCCGTAACAAAAGGGCGCTAACAGGAAGACAACGGCACCAAGAAGTCGACCCTTTCAGAGAAGGGAAAAGGGGAAGGAAAAATCTTATCCATCAAACGGAGGGCCAAGGAAAATAGAGTTCCAACACGAGGGGGCAGGCACCGCACGATTACGTCAGAAAAAAGATCAAAAAGAAAGACAACCTTCCGACAACCTACCGATGGCGCACCACCCTGACGGGGCACAAAATACAGGCCGAAGACCAAGAGGGGATGAGAAGGGGGGCGGCATGGGAGTTTGTTATAAGAAAGGGAGGAAGAAAACAAAAGTCAGTCGCTACTCGGGTCTGAATCGTGATGGTGGAAACGGGGCCTCGCGGTGGAGAAGGTGATTCAGCGTTACATCAAGCCATGCATGCCCAAAAGGTCGCGCGAAAAAAAGGGTACTCAAAAAACTCAGAAAAAAAGAGGCTTACGAAGTGATTATTCAACTGGGCCGTTATCGGGAATGGCAGTAGGCAAAGGCAACGTTGGGTGAGTTAACCAGATATGGGATGGTCGTCGGCTCCAGGTCTTTTAAAAAACGAAGTAGGCCGGGGAAAGAGGGGAATCAGAGATGACTTTTTCTGGCGGGGAAAAATCGCGGGCGGCGATAAATCGTGCTGACCAACGTGCTGGGGGGAACTAAGAATGGGGAACGCACGGCAAGTAACGACTAGCCATTAAAACATCATCAAGTAGGAGAAAAATCTGGGGAAGGATGGGAGAATCAGAAATATTCGGGAACCTGTGGTGATTTTCATTAGGGAGGGTTGAAAACAGCGGGACAGAAATTTCTGAGAAAAGGACGTTGGCGAGAATCTACACAAAAAACAAAAAGAAGGAAAAAAGATTAAATGCATCGCATAACGAAAATTCTTTTAATCAAGAAAGTAGGGGGGGGGATAACGGGGTTAAAAAAAAAGGAAGTCACCAGACAGTCAACTCTAAGAAGGAGACCGGGAGGGAAGAGTAAACAGAAAAGGGAAGAAAAAAAAGAGAAAGTATGAGTGATAGGGGAGTAGCTGCTTACAGGGCAAAGTGGTCCCCATTCCAGGAGAAATGGAAACAAGAGCAGGGGAAAACAAGAAGGGAGACCGATCTCTATTTCCCGCATAAACAGAACATCTGAAGGTATGTCTCCGTGCACGCGCAGGCGATTTGTAAAGAAAAAGAGAGACGAACTGTCACCTCTCGGGGGTAAGGGGGGGAACCCCTTCATTGCTCTAAAAGGAAAAAGAAGAAAGGGGAAGAAGACCCACGTAGGGACCGCATCGGGGGGTAATTAGATCTTTTCGGTCCATCAAGTGTGCTGCGAGGAAGAAGAATGCCATGACTAAACGGGAGGATCTCTTCATAAATTAGAAACAGCGAGAAGAAAAAAAAGATAAAAACTGATGGCGAAGAAGCCCGAATAGCGAATTGACAGACTCTTGAGGGGATGTAAAAAGGAGAGAAAAAAACGGCAGGAGGACACCGGCCTACCGAAAGGCTTGAGTCTGCAATGGGGATCAGTCGAGTGCAGGGGGAGAAAAAAAAGAGGTAAGTGGGAGAGAGGGGGCAGAATAGGTTGGCGTTGCTGATGACTAATCGGCTGGAACTAAAGCGGCGGCAGTTGGAAAACGCAACAGAAGAAGGGGTACATGTCCATCCGGGGAATTCTCACGTGTGGGAGAGGGGGCAAAGCGGGGAGAGGGGGGACTACCGGGTCGGAATTGAAAGGTTCACGCTGATGGAAAAAGGACTAGGGGAGCGCAAGGGGGGGAAGGCAGTCGTAACCGTGGCCTGTTTCCTAGAGATGGAGGGGGTATGAAAGGATAGGGACAAAGTTTTTGCCTGTTCAACTCAGAAATTAAGAAACGAAGGGGAAATTAACGCGCGAGATAAAGGCATTGGGGGACTTCGGAAGTCTATATATAGACCCGGACGAAAAATGAAGAACGGCAATCACTTGGCCGAGATTCCGGTCTAATTCAAACAGAAGATGGGAGGGGGGGACCAAAACGCCGGACGGAAACCTAAAAATATAATCAGATGGTGGTCTCGAAAGGGGGGGGGAAAAAAAAGGTCTAGAAGTTGGGGCATACAATAGAAGGAGTGCCCAGGAACTGTCAAAACAAACAATGAAGATACTTTCGCTCGCATAAACTAAGGATCGATGTACGGGTAAAAAAAAAGTAAAAGGCGTTGAATAATACTGTTGACAGCGGTGCAGGAATGGTTCACAAAGAAGACTTGGCGGATGTTCGGCAAACAAGGAGGACAAAGCAGGGGGGATCAGGCGGACATGCAGGAGTCGTGTCAGAAGAAAAAAACAGCAGAGCCGCGAGGAGAGAGGAATTCCCGCCGATCCCGGTGAAACTTCGAATACGGTAAACGAAGCAAACAGGCATGGAATTGACTGAGCGTTCTCAACGATCCGAAAAGGAAAAACTGGTTGGAGAAAGCCCGGACGAAAGGGGGGGGCAAACAATAAGGGTATTAACAATACGGGGACAGGGAAAAAAAACTTTCACGTTCCTCGTAACAATAAATATCTTGCGCAACGCAATTGGGGGAAAAATAGACTCCTATCGATACCGGCATCAAGGCCCAGTCAAAAACAGGTTAATACCAAAAGGTGACGGAAAATCTTTTCACTTAAAAGACTTCAAAAAACCACTGGGGGGAGCAGAACATGCATTAAAAATGGTCTCCAATGTCACCACTGTTAAAGGCGAGGGGTAGGTCTAGAGGGGACAAGAAGAGGTGTGGTGAAAGGTGGGTGGCAAGAATTAATGTCCTCGTACCACCTCGTGATAAGCAGGACGATGAAAAGGAAAGAGGCACGACAGCGGGGCGAACTTGCTCTGGGTCAAGAAATTGGAAATGGGGGAAAAGACCGACACGATCTTATGAGTCTCGGGAGGAATAGAATAGTGAGGCAACAAAAGAGGGGGGGGTAAATTTGGAGTTTATCAAGCGACAGGCGAAACACAAGGTGGGGTAGGGCCTGTGAAATCCTAGAAGTGCTGCAGTTTCATATGTATGTTCCTCGCAGAGGGGTGGAGTCATAATCAAGACGGGCAGGGCGGGGACAAGCTAGCTCGGGACTTCCGAAAAGCGAGCTACTAACAAAATGCGACTGGGGAACCGAGAAGGGGGGGAGGTTCCTCTATGAGTGGAGGATCAACTGACGAAGGGCTCCTCCAGACCGATAGGAAGGGGAACAAGACAAAAATAAGTTTCGATCTTTCGGGCGGTATAAAGGAGATTCGGACAAAAGAGGGGGGGCAGGTGCAAGAAAAGTACCCGTTAGCTAAGAGGACGTCGCTTTCTCCTCACACCACTGCCCTGTAAGAAACTCTCTCGGTCAAAATAAAAGAAGAAACTACAAAAAAACAGTGGAGCTACTAAAAACTAACTATTATGCAGACAATCCCAAAAAAGAGGCCCCGGAAGGGTGAACTAAAGACAGCGGCCGAAAAGGGCTTTGGCAAGGTGTAATCACGCCTACGATACTGGACCCCAAACAAAAATGGGAGGAGGCATCTTCTGCATCCGACGCGGCGTGTTTTAAAAGAGATACAAGGGGGGACCGCAGAGAGTCTATTTAGGGGTGCGTGGAGTCACTAATTGGCTAGAAGACTGGAGGAAAAAGAGGGGGATGACCGAAGGGACGCGGTGATTCAACAAGTCCGCAAATAGAGACAGCACAAGAAAAAAAAGGGCACCAAACAAGGAGGCACGACAAGGAACGGGGATCAATGGGGAAGTAAGCGAGGAGTTATTCAACCAGTGGGGGGTAGGGGGAAAATGGATAAAGGGGAGCTGGAATATCCAGCATAGCACAAGCGGTAATGCAGAGAAGGAAGTACCTCAAGGGGATCACTCGCGCTCTAGCAAAAGAAGGAGAGAAGTGGGGAAAAAGCAGCAGCCAAAAAGAGTTAAGAAAAAGCTTCCAGGTGTAAAAACCGTACAGAAACCTGCGGGGCCCTCGCGGGGACTACAAAAAGAGAGGGAAAAACTGGTGATGTTAGTTAAACCATAAGAAATCAGTTTAATCTCAATCAGATGTCGTCGGAGACCCAAAGACGAAAAGGAGACAGCTTCCTTGATCGTCCCGGAGGTTTCGTAGCATAAAACGGGGGGCGGAAAAAAAGAAACGCACCCGATCCGGTTCAAGATAATCGCAGCGCTACGAATATCTTGCCTCCTCCAAAGCGGGAAAAAAGAGCATCATCCAGAGGAAAATAAGCGAAACTCTGGCCTTGAGAAAGAAGAAAAGAAAAGACGGAGGGAACAGAAAAACGGACAGGGAGGTATAGTGTCTTGTCTGCCCTCATCACCGGGCCTCACTTTTCGGAATAGGGGAAAGAAACGCTGAAAACTTAGAGAACGGATAGAGGATAAGCGGGGACGGGTAGCAAGTTGTTAGTACACGATCCCTTACTGCCCTCCGTAGGGGGGGAAGGGGACGGGGGGGGGAAGAAAGGAGTGTACAGCGAACGCTGATCTGCACAATCGCGGGTGCATCACGGTTGACAGAGGGGAGATTCAAAAAGATGGAAGGGAAATCAAAGGGAATGGGGGGCTAAGACGAGATCTTTCGACGCTATAGCGAGTGCCAACTTTCGGCCGAAAAGATGGCAGGAGAAAAAAAGGAAATAGCAGCCCAAGAAAGGGTCTCAATCTTTGACAAAAAGAATTCCAAAGGAAGGAAGAGGAATAGTAATGAACCTGAAGATGGGCGCCCACAGGAAAGCAGGATGGAAAGCACCGGTTCTCCTGGGGGGAGAGTTTGGGGCCAAAACGGATCAGTTGGGTACTCAGGGGGGATGGACGGGGGTAGGGTTTGAGAGGGGGGGACGGTGCTTGTGAGACTGTCACTAGGACAACTAAAAAGATTACAAAGA
>Ga0179591_1270956_pt1 | contig 14948 bp, 14 predicted proteins | sample CZOMad2_1_08_16f_FD_182891 | JGI IMG/M metagenome (GOLD analysis project Ga0179591, IMG submission 182891) | Vadose zone soil fungal communities from Angelo Coast Range Reserve, California, USA - CZOMad2_1_08_16fungal (PacBio error correction) | ecosystem: Environmental > Terrestrial > Soil >...
GGGAAAGGGAGATAACAGGGAGCACTCTTGCTCATCAGGAAAAGAGGGCTGATCAAGCGAAGGGCGGAGAGATAACCGACGAGATCTCCGAAATATGCGACGGCTTCTTGCGCGTCGCTCTGGGAATGAAAAAACATCACCATACTTCCTCAGGAACATTAGCGTGTTCCAGTCAGAGAGCGCCAGAAAGAAACGATGCAAGAAGGGAAGAACGATTTGCAGGGGGCTTGGGTCTTTTTTTGAAAACCCACAAGGGGTCGGCAGAAAAGGTCGACAGCTTCGCGGCAATACCTCTACTGCTGCTGATAGCGACGAACGAGCACCAAACGGAAAGAGAGTGAGGACTGATGGGGAGTACGCCTCGCGATAATTGGGCGCAAAAGGCAGGTATTGCGATTTGACCCACATACTGTTGCCTCCACTCAGCATACCGGGGTCAATCTCAGAGAGGGGGCTGAGAGGACCCCAGATCTCGCGGCTATGTCATTGTCTGCGGATACAGATGCAAGGACTAACAAATCTGGACGGGAAACTAACCTAGTTGTGGAGGCAGGTGACATAGCTACAGTCGGAAACGGAAATCAAGCGATTGGGATCAAGCCAGGAGGGTCGAAAGCAACAGAAAATTCCCAGGACCTTTTGCAGCTTTCGCCGCCGGCTTCGGAGAGGTGGCTAGTCAAAGATCGGCATCGGACCAGCGGCGGGGGGGGAGAAGCCAACCACGGTGACGACAGGGGAAGTGGGTGGCGCAAAGCGATCGTAAAAATCAGGGGCAAAACCTCGTACCGCAGCCGGCGAAGGGGACTGGGTAAAACGCTTGGACCCCGGAAGCGCAAACTGGCCAGCAGGAAACAAACGTGTGAACCGCTGCCTGGGAAGCCGCAATGGGTGGGGAACTGCGGGGGAAGGAATTCTCGGGCCTCCTAAAAATGCAAATGATCAGGTTGGAAAAGGGGGGATCTCAATTGCAAACAACAAAGACTCCTCCGGTGAAGATTGCACCAGACACAAACTGCGCCTTGTCTACACGGAAGGAAGAGAGTTAACGAACTCCCCGTGGAACTCACCTACGCCTCGGGGACCTGCTGGGGGGCATTGTGGAAGCTGGGTGAAAAGCCTGCGTAAAACACGGAAAAGAAACGATACTCGGGCGTGCGCTCCGGCGTGGTCAGTGCAAGGGCCGGGGCTCTTTTGGTCTAACTGTAGAGAGGAGGGTCCTCGCCTTGGAGGTGGTCTCGGTTAAAACGGGGGCGCATCATTGAACACGCGCAGCATTACTGGACTGACTCTACGTCTAGCAAAAGCAAAGCCGTGATAACAAGGAATGTTGATCTCCAGCATCATCATCCTCGCAGGCGCTGGCGCGAGGACGCGAGCCGGAGAAAGCAAAACCCGCTTCAAAACCCGTGCCTTTGGCACCAACCGCCTGGCAAAATCAAAGTGGCTTTGTCCAGGGGCGCGCGAGGAAACAGCCTGCAGATGGGGAGGGGGGCTGATTCGCATTGCGGGGGGGCCGTGGATCGAAAATGGGATGATTGGCAGAGCTGGGGCTGAAACGCTCACTGGACTGGATCGCCAGCGTATAAGCAACCCAACGCGAATTTGTGGTTCAAGGGACATATCCACGGATCTTAACGGGAGGTGGGGGGTCGGGGGGCGTCATACTATCATGAAATGTCTTCGTCTGGGAAAAGTGTCGAAAAATCAACCGGCGTAAGGGGGGGTGGGGGAGGACAGACGAAATGGAGGTAGGGAAAAAAGGTTAACACTGCATCCAGCTACCAGGCGACGGAAGAAAAGCGGGGGGAAGAATCTTCTGCATTGAGCGATCACAAAAAAAGTCTTCACTACCACCAAAGAGAGTCCCTTGTATGAGATGGTATCGCCAAAAAGCACATAACCTTTAGGTTTCCTCTGTCCAAATCGGGGAGCCAGGAAGCTAGTTCAGGGGATAGCGGTTCATAGAGGACAATGCCCGCGCGAAAACTCACGCGGAATTCCGTAGGTTCCCGGAACCAACGGGAAACGTACCATCGAAAGTGGAGTCAATATCTTACGACTCAAGAATAATGAAACGGAAGGCAACTTCGCTAACTTGACCGCATAGGGGGTTCCCGGCGGTGCAAAAACAAGATTGGGGCCGCGGATCTCCACGCGATTAGGAGCTGGAACTTCGGAGGAAGACAAATTCGGGGGATGTACGACCGACGTCCTAGATGAAACGAAAGGAAAGAGGAAGAGCCATACTCAATGGCGGGGAAGGAGGCGATAATGCGGCACGCCTCATCAGTGAGAACCTTCTTAAAGAAGTTGACCCCTGACGAACGCAACGTGGGCGCCGAATGGGGGCGCGGATCAAGAAAAGTCGCGGTGCCTCGAATTATTGAAGAAAGGTAGGTTGGAAAGTGGATAAAAAAACCCTCGCGAGCCTCGCTGCCTGAGGGAGTGGAATGAGGTGAAATGTGAGAGGTTCGGCGGGGCTGCCGTTATGGACTGCAAGGAGGGAAATTGAGGAGAGTTGCCAAAAACGAGGGAGGTAGACTGAGAGCAGCCATCTTCGTTCTCCATGCTGAAAAAACAAGGACCACCGGATATCCAGGGGGATGAACGATATTATCGACCGCCGCGCAAGGAAAGGGAGCATACTATTGGGGGCAGGCAACCAACAGGGAAGGCTTGGGCAAGTTCTCGGGGGACGATGCAGCAGTCACCCAGACGGCAAGACGTGTACAAAACAAAAAAAACTACAAAAAATAAAAAAAAGAAAAAAAAAAAGAAAAAAAAAATGATCCCCTCGAATGGTTGGTAAGTTACGCAGAGTTGGATTAGAACCACGAAGGCAAGGGTAACTTGCCCAGGAGGAGTGTCTCCGAAATAAGGATTGGGGGGAAAACAAAATCTGGGGACCCAGGCGGGTCACTCGGGACGAAAACCAAATCGTGAAACAGGGGACCGTCGTAACTTAGGCCGTCGCGAGTCCACCATATCTGGAATGGAGATGTCTTGGAAGGAGACTGAGATAGGTAAAAGGATAATCCGTTCCGCTCTCGCGTCACGAAAAGGATGGCCTAAGAGACTTCTCGCCCGATCGACAGCTGGTTCGGAGACGACGCTACGCCGGAGAGCGGGGAAGAATCATTAGTTCAGCCAAATCCTTGTTGTCGGGGAAAAAGGCAAACAAGAAGAAGAACCGACAGAAAGGCAGTTATTTGTGTAATGTAAGGACACAAGATCTCGCGTCGACAACCGGATGGGGACCTTGTGTACGGACAGTAGCACTGATGTGGGGGGTAGGGTGTGAAGAAGGGGACATGACGATATGACTCTCACAACAACTGGAAAAGAGAGTAAGAAAAGACGTCAGGGGGAAGCCAAAACGCACGATTAGTTTGTTGCCCTTATCCGAGGGAACACCAATCCGGTTTTCACGACGCAAAGCGAAAAGGCTACAATTGGAAACATCCAGTCCGCCGGTGACCGGGGAAGGCCTGAAAGGACGATCGGGGCTGGCCGGTATTGAAAAAAAGGCGGCTATAATAAATAGCAAGGTAACCCAGGCCTTCGCGTGAACTCACAGCGGAGGGGATCGAGAGCACTTAGTAGGCGAAACCGAAGGGAGTCCTGGAAAAGCTACGGCGGAAAAGAATGATCGAGCAGCTGATCGGTACCTCTAGGGACCAGGAATAGATACGCCATCTAGTGCTTGGAATCACGCCGGGCCGGCAGAAACCGCCCTGTCAGTTCACGAATCTGGTGGCGAGGAAAGAAAGGGGGGGGGCCCATAAAAGAGGTGTGGCAAAAGCCTTCTGAGGGAGAACAGCTTCATCCAGGGACGAAAATTGCACGTCAACGTGCCGGGAGGAACAAAAAACGTCAGAACACCATTGAGGGATTCTGACTTATGCTCGTGATCCCTCAGGGACAAGGCTTGCCGGGGGACGTAGAACAATTCCATTCCTCTCCCTCATAACCTTCTACCACGCGGTTGGGGGGGGCAGGGACCGAGAAGTAGGGCCGGAAAAAATGGGCTATAGGATTCACCTATCTTGAAAGCGGGCGAAGAAAGATTTGGTCTTCTTAATTCGACAGCTGAGAAACGGATCACGGGGCCGACAGAGAAGTCATCGGCTAGCCAAAAAACTCAGCAATTAGCGGAAAGAGGAAAGGACGAAAGCGAGGACTTAACAAAAGGTCAGGACACCAAAGCGAACAAAAGCCGAGAGGTGGGGAGATCCATTTGGGAGAACAGCAACAGAATTCAGAGCGAATAAAAGAGCGACTCGTGATCCCGATCGCACAACAGCGGCGAAAGTTCCGAAGAGGAATGGCTCAGGGGACGAAACTGGTCAAGCAGAGCGCCCGACAAAGAATGGAAACTAGGAAGGGATAAGGAACCTAAAGGTTCGGTGAAGATCCTCGGTGAAAAGCTTTGAAGGAGTGTAAAAAAAAAAAGGAAAGGACGTTGCGGTCGTCCACCGAAGTTGCTTACGAGCGCAGATATCAGGGGACGATCAAGGCGGTCTCAGGACCCAAGCGGGGGGTGGGCAAAAGGGGGAAAAAAAAAGTTGTGCGCAGAAGTGTTGGCCGGGAAACTAAATTGGTTGCCTCGTCGGCGTGGCCGACAGAGAGGTCCGTGGAACCGTTGGGAACCTCGAAAGGAAAGCTCTATTTTTGCAGCGCCGGGGACTGAAGCTGAATGCAGAACGACGGGGCGAAGGAAGAAAGTCAGCAACGTTTTCCCGATTGGAGCGAGCAAAAGGAAGACAGGAGAGGGGGAGAGGCAAGAAGCACCGGCGCAGAAGATTTGGGTGTCGGGACGGGAAACTTCAGCGAAGCGACTTAACAGGACGCTAGGCGGGAGTGTTTCTAGGACATGGCCGTTCGCTAGGGGAGTACGGACGAGACAAACGGACTCAAGCCATGACAAAGTTACGGAGAAAACCAGAAAGGTGACACTGAATGCCTCTTGGAGCAATAAGCCATCACCAATACAGAAGCAACAAGATGAAGAGAGGGGCGACAAAACCGGGAAGCGCACTCAACAAAAAAGGGGAGGATAAGCTGGATATCTAAATATCTTCTCCCGAGAAGAAGCATCAATGCTGGCGAGCCTTGACCCAGAATTAGGAAGAGCCTGAGGAAAGCATAACAAGCATCATAAACCGCTATCTCTAGCGCCCTGGGACAAGCAGACGCGTCTAAGGGGACCAAAATGCGTGGGTGAGCCACCACCAAGGGTATGAAGGTGGATTTATAAGGAAATAGAGGGAGGCCTCCGCATCTCCTATTAAACTTATTGGACAATCCCGACAACAGAGCTTTCGACTTGAAACGGCGTGTTAATTCCAACTTAGATTCCATCTTAAGGGTGGGAACTCGTTTACATGAGCGGGAGAGATAAACGCGTAAAAAAACCTCACTACAAGACGAATTATAACGTTCTACCACAGCAAAGGGTGTTAGGGACAATTTAAAGCAGGCCTACAGCTAAGCAGCATCAGTGCAGGCTTTTAAACGAAAAGGCCGAAAAGGAAAACGAGGGGGATGAAAAGCAGAGACTCATTGAAGTAGGGGGGGAAGGTGAGGGAACTGAAGGGAGACTTTCCCTATCTCTCTCCTCATCGGGTTATGAAAGTTGGGGACGGGGAAGATTAATGGCGCGCTTCGTCGGTGGGGGAGAGAGCAAAAACGGGAAACCGGAGAATTTGGAAAAAGCAAAGCTGCGCCATGCCAGAGCGAAAAAGTGGAAGGAAAAATGCACTTCCTCTACGGCGGCAGCAAGTTGAACTAGTTCCCGAAAGTCAAAAGGAAGGGGAGAGGGATACGTCTCGCGACACACATCATTTCAAGGGGCGAGTACGAATGTAAAAAAATAAAAAATCGGATTTAACCGATCCGGGCGCATCTCCCAATCAGCCGGAGAGGTACAGGCGAATCACAATCAGCCCGTGAGAGTCCCTCCTATCTGAAGTGCGGACTTAGAAAACGGTAAATAAACGGAAACTGTCGGGAGGCATATAGTAAGTTGCGGCGGGAATGTTGCGCCTGTGCGAAAGAACCAGCAAGGGCTTCAAATCGCGCCCCTCAAATCCGGCTCACTAAGGGACGAAGCGGGAACTTCGGGGTTAAAGAAGCAGCAATCAAGTTCACGGAAATCATTCAGGGGGGGGAAGCAATTTATGGGAATCGGAAGGCAGCCGGAACAAGGCAATATACCAGACCCCTATGGGGAGGGTCAAATGCGATCAACACAAAGCGGGGAGAAATGAACAATTCTATAGTTCGGCCACCGCGTGGGGGAAAAAGCCGCACCGTCCGAGGGGACACTATCCGTCTAATCGCGATCCACATAGGTCCGGAGGCCTCGATGGTGTCCGGGGGGTCTTCACATCATGCAGCGGTCTAACTACCACGCCTCGCGCACGCTTCTGAATTCCGCAATTGCTCGTGTAAGAAACAAGCCTCAAACGAACCATCGCTCCACCAGTCAGGGGGGGAAGGAAAGCTTGGACGGAAAGGCAGCGACTTTAACAAGAGGGGACTGACAGTGAGGCTCGGGATCATTAATGTTGGGTTTGCAGGCCGACCGACGCGCCGCCGCGGGAAGGCCGCATCGGATCTAGATTACGCGGGTGAGGAGCAAGGGGATCTCGGACGCTGGGAATCAAAAAATGAGTGAAGAGCTGCCAGTATCTCCCAGAATCTATCAAAAACTGAGGGGGGGAAATGGGTAGGAAATCAGCATCGCAGCGCTGCTGCAGGAAAAGCGCAGGCTTCAACTGACGAGGAGGGGGAAAGTCAGCGCCAACCGTCGAAAGACCGAATCTTCCGGGGTCAACAGGATAGGGAATGGGGCAGCTGGGGTATGAACAACATGAAAAACCTGATCCCACTACTCGGGGTACAACCTCGTTGTTACATTCCAGAGAATGGGCAGACAGTCAGAAGGGCCATAGAAATCCGAACTTTTTAGTCTTGGGCTTGGCGGTTTGTTGAGCGCTACCCCGGGAAGGGCGAAAACAGGTGGAGTGTGTCGCCTGTCTTCAAGACAGAGGAGGCTCAACGAAAAACGGAAAAAGCTCGAGAAAGGAGAAGGATGATTGCTCGCGCACACGCGGGAGAAAACGCTGCGGGCTGACGATGTTGAAAAACTCGGGGGCACAGCTCCGACCGGCGGGAGCGGGAGGGAAAGTCTTACCCTGCTGGGGGTCTAGAGGTTGACTAATTGGAAAGGGGGCAGGATACGATGATGCAAGTGGGCGGGGGGGGGGGACTTGGATAAAAGCGAAACTTGTGGGTAAGAGGGTGAAAAAGGCGCGAAAAGAATCAAGGAAGCGTTACGACAGCCGCGATGTAGGGAGGCGCGAGAAACGAAATTATGGTAGTTCTCCAGCAAACCGGGCCCGCTCAAACGTTGCGATCTGGCCGCGAGGCTGAAAAATGGGATAAAGCAATCCGACTTCAGATCGGCGGTGGACTGCTGCGGTTCGAACGGTCACTGCCTGCGAAGGGTGGGGGCAAGGGAAATCCGATAAACAGTGGTCACAAGGGCAAACCGGGAAATGACGCCCGATACGCGGTTCCACAGACCTGCGGGGAAGGCCGACGAAAAATGAAAGAGGGCGGCACCTAACCTCGCGCATTCCATCCATAAGGGGGGTGCCTGACGTGCTGGTGGTGAGGGATTCATGGCGAAAGCGGCTAGATGAACATTTGCCAGACAGGCTTTTGGGAATACAGAACAAGCTCGTTGAGGAGGCGGACGACAAAACTAGAAACCCGGGAGAGCGAATAGGTAACAAGACAAACGCCATTTTCAAGAAACTGGCAGCCGGCCTGCTGGGAAAGGTTTGTCTGAAAGGCAGAAGGGAGGGATTTCCGGTCCTGCCGGAGCGAAACAACCAACGCGCCTTCGGCGATAAATTCGCATTGCTAAAACGGGCGGGAAGAACTAAGATGGACTTAAGGTGTCGGAGGAGGTCTTAGTGGGGTTTTAAGTCACTGTTACCATATGCGAGACTTCCGGCTCAGGGACGCAGCAAATCCCAGCAGGGTAAAAGAAAAGAATAGGGGGGATCTAGTGGCCATCAGAATCTCGGAGAAAAGCGGAACCAGCGAGCCGGAATAGGAGGCTTCTTAGTCATCACAACAAGAAAAATGCAACAGCTAATAGGGGGTCGTGATGGGCATTTCGCGGGGCTGGGGGGGCGCTCAGTGTGGGCGAGGGAGGGGAACTGTGGTACTGCTCTGCTGTGCAGGGTGCCCGGGCAAGGGGCATTTCTTGGGATGCGCTGGGGAGGCCCTCGATGGGAAACGGGAAAAAAAGGAGGAAATCTTCCCATCGACAAAGTTGGTTCTGCCGGAGACGACAGGCTTTCGGGAGGGGAAGGGTTGGGGCGCTATGACGTCACTCACCGAGACAAGGACGGAAAAAATTTCTCTGCAAAGGACCTTCCAGTGGGCACGGGAACGGCATGAAAAGGTGGCCAACAGGCATACAAGGAGGAAAAGCAGAACGAAAGCATAAGGGAAGGAGAATACTTCCTGAAGTTCTTCGGCCCTGGCCGAAGGGACGTATTGAACACCAAAGAGGCGAAGCCGGTATGTCTAGGCTCCGGGACGACAAAGCCACAAGAAGGGGCGTGGGGAAGAGGAGAAAAAAGGCCCACGCCTGGGAAGCGCCGCCGGAACGATAGGGAAACAGCAATGAAGAGTGGATGGGTTCGGGAGAGTAAAAGAAAGGGGAAAAAACACGGAGGAAAGAGAAGGGTCGCACTACGCCGACGGGCAAGACTACGGGGACAGCCGAAGGAAGAAAAAGTAGCGAACTGACCGGCAAAAGAAAAAGATTTGGAAAGATAAAAAAAACCCTAAGTCGAGTTCCGGCTTATATTCTCGAAAAATTCAGGGAAGGAAAAAGGTCAACTGAAAAGTCGAGAAGTCAACGAAGCAAAGAATAGTCGGGAAAGGATTTCACCAGGCACCGTCAGTGACTGCTGATAGAAGGAACGGGACAAATTCTTCTCCTCGGTGGCTAAAGAAAAGGAAAAGAATATAAGGGGACCCGGCCATCTGTGATGGGGGGGGGGCGACGGGAATCAAGACGGAGCGCTGGAAATCTATCTATTGAAAAGATGTCGTGGGGAGCTGGGATTTGTCTTGGGCAGCTCCCCTTTATCGGGGTGCCTTAGCGCGGGGGTGGAAGTGGGAAAGTGCGGCCAAACCTGCAGTTCAGGGAGTAAGAAAAATGCTGGGCATGGGGGGGGGCGTCGCCATTAAATCCTCGCTGGAGCGCCCTGGCTTACAAAAGGCAGACAAGCTGGCGAGGAGTCCGACAAACTGGGAAAAAATAGGAGACGATGAAGGGATCGGGTTGAAAAGGGAATAAACGCGCAAAGGAACTCGGAAAGTCTCGCTTTTAGCAAAAAACGCGTTGGGGGCGGTTGGGGGGGAAGGGCGCCTGGAAGGAGCGACTAAAGTCAACTCCAATAATGCCTTCCCTGGGGATCACACCGCAGAAGGGCTACCGATCGAAGTTTGATGACGCCAATCTGGTGTCTCGACCTAGGCGCCGGTCCTTGGAAGTAAGGCATGAAAGGCTTGGAGGCCCCAGAAGAGGGCACAAAGAAACAAGCTTTCTTTGACAGCTGCTGTCACACTCTCAGGTACACCAGACAGGGGAAAACAGGGTTGCCCGGCTAAGGGGCGGCCAAGTCGGCTTCTAGGAAAAAGCCTTCGGGGACCGGTATAAAAGCCTGGGGGGCTGCTCTAGCAGTTCTCTACACTCTTAAAGAACCGCGATAATTCGGATCGGCGGATTCTCCTACGCTCGGCGAAGACGCCGCAGGGGGGGCTGCAGGGGCTACTTTCAGTACAAGCCGGAAATCGGATCGGAAAAAATTCCTATTATGGGTAAAGCCAGCCTTGGGCAAAAAAGTCAGCTCCTTCAAAGAATATTATCGGGCAAATGACAGCATGGAGGACAGGGAATGTAGCTAGACTGGCAGGGGTGGGGGAACTGGGGGGGGTCACTTGCTTAATATTGAAAAAGGATGGGTGTATCGGGCGGGACAAATTCCATAAGATCAGGGAGCAGCTCGAACAATCAAAGAGGAAGAGAGAATAAAGGCTGAACATCCAGGGCAAAAAAAATAAAGGGGTTTGGGCCCTCATGCCTAAATTAACACAGAACATCCGGGGGGGCGACGCGAGAGGGGTCTGCTCCTAAGAAAACATCAAAGGCCGTCTTGAAACGAAAAAAGGACAGACGTCAGGGATATGAACCTAAGAGGCTGAAATTCTTCGGGCCTGGGTCCCTAGCTCCGATCGAGCGTGTCGCATTCGCCCTGCAGAACTCGCTAATGCAGTGAAGCCAAAAAAGACGGGGGGCGAGAACGAAAGAGGAAATTATCAAGCGAGTCGTGAGACGAGTGTCAACGAGGAGATTATCTACTCGCATTTCCCAGGAATCGAGAAGGGGACCAGAGTGGCAAAACCTCTGAAGTTACGACCCGCCGCGCAATTGGGAGAGGGTTTTTCACCGGGGGGATGGAGTGTACAACGGGGAAAACATAAATATTTGGTTGGCCCAGAAGGATGGGGGGCTGCACAGCAGGGAAGGCTGACGAAAACAGGGCCACTGCGCGCCACACGTGCAGGTAGTAAACAAAGATCCGCACAAACAAGGATGGCGGGTAGTCCGAATCAAAAGGGGAAAGAAGGATTGCAACGGGAGTGGAAAAGGCGCCCCCCCCACCTTCCATCTAAGGCAAAGGAAAAAAAAGAACAAAGAAAGCTCAGATGTTGTTTGCCGCATGCCAAGAAAATAGCAGGCCAAAAGGGGAGAGGGAGGCCTAGAAGGGAAAAAGCGGCGAATACCTGAAAAAAGGGGGTGGCTGAGAAAAGCTGAAGGGAAAAAAAAGGAGGGAGCAGCGAGGCTTCCGCGACGCACATCAAAAAAGAAAAAGTGCAGCGGGAAGAACATTAAACAATGCCTCGCCGAAAGAGTTCAATGACACCGACGATCAGGCAACGGAAAAAAGGCCGCGCGGATCAAACTAGCAGGGGGTGAGCAGCGAACCGACAGGGAGGGCAATACTGCTCTCCGCCTCCAAGGAAGCTTTGGACCATAGCCCACGGCGCGGTGGACATCGGTAATGCAAAAATTGTCACACAGACTGGTCAAGAAGCGAAAAAAACGGAAAAAGAGTTAGGATTAGGCAGGTTGCACAAGAGAAAAGGGGTTCGTTGGAATCCTGGAGGAGGAAACGTCTGGAGTCTTAACGACGTGTTCAGGGTCCAAAAGAATTTTCAACGGCGCCCGATAGAGCAGCAAGGATCGAAAGGAGTTCGAGATAGGGGGGTGTAGAGCCGGGAAAACAAAGTCAAAAGTTTTGCGAGTGGACGCGACTGGAACATTAGGGGGGTAGGCAGGGAGAAGAAATTCATTCATGGTCCAGGTTGAAAAAAAGTTTTGAAACTCTAAGAAAGACGCCGAGAAAGAAGCAGCACGACCAATTGGGTTGCTGGTCCGCGAGCGCAAAGAACCGGCCGGAAAAAACTGCGTTTCGGAGTTGAAGAAAAAAAGAGAAATAGGGAAGGGGATCGGGGGAGAAATCTCAAGGCTAACATGGTGGGGGGTAGGACTGGGCCAAAATGTCACCTCTACGGCAGGAAGCTCCGGGGCTTAACGATTGATTGGCCGGACGCCTTTTTTCTCTTAGCTGATGTAAACAGCCGCAAAAAAAGTCCTAAACAAAAAATGGGTCCGAGGAAGCGGGAGGCCATGGTTCAAAGAAGCCAAGGGGAACTAAGGGCTAGCAGAACCGCACCTCCATCTCAGGAGGAGGCTGGCGGGAGGGACCAGAACCAAGGTATAGGTCTTACAGGCCGAGTAAGTTCTATGGAGAGGAGGGAAGCCCGAAAAACATCAAAATGCTTCTATCAGGGGAAAAAAAAAAAGAAATGAAACGAAAAAAATGAACACTAAATCACTGCAGGGGACAATGCAGATAACAGAGACAAACTCCCCAATGGAAATGGTGCTTCTCCTTGTCAAGGTATGAAGTTGGGGACCATCCTTTCATCCTGGCGTCTTTATAAGCATCGCGGCAAACGCCAGATAAACTGATGCGGGGAGGCCAAAAGGTCTAACATTGCGAGGGGGCGACTCAAAACTGGTGGGGGGTAAAAACTACGGGGGCCGGAGAACGAAAGGACAGCAACGACATCGTTTACGCGCCGATGAGTCAGTCAGAAATCAGCCTAGAAAAGGGAAAGCACGGGACATAAATTACAGTTCACCACACGTAAGAAAGAAGCACAAACAGCCGCATCCTACACTCAATCATCGGCATTCAGGGGTGGCAAGAAATACGAAAGAAGAGTTGGAAAAAGAACCTCCAGGGTAAAAGAAAGCCGAAGAGGTAGTTGGGAGGGGGAAAACTGGTGATACGTTCAGAGTCAAAAACCGAAAGATGTTGGCGGTCTCGGGTGAATCCTTCAAAGACAGGAAGGAAGGGCCGGGGGGCGAAAGCCGCCTGTCATTTGCTTCGAAGACTCCATGAGAATAACGACAAAAGCACGTCAGGGGCAAAGGGGAGGCTGCACTCTCACGCGTCAGCAAGTTGCCTCCTCTTGTGGCGTCGAGACGACCAGTTAGATGAAAGGCTTATCGTGGGCGAAATAAGGTCGGCCCGCGACGTGACGAAGTTGGAAAAAAAATGAAAAAGTTTTATATCAGGGAAAACTCATCTCCAGACTAGGAAGCGTAACAGTAAAAAATACGGAATAGGGGCCCCATCTGAAAGGCTTCCTAAGATCAACAACCGCGCCATGCTCGACCAATCGACAATAGTTATTTCAGGGAGGGTTGCGACCGGGTGACCATAGTCAGAAGCTCGCCGCCGTAAGGGAAATTCTTCAGGACTTAGAAAGAAGATGGTTGAAACACACGCCGTCAACGCTGTCGCGGGGGGAAATCCAGGCAGAGAGCATGTAGTTGATCAGGGAGCCGGCAAAATGGGGGGCTCAATAACCCGATGCAGGGGGAGGCGATCAAAAACCAACGGAGATTTGACAAAAACAGCGGGTTTCTGCACAAAGAGTTCGGGTGTCAAAGAAAGCCTAAAGGGGCGAGACACCAATAGGAAGTACGCGGAAAGAGGCCTTCGCATCAGGCAGGTGGGAATCGGAGACTTCAAAAACAGCCTCTAAAAGCCAGCGCACGGAGGAGACGCGAAAAAAACGGGAGGTGCAAGGAAAGGGGTAGCGATCAAACACAAACCGCTCAACCATTTTCGGCGCACGCATCGTTTTGAGAGACAGAACAAGGAAGTTGTAAAACATGCATCGTGATCAGGTGGTTTGGGGGGAGGAACCAGTGCCCAAAGAGGAGCCGCAGCTAAAGCAGGCATCGAGTCATGAGGGCGGTCGTCTATCCTGCAAGACCTAAGGTCAGCGACCTCAGATCAGATGAGCAGAGTGTATAGGACTGCCGGAGAACAGCAATCTCTTCAAAAAAAACAAAAAAACTGGAAGAAGGGGACGGGAGAATCAGGAAAGAAGAGCACGGATGCTGCATCTAAATCAGTTCTGGATCCCGGGACGAGGAAATGGGTCTAAAACAAAAAGCGTCCACTCCTACCACGATTCCGCCACAACTGCTGCGGGCGCGAAAAGGGGGATGGATTGGGGACCAACATCACAAAAGCCCTCCCATGTCAGGGAAAAGATTGAAACGGCCGCACCTCACCAAAATGCAGAAAGGAGAAAAGGGTTTAGGGGGGCTTGGCGTTTTGGGTTAATAGCTACCCCACCGATCAAAGTGGAAGGCAGGGCCAAGCATTCTCATCTTCTGAGCTTTCTGCAAGACCCCGCTTCCACAAGAAAAAAGCCACCGGAAATAAAGAAGGGCGACTAGTGATGTGAGAGGGGGGGCGATCAAAAAAAGGCTCAAGTTGACGAACGATTGCTTAGTTGTTAAAAAACGCGGGAAGCAACGAGAAACGGAGCAATCTCAGCGCTTAGAATGGACCCGCCTTCATCAAGGTGACATCGCGGTCTTATCCAGGCGATGCAACTTGCGAAACTTGTAAATGATCGGACTACGAGACAAGGGGTGGGGGTTAAAAAGCGGAGTAATGGGCCGCTGACCAGCAGGAAAAAATAAGGAAGTGAAGACCGGGCCCCGAGGAAAAGTGCGCGAGTTGCAGCTGGGGTTCTTCTTCAAAGGCGAAATTAAAGAGAAACTCTTTGTCGCTCTGAAAAGCGCCGGTGGGGGGGCTCCGTTCTCAGAAGCGAGGCAGGGCTGAATCTATGGGAGGGGATCAGCTGTCACCAGTTATATCATCGGGAAAGGGAGATTTGCAAAAACCTAAACCGGCTAAATGCTTTTTGCCCGAAAGAGGTCAACTCGAAACTGCCGAAGGAGAGAAACGAAAGTGGCAGCTCGAATTGATGGCAGGGCCAAAGCGCGTGAACCGGGGGTGCCGGGGTGGTCGTATCCGGCAGGCTAGGGGCTCCTCAAGCTTCATGTTTCCACCAGGAGTGGGTTGAGGAAAAGAAAGGGCCAAAAAACAAACTCGGAGGTCAAGGGTTCGAAACCAGTTCGATGCGAAGCGATAGGAAACTCTCAACAGATTTTTCAAATCAACATGAGCCTTCGGCAGGAGGTCCTTTGGAACGAAGTTGGGTGTTGGACAAGGCTGGTCCCTTGCGTTAGGAAGGCGGAGCTTAGACGCTTCTAACTTGGGCGGGATCGAAGGACTGAAGAAAATGTTAAGGGGGAAAAAGGGCTCGGGACTCTCCGGGCGTCTGTCTTGGGGCTGAAAAATGACAACTGAGATGCAGGAGTCCTGGACCAAACGGGGTCCCGAGCGTATTAACTGTCCGGACAAAAAAAGCAAAGGTGACTGCAGAAACCTAAAATCGGAACAGTGCAAAAGACC
>Ga0179591_1382014_pt1 | contig 14948 bp, 21 predicted proteins | sample CZOMad2_1_08_16f_FD_182891 | JGI IMG/M metagenome (GOLD analysis project Ga0179591, IMG submission 182891) | Vadose zone soil fungal communities from Angelo Coast Range Reserve, California, USA - CZOMad2_1_08_16fungal (PacBio error correction) | ecosystem: Environmental > Terrestrial > Soil >...
TCCAAGAAAAGAAGACGCCGAAATTTCAAGAAGACGGTTCATTCATAGAGTACCGTCATGGCATCCTCCGACGTATGAGGGGGAAAAGGCATTCAAACGGACACGAGTTGGAAGACAGATGGCGATCAGACAAGTCCTTCATGGGGCTAAGTGTTCAGAATCGAACCCAAAAGACGAGAAAAGCCTCCGTCGAAAAGGGGAAGTCTGCGATCAAGGTGAAGAACTTGGAGCCTATTAAAAAAGAGAGGGTGAACATCGCCCCTGGGCAAAGAGGGAAATGCAAAACAAAGCCGCCCACTTGAAGACGGCGATCAAGCCCATAGAGTCTGCAGAAAAAGAACTCTACAAGCCGTGGACCCTTTCCCGTTAGGGGGGGAAAGACAAAACTGTCGTTGCAAAAAAAAAAAAAAAACTCCGCTGGAAAGAACGCACCCGTGGACTCTTAAGAAATAAGGAAGAGGGTTCGGTTGTGGCGGGGCTGGAGGACTGAAGGAACAAGCATCCTTTGTCAAAGGGGTACAAATAACGGGATGGAGGGTAAAAATGGACAGGGGAACCAGGAGGATACAACCAGCAGGGAGCTCATGGCCATGGTGTAGATGGGGGCAATATTGAGGAGACAGCCCAAAGACCTGGGGGGCAACACGTGCCGACGTGAGCCTCCACGCTATGCAGAGAAAAAGAGGGGTGACGACGAAGGACATTTTTTAGTAGACAGGCAGTAAAAAAATGGGGTATCTCCGGCCAATTCCCCCATGTTACACAGCAAAAGGGGACAGTTAGAGGGAGGTTGGAAAAAAAGGGAAAATAGGTCCATCTTCAGAAGGGGAAAAAAAAAAACCTAAGATGAAAGGGATGTAAGGCCTAGGGAACAACTTCCAAACAGAAAATCCCGCAGAACTAAATGAAAAAAACCAAACCAGAAACCAAAAGCGCAACGAATCTAGAATGCTTCGCCATGTGGGGGGGGGGAAACAGCGGTAAAAAAACAAAAAACATTACTTCCAGGGGAAGAAAAACGCAGATGTGGGGAATCTGGGGGGAACAAGAAGGGGGCGAAGAACGATCGCCCATCAAAGAAAAACGGTTGAAAAAATCATAAGATCACTCAACATCCTGCAAAAGAGACCCCCCAAAAGACCCGAACGACATGCCCTGGGAGAGGGGTTTCCAAAGCATGAAGGGGGGGGGGAACCTCCCAAGAGGAAAAGGAGGTGAGAAATTTTTTATCTGTACGCAGAGGGGGACCCCAATTTGTATGCGTCAAGAAAAGGAAAGAGAGACCAACCCTTTCTGAACCTATAGAATGGGAAAAAAAGATGGACCCCGAGGGTGGGTGCTGCCCTACGTTTGGGGGAAACTGCTGGGGTCAAAAAACACCCGACTGGGGGAAAGCGACGCCGGGAAGAGGGGGGCAAAATAAAGAAAACATTCTGGACGAGCCAACTTTTACCCAGCAAAAAAACAGAAAAAACGAAAAATCGCCAATAGGGGGGAGGAGTGAGGGCAAAAGAAAGACTGAAGGGGGTGGTCACAGAAAAGGAATAGGAAGGACCGATAGAGGGCTCCTTTGTCTTGAAAATAATGAAACGGGAACAAGGGGAGGAAGAAAAAATTTAGAACTAGATGGAAATTTTGACGGACAAAAAGGGATCAAATGGGGTGGACGACCAGACTTATAAAAAGGCATAGGATGGTAATCGGGTGGTAAAAAAGCCAATGAGTGGTACAATCCAACAAAGGTAGGTTGCGTCAAAGGGGGTCATAAAAACAGTGCTGGTGGGTCACGGGCGACGTCCAAAATACAGAGTGGTAGTGTGTGCCTTCTGGTAAGAAAGGGGGGAGGTGCCTAAAGACGGATGGGGCACCTTAATCAGCTTAAAAGGGAACGAAAACAACAGATATGGATGAAGGGACCAAGTTTATCAGAGGACCTTACAAAAAAATTACGAGAGAAGGGCAAAATTAAATCACGGGCAGAACGGGGGACGACGGGCACAGAAGCAAACAAAACAGGAAAGGGGGTAAACGGAACTAATTCCGCAGAACCAGTGGTGTAGGGGAAATGCACACGATTACTCAAAGAAATTTGCACCAGGGAAAGAATACCCAGTCGAAAAAAAGAAGCCATGACCTTTTACAAGAGACGAATCCCTGGGGTTTTAGAAAATTAGGGGTCAGTTGTCGGGGGGTGGCCGAAAAAAGTATAGTCTTCACAGTCCAGGGTTGTGCGGAAAAAAACCAATAGCCGGTGCGGAGCCGCCCCTCAGACAGGACGCTAGGAAATAGTCTTGTAGTCTGGGGCGAAGACGGAACATGGAAAACTCTCTGTTTCGTAGTTTGAGCACCGCGAATAAAAAGTCAAGTGGGACAGGCTGTGTGCCCCAAAAGGGGCTAAACCCAGGATCTCCAGATCGTAAAAGGGAAAAAGAGTACTGGGGGGTAAATTCTCAGTACTAGAAAGAGAAGCTCAAAAGCGTTATCACAAAAGTTAAGGGGGAGGGAAGAGTCCAACAAAACCTCTAAATTTCCCCGGGACCAAACGGTATTCTCAAAGATCTGGGGGGCGCGGGTGCAGGTAGCGCGATTATAAGATGACTAGGGTTCAAGTAAAGTTAAATGAGACGATCGCCAAACGTCGTCAAAATGGGACAGCCCAAAGTTTGGAACTTACAATACGTGGGATCACTCATGCGGGAAGCGAAGGGCAACGAACGACGCTCTCGGGTGCGTCAACTTTGTGGAATAATGAGGATCGTACGGGTGAAAAAAAAAGAGGATTTTTTCAACCGGCAAACACATCTTCCAAAAAAGGAGAGAGTCGGGGTGACCAGGGGAAAAGCCGGCCGGGATGGCACCCGGGATGGTCAAACTCCCCGGGGGTACCAATGGTTTTTTAAAGATTGAGAATCCCAGGAAGGGAAGGGGTCCAGACGGGAAACCCTTTGTCCGATAGACCTAGGGACACCGTCGGAATAAGTTACTTGGTAGTAGTCCGTCAAAATGGGCACCATGCAAAAGTCGCGGGGGGTTGGACGCTAGCCAAGGAAACTCCAAATAGGTGCGGACAATTGGGTCCCATCCTTTAAACTGACAGTTCCCCCTTCGGATCTTGGTCTCACCCCGGCGGGGGGGGGATCTGCTCAAGGTCAACCGGCCAGAAGAATAGCCGGACAGGCGACGGGGGACGTTGCGGAGGTCAGGGTGAACGTAAGAAAGTTCCCGGGAGGGGGATGCCTTTCAACGAAGGTGTGGTACGATACAGGGGATCGCACCAAAAGGGAGAACGAGGGTTGAGGGTGGGCGCGAAAAGGAAGAGTTCCACACCGGAGTTTGCAGAAAACCCAGAGGAGGGAAAATGGAAAGGCGAGGGACGCGCGAATACCCACTTGGATCGAGTCATTCCGTTGTTGCGCAAGTTCGCACCGCGCAAACCTCAAACCAAATACGGAACTGAAATCTACATTAAAAGGGTGGGGGGGGCTACCAAAGCCTCGAGACCTTCCGCCGCAGCATTCCTGAAATAGCCAAGGAGAATAAAAGAAACTTGAACGTAACTTTGCCGGGAGGGAGCGTAAGCTACACTCCGCGTGTAACCAAACGTAGTAGGAAAGAGAGAGATGGGTTTCGAGAATCGTCCCTCGGGTAAAAATGCTTCAAAGGCCTTGCAATTCTGAAAGGCGCCTTGAGGTTGCTGCCGGAGGGGAAGATGAGGCCCCTTCCTTCCACACGAGTTGGAGTCACTGGCGAGTCAAAACTGACCGGGGAAAGGGGCGGGGGGCCGAAAGGTCCCCCACAACTCGCGCCGCGGACTGTTGGCCTGGGATTCGTCCGCTGGACCTTAGAAAGCCCGCGCCCTGAAAAAAAGAAACGGAGGGACGAAAGGTAACTCTTCCATTCCCCACATCCAACAAATTCTACCCTAAACCCATGCCGAAGAGATCCAGGAGGATACGCAGACGCGTAAAAAATCACGGAAACTTTGAACAAGAAGAAATGACATCAAAGGCTTGGGCCCACGCAAAAGGCAAGAGCCCGTCTCCGGTCACAGATGGGTTGCAAAAAGTGGAAAAAGACGCTCCACAAAACGGGGCAAAAACCTTAACCCTGTTGGAGACCTGTCAGGGACATTAGGAGATTCCAAAAATAATCATCGATTCGCAGGGGTAAAGGAAACGTATGAGGAGACAAGTGCAGGGGCGCGTAAAAACCTCAAAAGAGTTCAGAATTTTGAAAAAAGAGGAAAAAGTCCCCAATGCAGACGAGACATTCGGCATCACATGTCCCGTTTGGGGTCCGTAAGAAGGACCAAGATCTTTAAAGCGGCCTTACCAGAACAATGTGGGGGAAACACTTTTAACTCAAATAAGAAGAAACTTCAGAGTTGGGGAATAAAGCAAAAGAAAAGGGAAACATCAACGTCAGAGAAAAAAGGCCCGAAAACCTAGACGCTTTGAAAAAAAGATGGTAGTAATTGTAATCCGGGGCAAAGAACCGGGAAAGGAAATGAAACATTGGGATTGACCAAAGCAAAAAACCGAGCGAAACCTGGCCTCCGGGTGTGTGGGGAAAGCAAGCGGTGCGCCACGATGGGGAAAAAAAAAAAAAAGGGAAACAAAAGGAGGTGGGGTGCAGGCTGTAAACGTCATTGACGATGACCGGGGGACGGATCCGAAAAAAACGTAAACATTGTAGAGGCATCTAGGTCAATCTCCCATCATAAAAGTCGACCACCTCAGTAGCGAACACCTCAAAATCTCCTGCGCAATGGTGCAAGGAAGCCTTACCAGGTGGTTAACTCCTAAGAGGAAAAATCGTGGGAGCGTCTCCGTGTTCACTCACTGTCGCGGAGGGGGAACACCAGAATGGAGACAACAAAAGGACCCATTGGGAGGGGGAGGTTTGGTCGACAAAATGTTGTTTTGACGACCGCTGACCTGTGGGGCAAACTGGAAGGAGAACTTCAAACAGCGGGGAATAAGAAAAAGAAGCGACCGTGGGGCAGCTGAAAAAAAAGAAACTCAACAAACACAATCGAGGGGATGACCAGAAGGGATTTGGCCTGAGCTTAGAAGGCACTATTGGGGGTTCACCAAAGGGAAAAAGGAGATCAACAGATGGCCATGAAAGAAATTGGGCCAAAAGAAATGACTGAACAGTGTAAACATTAAACTATCGGCTGAATTTTGGTGCGGACAACAGTCAAGGGGTGTCAGTCAGATTGGGGATCACTCCGCCCGGGCTTTTGAAAAAAAACATTTAATGGGGGGAAAAAAACAAGGTGTATTCTTCATTCAGGAACTACGGAGAAAGGGTCAAGGTGTTTCTCGTGCTATTGGCACACTGGGAGACAAAGTCATTTTCCGGGGAAGGGAGACTTAAAAGTCGTTAAAGGAGGGGGGAATCAACAAACCAATATCTCGAGACAAAACTAACACTAGGTTATTAAAATATTAAGGAGAGTGGTAATCGCCACGTTGTCTGAAACTTCTCCTTCAACCGAACGAGGGGCATGAAGTGAACAAAAAGGGGGTTGAATCCGACGCAATAGAAAGAAAACCCGGTCCACAGGGAATTACAAAACAAACGACGGTTGGGGTAAATGCAAAAAAGGGGCAACGGGTCAGAGAGGATGACATTCCGGCAAGTCACCGGACAAGGTGCAGACAAGACCGACGACTCTGGGGCAATTACAAAAAAAGGGTTGTGAAAAAGTCATCTTTGGGGGGAAAGGAAAAGGGGGCAACCGAGCTAAAAAATGTTGGAGGGGGACCAACCATTATGCCCGTGGCGAACACACGCCAAGAGAGCAGGCATCCAAGGAAAGCGTGAGTTGTGGTCGCAAGCTCAAAGGGAAAGAACGCGCCCTGGTTAAGAGGTTCAACCTAGGGGGGCGCGGAAAATGGCCATCGGGAAAAAAACAGCGAGAAAACCACAGCATCGCAAGAGCGCAAAAACAAAAGCTGAAAGAACCAGAAAATCGTGGAGGGTAGCTGCCTACAAGAGGGGGGGAAGCCGCCCTCAAAAAGGGGGAAAGAACAAAAAACCAAAGGGATTGGCGAGTTTTCAAAACCAAACCGTCGGTCAGTCAAAGGGGCCCCCGACGGAGAAAAACGACGCTCGGGGAGCACGGTTGCAAAGAGAGGGAAATGAAAAAGATATGGAAAGAGTTTCAGGGGAGGGCTAAGAAATCGCCATGCCCGGGTGGACAGAAATTGGGCCACAGACACAGCAGGTTACCGGGGATGAGGACTATGCCATCAGAAAAAAAGAGGACCTATGGCGGCGAGTAACAGGCCTCTGGGTTGGGGGTTTTGCCTTCAAAAACGGGGGAAAGAAGTAATGCGTCCGATTTGCACAGAGTCTTTTGTAAAAAGAGGGGAAAGACAATCCAACCAAAAAACGGGAGTTGAAAAGGGGGGGGGCGGGCTTGAAATGGAAAATCAAGGGAAGGGATGCTCCCGAGGGAAAGACCAAAAAAAAAAAAGACCGAGGGGAAGGACGCGTCCACGGTAAGGGGTAGAAGGGGAGAAGGAAGAAAAAGGATATTGGCGCCGGGCCTACGCCCCTTTTTCCTCGCAACGCACATCAAAAGATACGGGGGAAGCGGAGACGTCCATTTCTGGAAAAAAAGGGGGTGCAAAAAAAAAAAAAAGGGGCCATCTAGGGCGTTTCGCCCTGAAGAGAAAGAGGAAGGGGCCTGTCGATCGATTATCGGGCCAGGGGGGGAGAACCACTACCCTGACAGTTCCAAGGAGCACTAAAGATCCTTTGTCCAGGGGGAACCTGGGGAGTCGATGAACAAAAAGAAAGACCGGCCATACAAGAACTAGAGAACCGAGTGGAAGGTGTGGCTGGTAGGTCTCAGCCAAGGGTTCCCTTCGGTCACGGCCACAGGTCAGACTGGGTCCGGCGCGAGAGATGCGGGGGGTCCAGAAAGCCTTATTTGAAAGAAATTTTTTTTAAAGAAAGCAGAGAAGGGGAACTCGCTGTAGAAAAGTGTGAGAATGCAACTAGGCCCCGGGGGAAAGTTGTAAAAACATACACTCTCGAAGAAGGAAAGGGGTATGCCTCAACGACGTCCCCTAACGGAAAAGAAAAAGTTCTCCCGCAGGGAAAAAAAGCGTTTGGTCATTATCCTATAACCAAAAGGGGGGGTCCATAAGGGCGACTGAGCGACATGAAATAAAAAGCGGGGGGGGGGAAAAAAAAAAGGGAAAGCCTGTCGAGATAAAAAGGCCGGGCAAAGAAATCCTTGCCAGGAGAAAAGAGTAATGGAAATCCGGTCCGGGAAGGGCCGGGGCAGGACGTCTCGAAATCAATAAATCCAGAGAAAACAACAAAGCAACGGGAGGATGAAAATATATGGGGGGGGGAGGGAAGCAGAGTAAAAGACGCAAAGCTCGGCGAGGAGAGAAACTCGGGAAAGGACAACTGTCAGGGCGGGGCAAGGGGGGGGGAAAGGATCGTACGACCGAAACGCGTGGGGAGGAACTGGGAGAGAACGAAGTGAGAAAAAACGAGGGACAGGAGCACAAGGAACTCTGAAGGGGGGGGGAGTTGGCGTTCTAACGGACGCGTCAAGAGCCTATGAAGGAGGGGAGAGACACTCGATTTGAACTACTAAGGAACATACCCAATCTCGAACTGAGTACATACGGCACGAGCCCGTGCTAACCGGACAGGAAACACTGAAAACACGAAAAAACGTTTGGGAAAAATGTAACCGTTAATGGAAAAAAGAAGGACTCAAATGGAATTGTAGCAAGAACCTGCAACGAAGGGTCGCGGTTCAGGCAATGTGGGGGGGGCGGTGGTGAAAAAAGTAATAATGGCGCACCACAAGACGAAGGGGGGAAAAGGGACAAATAGCCTGCGGGAAATTGGTCAGTGGGGGACAGTATAACCCCATGGGCAATCATCTGGGAGGAAAAGGTATCAAATGGGAAATAACTCTCCGAAAAAAACACAGTTTAAAGCAGATGCACCACCAGGAAAGTGCACCGGACTATGTTCAGGGAGGAGGAAAAAGAAATTGACGGGGGAGTCTACCGGAGAAAGGTTAAACCGGACGGGAAGGGGGAACCCAGAAGGAAAAGGGACTGACGGCCGTCCTAGTGGGTCAAGGGGGGAGCTAAACCTGGAAACAGGCTTCATTCCGGTGGAAACCCCGATGAACTGCCAGGGTCCGAAGGGGAAAAAAGACGACCTCAGGGACACAGTAGGGAAAGAAAAGAAGAATCCAGGGAATGAGACCAAAACACCCGATGCTCCAGATCCCAATTTTAGCTAAAACAGGAGGGGAGCTCCTTGGAAAAAAACTTTCAAGGTAAAAAAACAGGATTTGACTGGGGGAATCTGGACGAAGAAGGGACGATGCGGTCATCTCCAATAACCCTAAGGGAAGAATCCGTCATCGAGCCATCCTGAATCCAGAACATACATCCCGCTTAAAGCGCCCCGGGCCACCCCGCCATCCATTGCGTTGTCCTGGAAAGGGGACACGTACGAGCGAATCAGGTTTTGAAGAGAGACGCAAGCGTCCCAGACGGGTTAACAAGACCTGCCAAAAAGCGAGGGATAGAGAAACTTTCAAAACCCCAAAAAAAAAAAAAGATGGACCCTCTTGAGTGGTGTCGAGGAAAAAGGGGGGGGGGGGGGAATCAGTGAAGGGTGGTCACCGACTGAGCAAGCCAAGGATGTGGGAAACCTAAAAGTGAGGGCAAAGGAGAACCCGTTACCCACCAAAAACTCCGAGAACTTCAAGGGGCGAAAGGAGGATTGGGGATTCGCTTGGTAAGGGTGGTGGGGTGGTCCAACCAAAAAAAGGGTTTCAAACAAGAGAAGGGGGGGGGAAGGGGAAACCGCGGGCCCGGTGACGGCCTAACAGTGAAGACAATAGAAGGTAAAGAAAAGGGGGGAAAAGAAAGGCAGTCCCAGTGGGGAAAGGGAAAATTCTTTCGAATGGGGGGGCCCCGCCTAGATACACCACCCTGGGGAGCGAGGTTGAGAAAAAAGACTGGGTGACATGTATCCGTGTTGGGTACAGTCAGGCGACAAACAGGGGAAGTGGCGGCCTACTTCAAAAAGGAAAAAAAAAAAACGGAGGTGAAAGGGCGGATCGGAAGCGAAAAAAAAGAAGGAAGGGCGAAATGAGCAGACTCCAAAAAGAACAGCGGGGAGGAAAAGAGGAAGAGGACAGGTTTGATCACAAAAAGCAATGTCCGATACGAAACGGCCACCAATGAACGCGTCAAGGGACCTGTGGGTTTTCTCAACACGGTGACAAGGGGACCGAATGAAGAAGCAAGTGGTTTGAGGGGGAAAGCACAAGAAAAAAGGGCTGACACCTAAGGAGAAAAACAGGGGTAAAAATCAGCTTAAGGGGGGGCCAATTAAAAGGGGTGCCGCCAAGATGACGCTATCCATTGTTGGGGAGGACAAGTTTCGGGGGCAGTGAGGCTGGGGCATAACCAGAGGGAAGGCGTGCGCAGTTTTTGGGTGGAAACCCCATAGCCTGGGGGGGAAGGGAAAGGGCGTCCCATCATCCATGGCCCGAAGTCGTTGGGAGGCGTTTGAAAAACGGAACAGAAAAAACAGGGACGTTTCGTGTTGAAACCGCGGCGCGGAAAAGGGTTCCATGCTTGGGGCACAACATTACAATACGAGAGGGGAAAAAAAAAGCTCCGAACAAGAGCCAGGGAAAAGATATCGTTTAATGGTATGGGGGACTCGCGCCCCGACCAAGAAGTGCGAAGCACCAGGGGAATCACCGTTGTTGTGAGGGGAGTTCACACAAAATTAACCGGGTCAAATGGTCGGCCCACTGGGAACCTAGGGGAAGGGGGAGGGGTTTCATGGTCGAAGGAAGAGGAAGTTATCGAGGGGGGGGGCTGGGTCGGATAGAAGGGATCCGCCCATGAACCAGCGTCCAGATGCCAAGCCCAAAGCCATGTGTGGGGAAGGGAAATGATCAAACCTCTTCTAAGGAAAAGAACTCTATCCCAGCGGCACGTAGCTCACTTTCGTTCCGGTTGATAATGGATGAAGGGGCCCGGTTGTTGAAGGAAGGTTTTTGGCCACGAAAAAATGGGAATCGGTCAAAAGAGGTCGGGGGGTGACCTGCTGGTAAGAAGAAAATACGGCCGGGAATTCTCAGACCGGAACCAGAGACGGCGGATCGCGGAGGTGTGGTTACATTGGGGAGGGGAAGGGAAAGAAGGCAGAATTATACAAAAGAAGGGTCCTCTAGGGGACAGATCTTCTCCGTTGATGTAAAAACCAGGGTAGGCACGCGAAGGCAGTCGGAGGGGGGGTGCGAATCCAAACAAAATAGTCCTGTAGGGGGAGGGATCATGGAAAATCGGATTTTATCGCTTGGGCCTGACAGCACATCACGATTCTTTGAGAAAACCCTGAATTTATCTGAAGGCTAACAGGGAAAGAACCAACCTAAAAGGAAAGATTCCTGGGGAATGGGGGCCGGTTTGCCGTAAGGACAGCCAAAGGTGCGTCAGCCACATGGGGAAAGGGGAAGATTATCGGAAAAAAGGGGGGGCCGCTGAAGTCCTTCTAACGGAAGATGAGACTGATGAGTGGGGGGGTGGGCGTTCCCCGAGGGGGGCGCAATGCGTGGAGTCAGAGTTTACACAGAGAAAACCCTAGAGGATAGAGTCTCGGAGGGGAAGCCCCCTGGGGGAAGGGCATAACTAGAAAAATTCGCCGGCGGAGGGCATAAGACCGTGGGGGGGGCTTCGCAGGAAGGACGCTAGGAACCCAAAGGTACGGGGGGGGGGAAGGCCAAAGGGAAGAAAAAAACTTTTCAAAAACTGAGAATCAGTCAACCTTTCCCTCACCGGCTGTCCCATCAGAGGAAGAAAGACCAGGCGTACGTGCCAAAAAAAAAACGCGGACGAATTTGAACTAAAGAGCGTCTCAACACAAACTGGGGGGGGAGAGATAGGCGAGACCTATCGTCCAGAAAAACCGGCACGTTGAGCATTTGGCAATTTCGGTCTCTGAGTGTACAGAAGGGGAGGGAGGAAAGGAATGTCTAAAGAAGAAAGGGGGGGAAAAGCGTTTTTAGACTGGTGGGGCCTCATCAAAAGAACGGCTTGGAGTCCTTGAACACTAATCAAACACACAGGCTCGGGCCGAGAAAAAAAGGTCTTTGGCGGGGGAGGGCATGGCAGAAAGTTGGCAACGCAAGGGACCAGTGGGCAAAAAGGAAGGAATAATTAAACTCTCCATGCAAGGAACCCAAGAGGGGTCGCCCTGGAATAAAAATAACCCTCTCCTCAAGCCTTGGGGACGAGACAAGGCCGGAAAAAAAGAAAAGGCGGAATCCATTCAAAGGGAAAGACGTAACGGCACTTGGTTCCTTGAAAAAGGAGAAACGAAAAAGGACCGGGGAAGAACCCTAAGAACAAAACATGAATTAGGAGGTTTGTGGGTAGGTACCAGTTGAGAAGAATCACTCAGAAACGCCGGGGCCCAGGGGGGACCAAAGATCGGTATGGAAGTTCTGGTAAGGAGAAGGGGAGGAATCAAACCAAGGCCGATCAATAGTTAGGGCACCATGCCAGGGGAAGGGGGGGGGGGAGAAGAAAACAACTCTGAGGGCCCCGTCACAGCGTGGTAGGCTTTCCGAATCACGCACCGTACTAAAGAAGAATATAAGTGAAGAAGGGTTGACCATTTTGGGTCGACGAAGCAGATTGAAATAACGAAATCAGGGGAATGACGGGGAAAGGGGTCCAAGGCTACAGGAAAAGCCTTACGCCGTCAATGAGTAAGGCAAGGGGGGGGAACATTCCCCGGGGAAGGATGGCCCAACGGGAAAATCATCGTCGAGTCCCAGGGAGATCGGGGAAGACCCTAGACAGGGAAAAAGAAACCGGCACAGGGGGGCACAAAAAAAAAATGGTGTTGGTCAATATTGGAAAAATCAGCCGTCGGCAAAGAACGCAATAAAAGGAAATTACCGGAAAACAAAACAACATGACAGGGCCATACGAATTTTCGCCACGAAACCGGAATTTGGCGCGCGGGGCTGGGAAAGAGAACGAAAAAGGGTGCCCGGAAACAGGTTGGGGGGGGGATGGGGGCACATGGGAGAAAAAATTCAAGTGGCGAGAGTCGAACGAACATCCCGAAAAACGCTAAAGGGGGAAAGACAACTCATCGAGAGGTCCATAAGGAAAAACCGTCTAGAAAGCCCTCACCCAGCCCCAGTCCCAGGAAAGCCTTGTTGAACAGACTCCTTGGGGGGAAGAATAAAGTCTTCGGGACAATTCGTGTAGTAAAAGGAGCGGGCCCTCCGGCAAGGCAACTCGAGGTGGCCAGCGCATCCTAAAAAAAGGGTGGCCAAGTAAGAAGGGACTTTCGCGTTTGGTACGATGCTGTGTTTTTATCACGAGGATGACTTTTGGGAAACAGACTTTACGCGGAGCCTTCAGGCGGGCAACCTAAAACAGGGGCGTCTATCCGTTAACCACAGCGGAAAAAAAAAACAAAAGAAGAAGACACACCGAGCGGGGAGGACCAATTGATGGGGGAGGGCGTGCGCAAGGAAGGGGGTGGTGCACCGAAAGGGGGGGGCCAAAACCCTAGCATCAAGAAAATTGTCCCGGTTCGGAAAAGAATTGAAAAGGGGGCAAGGAGGGGGGTAATAACATGACGATTATCATTTGGGTGGGCCAAAAACCTTGACTTAGGGTGTTTTAAGCAAGAAAAAGAAGTAAGAGGAAACGCGGACGAATGCTGTGGGAAGCAAACGGATGTTGTTAATAATGGACATGCACAAGTGGGTATGCTGGAAAACAGGGGCTAAGTGCGGTCCTAAAAAACTCAAAGGTGGGGGATAAAGGGAGGACGTCCAACAAGGTTCTAAAGGCAAGGCAGAAAGTGTCGTGAATTCGGGATCTAATGACGAACAAGGGGGGAGAAAGAAGAAAACACGGTAGCGTAAAATAAGGATGGTCAGTAATCACCAAAACACGCAAAACCGTATTAAAGGGAAAAGAGTAGAAAAGAGTCAGGTGGTGACAGCCGTGTCAGTCAAGTCCTAGGGGGTCACCTAGAAAGAAGGAAACGACGTCGGGGTGAGGTTTTGGAGACGCTCAGGCAAGCACCTTGAAGAACGGGGGACCTAAGAAGAGAATCACCGAGGGTGGTGGAATTCCATGCCACAGATATTTGGAGAAAAGGAAAAAATTCCAAAAAAAGGAAAGCAAATACATTCAGTCCAAGGAAAAGGGGAAGGGGGTTCCAGGGAAACGAAAAACAAAAAGTTCATTTTGTTCCAACTGGGGGGGGTGGTAAAAACGACTCATGAGTTGTTGCCTAAAGCGTAGACGTCCCATAGAGGGCGGCTTGATTTAAACCAACGGCACCACGGTTGGGCGCAATAGCGACCGCCGTAAGCAATGGCGGCATTCCAATAAAGTAATGTTTGATGACAGGGTGGTGGGAAGGGATAAAAATGAACGGGGTGGGATTCACCGAATCACTAGGTCTGGGAGGGGACACAGCGAAAGGAGCGATTAAACCGGTTGGTGCCAACAAAGATTCAGCGATAGGAAAAAAAACCACGTATCATAGTAACGGCCGTCCAACAGGCGCCCGTGAGCCAATCACGCGCTGAGGCTCCCAACTAAACGAGTATCTTTTAAAACGGTGGAAGGTGGGTCCTTTGCCCCTACACACTTAGCAAGCTCCGTGCGAGGGACAGGGGAAAGGACCCCTTGGAGAAAAACATGGGGCTTTTAGGAAACAAAAAAACACCTTCTGGGCGGACAAGGAAGGCAGACAACTAGTTTGGTCGGGTTGCTGCCCCTGGGGGCAAGGAATGGTAGAGAAGGGGACTATTATTGGGAGTGTAGGGGGCCGCTGGAGACGTCGTGACATGGGCCAGTCTGGAAAAAAAAGAGAAATCCAAAATCACAAAGGTGGACAGGGAATAGGAAAAAAACGTGACTAAAAACATCCAGGGAGGCCCAGGGTCGTCGTCTAGTGCTTTGGGGGCTTGCCTGGACAGCATGATGACGGAGGACCGAGAAGGGGCACCTTAATTAAAGGGGGGGAAAAAAAAAAAAAACTCTTATCAACGAACCCAAAAAAGGGGAGTAATTCGTTTTTACCGGCGGGAAAGATGGACATCCGAGGAAGGCGGCACAAAAAAAGGAACTCCTTCGTAGATCTCGGGTTCGAAAGGTACATTTGATAAGGAAGAAAAGATAAAGATGGGCCCTGGAAGAAAAACCTTTTCCATAGGCCGCGCACCGCACAGTAAAGGGAAAGTGGAGGGCCCAGAAAGGTTGAAACGCTTGGGGGGGGGAAAGGGGGGGGGCCCACGGGGGTCGCCTCAGGGGACGATGCGAAACTGATTAGACGCAAGGGTCTCCTAAGGGGGGGGAACTGACACCGGTAAAATCACCTGCTTGGGAAAAAGAACCTGTCATGCTGAGGAGACAACGCACGCCAAAAAAACCGCAGGCAATCTGCAACGTACAGGTTGGGGGAAGGGCGAGTTCCAGCAAAGGGAGTCAGGAAGATGGAAAGGGTACAAGGGGGGAAGAAAGGGGTGGTCGTGGCCTGGAGGCCGCTCTAAAAGAGTTGGAGGTCCAGAAAAAGGGAGACAGTGGAGTTCTAGGGGGGAAAAAAATTTGTCCGTGGAAGCCAAGTCGCGGGAATAAAAGGAGGGAAAAAAAGAAAAACGAGACACACAGGCCGAACAAGGGAAAAACGTAGACGGCGGAGGAAAAGCTTTTGGAGGAAGATAGAAAAACCTCCCAGCCAGCCGGGAGGACTGAGCCCAGGGGGGTAAAAAGAGTGGGGCCGGCATCCCTCGGGATCTGAAGGAAAAGGCAAGTTCCCTGAAACAAGAGAGAGAAATGAAATCCTTTACACGTGAAAGAAAGAAGAGGGCGTAAAGCGCAAACAAAAAG
>Ga0179591_1327573_pt1 | contig 14947 bp, 15 predicted proteins | sample CZOMad2_1_08_16f_FD_182891 | JGI IMG/M metagenome (GOLD analysis project Ga0179591, IMG submission 182891) | Vadose zone soil fungal communities from Angelo Coast Range Reserve, California, USA - CZOMad2_1_08_16fungal (PacBio error correction) | ecosystem: Environmental > Terrestrial > Soil >...
GACACGATCCGCAGGATGCGCGCGGTGCGGCTGAAAAGGTGGAGTTTGCAAGGCTGGCTAAAAAAGACCTCTCGCGAGAGAAGCAGTGCGCCTCTTAAATACTGGGGAAAAGCGCGGAGAGCTTTTCGCACACCGCCCGGAATAAGTTCGAGGGAACCAGGGTCGGCGCGAGCTCGGGGGACTCCGGAAAAAAGAGGGGACACTGCAAGAAAGGTACTCTAGACCGCTTTTATCCGTGCGGGGTGTCCCCGGGTCCACGCGAGAGAGTTTTTATAGAAGTAAAGAGTTCTCTATGCGCGGTGCTCCTCAGAGACAGGACCGCATCCAGGTGCGACTTTCTCGGAAGGTAAAGACGAAGAAAGCTTTTTTACTGAGATTTGGGGGAGAAGGGGGAAGGCAGCACCGGGGGGCGAGGTGGCAGACCGATGCATGGGGAATCTTGGAGAGCTCGAGGAGGGCATCTGAGGGCGCATTGAGCCTTTTGGAAGAATCCGCAGTCGAGGAAGGGGATCTTGGTCTGGACGAAACGGCGTCTCCTTCTAGTCGTATCCCATACCGGCTGGAGCGCATCCTCGGTACCAGGGACCGAGAGGCAAGAAGTCGCAGCCAGACAGAGAAGTTTCGTTAGGAAACAACCGGGGTGTATTACGCGAGAAGGGGGTGACGGGAATTTGGTTGTTCTGAAAAGCTCGTGTTCGGAAACGGGAGTGGGATCGCTGCGAAAAAAAAAAAAGGTCCAGGAATAGCGCCGATGAGGGTAGACAGAAGTCGGAAAAAGCTGAGATTAGGAAAAGTGGCGCTTCAAGGCAATTGCCTACACACGGTCGGGTCTACTTCGCCGCCCCGAGGCGCAGACTCCAGGATCGCTATAACACCTGTAAGAGGGGAGGGGCCAAATTGAAAGAGGACTCGGCTTTACGTCGCAGCGAGCTGCGTGTGAAGGGAAATTTCGGGGTTCAAGCAGGAGAAGGGCTACTCGAGGTTCCTAAGAGATGGGGGGCGCACGTTGAGAACTTTCCTAAAAAACTCCGCTAGCCGTGGAAATGGAAAAGGGCATCGACAAGCGAGGGAAAGTCTCCAAGGCGAAAGAACTGTGCGCCTCTCAGGGGACTGGCGGAATGCTTTCGGGGGGGAACGGATGTTCAGAGCTAACCAAAAAAAAAGAGACGCGATAACCGAGGTCTTCAGACGTACGAGAAAATCTAAGGGGGGCGAATAGAGAGGAATCGACTCTCGGGAGCAGACGACTCGGGAGAATAACTCAAAAAGAACCTGGCGAAGAAAAAAAAAAAAAGGAAGGAGAAAAGATAGCGGGAGAGGAGGGGGGCACAAAATAGGAGCGTCCGAAGAAGCTAGATACCGAGCTCCCTCAGGTCTCGAAAAAATCGAATGGGCGTGTAACAAGAAAAGGGGAAGCGTTGGAAGGGGGGTCAACGTCCTCTTAGACCTCCGGCAGTCGGGAGGCAAGCACGGTCTAAAAACCATTGACCTGCGCCTATTCCAGTAAAACGTCTCCGCGGGGGAAGCCGGGCTCGGGAATAAAGGAAGTGCGATGTCAGGAAAAGGCCAATATTGCATGAAAGTCGAAGGAGCGCAGGGCATAAAGGGGGAGCACTTGAGCACAATCGGGGAGGCACAGAGGTAGCCGTCAGGACCTGGGGCATTGGAAAGAGCACAGAAGCACAGGGCGATTCACAAACCTGTCGTATAAAGAGGCCATGGGGCCCCGTACAGCGAGTGCGGCAGAGAGGGAAGTGAAAGCCCGAGTTGCCAAACTACTAAGACGACGGGGGACGGGAATGAGTTCAATACCGTCGGGCCGGTCAGACGGTCAAGAAACTAAGGTCCAAAACGCGGAAAGCGCTAGTATCTTCGGAAGACGCAATAAGTCGGTACTGTGGATCGGCTAAGGGGACTAAAAGATCTTTGCACAGAACACCATCGAAACCCTCCGTAATTACCTGGTCTTCATCCATCAGCTGAAAAGGGAAATGTAACAAGCAGAGAGCGGAGGGGCTTGGGGGGGCGTATAAAAGAACGCGTACCAGAGAAGCTGCCAAATGTGTCAGAAGAAGGCAGGAGCGACCAGAGAGTAAAAACGGCGCGACTATCACACACAAATCCGGCTTAAACGACTGACGAAGCAAAAAAACCAATCAAAAAGAGCAGGGGGGGGCAATCACGAGAACCCCTTACCTGAGCGTCTGCTTTGACACCTCTGGAGAACGGTCTCCAAAAAAAATGCTGGATCTAATGAGATGATGTTGCACGTCAATTCGTCCGAAGGGTTAAGGGGCCATTCTGAGGCGAGAGAATCGAGTCAGGAATTCCGCAGAAAGTACGCCTCTAAACGGGAGAATGGCCGCAGCGTTTCAAGTCGGTCAAAAAAGGAGGTAATTAATTAGTATGAGCCGGCTTCTACCCGGACGACAAGCCCGGCCGTGAAGACCTTCATAAGAAGCGAGGAGGTGATTGCGACAAAAAAAAGGGAAAAAAGTCGTGAAGACGAAGCTTTCTGGCTAAAGCGGGGCGTGGAGTGAACTAAGGAAAACCGTTCCTCCAACGAGAGCCTTCAAAGGACTGAATGCGAATGTCGCGCCAAAATCAAAACACCAAAAAAAACAAGGGGGGAAGTATTGGGGAGGAAAGAATATGGGTCTAGTCTCTACGCCTCGAGGAGACGCATCTTAGGGGGGCAAGTGAATGGGAACATCCACCTTAAAAAAAAAAAATAGGCAGACGACCAAAAACCGATCTCACATACTGCCCTACGCGGCGCATCGTTCGCAGCCGTCGGACCGAAGGACGGTGTCGACCTCACGATGAGGAGACTCTGTGGACCGGCCAAGCCAGGGCCAATCATGGGGGAGCGAACGTTCTCGCGCGGGCACCGGGCTGAAGACACGGCTCTTTCGGAGTGTGGCGGCAGAGGGATTCTACCCGATCAAAGGGAATGGGCGGGAAGCGAAGAAACAATCATCAGGCCTCGCTTTCACCGGTCGCGCACACATGAGAAAGCTTGGTGTACGCAAGGGGACTGGGACATAGAGTTGAAAGAGATAGGCATGGGTGAATCGAAAGGACTAGAAAGCTAGAATGGAATGTCTCAGTACTATTCGTCAGGAAAGGCCGTTTTGGGGGTGATCTGCGAAAGGGGCGAGAGATGGTCGGCGAAGGGGTTAAAAAAAAGGATAAAAGACAAGGAGGAGAGCCGAGCTAGGAAAAGGTTCTCTCGACCGAACCTCGGAGGAAAAAGCGGGAGAGCTCTCCACGAAAGAAAAAGCCTTGGACATAAGCCGTCTGCGGGAGATGTTTGCGGTACAAGGATTGGGTCAAAAAAATGGAGAACGATCAAGAAGACTGGCGACTATGGAACCAAAATATATCCAAGGAGGCGGGTGCCTAGAGGGTCGGAACGATTTCACGTCGTTAGAGGGAACATGCGGTAGACTGTTCGCTGCCCAAACGAATTGGGGCCGGAAAATTAGGTTAAACTGGCGGAAGCAGGAAAAACGCGGTCTTCGGCTAGTGGCCTTGCTAAAATCTCGCTATCGAGGGCTCACATTCGTCAAGAAGGTGCGCGCGACCTCTCGACAGAGGGAGGGCCCTCTCGAAAAAAAGGGAAAAATCGCAGGCAGAGGCTGCAGCGGGTCGCAGGCGATGGTAGATGTTCGTCACGGTGGAGAAAGGTCAAACAGATCCTCTGAAAGGGATTGCCATATGAAGAAGGGGGACATATCTGAAAAAAAATGGGATTGACCCTAGCTGTCTGAAGAAGGGACTCATAAGAATCGTCCTTTGGTCTTAGAGAGGGCGACGCGCGACTCTCTCGGTACTTGTGAAGAAAGGCCTCTCAGAAAAAAACAAGCCCCGACTAACTCGGCTCTAGCTCAGGAGAGGAACGGTTTGAAGGCCGGTTAGGAGACTCCTATTTGCGTTGATCAACACCAAAAGATGATTAGTAGGAAAAAGTGCGGAAACTAGGAGTATCCAGGGGGGAGGAAAAATAACAGAGAATTGGAAAGAGAGGAGGCGCATAGCTCCTCATCTGGTCTTGGGGTGGTTCGGTGGGAATTTAAGGTCGGACCCGGGACACTCAGGGGGGGGTCGCCTCCGGCATAGAAATTTCAAAGGTCGAAAAAACGATAACCAAACCGGCGGAGCCGTCCTAGGAAAACGCTCACCGTGGGGCAAAAAGAACGGAGCACGGCAGTTCCCGGATATTTTCCCGATGGACAGAAATCTCGGGGAAACAGTTCCTTCCAAGGAGAACCAATCTAAGACTAAGGACGAAAGGAGGGAGTAAGCCTACGGCCTGCCTTGAGGGACATAGAAATAAATCCACGAAGCGGCAAAGTGGCGAACGCAAAAAAAGACGCCGGGATCCACAAAGAGGGGTCCTGAATCTAGGAGCAAGAGAAGGGGGGGCCAAAAAGGATCGCAATAAACCTCTTGAGAACGCAACATAAAGGGGGACCTGACTGGAAGCGACAGAGGAACTTTCAATGCAAAAAGAATAAAGGTCTGACAACTCGCTGCAACTGGATCTTTAAAATTCAGAATTTCGTTAGACCCTTCGTGACGACCACGAAGGGGGGGGGGGGCACCAAAGAGACCCTCATAACCCTGAGAGGACTTGTCTGAAAAAAGTGCAGGGACGGTTGCGCCTGTCCTTAAATCTTTCAGGTGGAAAAAAGAAAGCTTAAAAGAGGAGGGCGGCCCTTAAAAAAAGGGAACAGGATGCGAAGGAATCAAATAGAAGCCAATTCGCCGACCAAACAGAAGGACCCGGAAAGCGCTCGATCAAAACCGGCGATGGGCTGTAAAACATAAAACAAGGCCCTCCGAGGCTGAGTTCCAAAGAATACCGACTGACGCTGAAAAAGTCCACCTCTTTCGGGAAAAAGCAAGCCCTTTCCCAGCAACTCGCGTACCAACGCTATGTCTAATGGGTAGGGGGGGAGGGGGACCTTCGACAGGTTAATAGAGAAAAAGGAGGGGGATCTAGCCCGTCAATGACCTAAGAGAGCAAAGGGTCCGGGCTTATAACCTCGAAACACGCCGAAGAGAACTGATTGTTCTTGGTAAAAAAGAGGTTACGAGGGGAACTAGCGTTTGGGAGGTAAATAAGTATGTTGAAAATAATGCCGGAAACCGCTCAGCTCACTACAAAGTTGAGGGGATACACCTTCCCAGATTACAAAGGACGCATTAGGTGCGGAAGGGGACTGAAAAACCTGTGTTAAATACAAGGGCTGAAGATCCGTAGAGCCGAGGGAAGTCAACAGCCAGACACGAATCGGGATCGACAAAGAGATAAACGGGGATAGCATAGAAAAGGTATCTCAAAAACAAACGTATGGAGGAGGGAAGAGAGATGGCGCTGGGAGAACACTTAAAAGAGGAGGGGCACTCATTTCGGGGGCATTTGAAGTCTAGAAAGGAAAGCTTAATGAAGAAAAAAAAAACTGCAAGCGTCTCAATACTTGACTTCGCCGGAGTTCGCACACGACGGGACGACAGGGGGTCTCATAGAGCTATGGACTGATAAGGAAAAAAGGAGAGCTGGGAAAAAACTGGCCTCAAATTGTACCTAGCACCGTTCTCGAACCCTCGTGCCACCGCTCCTGCAACCTTTCTCGAGTCTTCAGGTGGGTCGTGAATAACTAACAGGAAGAGGAGAGAGGATCGAAAAAAAAAGTCATCTCTTCAAAATCGGAGAAAAGGCAACGCGCAACAGAAATCTCAGAAGGTGGGTACAAACTGGGGGGACAGGGAACTGCACGTGCATCAGGGATGGGAAGTTTAGGGGAAAGAGAGACCGGATTTGAAGTGGGCTGTGAAAGAACGGGCTAGGCTGAATCCGGGAGAAGGCTCGCTGTGCCGAGATTAAGTGTCGGCGACGGGAGGGAATCCGGAGTGCCTTAAAAGACCCAAGGGGGAGAGGCCTACTGTTTACTAGGGGTCAAAAAAAAAAAGACCGCATCGGGGAAAAAGGCAAAAGTCAGTCACGCAGCAGCCGGAAGTTGGCTGAATAGTCAGTAACTGAAATCTGTCGATGATGGGGCCGGTGAAAGCATGATCAAAGTCTGGTAAGAACGAATCCGAAAAAAAAAGGCCGCTTCGAAGAAACGAGCGGAACTTTCCGCGCGTGTCGTTCGTCGGAAATCGCGGGAACCATGAGGTCGTCGCTGCAACTATTGGATGAAAAAAGGGCTGTGCGTGAAGACGGACAAAACTGGAAGCGCGACGGGCCGGATTGCGGCATAGCGCTGTCGTCTTCTCACATGGAGAGTATCGGACTTGCGGACCACTAGAGAGGGAAGCTTCTGGGGAAAAGATGGCTCAGTGGGCACAAATGCAGAGGTACTGTCTCCAGGAGAGTAGAGCGCATGTTAGTGGTTCCACGTTGGAAGAACGGGTGCACAGACGCTCCTCTAAGAGAATCAAGGATCTGATCTCTTAAAAAAAGGAGCGACTACTGGCTGAAAAACAGGTCTGAAGCCTCCGGGACCAAAGATTCGCCGGTCAGGGGTTTTTGCTCTTGCTGGGCTCCCGAGCTGGGAATTATTCTACGCGAGGGAGAACCTCTGACCGAAGGAATTCTAACAAACCCTCCTAAGACGCTCTCGCGAAAGAACGGCAGAGAAGCGGATTCGTCATATCCAGGGTGCCGAACCTGTTAAGATAAACGGAGTACGGACGATAGAGATCGCAAACGCGCTTAAGGAGAACACGATCTCCAAAAAAAAGGCTTCGGATTCAAGGGGGGTCGCGCGAGTCATCCATGGGGGGGGCGCTTGAGGCGTCGGGACAGGGAAACCCGTGCAACGGAGCTTCAAAAAGCGGAGGTAAGAAAATCCCAAAGAAGGAGATACCGGAGCCGAGTCTGCGCCCGTAGGGAAGGGCGTCCTTGGAAAGTAAAAAGCGATGGGCAGATGCTGAAAAAAAAAAGATGCACGACCTGACCGGCGCGATCATGTTAAAAAGGGCTTCCACCTTGATCACACATCTAGCGCTCGGGACGAACGCTATTGGAAGCAAACTGGCGTGAACACATGGAGCACAAAAGACTCGAGAGTGGTCTCCTCAAAAAAATAGAGCTGCCAGGGGGCCAAAGAAGGACGTGGGATAAGCGATCTCTTGGAATCAAGCGAGGCACGTAACGGCAGCCGCGGGGGACCTGCATGACCAAAGTGGTTACACGCAAGATCTTGAGATAAAAGGAGACCGCATGGTAATAGAAAAAAGAATCTTCGACAGCGTCTTCAAGAGCGTTTAGTTCAGATTCAGGAAGGCGGATCCACGAAATGGTCAAAGTGGGACACCAGACCACAGGAAGAAAAAAAAAACATCGAATAAAAGAAAAAGAAGTTTTTCTGCAGCCAAAGGCGGCTGAGGCAATAGGAAATCATCTTCTTGTTTTAGAGACGTCGTACCAGCTGATCTTCCATCAAAAAAAGGAAAAGGGGGGGAGGGGGATCGCAAGAAAGCCGGAGAACGAGGTACCTCCCAAAAAAGAAAGGAGCACGGGAGAAGGAAAGGGGGAACACACCCATGCCGCGCTTAAAGCCTCTAAGCACCCCTCATCCACCCAGGAACGATAAAAAATAAGAGGAGACTCTGATAGGAAACGATTCCGGGGGCCATCTCCCCACACCCCTTCGCGTCCAACGTTAGTTTCAGGGTCCTGAGGAGAAAAAGGTGGAGGAAGGCCTGGATGAGTCGGGAAAAGTCTACCTACTGAAAAACTCTGATCCGTAGGGAATTCTTATACGCCGACTAAAGAGAGAAGTTCCTTGGCCTTCGGAAAAAGCGGGGTACCACTGAAACTGTGCTGATTTAAAAGGGAAGGTATAGGAAGGGAACTCAAAACCCCCGAATCCTCACTATCAAGCCTTGGATGGTCAAGATGCGGAGGAGAATTTCAATAAGAGGATGAAATTAGTTTAGATTGCTCCGGGGCGGGAAAAAAAAAAAAGAGTTTATGTGCAGAAAAGAACCGGCACTCCACAAAAAAGATGCTTGACCTAGGGAGAGGAACTTGCGTAAGATCGGTCCAAGGGAAAAAAAACGAAATGGGAAAAATAGGATTATTGAAGTCCTTCTCATAGAAGAAAGAAAGGGAAGGAAAGAATCGGGAGGGGTTGCAAGTGGACTGGCTAACCTCCCGAGTCTAGAGAGGAACCCTAAAAGACTCCCGATTTGCGCAGTCAGTCACTCCGGCTCTCCAAAAAGGAGGGTACTGTGTCATAACGCAGGCTAGTGAGGCGATCAATTTAAAACAGGCCAGGAATCCGAAAAGGCTTTAAAAGAGTCAAGTTCTCGGGAACCGGGACTGGCCAACGTCTCTCACTAGAGGTGAGAGTCTGGATAATAACGGAGACGAAGGGAGGAGGACATGGTGAACGGCGGAGGAGGAGTCGAAGGAAATCATCCAGGTCAGTCACATGGGCGAAAGGCACTCAGACACAGGACATCTGAAGACGGGTGTCGAAGTGATCGACAGATTGAACCCGAGGGTGTAGGAAAAAAATCAGTCAATTCTGGGGCGAAAACGGGGCTTCCCTCGAGCTCTGATGTGGGTGCTCTTAGGCTGGACAGGGGTGCGCCGGGCAGGTCGGAAAATACGCAGCGGAGGGCGGCTCTGGCTTTCTCGGAATCCATAAAAAAATCTGGGCCGAAGCAAGTGAAAAGAAGACGGATCCGGCACTCTCTCTGGAGTGCACACTTGGGGGGAGGCTCGCACAAAGCAGGCGGTCCGGGGCAGGGAGCAACAACGGATGCGGGGGTTTTTTAGGGAGTTCGCCGAAAGGTAGTTGATCCTAAAAAGAAGAGGACCTGCTAAAAAAACTGCGAAGACGCTAAGGTAGGGAGTGCGTTTCGAAGGAAAAAGGTCGCGTCTCACCACGGTCGACGGGGTCGCTGCCAGGCGAATTGCCGTGGCCAAAGACGTCGGACAGGAGACCAAGCGGAGACGTTTTTAGAAAAGACTTATCAAAAAGAGGTTCTTGCGCACATCAAAGAAAAATCTGTGGCTTTCGGCACAATGGCTCTTCGTGTGCGCTCTAGGGGGGGGGGGGGGGGGGGGGGGGGGGGGGGGGTTAAAAGTCATCAGTCCTAGGAAAGTAGAGTTCGAAAGCGCATTGTCTAAGGCTCACGGGACGACTTTCAGTTCCCTAGAAAAACGAAGGGTGAATAGTTCACGGATACATACAAGGGAAGGTGATCTCCCTGAACCGTTGTCTCCGCCTCCTGGCTAAGGACGATAAACAAGGTTGGGGAAAAAAGTGAGGCAAACCAGTCAGGAACGACGCTGACGGGGGGGCACATACTAAAGAAAGTGTGTGGGGGGTTGGGGGTGGTTGGTGGGCTACTCAGCTCTAACGACAAGAAAAAAAAAGATTACTCACTGCTGTCAAAGAGATCAAAAGCATCTAATGCTAGTTATCTCCTGGAAAAGAGTCCGTCATACTCCGAAAATTTTGTAGTCGAGAACAACAACGTATTGGGGGAGGTAATTAAAATATAAAGTGTGAGATAGTTCTTATTCTACGTCGTCAGTGCAATAAAAGGGACTGGAAAGGCTCTGAGAGCTATCGCCTCTATTTCTTTGGGCTGGGGCTCTTTCGCAGGGGAGTCAAAAAGCTATGTAATCGTGGAGCCTCGGGGAGCGAGATCATGACACATTTCACAGGGGGACCAATACGGCAGTCACAAAGGCGCACAAAAAAACTCCGGGAAGCGCAAGGTCTATGGAATTGAAAAGCTATCGTACTTATCTTAGCTCATTTTTTTGTTTTTTTTGGTTGGGGGGGGGGGGGTTGGTTGTGTTTTTGGTGGATCCGTACGTCAAACGGATCAACACATGCGCAAGGACCCTTATAACCATCTGTCCGGCCTTCGGGTTAACCAATAAACCCCCGGCCTCGCGAGGGGCCGTCAGCAAGGAGAAGGAGATTTTTATTGCTACATAGGAACGCGATCGAGAGGACATCGCTTCCAGTAGCGCGAAAAAATCTTGAGGGAAATAGGTGTACAACCCCTAAGGGCAGGATCGAACAAGGAAAGCATAGGTCCCCTATAAGAAAAATCGAAAAAGCGCATTCAATCGAGCTGTCAGGAAGAGGAGGTCAGCGAGTACTTTCTCGGGGACTGGGTTCCATAAAACTTCGTGAAAGAACACCGTCACCCTACCAACATGCATAAGAGGCGACCTGGCTAAAGCCCTTCAGTTGCGTAGAATGTGATTCTCACGATAAAAGGGAAAGGTCCGATAAGAACAGAGTACTCAACGGGAGATCCCGCCGTGTCTTCGTGTAGACAAGTTGCTCTGGAGGACGAAAACTGAATCGACCCTGGTGCTCCGAAAACAGGAGAGGAGGTATCGACGAACAAAGGCATCTGCTAGAGCGAGGGCAAAAAAAAACCAGGAAAAAGAAACTCGAGTCGCTGGCTTCCCACCTCGTAGTACAAGACGCCCGGAACAGCAAAATTCGCGGGAAACTAGAGGAGTCGAAGGACAAGGTGACAGAGCAAAAGGAAGGACACGCGAAAATAACGACCTCTAGACCGTGTCAGACTTATACGAAGCGAGAACCGGGGAAAGAAGAGCGGAAGTGGCTTGGGCAGCGTGCAAAGCGGTCAGAGGGGTGTTGAAGTACATTCAATGAATGTATGGTCGCGGCAGCTCGGGGAAAAAAACAGAGCACTAGAGTCAGAATGGAAAAGGGCCGCTTCGTATGCGAGAAAATGATTACGACAAAATTGAGCAGAGGCGTCAAGGATGATACACTCCGTGGGGGCGAAACTGAAGGAACAGTCACGTGCAAATCCACGAGTCAGTTCATAGCGGCTATTGCGAATTGCCCGAGCGCCAGATCGCTCAAACAACAAGGAAAAGATAAGATTAAAATCGGACGGCTCAGAGCTCACTAAAAAAACAGGAAGTAGTAGTGAAGGACTGCACCAAACTTAGCGAATATAACCACGGCGCCCTATACACGATAAGAATCGGTCGAAATTCGAAAGAAATAGCATGGGGGCGAAAGGGGAGAAGTGTCTCCTGTGGTCGCATCAGAGTTTCAGTATGCGAACTAATACATTTACCTCTCAAAGGGAAAGAGTGCAAAATGCCTTCAAAATACTAGGACCTCTACACGGGGGGGAGAAGAGGCTTATGAACAACTCGCGGCGGGGAAGCTTATCGAGGGACAAAAGAGATCTTCACCTTTGAAACTACTAAAAAAATACGGGATGTTGGTTACGCGAACGGGTGTTCGAGAAAATCGGTCAACGGCAGTGAGAAGCGCTCGACGAGGCAGTCTCGGACAGTAGGGGGACTTGGGCTCGTTCAGATTCGCTCTTAATGGGGGGGGAAATGAGGAGTTAAGGGGGAGAGATCTGTTCGTCAAAGAAAAAAGCGTTCGCGATAAAAACAAGCTTCGCTGGCCGACGCGAGGCTTACCGGAAAAAACTCGCTGAAGGCCACTTGCCGGAGGACGCGCGCACAGCCGGGCCGGGGAGGCAGACAAAAAGGTGAGTGAGAGTGGGGGGAGTTGACCAGAAGGGAAAAAATAAAGCGGTAGGCAAAATCCAGTACTCGCGCAACTCTGAAGAAGATCCGCGCGGATTTCCGAGGAGGGCGTGTGCTCTCGGGGTTCGGTCAAAACAAGCGGAAGTGTCCACAAGGAGGTTGTGTCGAAAAAAAAAACGGCATGAAAAAAAAGAGGGCCTCGCGTGGCGCCAGAGATAGACTAAAAAGTTAGAGAGAAAAAACACATGAGAAATCTACGCCAACGAGGGGGACTGCGTGGGCACTTTCTCTTTGGGTCAACTTCAGACAATTCTGCGAAAAAGGAAGCCTTGGCTGGAGGGGTGCTCACGGTGGGAACGTCCAGGCATCCGCGGGGCATCCATTGCAATAAAAAAGCGGGAAATGACGTTCTTCAAAACCTATGTTCAGGGAGAACGCCGAAAAACGAGACTTGGGACTCGGCCGTGAGTCACAGGGTTTGGAGAAAGTCTGTCGAAAGCGAGCTAAGACCTTGACTTTGTGAAGTTCTCTACAAAAAGGGCGACAAAGAGAGAGCGTCTTCGCTCGCCGAATCGAAAAAAAAAAAAGCGGGAGTGGTGAATCAGGGAAAGTAAAAATAGCCGGGGGGCCGGCACCTGTTAGATCAGAGAGAAAAAAACGGCGGAGAGTAGGATCAACAGGTGCGGGGGGCGGCCACGAGGCTAACTCACACAGGATTCTAAAGAGATCAACCAGCTAGAGCGCTCATGAGGGGAGTTTCGAGAAAGTCAGCGGGGGAGACGCGGGAAAAAACGAAAAAGGGTACGGGCCCTCAGGCAGCTCGGGAGCCGAGTCAAAGCCCACAATCTTGACCGGGACCGAAGTCCCAGGAGGCGGAACACCGATAAGAGGGACGACGGCCGGGCCGTCGGTTAGGAACGTGCCCAGATGTCACGAAAGGGAAAGGAGGATCTCAAGGGTGCACGGAAATATCACCTGAGCAAAAACATAGACCATGCGAGTCTAAAGCCGTTCCTAATTCTTCGTAACCAGGATAAGAGAGGACAACCCGAATAGGTCTCTAAAGTGTCTAAGAAGCGTAGACTGAAAAGCCAGATACTTTGCGGGCTAAAAGAAGAAGCGCTGGAACGTAGTCGCGACTCGGATGCCTGCGAAAGAAACGCCAGAATGTGACAGGGGCAAAAAGCCGAAGTGAAACCATTGACTCTATGAAACAGCGTCGAAAAGGCAGGGGCGGCAGATCTACGGAGGAACAAAGGATGGAGCGGGAATCAACCCGAAATACTTCTGTGAACAAAGAGCTTTGGGGGGGGGGACAAAACTCATCTACAAGAGAATGAAAAAACCGGGGGGGGGGGGGGGGGGGGGGGGGGGGGGGGGGGGGCGGGGACTTACTTCGGCTAGGTCTGTCAAAAGGGCCTGGAGAAAGAAGACTTAAAACACATCAAAGAAGAGGGATTCCTAGAGAACGCGTACGCGCACGTCTAAAGAGACGTGTAGAGTGATGAAGAAAAAAGGAGAAGAAGTCGCCGAAAAAAGCCTTACAAAAGAAGAGAGAAGTATAAAAGGCCTCTTGTTAACTAAGAAAAAACAAACCCCATTCCCTCCGAGGAGTCATCAAAAATTAGAAGAAAGGGTCTTCCGGGGGAGGTGCCATGAGAAGCAAAAAACAAACCCATTATACGTAAAAACGAGTCTCTGCCAAAAGGGGGTGACGCTTGTGGAAGGGGGAAAAGGTGACCGGGATTAGGAACCTCGATAAAGCCCATTCCTACGTCCGACGAAGCCTCGGAACGTAAAATCGGAAAAAAAGGGCAGGGGCCGGCAGTCGGTCAATAGGGAAAAGAAAGAACGGTAAACGGGAAGTGAAGGAAACCTGGGTGCCTGATCTACCAAGGAAAACGATCATTCCTGGAACGCGTACTGACGTCGTCTCACTTAGTGGGGGAAAAATCGGAGGACCGCGGAGGGCTGGAAGAAAGGCGCGTGAGTAGAGCAAAAGGGGTATAGGTGACGCAGGGGGTGGGTGGAAGAAAGTAAACAGTTAAAAAATCCCTACTAGGCGTGAGAAGGATTCAGAAAAGGCATCATCAAAAAATACAAAAAAAATTGGGGTAAATATGGAGTTGATATGCACGGAGTCATAAAGTGCTTCTAAAGGACTTTCTACATAAACCGTCTACTAAAAATCGAAATCACTTCGTTCGTCTCATGCCTACGCGAGAAAACATCGTATACAGACGCATACGGAGGTGAAAATTCCGGGAAGATCGTGCTACTATTTAAAACGGGCCGCCGACTTCCCGGAAAAAGTAGGAACTCGTCAAAGGGTTCTTGGGAAAAAAGACAGCGTACCGTTGCAAAAGCCAGGCTATGAGAGGTTGTCAGGAGCTAAAGCTGAAAGCAAGGGGAGCAGTCGCGGCTCCTCGAAGCAACATTCACCTTGTCAGAAATACAGCGCAGAGCCGGGAATATGGGTGTGCGGAGACTCGAATTAAAAAAGAGTGGCCAGCGATAGAAGATGGCATGGGGGGCTCTTTCTTCCTCGAATCTATGGTGGGGGTGGAAAAAAGGAAGTGAAACCGTGAGGGGGTCGCGGAAAGGGGCCTTGCTATTGGGAGGAGGGACAGGAAGGCGTGCTCCCTAATACTAAAGGGCCGAGAGGGAAAGCTGGTATCGCACCTCAAAGGATTCAGAGGGGCTAGGCAAAAATCCGAGGGCTGGCAGACAACCGAGGCAGTACAGCTGCTGAAGCTGGTGGGCGGTTTACAAGAGGTGCGACGTAGGTGGAGATCCAGAAATGGCACTTCCTAAAGACGCTCGAATTGGAGCAAGAGTGGAGGACGGTCTTAGTCGGAACCATTGCGTCGAAAAGGGGTTGACCTGCTGCCCGCGAATGCCGTCCACGGTCTTCAGGACGGGAGAAAGCTGCTAAAAAGTGTCCGAGCTTCAGGAAAAGGACGAAGGGCTATAAATCCCTTCGTCTCTGTCTGGTGTCTCAAGGGGGGATCGATGTGCGTGGGGACCAAACAAACAAAGGTGGGAAGATATTTATAAACTCAAAAAAAAAATCTAAGAGAGGTACCAAAAGGTGAAATTTGGAAAAGGTGGTGCTCGAATTAAAGGAACGGTCTCAGACCGCTATCTCGACAATCGTTCAATCAATCAGTTCTTCACGATGGGATGGACTACCTGGAAAAAAACCTGACCGACTGGGAAAGATTATCTGGATCTCCGTTGACACGGGGGGGGGAGACAGTCTTCTCCCCTATCTAATATTCTAAAAAAAAATGGGGGGGGCACAGAAGATGACCAGTAGCACAAAGCCCAAGAAGAGCGCGATGAATAGAAGAGGAGTATCTTCGGAACTAAAAAGGGACTCTACTCAAGTATTTTCCACAAGGGGGGGAA
>Ga0179591_1309897_pt1 | contig 14944 bp, 18 predicted proteins | sample CZOMad2_1_08_16f_FD_182891 | JGI IMG/M metagenome (GOLD analysis project Ga0179591, IMG submission 182891) | Vadose zone soil fungal communities from Angelo Coast Range Reserve, California, USA - CZOMad2_1_08_16fungal (PacBio error correction) | ecosystem: Environmental > Terrestrial > Soil >...
CAATGGTCAATCACTGTTCGACGAAATTGCCAGGTGGGGGGGACACGATATTTATCAAAGGGGAGGAAGGGGGGGAGGCAAAAACAGCAGAAAGATGAAAAAACCCAAGGTTGGGGGGGATAGGGACGACCGTTAGGGAAATCCCTGGGAGGTCTGAGCCCAGGAAGCGGGGGGGGAAGGGTTGCGACTTTAGTCAGGGGAAAAGGACACACCCCATCCAGGGTTGTCCTAGGGGAAAGCAAGGGAAGAAAAAACCCCGAGAAAGGAAGAAAGAGGCCAGGCCCATGAAACCACTGCAACAGCTCTCAAAAAACGCAACAAAAAGGGGGTAAGACAAAGAAGAAAAAGCGGGAAAGGGAAAAAAAGAGTGGGGGCAGAAAAAGGAAAAAAGATCCGGGACTCAAGGGAAAAGGGGGGTAAGCCGATATTGGGGTGGCCCACGTGAGGTAGGTCATGGCCGGTACGAAATTGACAGAGGGGGGAAGGTAACCAATGCAAAAAAGGAAAGTGGTGAAAAAAGGGGGTAGAAGAAGATGGAAGAAAAAAGGGCCCCATTAAAAAGGGGGGTGCCGGGAAAGACGGAAGGGAAAAGGAGATGCGGGAAGGGGTGAAGGGGGTAAAACACGCCCCAACTAAATGACAAAGCACCAAGGCAACAGGGGGAAGAGCATCTAATAAAGACACGGGGACACGTTATTTCCATCAGGGGACAACGTGGTCTTATGAATTGACCAAAACCGGAGGACGGTGGAATGAGGGGGGGGGAACTGGAGGGAAAGAAAACCTCAGGGAAAAAGGCTACAAAAAAAGGAGGGGGGGGAAACGGTATCTGCAAATGCGGTCCGGGGGAGAAAAAAGTGAAGTGTACCGCAAAAAGGGACTGTGGGACCACAAGACAGAATACGAGGGATGGGAGTCAAAGGATCTGGAAAGGCAAACGTCAAGAGGGAGACAATGAACAATGGAAAGGGGGAGACGCAGGGTCAACACTTTGGTCGTTGCGAAGACGATACCCGGAGAAGGGGGAGGGGGGGGGAATACGAGGGGAAACTGGGTAAAAGGGGACAAAAAAGTTGGGATAGCCGCCGAGTCACAGGACAGTGGGAAAAAAGGAACCAAAAAGGACAGGTGAAAATCTTCTCACGAACATCGGTCAAGGGTCTTGGGAAATTGGGGGCCGTAAGGAAAGAGAAAAAGGGGAAGCCAAGAAAAAGAGAAGAAAATCTGAACGTAGGGGACGGGCAAACAGGGAAAAAAATAACAAGTGAGGAAAAAGAACTCCGGATTAAAAGGTCGATAAGGGGGGGAAAAAAAGGGCGTAACTCGGTCGGAGAAATAAGCAATCGACTTGCAAGGAATCGCAGCGTCTGGCGAAGGTAAAGGGGAGTTGAACCAGGAAAAAACAGAAGGAGAAAAGAGGTTCACGCGGAGGCCCCGGGTGAGCCCTAAATGGTTCAGAAAGCTGTCTGGATAACAATCCAAAAAGGCCACAGGTGTGTAAAATAATGGCAAAAAAAAAAAAAGGGGACCGCTGCTTGGGTGGCAATTGGTTAGGGGAAGATAAGCAACAGAAAATACCAAAAAAATGTGCAAAAAGAAAGGAAAAAAAAAAAGGCTAAGAGAACGAAGCATAAATAATCATATCGAAAACTCGACTACAGAACGGAATTGGAGGGGGGGAGGGAACACTTACCAAGGAGGGAAAAATGGTCCAATAACACCAGATGGAAAGCAAGAAGGGATGGAAATGAATGGAAACAAGGGGACGTCCTGGCCTTGGGGGTAAGGTAGATCAGTCACCTATAACAAAAGGCGGGGGGGGGGGGATAAAGCCACGTGTGTTTCGGTCGACGTGTCTTGAATCACCAGATGGAGGACAGAGAAACGGAGGGGGGTAACGGGTGGGGGACAAGGGGGAAAGGGATTCGGTACGATCTAAAAAAATCGACTGGTACAGCGTGCAAAGACGTCAACCTAATGATATGCGAGGAAAAGGAAGGTCACCGAACTCAACTCGTCAAGCGCAGAACGTTCCGAGACGGGTAATGGCGACGATCAGTAAACACTTGCGCAAAGCCCAAACAGGAGGGGAAGACCAAAAAACAAGGTCGAATTATGTGGCGGGGGGGGGGGTCAGGCCTAAGGGGGTCCATCAACAAACCCGCCAGGAGTAAGGGACCCAAAAATGGTAAAAAGGGAAAACACTGGAGGAGGCTAACATTAGGACAACCCTACAGTTCAAACAGGTCCACAACCAGCAACGAGTAAAAGTCCAAAAAAAAAAGGCGGGCAAGGAAGGGGGGGGAGTCGTTGACAGACATGAAGGTCCCCAAAGAATAGGCGACGCGTCCGCCAGCGAAACGGTAGCATAAGGAGAAAGGGTCTGGAGAGGGTGTAAATAGACCTCTCAATCGAGCATGGTCGCAGCCTAAAAATCACTTGGGAAGTCATCAGGGGTGGGGGGAAAAATGGTTTCTGCTCTCAACAAATAAGCACGACTGGAAAGGGGGTGACGGGGTCCTATAAGACATCGAAAAAAAACAACCTAAACCAAAAAGGTGGTTTTTGCCATAAAAAAAAAAAAAGGAAACCAGACAAACCGGGACAGAGGGGATAAACCCCAAAACGCCAATCCTCCCTAACTTAACACAAAGAATGAGGGAAAACACCATGGGGACCGTCCAAAGTGCCCATAAAAGTTGAGCGGAGGAAAGAATCGGGAAGAAACGGCCGGCGGCGCGGTAAAAATAACACACTCATCAGCCAAAACAGAAGTAGAAGGAGGGGAGGCCGAGACCAGAAACTGACGGGGGTGACAGAATCAACCCACGGGGGTGTTTCGCCGTCAAAATACTGTCCAGCGTAGAACGGGGATAGAGAAACAGGAAAGGGGAAGTGGGAGCTAAGGGAGCGAGGGGACTTTCCTGAACTGGTCTGAAAAGGGGCATGGGAAAGTGCCCCCCGGGGGACGAACGTTACCGGGGGTAGACCGGAAACTTCAAGGCCAGAGTATCAGTCAAATCAAAAAGGGGGGGAGGGAAAAAGTCGCAACTATACAGTCCCAAGGGGGGGGGGAGGAACGCCCAGGAGAATCCGAAGAAGGGGAGTGAAACAATGGCCCGGGGGGGGAGGGAACAGTGGGAATTGGCTTTATCACAAACAAATTCCGGGCCCGAGGCCAGACCGTACGATCAGTACATAAGAGACAGATAGAAGAAAGTCACGAGTACTTCACGGGCAATGTACCCTTACATGAATACCCCACAGATAGAGCGGACCGCAGGGAGGGGGAAGGTGACAAGAGTAATTAAAGGGTTTGCAGGGTCCTCCCGTGACATAAATCTCCACCTCAACTTAAGCAAGGGAAGAAAGGCCCTCTGAAAAAGATTCCAAGGGGAAAAGAGCCGTTTTCAAAAGGGGAGAAATTCGTCTTGTGAAAATGCGGTAAGTCAAAAAACCAAAAACTGTCTGCAGGCAAATCAAGGATCAAGTGGGAGCAGAGGGGGTTTTGGTTTTTTTTCAGGTAAGACCTGGGGGGGGAGGTTGGGTGCTGTAAACTCCTTCAAAAAGGCCTTTAGGTAAGCTGGTTAATCTGCTAAAAAAAAAGGGAGGGGGAAAAATAGGGGGGAAGGTGAATCACGCCTCAAGAAAAAAGGGGGACCTGAAACGGGGGGAACCCCTCCCCCACAGGGGGGATAAAATGAAAAAAGGGGAAGGGGTCAGAGCAGAAGGACTACGGAGAAAAGGAAAGAAACGAATTGTGAACCCAACTCAACTTGGGGGGGGCACGTACACGGACGCCTGTTGGGGATAGGGGGCAAAAAAAAAAAATTCCACGAAGTTTGGGATTCCGGTGGTATAAGAGGGGGAGTAAAGGCAGGAAGTAGAGGTCAGGAAAGAACGCACGACTAGGACGCGCAAATTGGGCAAGGAAGGGGACCTTGAATTGCAAAAAAAAGATGGCATCACAAAAAAAAAAAAAGACGAGGGGGGAAGGGCGAGGGGAAAGAGAAGGGATCAGAAGCATGCGACGCACCAATAGCGTGGGGATAAGCAAAACAGCTCAAGATTCCCAAAAAGGTCACTAGAAGGGGAAGAGAAAAGGGAGAAAAAAAATACAAGGGGGGGCCAGGGAAAAGGGGGGAGACTTCGGGCGCACACAAAACGGAGTTAACTAAGAATATTAAAGCAGTCCGTGTAAAAAAAGGGGAAAGGAGGGAAGGAAAGGGGGAACCAAAATAAAAACCAGGGAACCCTAAAAGTAGCCAAGAGGGCACTGGACAAGGGAAAGGGAGACAAATAAGTACCACTAAACTTTGGGTCCTCAATATCCAGGAGAACAATGATCGGTACACACAAAAAAAGCGGGCGTCTAGAGTGGGAAAACATGCGTTGAGGACGAAGAATGGCTAGAAAGGGGGGGGGCGATAAAGGAACGTTGGGGGGGGGAAAAAAAACGTCAGTCCTAAAAGGTGGGGGCAAGGCATGGAAGTTGCAGTATTAAGAAGAAGGCGGGGGGGGGAAGGGAAAATGGGGGATACCGTTGTGGTTTGGTTAGTGGTACGTTATTGGCCTTTTTTGACGCAGAATCAAGGGTGGGGGGGGTACAGGAAAAGTGGTTTGAAAGGGAACGCAAAAGAGAACCCTGTGGGAAAATGATTCTGGGATCAAATAAAAATCCATGACGAAAAAACCCTTCATTTGGGCTCCCAACCAGAGGGAAGAGGGAAAGGAAAAGGGGGGGAAAAAAAAAAGAAAGGAGAAAAAAATGATCCTCAGGCCTAAGGGAAGCGCGCCTTGAGTGAGGGGGGACTAAAAGGAATTAAGGGGACTCAAACAATTAGGGTCCCGACGAAAGGGAAGACGAGGGGGGAGGGGGGGAGGGAGGGGGGGAATCGGGAAATCACTTTGGTCGGATTCATCCGTTAAGGGTTAACTGGTTGAAAAAGGCAGGAAAGGGGGAACCTGGGGGGAAAAAAGCCAGGGGAAAAGGGTTGGGTTTTTTTGGGTCGAAAATCAGCCGACGGCAGAAAACGTGAATAACAGTCAAGGGGAAAATGACGATTATGAAAACTCCTTCGAGGGCTGGTATGCGGGGGGGAAGGAGGAAGAGAATATTCTGCCGGAGTCCAGGGAGGAAGATGACGGTGGACTTGTGAAAGGAAAAAGGGAGACTGATCAAGGCACACCGTAAAGAAGGGTGGGGAAGACAGGAGAGGGAAAAATGAAGACGGGAAACGAAACGCTGAGCGCCACCCACAAAAAAAAAAAGGAGAACGCCCCGGGGTAGTGGGGCAAGATGGGAAAGGGGGACGGGAAGAAGGAAAGGACTGAAATTGACAAGAGACCGCGGGATAAAAAAAAGAAAACGGGGGGGGGACAACCTTGGAAAGCAGGTCCGTGGGGGGGGGAAACGTAAAAAAGGAGGGCGTGGGGGAGGGGCGGGGAATCTGCGGCATGCTGCTCGGCAAAGGGACCGTCGGTGACTTGCAAAAGGGGGGTAGTTGGCAGGGGGAGGTATCTTGGCCAAGAACAAAGAAAAAAGCGCACGGGGAAAAAAAGAAAGGGTAAAGAGGGGGGGGAGGGGGGGAACTTCAAGGTTAGCACCGAAGCTTCCGACAACAGAGACCCTAAATAAGCAAAGGAAAGAAGAACACTAGGGGGTTATCGGGTTACGGTTGGACAATGGAAGGAGAAAGAGCCGCCTATAGGGGCCCGCTGATTGGGAAATGCATTAAGCCCCGAATCGCAAGGTGGCTCCTGGAGCCCGGATGGGGGCGGAAGAGGCCGGAGAATTTAAAAGGAAAAAAAAGGGAGGGGGAGGGGTGTCACACAAAGAAGACCTTGTTAGCTGTCTTGGGGTGGAGCCTTGAGAATACTCCTGCATGACGGATTTTAGGGGGAAAAAGCGAAAAAAGGAGAGGGGGGTCAAGAAAGCGGGAAAGAAAAGGGAAAAAAGGGGTAATTGCAATGTGCAGTACCTCTGAACCCGCGGACCTTGGTCCGAGGGTCGGGGAAAAGGGAAAACACTAACGGCATCCCTGCAATGGGAAAAGTTGGCAGGGGGCCCTCAAAAAAAGGGGGGACGCACGAAGACTAAAAGGGGGGGGAGATCAGAAGAGGGGGGAGGGAAAGGGGGAGGTGTCATGGTCCACTTTCACGAAATTGCCCGATCAAAGGGCCCCTTTTAGCTCTGGGGGGGACAATCAAAAAAGAATTACCGAGAAAGGGTGAAAATGAAAAGAAAAAAAAACGCGAAGAAAAGAGGGGAAAAAAAAGAAAAGAGGAGGGAGAAGGATCGGTCACGGGATTGTTTTAACGGGACCGAATGGTAAAAAAACCAGAAAGCTCCGATACATTATGGGGGGAAAAAGAACAGGGAAGGCAAGTAGAAGTGGGCCTCTGCAGTGAACAACAAAGCGTGCAAAACCGGGGACAGAAAGGAGGGTAATAACTATGAGATGACCCTCGGGGGGAAGACACCAACTCGAGGAGGGAAAAAAGGGACCATGAAAGGGGAAGGGATTACGGTCTACGACAAACATAATACACCAAAAGGGGAGAGGTACCACAGGTCCTTGCCTTTCTAAGGAGGAGTCAGCATTGGCTCCCTCAAATCAGGGCCATGACTATGTAAGAAAAAGGGGGGCGTGTGAGGGGGGAAAACCAGCAGGGTGGTGGGGAAGGGAAAACGCAAGACCGAAGAAAACCGTGCTAAGGACTCCGAATGAAAGGGAGGGGGAAACACCACAAAACCCTGGTGTCATATCAGGGCCTGGGCAATAAAGAAGGAGAGAGAAGTGCAACAAGGAAGGGGACCGCCCTAAAAAGGGAATAGAGCTAATCCTCAAAAACCACGAGAAGTAGGGAAAAAAGGGGTGGATAAGTGGGGGAAAAAGACGGAGGGGGGGAGGAGAAGGCAGGGGAAAGAAGAGAAAAAATCACTTAGGTTGGAGAAAACACGGCTAGTACACCATGGGGGGATGGAAACTTGATCTCACAGGTATTGAGTAGAAAGAAAGAGATCCGAAGGATTGAAATTGGGGTTTAACAGCACCACCCATCAATGGGGGGGACGGACGTCCAAAAAGGGTCTAAACTCCGGGTATGCTAAGGAGGCAGGGGGAACTTGACGGACGGGAGGAAGGATAAAACAACCAGAAGCACGGCAAAAAAAGGGTAATGGAAAAATATCCCAGAGAGGTCCCGGGCGGGGGGGCACGGCGTAAATAAAGAAAAGGGGTCACTAAGGGAATCAAAGGGGAGAAAAAAAAATGTCTTGGTAAAAAAGGCGAGGTCATGGATCAAATCTTCAAAACGTTGAAGTTCAAAGGTGACAAGGGTGACAAAAGGACACGGGCCAAAGGAAAGGGAAAGGGAAAAGGGTTGGGGGATGGAAAAGACGGGCACAAGATGGGTTCCCTGGTGGAAATGGTTGTGATCAAAAAGGAAAAACCAAAGAAGAGAAAAAGTACCGATAAGAGAAAAAACTTCGGATCCCCTTCGCTGATGGGTACCCAGAAGGAGGAACACGGGAGAGAATTGCAAAAAGTTTGTCTTAAGGTGTCATCGGGCGCCTGTGGATACGAACCACCAGGGGTCCGCTCACTTTTCCAGGGTGGGAAATCTTCATGAAAGGACGTGGGGAGGGGAAAAAAAACGTAAAAAAGCTAGTGCTTGATGATTATTATCAGGAGGGGAAGCGACTTGGGGAAAAAAATTGAAAAGGGAGGGAGAAAGTGCCAGGTACCCTGTGTAGTCGGAAGAGACCAATTCTAAAAAAAAAGGTGTAAAGGAAAAAAGAGAATGGGGAAGTCACAGCAATACAGGTTCCTTCTACGATAAAAAAAGCCACAGTGGGGATTCGCGTGGGGGAAGAACGGCCTCAAAAAGTCACGCAAAGGGGGGGGGTGATACTGGCATAACAAGACAAAAACAGAGTTCATACAAAATCTTATGTGGAAAAAGGAAAAAAAGAAAAAAAAGAAAGAAAAGTCAAAGTCCGAAGTTACACCGGGGCGAAGGACCATCGGGGGGGGGGACCAGACGAAAATGGAGTGTAGGGGAGAAGATCAGAAACAAGAGGGGGGTCACCATAGAATTGCCAGGGGCAGAACATGTGTTTAAGAAAATCCACTGGGGATAAACCTAACAGAAGAATCAAAAAAAAGAGGTGTTACCGTCCGGCCGGGGATTAAAAGGAGGCCGGAAAGGGGAGGCAAGTGCTTCCCCTCAAAAAAAACTAGACAGGCCACGCATATGGAAAAAGGGAAAGAGCAGGGAGGGGGTTCAATGGATGAGGGCCCAAGATAATAAGAAAACGCACGGGGGGGGGAAAGGAAACGACAAAGGAAAAGCGCACGAGCAATCAGACAAAGGAAAGCGCACCACAGAGAGGGGGGGGGACAACTGCCGTGGGCTGGGAAAGTTGAAAACAAGTACCGCCTGTATACACACATTCCCAAGAGCCAAAAAAATCTAAAGGGGGGAACGAAAAAATAGTGAAGGAAAGGGGACGCGGACGGGAAGAAATGAAAAATGGGTGAGCTCTCCAAAAGAAGACAGGGGCACAGGTTTTGGGGGGAGGAGGGGAGGGGGGGTTGGTCCGGGAAGGGATGAGAATTTCAGCAGCTGGAAAAATTGACGGTGGGGTGGAAGATAAACGGGGAAATTACGAAAAGAAAGCAACATTCCTGGAAGGGAAGGGAAATCCATGAAGCGAATATGAAACCGAAGCAACACAAAAACAGGGGGAAGGGCAAACTCAACCGCATACAAGCATCTTCCGAGACATAGGAAAAATGGGACGTCATGGTAAAAAAAGTGGGAGCAAGGAAAAAAGGCAAAAGAGGAAAAACCCACACATCCCTAGAAGTGGCGTTGGGACGGGTCGACAGGGGCCATCTAACTTGCGCAACAATGGGAAAAGAAGGGGAAGGGGGGGGGATGCCTTCTACACGGTGAGGGGAATAAAAAAAGGAATGTGAAAAGGAACAAAAAAGGAAGAAATAAAAAGGTTAAAATCGGACGTGCAACAGCCAAGTGGGGATGCATGGACAATGGCTTCATTCAAACGAAGGGGGGAACGCAGGCAGGGAGCACGTACCGGAAAAAAAAAAGGAGAACAGGGACTCGAGGGTTGACCGGCCACGAGCATGCGGAAAAAATGGGTACCAAAGGGGATCCAATAGAAGGAAAAGGACAACAGGTGCTGGGGGGGGTTTGGACCTGTTCACGTACAGGAGGGGGGGGTCGCGTAGTTTGTACATATCTAATCAGTAAGGAAAAAAAAAAACCAAAGAAAAAGGAGTTATCGAATAGAGAAAAACCAAGAGAAAACGAAAAAAAATTCAAAGAACCATAGCGGAATACTAAAAAAAAACTCCCTACAAGCCTGACAAAATCCTACGGAAAAAAGTAACCCCACAAAAAGGGGGGAAATGGAAGGAGAAGAAAACGGAAAGTCAGGGTCGGGGGAAACTAACAAACACCAGGTTCAAGAGGGAGCAAGAAATTAAGGAAAGGGAGACGGGGCGCAAATACAGGTTAAAGTCAGAAGGAACCACCTCTATCCGGGAGGTATACAGAACTGACTGGGGGTGGGACCAAAAAAGAACACTTGGGGGGGGGAGCAAGAGGGGAGGACGCAAAAAAACGTGGGGTCGGGCCCAATAAGGTGTTGCGTCGAAAGAGGGATCAAGCAGGGAAAAACGTTTGAAGACGGTGGGAGCAAAAAAAAGGGAGGTACAAGTTGCAGGGCCCAACCCATACTTCAAACGTCCACGGTGGGAAAAGGACCTGAGGAAAAAGGGGAAGGCTATCAGGAACGGCCTGGTCGAAAATCAAGCTTCAACCGGAAAAGAAAGGCCTGGGATGGTGAAAAAAACTTAAGGGGGGACGATATAGAAGAGATACCGGCACAAGTTGTAGGGACCAGGACTTTTTGACTAACCCGGAAACCATAGGAAACCCATCGCATTCAGAGGAAGGGCTCAAAGCGGAACTATAAATCGTCAATTGAAGGGGGGCAAATCTTCAAGAGGTAGACCACGCGAAGTCAGGCGTCAAGACGGGGGAGGTTTTTCACGAAACCGAAAGGGATTGGGGCCAAGGTGTAAAGACTGAACAAAAAAAAATAAGCCAAAGCCAAACCTAGCAGGTGGAAAGAGAAAAAAGGAAAGGGATGAGGAAACTCCTGAAAAATGGGGGATCCAAGTCAAATTTGGAAGACGAACTGTCTGGAAAAAAACCAGCCGGAGGACAAGAAGAGGGGCTAGGCTTTTTGTGAGGGGAACCTGGGGACAAAAGCGGGGTTTGGAGACGGCTTCTCCCGATGAGAAGGATGGAGCGTGAAAAAAAAGGGGGGCATCGAGGAGCAAAACAAACACAAAAGGGGGGGGAGAGAGAAAGGAGAGAGAGGAAAAAGAACCCAAGCCCGGCGAAGGGGAAAACGTTAAAAAGGCAACGCGGACAAAGGTTGAGACCGAAAAAAAGAAAGAGAGAAAGGAGGGAAGGGAATACCTAAGGCAATAGGGGGACAAAGGCTGAACCGGTAAGGCACGTAATCATTGGGGGGAAGGGGCCACTCAGAGAGGGGGGGAGGGAGGGAGGGACAAAGGGATCGGAGGGAATTGGGGGGAAAAAGGAACAAGGAAGAGGGGTGGAAGTAACCTCCCTTAAGTATAGCGCAGGGTGATGCAACTCACTAAAGAGGAGGGGACAAGAAAGAATGAACAAAAGAATCAAACGGCGGATTAGTTCTAGGGGTAAAACAAAAAAAGAAGTCTAGGTCGTAAGGTGGCTAGAAGGAATAGAAAGGGACTGGGCTCAAAAAGCTCAAGAATGGCAGAAAGCAAGAGGCAAAACGTGACTTAGATATAACGAAGGGAGGGACAGAAGAAAAAGAAAAGGGAAGGGGGGGACTTTGAAAGGGGAAACTTGGGGACAAAAGGGCGGAGAATGAGTGCTACCTTCCTAAGACGTGGAGGTTGGGGGGTAAAGGGAAGAAAAAAAGGTAGACCTGCCTTGAAGGGCTGGCAGTTTTTTGTTATAACAGGGGAACGACACAAATGGGGGAAAAAAAAAAAAAAAAGGGGGGACCGCAAAGAAGGGGAAAAAACAGAAGAGGGGGGCATACACCAACGTGGTAGGGCTTGACACCAATCTGAAAAAAAGGGGGTAACAAAGGCAACGAGAGGGTTTTTGGGGGCGGAGGCTTTTCGTGGGGAAAACAAGAGGAACCATATCCGTCAGTGTCTTGAAAACGGCACTCGAGTCGGGGGCACGTGGTGATGCGGACAATTTTGGGGAAAGAAAAGGGGGGGGGGGGAAACATTTGGGTCGGATTTCCATGAGCGCTAATAATGCTGTGGGTTGAACGGAACGGGGGTTTGGGGGGTAGGGGGTTGCACACAAAGAAGGGGGGGGAAAAAGGTCATCGGGGATGGGTCTGCCAACGCCAAATCCAAAAAAATGCCAGGGGGGGGGGGGGGGGGGGGGGGGGGGGGGGGGGGGGGGGGGGGGGGGGGGGGGGGGGGGGGGGGGGGGGGGGGGGGGGGGGGGGGAGGGGGTTAATGCCTGACTAACTGAGGTGCTCCTAAAAAAGGGGAAAGAAGGTCCAAGGAAACCAGAGGAAAAAAAAAAGGGGAGCAATTGAGGATCCGCTATGCTCTCGGGACAAATCACTAATGGAGACAAAAAACGTGAAAAAAAAGATGATTTAGGACATCAAAAGAGAAAAAAAAAGGAAGGGGAATAGGTGCGTTTTTTGCACAGTTTCAAAGTGTCATCACTGGGGGACAGGAAAAAGAAACCGTTTGGAAAACTCTTGTGACATGGTTTGAAGCGCAGAGAAAAGGGGGGGGGACCCTGGTAAAAAGAAAAAAAAAAAACAGGAATATGGGATGGGGTGGGTTTGGGGGAGATAACTGATCGGCAAAGGGGGTTAAAATTCGCAAAGGTGTGACGATCTGAACGATGACAAAGAAGGGGTAAAGGGGGGGGGGGGGAGTGGAAACGGCGGCCAAGGGAGGTACCAAGGTAATGTACTGAAAAAAAAGTTAAAACAAGGCGGAAAAAAGGGGTGACGTTAGAGAGTAAGGCGAAATCCAACCAAAAACCCGGTAAAAAAGAAATTGAAAATCGGGGACCAGAGGAGAAATGGGGGGGGGGAAGAAAACAGGAGACAAAAACGCCGTGTAAAAACACCACAAAAAAGAAAGGGGGGCGAAGCGATTTGGAGGCAAGCCTAAAGGCATTGGCCATGCAACGGCCTGTCGAGAAACCGAAAGCAAGGGGGGGAAGGTGTTATAAAGAAAAGGTTCTTGGGGTGCTTCCCGAAAAAAAAGTGACTGGGTGTTGCAGGGGTAGCAGGGGGTCAAGAGGACCTGCCAGCGGGGGGAAAAAAGGTCAGGAAAGGGGGGGCCCGGGCAAACTGTGTGCAATTTTGGCATTTTGGGCCGTCAGACTATCGGGAAGGAAGCGCATAGCAATCACAATAAGGGGAAACGAAAATGAGTGGGTCACGGGGGAGAGGGAGCACAAAGAAAGGATAAAAAGGGGAACAAGGCAACGGCTCGGGGCCAAGAAATCCTCGGGAACACAGGTTTAATTTGCACGGAAAGGTACAATGGACCGGGGGAAAAAGCCGCCAGAAGACAGAATCGGGAGAACAAGCTGAGTTATCAGTCTCCATGATCCCCTGCGGCGTGGGACACCTCGGAATTCACGCTCATCCGGGGGGGAGGGGACAAGTGGGAAGAAAACTGGCGGGAAGGGAAGGGGGAAGGGAAAGAGGTGGAGAATTACAGGGTCTGCGCTCAGGGAACCTCCCGGCATTAAAACAGAAAATGTGTTCAAGGATAAAGATCAAGAGCTGGACAAGAAAGCCGGGGGGGAATTCACGGGAGAACGAGGACCCGGGCATGTGCTGGAAGGGACCCTCGTATTCCTACCACAGACAATGTTCTATTTCAAGAAAAATCCTGACGGATGACAAAGGGGGAGGGGTGAACCGTGGAGGGACCTCAAGGGGGGGGTGGGGGGTTTAAGAAGTCTCCCAGTTCGATAACCAGCACAATTAATATGTGATGGGGACGCCTCTGGGGAGGGTGGTGCAGGAAATTTTCAAAAAAGCGGGGAAAGAAACACTCCCCCTTTTAAGCGGGTCTGCAAAAAACCAGGCTAAAAGGCCACATAAGGGGGGAAAGTGGCTCATAAAAGGGGCACCCGCGGCTGGGGAGAAGACGCGGGAGAGGTAGCAACGAGAAGGGAGCCTCGGTTCCCTTTGATTTATTTCAGTTCAAGGTAAATTTAACCCAAGCACACAGAGGAAAACTATAAGGCAAGGGATCCAGGAAGGGTAAGGGAACCAGTGACACGCCGAGAAGGGGGACGAAAGGAAAAAAGCAGTTACACGGTGAAACCCCTAACAGACCTAAAAAAACTCGGTGAAATAACAACATCGGAGTAGAAAAACCAACCGGTCCCGGAGTACCAGGAATACTTGTGCCGAAAGAAAAAAGGGGGCGAGGAAAAGGGGGGAAAGATGGGACCACCGTGGGGGGGGGGATGAGTAATGAGCTGAAGGGATGACAAAGAGGCGCCTCAACAGAGCATCGGGAGGGTTATAAAATTGTGCCAGTAAGAAAACCAAAAGGGTCTGGGGGGGAAGGGGAAGCACCGAAAAGGAAGAAGAAGACGTGGCGAAGCCCATACACGAAAACGGGCCCATAACGAACCACCGGGTCAAAGCTGGGCAGACCGCGAAATCATAGAAGGGAAAACAGACATTTAAAAAGGAGGGACCCTAGTCGAAGAGGATTCAAAAAACAACAAACGGAGTAAGAAAGAAATAAAAAGAGAGGTATCTGGGCAAGGGGGGACACTAAATGTCCGGGAACTGTTGGCAAGAAAATGTATGACCTTCAGGACACTGGAAAAGGAGGAAAGGACACGGGTGGGGGGGGGGGGGAGGAAGTTTCAAAAGTCCCTAGGTAGAGCCAAGTCAGGGGTCTGGGGGATGCGCTGTTGTGAAAAAACTCTGGGTAAAAAAAAAAAAAAACGGGGGAACAGGAAAAAGACCCAAACTGGGGGGGGAAATCCGACTGAGAAAAAGGTTCTAAAACTCTATGGCACGGACGTTGGGGAGGGAATGGGGTAAGGGGGGCACTGACCTCAAGGCAGAAAAAAAAGAAAATGACTGGACCACAGGGTTGGGTAATTGAAGAACCCCAATAGGAAAGACCCTTGGTTGGAGGGGAGACAAAAGATAAAAACTGGTCCTCAAGGGATGGACCTATAGGGGGGGTGGAATCAACACAGGAAAAAAACGGGTAACATGGCTCAGTAGGACGGAGGGGGCGGGACAAAAAACTTTCCAATCCGGGCAGTAGAGTGCCAGTAATAAAGGAATGACTGTGTCTTTAACTAGGGTCGGGGCCAAAAATTTCAAAGCCTGTGGTAAAAGGAGGACGCACGAAAAAGAAAGAAACCAGGAGGAAAAAGGGGGGAGACGAAGCGATAAGAAAGGAGGGGGAAAAGGTGGAAACTCGCGGGACAATGGGCCAGGATGCACAAAAATTGGAGGGCGGGTGAGCGGACAGTGGGTTAGGAAGAAAGGACAACGCGCCCGGCCAATAAAAAATGGGGCCTGAATCAGGGCAATGGAGGGGGGAGTAAATTTTAGGGAAAAAAAAAATGAACAGGGAGGGGAAAGATAATGTGGCTGTATAACGAGCAAAAACTCAGGGGCAATATTTCGAGGGTTCAAAGGTGCCCGAAGAAAGGAAGGTGTCGGGGGGGAGAAAAAAAAACAGGCAGCGGGGCGTATTAACGTGTCCTGTCAAATAAGGAGGGGGTACCTGTCTTGAAGAAAAAAGGGGGCACAACGAAGGGAGGACCGGGGATAGAGAAACTCCAGAAAAATTGTAAAAAAATTCCTTTC
>Ga0179591_1310149_pt1 | contig 14944 bp, 16 predicted proteins | sample CZOMad2_1_08_16f_FD_182891 | JGI IMG/M metagenome (GOLD analysis project Ga0179591, IMG submission 182891) | Vadose zone soil fungal communities from Angelo Coast Range Reserve, California, USA - CZOMad2_1_08_16fungal (PacBio error correction) | ecosystem: Environmental > Terrestrial > Soil >...
ACTTCGCCTGAGAGGGGGGGGCGGGGGCCAGATTTGAGCAACGTTTATGAGGAAGGAAGTCGTATTGAGCGGGGAGCTCAGAGGACTTCATGGTGGAAAAGCCCTTGAAGGCGAGGGATTGTTTGGCCCGTGAAGTGTGGTGTCTGGTTTGGTTGGAATTACTGCGCTTGAACGGGGGCTGCCGAAGGGGAAGTCATCCAGATTCGAAGCGGGAAAGGAAAGCAACAGTGAAACTCTACTCAACCTTAGATAAACATACCTTGAACATCGGGGAAACGAGGGAATTTTGGAAATCTCCTTCTGCGGGATTGAAATAAAGAGTAGTAGCTGCAAAACATTGCAACTTTGACCATCTTGGCATTTACGGTAGTCGAAAAAACCTTCCGAGACAGATCTGTTTTCACGGCGCTGACGTTGGTCTAGTCACAAAGGGAAAAAAGAAAGACTTACCGATATAAGAGGGGAAGTAAGTAGCTGAGGAGAATGGTTGAAAATAGTAGTGGGTTAAAACTAGGTAAACGTCTTGTGTCCGAGTATAGGTGGGTATGGACGTCCGTGACACGACTAACACGAGGGAAAAGGTCCTATACTGGGGTTTTCAGGGTTCTCCCCCAAATTGTGCAGAAAAATGAGAATGTACTCATAAAGGAAACGATTGTGAGTCGGCATGGGGGAATAGGCGAGGGACACATAATGGAACCTTAATAAGGCCTGCATGGCAAATTCTATTACCGGCGGTGGAGCACGATAAAAAGGGGGGGCTTCCTTGTAAAGTCCCCGACTGTATACTTTAACCCCTACGAGGAACTGGGAAGACTTTTGAGATCCACAAGCTACTTCTAACAAGGGAGGGCACGGTCAATCTTAGTACTGGTGTTCAAGATTTTGTGACGGCCGGGGATGGAGATCAGACGGTTTCAAACAGAGATAAAGGCGAAAAGGAAAAACAGGCCGTTGGGGGCATGAAAGGTACGAGGGGGTTGGCTGTTGCGGTGCGTGCGTGGTGTGGACAAGGGCAACGCCTAGTAAGGAAAGGGACGTTGGATTGGACGGGGGCGGTGGTGGGGGGTAAAAAGGGGTACTTAACCTGTGCATCGCTTTTTTGACACTGGAGAAATAAAAAGCCTCATCGGTGGGAGGGGGGGGGGGGGTGGGAATAAAGTGACACTATTGAGCTTAAAAGGGGCGCGAGTTGGGGTACTGGGGAAAGGGGGTTAGGGTCGGTCCTTTGGAGAGTTAAGGGTGGTAATAGTGGGTCCAAAGAAACGGTCAAAGCGGTGGGGCAGGTGGGGGGGGGGACAAAATTTGCCAAGCTATTGTTGGGGACTGGTTAAAAAGTATTTACGTTAAAGTGGCGCTGTTCTTAAACTGAAAGGGGCGACAATCGGACTGCCGCTTAAAGTATGTCCCGAGGTACAGGTCATGGGTCACTGACTGCTCCAACAGATTGGTGTAAGGAGTAGAGGCCGTGCGACAATTATGAAAAAAATTTCCCCCTAAGTCGCCAACGACGTGAATGGAGCTCGGGGGTGAAGATAAAAAGGGTAAACCAGAATAGAACCGCCGGAGCAACCAGGGGAATTTCGGCAATTCTGACGAACGGGTTTACAAGGGGGCGGGGTTGAACAAAAGCCGCACCTGCAAAGGAAGAAGGGACTTGTCACGTAGTTTGTCTGTGGTCCCGTTAAGGTGGGTATGTAGCAGCATAAAAACCAGGAGGGCGGCTTCAAGTTTGGAAACGGAAAATCGTGCGGACGTTGGAATCTTCCTGTTTGAAACCCGAGTGACGTTGGGGGGGGAAAAACCGAACCTATTGGGGGTCATCTGCAAAGACCACAATTGGGATTCCTTTGCATTTTGGGAGGGGGTGGTTTTTGGGTTAAAAAATTTTTCTCCGGTCTAACGCCACATGTTTCAGTGCCTTGACGAACTAGCCGCGGACTCTTCCTCGTTCTGATAGAGGAGGGGAGGTTCGAGAAAGTCCATACTCCTAGCCAATTTCTGGCGGGATCGTACAACATGCATCACCGCACGCCCCTTCGCGAGGGCGAAGATTACTCGCCAAAAACACGATCGCACTTAAGTGAAAAACACCGGTTAATTTGAGGTTCACGAGCGAATTCTGATGGATCGGAGGCAATGCCAGCTAACGTTGAAAGCTGGGCGAGGTTTGGAACCGTGAGAAAAACGGACCGATGATGCGGACAAAGGCTTTTTGGTTTCTAGTGTTTGAAAGTATACTTGGTTGGCTGAGGGCTCGTCCCACTCACATCCAAACTAAGCAAGGCCCCGACTGTTTAAAAACAGCTGTTTTCGGGCTATCTACTTGAACTGAAGTTCTTTCTGCTCGCCCGAGATCTCGCATCCCCTCCGCAGGCTTGTCAAAAGGGTCTGCCACTTCATAACTTTCTGGGTACAAGGGCTTGGAATGGATCGTGATGTCGGTCTGGTGATTGAAAAGGTGTGTTTGTCCCTTTTTGGTGGGTAGGGTGTGACATCGTCGCACCTCTATTCGAAAATCTATATTTCCCGCCCTGCGTGGGGCATTTGACATCAAGTCGCATATTATGGTGAAGCAGAAAAACAAGTTCGGGGATTGGTAAGGTTGACTTCATATCCCTTTGAAACCAAAATCAAAGAACCAAGCGTACACAACATGCATTCGCAGGAAACAAAAGAGTTGACATATGATGTCTCCAAATTCAACCAAAATCCTTCTCCATCCAGGCAATAGGTTTCAGCACCAAAAATGGTGTGGGGTCCCTTTTCGAGGGATAGGACATGGGTTTAACTGAGTTCTAGGATTTCAAGGCACCCATTGGCGGGTTGGATAAAAAGAACACAAATCTCGAAAACAAGTGACCAGTTTCTATGCAGAGGATGGGGTTTGCATACATCCCAGAAGACAATCACCAACAAATGAGAGATGGAAAGAGAGGGAAGGAGGTTTTAAAAGAGATCTATTACTCCAAGAATTTGTCTACGGGGTTCGGGATTTCTTCGTCTTCTACATCCATCTTGATTCTGACCAAATGTCCCCAAAGCTCGTTGTACGCCACCTAGCTTATACACACATTTTTTCAGCTAGCATAGACTAAATTGCGGAAGGGTACCAAACTGTTTGGGGTCAAACGTTTACAAAGTTGAGAATGCGTATGGGCCATCATTCTAAGATGGGCCTTTGGGCGGAAAATGTGTTTCACGTTTTGTTGACTATTCCATCCAGTAAAAAAATTTGACTAACAGGCTGACTGTGACCAAAACTCGGGAGAAAATGAAAAGGGAAATTACATCCATATTTATCTGGCCCACAAAAATTCAAGGCTCGAACCCTATGCTAAAATCCAGGGAAGATGCAAATTGCCCGATGTCCTTAGACACCAGAATGTGGAGAAAACTATGGAAGATTGGCATTGGATGTTAGAAACATCCCCGCTGAAATTATGCTCGCTAGCAACTTCTGTTTTGGGGCCCCTAAATCAGGGAGGTGAGTGGTTGAGGTGTGAGCCCAAAAGACACCAACTAAAATAAAATGCAAAGAACTAAAGGCGTGTCACGTTTCGACGAAAGGACCGGGCGTTTTTGGGTAACTTAAACAACTGTAGAGTTCTTGGGCATCAATAGATTCGTGCTGTGAGGGGCATGCCGGGGTATTTTTGTTACAATCTAGAAAGAAAAATCAAAAGAAATGTTGACAACTCATAGCTGACAAGATGATACGGAAATGGGATGCCGGGGCGCGTGAGGGTATTGCAGAGATCAGGAAAAAACAAAAAGGAAAATTCTCGGCGATTGGGGGAGAGCCTCTGCGGCGAAACCTCCGCATCAAATCCTCTGGGGCCAGAAAAAATAAAGACTAAGGGGTCGAAACTCAAGACATGCAACGTAAAACGTTCTTCAGACCAGCGACCCAACCGACACACCCAATTAACAAAGGCATCGGCAGGGACCAAAAAGGTCAGGAGGTGTCAGGCTGAAAAGAAACAAAAAAGAAGGACATGCCGGACTCCACTGCCGAAGATCGCAAATTGGCGACTAAACGCCGGCCTTCTGCGGAAAAAGTCTTACTTAACAATCGGGAAAACACGAAACCGCAATTTAACATGCACAGCCCTAGGCACGCTTGAAATATTAAAATAAGACTATTTTCCAAGAACCAACTATGGTAAAGTTCCCCTCGTTCTCCTCACAGTTATATTTAGACTGCTTGAGGCTTTTCTTCAATCTATAGCTGAGGAGTACCCCTAAATTCTGCTTTACCCAGCCTCGAATCAAATTTGGCGAAACCGGAGGCCAATTCGGAAGAGTAACAATCCATTCCACCTTCTAAGGTCTACAAGACATGTTTTCGAGGAGAGACTTGATGATCCCGCTTAGAATTGTGGGGGAAACTGACGGACATGGAAGTCCTTAGTTTTTACAGGGGACGTGGGGCGAACCGAATACTTAACTCCAACGCATGAAAAAACGTGCTCAAAAACAAACCACCGATTTATGTAAATGCACCAGCGCAAAAGACGAGCAACTGACACCAACCCGCCCCAACGACCGACCCATCGCAAAACGCCGGGGGAACGACCCCCCAATAAGGCCGTCTGGAAACTCCCTTCTCAACAGTAATCGGAAAAAAGGGGGAGATCGTCCCCTCAAAAAAAACAGATCACCTTCCCTCACCGCCACAGGCAGGCAGGACGTGTTCACAAACCACCATCCAAGAAACGCGGGAAATTCACCGGAACGTCGGGCCTCTCATTATAATCCTCTCTTTAACCACTTCGCGCAAGGGCGAAGATCAGAATTTCTAACGCCACTCGATGCCACCCTCATTTATCCGTGGTCTGGTGGAAGGCGAGTTAACAAGTGCCTTCCTGCACATTCGACCTTCGCGGGGCATGTATGAAATCAAAAGTCGGATAGTGGTTAGAGCTCAAGTAATGAAAAAAGGAAGAACTGGAGTGACTGAAGGTCAAGGCCGAGTTACACGAAAGTTAAAAGGTCAGGGAACTCCTTCGTGCAGAACAACTTGGAATGAAGGAATGCGTAAGATCGGTTAGTGCTACGCCAGACCAATGAGCCAAAGATAAACGAGTGGAAGGCAAGCAGGAAGGCCCAACTGAGATCCACGGCACAAAACAGATTAGCTCAGTGGACGTGGGGGGGATTAGGTGTGGACGATCTCCTGGACAAACGAACTAGCGAGAGCAGGAAAAGTTTGGGGTTCGACAATTCCAGTAAGCTGCAACGCATGGAAAGGTCGACCAGAGGATTTTGACCCAGGAATCCGCATAAGAAGGAGGGCCCAGGGGGGAAAAAAACCAGCCGGCAAAAACTCCGGCATTGCGGCTGACCAGGGTTGATGGCAGGGTTCGAATTAGAGAGGAGAATGGTTCAAAGACCCGGTCAGGAGGTATGTCACTCTAGTCTGTGGAAAAAAAGTACTTCGGAGGGGGGCCTTCCAATAGGCTCCTATGCCTCAACGCGAGGGGGAAAATTTCAAACAAAAAATGCGAAGACTAACAATGCAAAACGCGTAATCCGGGGTGAAGAACAACTTCTGCCGTAAAAATAATCCTTCTATCGTACCTGTATCAACATAGGTCTCAGAACCACCTGCCTCAATAGGGGACCTCTGGCTAATATATCGAGAAACCTATTATTGTAGGTTCCGCAGAGGTGGCCTATTTACACGCAGTTAGGAAATTCCGAGTAAAGATACTTGTCCGGGTGAGCTGAGAGATTCTGCGAATGACCTTTGTTTCACTAGGGTTGATTTCCTTGGTAAGGTAGTGGCATTGGGTGTTTTTTGGAAATACTGGCGGTACGGGTTACAACCGAAAGAGGGAAGTCAGAACGAGGAAAGAGACGAAGGGAAATGAACGCAAAAGACCTCACCATGGTAACGAACTCTAAAAAAAAAATACGCGCCGAAGATTAAAAACTAAACTGTTTGAGCATCCGCGATTTTACGTGAAAGAGAGATAAAGGAGACCTAATTGTAGGGAACATCTAGAATTAAAACTTGGCGAATCATTAAACTCTCCGATACTTTTGTTTAGCTCGAGTTGAAAGAAAGAAAAAAACGGTTCAAACTCAACCGTTCCCGAGAGAATAGGGGAATTTAAAGATGCTAAGGGGGGACGGAAAGTGGGTAAACAGGCAGATTGGGGCGTCTTCCCCTTATGTATACATAGGGGGGGGGAGGGATCGCAATCAAGAGGGAACGAACGGGGGTGTAGGAAGTAGACCTGGGTTAGCCAAGATTAAGTATTCGCGGAAAAAAGTAAGAGGCTGGTAACCAGGCGGACCTGTCAAGGAGTAAAATACGGGTCGTAATGATAAAGGGAGACTGGGGGAAACGGAGATCCATTCTCTTTTTACGCGAAAGGATTCATTTAAATGCACGGGAAAAGAGTACTCGGGAAAATCCTAATCGATCTGGTTAAACTTGATGCAGAGAAACATAATCCTGGCCAACTCAGGGAAGAGTGGGGCCCTCAGTCGTCAGAGGTGAGAAAGCAAAACGGGTGCAGTGAATTAGGAGCACCGGTTCAAGCTCGTAGTGGGGGGGATAATGGATGATAACGACATTTAGGATGCCCAGGGTGGAGTTGGAGGGTCGGTTGGCTGGTGGTTTCCCTTGCCGAACGGGAAAACAAGTCCATTCGCCATTGAAAGACTGGGAAGGGGTGAAGATGACGGTCGTGGTTGAACTAGAAGGGGACTGTTAAAAAAAGAGCAGGATATGTTTTCAAAGTCGGGGACTGCTTTTGACCTGTGGACAATTGGCAAAAAGAGGATGCGGAGAGCGGAGAGAATCTTTGGGGTCATGTTGGGGGACTCTTTGAGAGAAGCGAGTAGTCTCGGAGTTGCAATGCGGGAACGCGCCTTGGTTTAAAACAAAAGAGGTGTGGGAGGTCGTCGGGTGGGCCGTTGCGAGTGCAAGTGAACTAGTTGGTCAAGGACGGGGAATTGCAGGGTCCGGGTAAACATAGATGAATGGTATGGGATTTCATGGGTTACGTGCGTGGGGGAAGGGACGGCCTCTGGAAGGCTTTACTCGTTGGTCAGTAGTGCTACGCCCCCCGGCCGGGGGCCGTGGGGCAACTACTCGCTCAAAGCGGCATCCCTTTCGCCTAGCGAAAGAAAGGTGTAGTCAAAAACGGGGGGGGAACTCCCAAAGTAGAGGTAAAAAAAGAAGTAATTGGGAAATCGTCCTGGGTCAAAGCCAACTGAGAGATGAAATTGAGAAACAGGAAATTGATTAATCAGACCATCTAAGCTAAGACCAGGAACCCCAGAGTCCGTCAAGCACAAAGGGCCGGTCTTAATACGGATTGAGAATCGAAATTCTTTGTAGTTAAAACAATGCTTAGGTCTGTTGAAACGGGAGAGCCTCTACCGTGTCAAATGGCAGGGGTTGGCACATGGTTAACGTTGTTGGGGGCTGTGGTGCTGAGTTAAGTTTAGGGTCTTAGGATCCGCGGTAGAAGAGAAAGGTGCGTGAATTTCAGACGCAGGGGGGGAAGACGTCATCGGGAAAGGATTGGGCGGAGTGGGGACCCAGGGGGGCGAGTGGTAGTCCCGGAAAACAAAAACCACAGCCGAGATTGGTTTGGGGGAGTAACTTGACATCACCGGGGTTTTTGCATTTGAGGTGTGTGTTGTGTTGCATTTGTTGGTCTGAGGGATTGGTTGAATCAAAGCACCCTCGTGCCGGACAGGGAACGCGGAAGGAGTGCGGGGAAAAGATGTTGGGGAACGTCCTGTAAATGAAAGGATGGGACCATAATGGGAGGGGTAGGGCGAATAGGGGACATCTGCCAGACTCTCCAAAGTAGAAGAGAAGTGAGTGAGTATCGAAAAATGCGATTCGAAAGGGGACAGAACCAATCGCGGGGACAAATCCATATATGAGAAGATCCAAAGAAAGGAGGAGGATAAGACGAAGTGGTCCTAATGGATTTGAGGGGATGATGCTAATATTAATGGGGAGAATACGCAAGTAAAACCAGCCCTCGAATCACGGATTGGGGGTAAAAGGGAAAACCTATAGGTTGGACATTTATAAAAAAAGGCGTCAGACTTCAGAAAATTTTGCGGACCAAGAACGGTGGGGGGGGTCATTGCGTGGACGTGTGGAATGGGGGGTTTTGTTAAAGGGGTCCCGAAAAAAAGCCCCTCCCAAGGAGGGGGAAAAACACGACTTGAAAAAGAATTAAGGTAAGGTTGCGTAGTCCAGAAAATAAGAGAGATGCTTCACAGGTCTTGTTAATTGGCTACGATGAAGCAGAGGGGGAAGAGGGGGGGTCCCTCTTCTTTGGGAAAGGAAAACTGGTCCATGGTGTTGAGGCCGAGAGAGAAGGGAACGAGTTGGAAATCGGGTTAAAATACAATTCTCAAATAGTAGTTTGATACCACAAGTCTCAGGAGGGATTCAAAGGTCTTCGGGTCCCGTGGAACCACGGCAAACAAAGGGAAACAATTTCCCAGAAACAAAAAAAAGTTGGGGAGATAGAGGACCACGGAAACCGCTCAAGCAATTGTCCAGCTTCACTCGTAAAGAAAGAGTGTTCCCCGTCTGTCGGCAGTATATGGAGTAGCGAAAAACTGGTGGAAGAAGAGTTGATACCTGAGGGGATTTGGCAAGCTGGATGGTAAAATAGATAGAACAAACTCAACACCAAGTCGAAATAGTGGCGGGAATAGATTTTCATTGTCGAGTAGGGCATACGAAAGAAAAACAACAAACATTAGTGAAAATTATGGGGGAGGTTAGGAGCAAGCATCTCGAGTCCTGCAGAAGGAAAAGGGGGTGCTACATGTTGGGGAGGTATGGTGGTGAGTCGGGAATCGGGCAGCCAGAGGGGGATAAAAACGGTATAGCTCGGGACCCGATGAACGTGGGAGACGAAGACAGGCTCAACAGGGCAACGAAAGGCGGGACCAACAAAGGAAAGGGTCATTTAAGTTACCAGAGGGGGGAGGAGGTAACTGGGTGGTATGAAGGGTGCGGACTCATAATCGACACACTCTTGTGTGAAGGGGTGGCTAAACGTGCGGGGGGGAATTTTGGGGTGAATTTTTTCCAAGGGGGTCAGCAGGCCAAGGGGACGCCGATAAGGGAAGGGCAGGTTTGAGAAACACAACTAATAGATGCTGCAACCAAGGGCTAAAGTGAAAACAGTATGGGAAAAAACGGTTCAACCTTCAATTCCTATCAACCTCACCTTAGGCCATAATCCGAAACTTGCCCATGGGGAAAGAGATACAATTCAACAAGGGGGGAGAATAGATGAGTGGTGGGGGGACTGGCGGAAACCGTCCGTACATAGAGGACATCACGAAATCAGCGGGGGGGTCACCAGCAGCCTCTTTTATAGGTGCGGGGTGAACTAGGACAAAAAACCAGACTAAGGAAACACGGCCAAACAAAAGACTGAAAGTTGTAACACAATCAGTTTTACGGAGGGAAGGGGAAAAATTGGGGAGTCATGGCCACAAAAAATCGAGAGAGTATAGGTTGTGAAAAAAAAAGAAAGGTCAGGCAGGGCGGGGCGCGGGAAGATAGTTGCCCATTCTGGTTAAAAATCAAATTTGAAGACTTACAAGGCGGGCAATCAGGGGAGAAAGGAGAGATGGAGGATGCGGAGATCTGACTTGTTCAGAGAGGGGAAAAAGACGAGAAATCAATAAAAATTCTCGCGAAGTGGAGAGAAAGTGCATATTATCGGAAACCAATAAACCATCCTCATAAATCTGTCAATCAATGCTATAGGAAAAAGTATCGAGAGGGAAAAAATCTTCTCTAAGAAAGTTTAGCGAAGAGGGAAGAAAAGGGTAGATTGAAATGTAAAAGAAAAATCGCAAAAAAGAACAAACAACCCTTAACAAAAGTCATCGGCAAAAAAGGGTCGGAAAAGGAAATAGAGGTGTCGGCTCAAACCGAAAATGACACAGCATCGGGACCACTGGCACGAAAAGGACATGGGGAGCTGAAGCTGGGAAACTCCTCCTTGAATCGCTTGGCGTGCCAGACTTAAATGCAAAAATAAAACCCTTGACTCATTGCAAGACCCCCGGGGGTCATGGAATGTGTGCTTAACGAAAGGGAAGAAGAAGGGGGTGTTAAAACAAAACGAGCGAGGTTGGAAACCTCGGACGCCCTGGATTGAAAAGGCGTATTAGCGGGATGAGAGAAAGAGGGGAAGCACAAAAACCCAATTGACTCTCACGCCGTCAGCAAGAATTTGGGAATCATTGAAGAAAGAGGACAGGACGCCTACGACTACAAATACGTGGTTACTACGGGCCCTGACCGACCTCAATTTGGAATGATCGTGTCACTCATTTCTAGGAAAGATGACACAGGGATGGGTGAATCATTGAAACAGAACGGTAAATACCAAGGAAATCCCGAGGAGAAAACAGGAAAAAAAAAGAAATCGATGGGGGGGTGGAAAAATTCGCTCTGAAAACCGGCCAAGGAGACAAAACGTCCATAACAGACAAAACAAGAGAAAAAGGCCCTCAAACATCGCCCTCGGAAAAGCCTCGGCCCACAGAAGACGGGGAGTTGACCCCTTCATACAAATGGACAACGTAATAGGCCAAAAAAGGGACAAAGAGAAGCCAAAGAACAGGCTTAACCGAACGCATCACTATCACCGGGAACAACTAACATCGACTAAGGAAGTTCAAACCCAAACACTCCCCCAACCATCCGACCTCTGCCGTCTCCGCAAAAAAAGGAAAAAGTTCAGAGCCTAATAATCAGAGATGAACCCATAAGAAGGAATGACATCCTCAAATTTCTAAAGCGTAAAGCGGAGGTAAAAAAGAGGGAGTTAGAGAGTTTCGGAACTCAACTCAACGGTCGATTCTGGGCTGGACAAGAAGAAAATTCAGGTTGGAAAAATTTCTTGGGGGCACTAAGGATAACGAGGTTGACATCTCCCGAAAAACGGAGGAGGAAAAAAAAAGGAGGGGGGGAAGGAAAGAACACTGATTTCACCTGAGGGTATCAGAGAAAAGGGTAGAAAAGGCTGCATGGCACAAACTGGGGGGGGAGAAACGAGAAAAAGCGTCGATTTCCAGTCGTTCGGGGGGGAGGGAAACAAAAACGAAAAAAAACAGTCTCGGACCAAAGATTAACAAATACACCCACTTGCGGCAGCCGGAATTCCAACCCAGATGCTCTCAGTAAGGGGGGGCATGAAAACTTAGTGGGCTCGTCCGGAGAACCAAGACGCGTTCAACCGATCTGCGAGGAGAAGTCGTGGAGAACAGGTTAAACAGGGAAAAAGGCTGCACGCCGGTAAGAATAATATTTAGGAAAACACAACTCCGCAGGGGGGGAGGACCCACGGGAGTGTAAGGAAAAAAAGGTTGACCGGGGAGGAATGGAAAGGGGGGGTACGTCGGAAGATCTGTTGAATAATGCGGCACAAGGTGAAAAACAAGGAAGGGAGGGGGGGAGAAGGCCACACAAAAAGAAACTACCCTGCAATAAGAAACAAAAGGAAGAGAATTAAGTCGTTGAAAGGTCGCAGGCACATTCCTCCGAAGGCTAACAAATCTGGGAATTCAAGAAGCTCCATGTTCATACAATATCAGAGGCGAAGTGAGATAATCAACAAAATATAGGTGAACAGAAAATATAGATACCTTCCACGGAGGCCGATTTGAAAAATAACCTGATCAGAAAAGTGCGGGATCACGGTGGGAAGATCTTAGATGGAGGGGATGGCATCACACACCTTTGGAAGGAGATAGTGGGGGCCGGGGCTCTGGGGGAGGGTTTACCCCATGGACTCCGACGAGGCGGGGCTTTCAAAGCTATGACACCTCTAAATCATCAATAAGGGGGAAGCTTCTGACCAACTGGTCTTATACATTAATAACGCAAAGCCTTTGAGCTCCGTTAGAGGTGAGGGTAAAATTCAGAATTAAGTTCCATCTTACAGGAACATGCGAAGGACGAGAGATCTTGTTTAATGGAAAAGCGGTCGGTTACAACGGATAAAACAAGGCCATAAAAAAGGTAAGAAATATATGGTGGGGGATTTACTTCTGAGAAGGGTAGCTAAGGTTACACACTATCCTCAGTTTGTTTTTCTTCGAGTCAGGGATTCGACACTAAAACCAGGTAACGTTAGGCAGATCGTTGTCAAGTTAGAAAATGGTGGTGGCGGCCCGTGATAATCGGGAGAAAATCTTACTATCAGAGAAATGATGGTGGCGAATGGGCTGGAACTGTAAATAAAATAAATTTGAAGTGATAAGTGGAGTCTTGTACTTGGAGGGAAAAATATAGATATACTTTCAGCTGTTCGGTTCAGTTCCAGAATTTAGGGACGAAAAACCTAAAATACACTGAAGTGTGAGTGGTATTTCTCCGACAGAATATCAGGAAAAAGACATCGAGGGTACCGATCTTCCGTTTTGTGAAAAAGCTAGGACTAAAATGAATTAGAGAGCGACGGGGTCAAGCTCGTCTATCAGGAAAGAAACGGTGAATTCGCTGCAAAGGTTAAAGTTGGCGCGGTTTGAGGGGTGTTGTTAACCCTTGCGGAAAGCCAACTATTAGTGCGAAGTTACGGGAGAAGGAAGAGAGTTTTACCGGGAGGGGTTTTGCGGGTGACTATGCAATGCAAAAAGAATCTGAATTCGGACTAAGGGAAGAAATGTGAGAAAGGTTAAAAAGCCTCTCCGGAGGGAGTGGATGGGGGTTTCTCTTTTTTCCAGTGAATGTTTTTCATTTGGCGAGGGGTGGTGGGAGTTTTGTCAGGGGGTTGAGGGGGAAAGGAATTGGCGAGTTGAACAGTACGAACGCTTTCACTTAACAAGAGGTGGTCGGGGGGGGGGTTTCACCTGGGGGGGGAAACAGACTCCTAGAAATTTTAAGGAGATGAACTGTTTCGAAGAGGGAGGGAAAACAACCGAATGTTACTCGCCTCACCAGAAAAGTTTTAAAAAAAGGCTTAAGAGGGGAAGGGGACGGGGAGGCGCACACGTATTTGTAGGAAAGATCTGAAGGGCCGTTAAATTATCGAGGCTAAGGGAAACGGAGGGCAAAGGGGGGGAGGGGAATCTCAGCATAAAGAGACCAAGGACAACCGCTAATACGAAGACTGCCAAAAAAAGGCAGTTAGAAACTACAAGCTGCAACGCGACTGCGGGTGGGGGGAAAAGAGTGGAGGCGGAAGCGTAAGCCCGCTAACCTTGCAGAGGGAGTATACCTGTACTTGCGGGTTCTTGTGGGAGAAATGCTGAAAAGGTGGGAGGTCCGTTCTTAGAATCCGCGGAGGGGTAAACTCGGGTCGGGTAGGAGTCCTTAGAATCGAATCAAGTCGCGTCGGGGGGGAAGATGAAGCAGATAGAATTCTAAGGGGGGGGGCTTATATGAACCTTTGACGGGTGTTTAATTGGAAAAAAGTCCCTTGAACTATGAAGGGGGGGGTGCCATGCCTGGACCGTGGGGAGATGGGGCTTGGGGGGGGTGGGCTTTTGTCGAAAGGGGGGGGAAAAAGTCTACAAAGGTTTCTTCACAGCGATCAAAAATCTTTCGCAGTGAAATTCTGAAGGGTTCCTCGGTTATTGATTTAAAATGGTAAGTTAAAGGATGGGGTCGGGGGTCGTAACGCACAGCCTCCAAGCCGAAAAATTTCGGGGGGCGAGAGGAGAGGCGATGACCCCAACCAAAAGCACTAGAATCCTGTCGAAGGAAATGGCCTACAAGAAGGTAGAGAGAAAAGCAGAACGCGGGGCAACAATTCTGAGGGGGTCTACTCGAAATTTCCGTGGAATGCAAAGAAGGAAATGGGGACCCAACCACTCTAAACACTTTTGGGGGAAAAGGACTTTACCGGGAAGGTGGAAAGTGTAAGAACGGGGCCTGTCGAAACTGTTTTGAACCGCATGGTTATTGGTCAGGGGAGGTGTGGTAGTTATTCTGTGTGGGTGTCTCGCCGCGGTCCCACTCAAAAAGCCCCTACATATGAATGTAAACAAAATTGCTATAAATGTATATGGGTACTGAGGTATGGGAAAAAAGTAGACTTAGGGGATAATTCAAAAAGAGGGTTAGGTACTATCCATGCATCTAGGGGGGATATGTGACGAAAGGTGAGAGAGTGTCGGGCTAGAAGGTCTTTTTGATGAAAAGCTCAACTTTTTAGAACAGATTTGTGGGAGAAACTATATTCGCGAGGTATTGGTTACTCCAAAACGGGTCGAACTTCTTACGGAGTAGATTGGAAGGGAGTTAATGTGGAACACAAAATTACACCCCATCAGAAAAAAAAGAAACTGTCGCAACTTAAAAAAGGTTGCAGAGAGGGGGGACAAACCTCCTCACCCCATCCTTCAAAATCCCTCAATTTCCCCCAGACAAGAACAATAATTTTGTTCAGAAAACTCACCTGGGGTCTGGTAGGGGTCTTTCCCATTTTTGGGTAGAAGTTGGGCAGGACCTATCTTTTGCAGGTGCGGGCGCACATCTTGGACTTTGGCAGCTCTTGGGCCCCAGTTATAGGTCACACCAGGGGACACAAAGGAGACCTTCATAGATAACGATAGGATAGAAAGCACCATAAGACGAAAACAACAACCGGAAAGGGAGATAGGTGCTGTAGCGACAAGACAAAGTCTAGGGAAAACTTCCAGAACGACGACAATGCGAACGGGGGTTGATTTTTGAAATGGGATAACTCTCGAGGCAAATGTGGAGAACAAACCTGCAAGAGAGCTTTCAACAAAACAGGAGGGATGAACACAGGTTCGAACAAGAGAAAATTCGAGGGGACCAATGGGGTTGTATGGTTGCTATTAAGGTAATTTCATAAGACTTTGGGTATAAGGTTAAGACTCGCGGGAAAAGAGTTTGTTTGCAGGGGGCTGAAAATGTTGAAAGTTGGTGCCGTGGGGTGGGAAAGGGGGGTAAGGG
>Ga0179591_1337574_pt1 | contig 14941 bp, 10 predicted proteins | sample CZOMad2_1_08_16f_FD_182891 | JGI IMG/M metagenome (GOLD analysis project Ga0179591, IMG submission 182891) | Vadose zone soil fungal communities from Angelo Coast Range Reserve, California, USA - CZOMad2_1_08_16fungal (PacBio error correction) | ecosystem: Environmental > Terrestrial > Soil >...
CCGGCCAGGAGGCAGAAGATAGGTAACCTCGCAGGTACTCGCCGAATAGAACGACCAACGGTCCTTCTTCTGTCAAGTGAAGAGGAGACCAATACGGACTTGGGAAAAAACCAAAAAATCTCTTCTGGACTTGTCGCGAGGGCTCCCGAGAAAGAAAACGAGAAAACAGACGGATTTACTGGACCGGGGGGAAATGAACTGATCGGATCATGCAACACTTTGGGACAAGAAAGAAACATCGCCACGAGAAAAAAAAGGTAACGGAACGGGTTCAGACGCACCTGGACGATGTTATGAAGGAAGATGTGCACCCTAGTAAGAGAGGGGGGTCTCTGAAGTTGAGGGCTGAGGTTACTTGACGAGTTGGAAAAAGGAAGGCAAGATGAATCAGGGGCGATGCCAGACCCCGATATCAATGACTAAATGAAAGTGCTCCCCACAGGGAGCTGGGGTCCAATGGTTCAAGGTTCTCCATTAAAGACGACACACCAATAACAGGAGCCATGCTGGTCTGAAAAGAGCGCTGTGTGTCCCCGGAAGAAAGCTTCGCGTGGGCAGTCTCAAGAAAAAGTGAGAAAGTCATCAATTGGCGCAGAAACATGAAAGCCTTGTCTTGCAGGCGATGGGGTCATGCACCAACACCGCGAATTCTCTTGCCACCGCGAAAAAAAGCGAGAGATCAGAGAGCTGAACCTAAGCAGAAAAATCCGAGTGTGAAAAACGGATATCAACTTCCGAGAGCCATGGCAGACGCGCGTCGATATCCACGCATTATTTGCAAGAGCATGCTTAGAGGCCTCCGACGTTAAAGGAGGGCATACCTTTGGTGGAAAAAAACAGGGTTGTAACCCTGCGGCCATCAGACCTTGTCACTCAGGATGTTCGGGTCGTGCAGGAACAGGTAAGATGTTCAACGTCTCATTCAATCAGAGGGGTTTGTTCTCCCACTTAGGGATTATGAAAAAAGACTAGAAAAAAGGCACTAGCAATCCGAGAGGAAGAAAAGGGCACAATTCAGAGGGGACAGGGAATTCTGGATTTCGAAAGAGAAGGAAATCATTTTCGTGGGGAAGAGAGCAGGAAGTTGGAAGGGGTGTTGGGGCCAAGATGACGAGGCTCCTAATCAAGGGCGCGTAGTTACGGAGGTAAGGAAAAATAGGTTGTAGTTACAAGGACGCGGAAAAAAAAGATCGAGAGGGAAAAGCGAGACCACGAGCGTCACAAAATAGGTATACGAATCCATAGCTAATACCACTTCCCGAGGGCCATGAAAAAAAGAACCAGGCTTGTGGGAACAGACTCGGGGGGGAACATTTGCTGATCATCCCATTCTCCGATCATCTTAGAGATAAAAGGGTCAAAAAAAAAATCTTTAAAAAGGGTTGCTTCGTGGAACAGTTCAAGAAAGAGCAATACTCCTACAGGTCTATAAAAAGGTTGGGAAAAAAAAGGCGAAAGACACCTGGGCAAGTCTTTTCTTTGAAAACTTACGTTCGGAAAGCGCCATCACAAAGAAGGGACTACCCGAATCGGCGAGAAAAAAACGCCGAAGAGCAAACGCAAGACAAAGCCGACCAAGTCCGCCGCTCCGAAAAATCCGGACGCCGTCACGCAAATAGGAAATACACGCCTCCACGGGAAAGAGGCAAATCCGGAACGTATCACCTCTCGCACTAGCCCAAATGGAGGACCTATCCCCTGGGAGGGGGTCTCACTCCATCCTCCGCACTTGAGAATATCAAAGCTTCTTTCTTAAGATTGCTGGCAAGAAGCGCGGTTTTTACGCAGTGGGGGCAAAGGGGGAGAAGTAAGGAGAGGGGAGGTACAATCGGGGAAATCCTTCAACCGCCGGCAACTTACGAAGGGACTGGCAAAGAGTCGCGAGTTGCGGAGAGGGCTTCGTTATGATCTTAAAAGTGCGGTCCAGATTACGGAACGGAAAGCGAAAAAGCGGACTCACGTGATGTCAGGATCGGAAAAATCAGGAACCTCCGATTCTGTCAGGCCTACAGAACAGAAAGAAAAGCAAATGATGGGAGGGTGTCTGGAGAAAGGAATCGCTGAAATCATACCAACCCAAGGGGAATGACCAAACATTCCTCGGATATAATCTACCTGCCGGAGAAAGTGCAACGGAAGACCGCATCTCCTGGAGAGGACAGGCAGTCCGGTTATTCCTTGAAGAGAGCGAACTGGTGGGGTATGGGGACAAGACGCAATCATCATCGAAGAACTCGCTGAGGGGCGAGGGGCATTAATACACCCACCAGGAAGATGTACTTGGACCCAGGAACTAGAGGGAATTGAGCGCGTCCGGGCGAGAACTCAGCAGCGAGGGGGTAGCTTAAGTCCTTCAAAGAAAGGAGGGGGAGAAAAGAATAAAACCCGGCCTGCGGGCGGAGAAAAGGGTAAAAACCAATAGGGCAGAAAGGAAATCAGGGGGGAGCTTCGAAAAAAGGGTTCCTGTGTCAACTCGGGACCGTGGAAAGGGGAAAAAAACTAAAAAACGCAAGGGGAAAAAGGAAGCAAAAAGGGGAAAACTGGGGGAAAAGTTGGTGTTGGGGGGGGGGGGAAAAGCCAACGAACACATAGAGAAGAAGAGAGTCGAGACGTGGTTTATCTAACACTTTCGGGGGGGGGGGGGGGACCTTTTTGGCAGCATTTAACCTACAAACACAAAACAGGTCGATCGGATGAAACCCTGACCTGTGCGGGATGTGTAGCAGGGAATGCAAATTTTCCACCTCCAAATCATTATGGGGCGCAAAAAAGGAAAGGTCAACCTCGAGGTTGCCATAATTTGTGGCTATGGCTGAAGTTCGACGTCCTCCAAATGCAAAAGCAACGTACTACAAGTATTCGGGGGGCCTAACAGTAGGGGAGGTAACGAGTGGCGGTACCAGTCATAAAAGGCCCTAAGGTGAAAACTCTTTAGCAAACAAACTTTGCCAAATCACCAAGAGGGGCAGCCTCCAATGATGTCAGACTCGAGTGTCAGGGGATCGGGAACGTAAGAAAAATATCTGTCCTGACTTCCCATATTAAAAAACCACAAAAAGCATTGGGGGGAAGAGAGTTAAGCGGGTAAGGAAAAGATTTGATATGCTCGATATACATGAAACGATTTAGTCAGAACAGAAGGGAACATAGAGTCCTGACTGAAAGGATCACTAGTGTGAACGTTCGAGACCAGAGCCGGAGGACTGAAGAGAAGATCAGAGACCAAAGTTATCTCTAAGGGGGTTGCCAAAGATGGGGCAGCCCATCTAGAAGATCAAAAAACAAGGGGGAAAGAGGGGGCGAAAATCGTGGAAAAGCAGAGCTATCAAAGGGGACTCAAGGGGGATTGGGATCGGCGAGTCTGGAGAGTCGGGGGGTGGGGGGGAAAACATCGATCACGAAAAAAAGGGAGGACATGCCGTGTTGAAGAATTTAAAGGGGGTTCGAAGGGGGGGGGCGAGAAATAAAGAGTTCCTCTAAGGAGGGGCGGGAGAAAAAAAGACGCGGGAAATAAGAAAACATCGGACTGTTCCCAATAATTCGACAGGGTCGACGGGGAATGAACGGAGAAGCTGCCAGTGCGGAGTTTTTAAGGGGGGTGCTCAATCGGCCCAAGTCAGACAGATATTGTAACCGAAAAGGAAGGGACGAGGAAGCGGGGAAAAAGGGCAGAAGGGGGGGATTCGTCCGGTTGCTGACGCAGAGGAAAAAAAGGGCAACATCCCTGAAGACCAGAGGATAACTCTAGTGGGAAAGGACAGCGTGAAAACAATCCTAGGGGCAGGGTGAAAAAAGGGAGAGGAACTCGATATAAGCTGCACCTGGAAGAAGACCGGGAAGCACGATCACTCGGGGCTGTGTTGGGAATAAATGGGCTGCCAAGGTTCAGAGGTGGCAACGGTGTCATCAAAAAAACCAAAGGAAGAGAGAGCGTCAAAGAAGAGGGGGATTTCCAGAAAAAGACCCTCTCGAAAACCAGCAGGGATAGCGGTGGTTAGGTTTTGACTTGTGGGTCCGAAGGCAAACCAGAAGGTTGGAAAAAAGATAAAGAGGGCTGCGGTCACGGCCCTAGACCACGTTTTTGAGAACAAGAAAACAAAAGGGTTTTCTGTCTAATCAAGAAGAAGGGAGGAAAAAGAGTTAACCTCAATGATTAGGTCTCGAAAAAACCAACCAGACAGGAGAAACTGAAAACGAAGAGGTATCCTTGGGGGGGGGTATTAATTGAGACGCATCAGAAGCGTCTCGTTTCTTGCGGAGGGGGAAAAGACACTTCGAGCGCTCGAAGGATATAAAAGGGAACTTGCTTGGCTCTAAGGCGCTTCACATCGTATAAAGACATGGGATTCGTATCAAGCAGGCAGGAGTAAGAAATACAGGGGGTTGGGTAATAAGGACTCCTTGATTAAAGACAAAAATCAAAGAAAAATTCGTCGTACACGGCAGTTTTATGAAGAAGGGGGGGAAACCGGAGGTCTAGTGCGAGTGTCATGCGGACAAACCATCTTGCAGAGTTGGCGCATAGACCGAAGCTTACTAACCTTTTAGGCAAGAAAGCGCGAACGAGAAAACCAGAGGAAAGAGAGTTGAGGGGAGGGGCGGTAATGATTCAAAAGGAAAAGCGACAAAAGACATCAAAATAAGGTGGTCACTGAGCGGAAACGTGAAACTGAGCGGATCGCGCGGGAAGGGATGGACAAGTGCGGGAAAGCAAGGGGGAGGGGGGAGAAAATGGAGAGGGGCGAGAGGTATGGAGGTCAAGTTGTTCGGCTGGGCGGGGCGGGAAATGTCGGCGGGCGGGAGAGATTCGTTGGGCGCGCTGCTTGTAGGAGGTAGGGAAAAGGCGAGGGGGGCAGTGTTTGGAGTCAGGGCTATTCTCTATTCTTCGTGGGTCAACGAGAAAAAGGGATAGACATGCAAGAAGGGCCAAGATCATCTTGAGAATGGGGATAAAAAAAAAAAAGGAATAGGACCGGGGAAGGGCGTGAGCTATTGGGGGGAATGTAAAGGGGGGTGAAACAACGAAGAGAGGAGCGAATTGTCTTCTTCCGACAGAACAGTGCGGAACGAGTAGGGGGGGGAACCCAGGCCTGGTAGAGGGTGACGGCAAGACCTAAGGAATAAGGGAGAGTCGAGGAGAGTGTTGTTACGTGTTCAAGTGGGGGCTGCAGGGGCTCGAATTGAAAAGACAACAATTGTATTTTAAGAAGAAAAATCGCTCACGTTAAGGAAATGGAGGAGAGGCGCGCCATTTGCAAGGGAACGAAACGATCTTTCTTCCTAAAGAATCCCAGGAAATAAAGAGAATAGTATCTCTGGAAGACGGATGGGTTAAGATGCGGTTCTTTAGGCTACTCGAGAGAGGGAGTTAAGAAATCGTGGGTACCCGAAAAGATGAAAGAAGGGTATGTTTTAGGAAGAGAGGACTTCCGTAGTTAAGGAGCAAACACTAAAAGAAAGGACAGTATGCCTGAAAGAATGGGTGGAAAATGACTCGATAAACAGTTAGAAGATGCACCCGGCTACCTGGTCACCTTGCCAAGTCATGGGAAAAAGGAACATAAGTTTGAGAGCGGAACGGAAGAAAAAATTTAGGACATTGATCATATACAGGGAAAGATGGAACGCACGCCCGGCGAACGCAGGCTTCTGCGCGGGGAAGGCGGTTGGAAGCCGGGGGAAGGTTAATGACACCAGAAAAGAAATATAACAGAGTGAAGAATTGGAGCTGGAGGGCAAAATAGATTCCTGTGTACTCACGCACGCAAAGCTTTTGAAAGGAAACGTAACCAAAAGGGTGGGAATAAGAATGCTCAGGTTATCAAAAAAGGCGATCATCAATGGCGCACCAGGCGACACTCCCGTGGCGGCACCCGAATCGTCAGGGAGGGAGAGAGGGTGGCGTCAGTTAAGGAAAAAGCCTTTGGAAGGAAAGTCACACATTAGAACTAGGAGGCCGTCAGCAAAAACGTTAAAAATCGGATAGAGGAGCTTAGCACTCACATAGCACATGGGAGGAGACAGATTTCGGAAAGAACGAGGTTCTTCTCGGTGCCGCGAGGGACGTTGAACTCGATGAGTAGTCTGGTTTTTTAGGTGCAATTATTAAAGGATCGCGAATGGATCAGGGTGGGCAGAAAGAGCGGAACTAACGAGAAAGAGAAAAAAGAGGGTATGGACGGAGTTTTTCAAAACCTATCCGGCGAAGACCGCCCGCATCGGACAAGAGCGTGGGGGTCGCAGAGAAGTTCTGAGAGCGCTGTTAGAGCTAAGCACCTTCACCTGCCGGACAAGAAGTAGAAACAGCAGATGAAAAACAAATGGGATGGAAAGGGAGAGGAAAAGGAAGGAGAACAAACGTCCCGGCAAGTTAGGCGATATGAGAGTACCAAAAAAAGGGGCAGCCTCATGATGTGCGAGAACAGTCTTCCTTGTCCGGGAGGGAAGGTCTTGAAAAAAAGCAGAGGTGAAAAAGAAGAAAGTAAGATTCTAATCTCCTTTCGCTATCTCCCTAAGTGCCACAGAGAGGCTCGATACGTGTCCGGGGATACCGAAAAAACATGACAAACCAAAAAAACAAGCTCTTTCAACTCGCTTGAAAAAGGGGCGAACTACTCCGTTGTAACTGGAAAGAGGGGCGTCCTAACAACTGTGAAGGCGGTGCCAAGAGGAGAGAATCAGGGGAAACCAAAGAGTAATATATTTTCAAGGAAGGATGAGTCTATGGTTTAACTGCTTTTCCTCTTGGGAAGGTGGGGGAAGGAAGAATCGTACGTGCAGCCCAAAGAGGAAATGAAAAAAAAATATGAGCGGGACTTTCTGGGGAAAAAGTCCGCCGGTGACAGATGATTCACAGATAAAATTCGGGACGAGGGTGTGCCACCGTCTTAAGGTTCCGTAAGCCATAGTCTCGGGAGGCAAGGTAATCCGCTGGGGCTACGAGCAAATAAAAAAAAGGTACGCAGGGAAATTGGGATGTAATTCCTGTGGAGTAGAGACCATTCTTCGAACGTCAGTCTTCAAGAGCGCGCAAATGTACGAGAGCAGAAGCCTTACGGAAACGGAGCGGAGAAATAAGAAAAACCGGCTCCTCACGGATCCAGGTAAGCGCTTCTCAAAGATGAGGGAGAAAGTGCATAGTGCAATAAAGGACAAGGGGGGAGGCTACCTGGGGAGCGGATACTGCAGGGAACCATGTCTTGAAGCATCTTACCGGGGGAAAATAGGTCGGTGAGTCCATTTAAAGGAGGAAGGCAAGTCAAAAAAAGCGAATCAGCGTGGTAGGGGAGACTCTCAACGGGAGGGGGAGGAAACCCACATTCTAGTCTGAGATATCAAAACAAACGAAGAAATGCACAATTAGGCGTGACCGATATCGAACGTCTCGTTTCTTAAGGGGAGCCTAAAAAGTCAGAGGAAAGGGACAGAGAGGCGTTTAGGGGTAATTTTAAAAAAGTGGATGAAGCAATTCTCATTAGCCAAAAAGAGAGGGGTGGGAGGGGAAAAGTGCGAATTTTGTCTTTCAAGTAGAAAAAAGGAAAAAAATTAAGATTCCAACGGAGGGGGACCGCGGAGTCAACACAACACAATCGATAAAACTATAAAAAGAGCGAGCAAAAAGGCCCAAGGGAACAGGAAAACCATACAAAGGTTATCCTGTGTGGGACAAGACGAAAGCAAAGTTTGGGCTACTCAGACCATGACATAGAAGGGGAGGGAGTTTCTTGTAAAAAAAAAATTGAGGGGCAGACATGTAAGGCAAGAGAGTCAAAACTAAGGGGCTCGAACCCGGGGGGGGGAGGGCTACCCAGGCCTAAAGAATTATCTTTCTTGGACATTGAGCAAGGGTCCGCATCGCAATTACCACGCAAGGAAAAAATCGCGAAAGAAAAAGACGACGAACGACTCGCCTCAACAGAAAACGACGAAACAAAAACGACACAGCTCAAAAATCTCTCTCAGAAAAGACCGAAAAAAAATAAAAGAGAAAAAAACAACTCACAAGCCCATTAGCATAGAATACGCCACTCTCATGACCATCCCACTCAAACTTGAAAGCGAATTGAACACAGAAAGAAAATCTGGTCTGAATTTCCAACAGAAAGAACTCATGGGGCAAATAATTGACACTGAATTTATTAAAAGGGATCTCTGGAAAAGATGAAACCGCGGAAAGTAAATGCTATGACTTACTTTGCGATTTCTGCGTGGAGGCGTGGGTAGGCTACTGGGGCTTACCCACTGACTATATAGAAACTCCGAGGGACATCAGAAATCCGGAAAAAAACAACTAGTCACGAATGCGGGGGCTTCTCACCGCCTGCGGAAGAGAAGGCAAAGGTCTGGTGATTGGGATTTGCCGGAATCGCGGGCCATCAGAAGGAATTCCCACCGCCACTGAGGATAAGAAGGAAAAATTGAAGGGAAGGACGATTGTGTAAAGGAGAACCAGGATCCTCAGAAAGTCCGGTGATATATCAGCAAGTCTAACGGGGGGTGTTCCTGGGGGGGAAAGAAGCAAATAAATCAGCTTGACTGGGGAGGTCAGTGAAAGAACAAAAAAATTAAGGGGAGATCTTCGGTCACGTAAAGTACAATCGGTAGCAAGCTTAGAGAAACTAAGCAAAAAAAAAAGGGGTTATCTTCGCTGGGACCTTCAGGGTGCTTCTAGGGAAAAAAATGGACGAGAATGCGACGCGGGTCCGACGAATATAACCGAAAATAAGGGATCAAGTTCGCTGTGTCCATCGGGAAAAAGGGGGGAAAACAGGAAAAAAAATAACACTGTTCAACGAGCAAGGTGCAAGCTGGGGGAGAGGGTCGGGCGATCAAAGCGAATTCAGAGAAACGTACATAGCGATCGAGAAGTGGTGAGCAGTAGGATTACCAGTGGGGGGGGGGGGGAGAAGGGGAGAAGAAAAACGGGGAAAGAGGCGCTCCTTTCTCTTCCAAGTGGGTTGCGCAAGGAGAGAGCAGGGGCCAATATTTTTGTAACAGCCCCAGAAAGGATGTGGTCTCTACTCGAGACCGGGAAAGAAGTGTGCAAGCAATGTTCTAATGGGGGCGATAAGGGGGTGTTTCAAAATAAGGACGACGATTGTCAAAGACACATGACTTTAGCATAACCGGCTGACAGGGGAGGCCAGGAAGGCGGGCCGACTGGCTGTCTAGGATAATGGGAGAAGATAGATCAACCATAGTTCCCAATCCCTCCGGAAAATCGGGGGGGGCAGCAAGAAGATTGATAGTGCCTAGAAAATGTGAGTACGAGGATGCGTGACAAGTAAGAAAATAGATTATAAAAAGGACAAAGGAGAGACCTTGGACTCTTTGAAAGGTATCGGAACCCTTCTTGGATGCTCAGAGAAATCAGCGACAATGGGGAGCTTAAGCCGGATTTTCAGGGGAGGGAAGAACGGTTGGTCCTTCTTAGCTGTTTTCTATAACCACGAAGTCGAAGATAGAACGATGCCTTAAGCAGAACCCTGTAAAGACGGCCCTAAGGGGAACACGGCACGGACCATTACTAGCAACAACACAGACTTATTAAGAAGACTTTTGCGGAACATACGTGGGCCACTTTCGCATCGTTTCTCTTAGGACCAGATGAGGATTACCTCTTCTAAGTCGGGGGGGTATCAAAGAACTTCTGAACGGAAGAAAAAAGGGAGGAAATGAATAAGAGGGTTGAGAAGAGTTCCCAATGCAGGGAGCGACTTTAGATAGGGGGAAGCTCTCAAAGGACGGATGCAACGGCACAAGGTCAGAGAGGGGATGAGAAAAAACCAGCTTACGGGTTTCAGCATCTGACATAAGTCGCAGGGAAAAATACTCTGATTATGCAAGAGCGGCGGCTTTGGGAAATGTGCAGACTCGCCTTAGAATTGTAGAAAGGGGAAAGAAAGGGTAGGCCGCGACTGGTGCGTAAACAGGTCAAGTATAATAGTCGAGTGGCGACAATAGGGAAAGAAAACGGGGCATCTTAAGTAAATGGCTGAAAGGGGGGGCGAAATTTTGAACTGAGAAGTCCAGGCGCCGGACTGCGGTCAGGAAAAAATGAGGACAGAGCGCAATATACTCAGCAAAGAAAACGTGGACGGAACGTTAGCCGAGCGGGGAAAGACTGGCGGGGTCTTTAATCAAAGGCTGCTAAAAAATGAAAAGGGAAAGGGGAAGAGACTGGGTCTCAAAAAAGCTCGATCGATTAGAGCGGAGCGGTTTCGCATGTGACTCTGCCCCCAAACCCGCAGAAACCAGTTGAAGTGCTAAGGGGTAAGGGATTTTGTCCACGACACAAGCAACGAAGGGGCCACAGGAGCGGAGAAAAAGCCCGGGTGGAGGTCCAAGGCCTCGGCGGACATCAAAAGAACACTAGCCCGGTGGTGTGGGGTTTTGGGGTCCAGAGATCAATGTGAAAGGCCCATCGGGAATTTAACCTCTCGGAGTATTGAAACCCGAAGAGCCTCTTCTCTTCCCTGAAACCGAACGGGAAAATTTATGGTGGGGGGGTGGGATGCTGCAGAGAACGATAAGGAAAAAAGTCAAAAGATGCTTGCGGAGGTCAACGCACACATGGCGAGGAGAAGAAAATATCAATACCGGGAGGGTCTCTAAGGGATTCTTTATAAACAAAGGAGCTAAAACCGGACGGGATCGTTATCAATGGCGCAGAAAAAAAGCGTCGAACTCCAGGGGGTTGGGGGGGAGGAAGATATAGATTCCTTGATTAGAAAAATCAAAGACTGGGAGAAGGCAGTGCAAGGTTAAGCACGGGGGGAAGTCTTAGTTTCGGAGTGCGGACGAACAGAAAGGATGGTGCATTGGAGATTATTTAAGCAACGCGCAAATGGTCAAATCTCCCGTAGAGCCAAAGCGAAAACTCGCAGAAAGAAAAGATCGTACTTTCGTTCGTTGGGAAGGATGACCCAAGCGATCCAAGGGACAATCCGGTTTCAAGGGGAACAGGTTAAAGCTGAGGGAGCACACGTATACGACCTGGGGGGGTAAGTGGCGGATGGAGGGAAGGGGAAGGGGGGGGAAGATTGCGAGTTTCGAGTTGGGAGGAGGTCTGCGTGTATTTGTCGTCGTTGGAGGTGAGCGATTCGTGGAGTGTAGCGGGATTGTGGACGGAGTTTAAGGGGGGGAGTGTCGGGAGGTCACTTTTGTGACGGGCGGAAAGTAGTTTTCCTTCGGGGGAGTATCGAAGTCGGGGTGTCGGGACGATGTGGGCGGAAGAACCCTCAAAGCAAGAAAAGAGAGCCCGGCTTTAAATGGCGCAGGGCCCAGTTACATCAATGTAGGGAGGGGAGCTATGGGGGAAAGGTGAAGAAAGTGAAAGGTTTGGTTTAAAAATCGCGATGTAATATTTGAAGGGCGCACAATGTAGGAAGCCTCACAGCGAAACGGGGAGTGCGGGAAAAAAACATTCTAAAGACTGGATGGGTTCTCTGGACAGGAGGGCCGTGGGAGACGCTATCGGGAGCCATCTAATGTTAGCAGCGTGGAAAAGGAAGCTGATTCTTTTAGAGTAGGGAAAAAAAACTAGGGGATCATTTTAAAGAACGCTCGAAGAAGGAAGCGGGCTTAGGAAAACGTCATCGCAGCAAACTGTGCACAAACCAAGAAAAAGAAGAAAGGCTGCCTTGCGAGAAAATCAAATGAAGGAAACGTAAATACATGAATTGGCTACTCAGCTACTAATTGGTCAAACAAATAGGCTTGATGCGGAAGACGATCAGGTGTGCTCAAATAAAGAAATTGGGAGAACTACCAAGGCTAGGAAGCGACAGGATTTCTTGAGAGGAAAAAGAAAAAGAGGCCTTTTACAATGTACAGATGACCTAGCCGATCTCAGGAAAAAAACGGTAGGCGAATTCACAAGCGTAGTGAACTGGAAAAAGAATGATAATGCACAGAAGGCGGTGGATGAGGCGACGCGGAAGTGTGCCATGGTCTGATTATCAGAAGTGGAAAAAGCGTCAGCGCGTTCGTCAAGCTTCTTCCTAAGCGTCTGGGGAAGGAAGTTCGGGCAAGGTGAAAGGATGCAAAGGAAAAATGAAGGACATCACTTGGAAGGCCCTTTATGATGGCGCAGACAAAAGCAAGCACGCGGACTACTAAAAAACGTCCTTTGGAATCAAAGAAGGCAAGGAAATTTATGTCCATTCGACAAGCGGACAGGGGGAAACAGTCTCAGGGGGGAGAAAAAATATCTTATTCAGGGATTCGGGAGCAAGTAAAGGACCTTTTCTGAGAGAAAAGGAAAAGCGGAAACAAACAAACCAAAACAATAAGAAGAAGCAGGGGGACGTACCAGGCAATCTTACGCAGGAGGGGTGAGGGTAAAGAGATATCGGGGGGAGTGCGCTAACATCGAAAAACAGCTGACGACCGCTCGGAAAAAGTTCTCAAAGAGTTTCGAGGGGCGGCGTTAATGAAAGAAGTTTGCCGGCCGAGCGATTTTTCGGGGAAACAGGACAGGAACGAGGAGAAGGCTCGGCAACTCTCTCCGGCAGAGGAAAGATAGAATCTATGGGAGGGACGGCATTTGCCCCGAATGTGGCGGAGACGGCACGCAAAGACTGATATTGTGCACTGCAAGAAGGGCGCGGAAACACGCGGATCGACGAAATTTCTACGCAAGGCCCCGGTAGAGCCATCATTCGAGCACAAACTTCGTATAGGAAAGAGAGAGAGCTCGGGGCGGACTTAAAGTCTGCGAGACTAGCGGGGAGGAAACAAAAAAAAAGGCCGCACTCCTAGCAGGCCGGAAGGCGGCGGCGAAAGATATATCGGGAAAAAGAGGACGGACAATCGATTCTATCTCAGGGGGGATCGATATGAAAGGAGAGAGTGCCAACCAAAGGACTCTATCCGTGGACGGAAGGGTAAGAACCTGACCGTAATCTGCCAGTCAACGCTAGGTCAACTGAAACGGCAACGGAACGAATCAAAGGGGATAAAGGAAAGCGTTGAGAAAGCAAAGGTGACGATTTATGGCAAGCAGAAAGAGGAAGCAAAAAGAAGAGTAGAGATGTAGGGAGTGCTAATGTTTGGAGGACTGTTCACGCTTTGAGATGCGCGAATGCTAAGTAGGATGAAGCCAACCGATAAAGGAAATGTTTTTACGGGGCCCCGAAGGTCCACAGAGCTTTGCGCCATTATAGGCCACCTATAAATTCTGAAGGAGGTTATTCCAAAATACGGTTCCAGAAAAAAAGACTTAGAGGGCTTACGGAAGGTAACTGTTCTAACATCAATAGAGGACTAGTTACAGAGGGTGGGGGAACTGGGCGTCGAGGAGGGGTCACGAATAAAAACTTAGACAGGAACAAACTAAGCAATGGACCGAAGAAGAAGAAGGAGGAACGACCTTAGCGGCGGGAATGGTTCCAAAGGGGGAAGCTCATGCCGAGAGCCATGGCATAAAACAGACTCTATAAAAAGAATGAGAAATCGGTCATAATTAAAGAAGCGACCTTGGGCTAACATGTTGGGCAGAGGAGATCGTTCTTGAAACATCTTTGGAGGAACAGGTCCGGATCTTTTCGTGTTCGAGGCAAGGTAAACGAAATGAAAAAGAAGGTCTGTACTATGAGAATGAGGTGGAACGAAAAGGGTGATTATTAAACCTCAACTATGCTCGGGCTCTAAAAAAAAAGAACGGGGGAGGAACAAGTAGGCGGGCAAGGAAAGACGTATGCCATGCTGATTGAGCTTCTTCCTGGAAGAAGGTCGGTGTAAATGCAAATCGGGGTGCTTGGTCGTCATATGACTAAAGTCTCCGTAAAAAGGAAAGATTTGGAGGAGGGAAAATTGAGAAAAATAGGGGGTGGTGAGAAGAGCACAAGATGAAGAAAACGTCTCCAACCGAAGCGTATACGATAGCTAGAAGCTGAAACACGGCCTAGGAAGAAAAAGGCCCAGAGTTAGCGTGGAGAAAAATATTATCCAGGGAGGGCAGGGAAGAAAAGGAGAAAGGAAAAAGATAATCGCAGCTTGAAAGCTTTTCACATTTAAGGTCCAGAAAAAGCCCAGAACCCAGGGAAGAGAACCGTTGGGGGCGAAGAAACCACATGCAAGAAAAAAAATGGCTAGGATTGGGCCCTTCTGTGCAGGTTCTACGCAGAAAAAGCAAGCACTCTCAGTACTAGAAAAAGAAAGCAAACAACGAGGACGACAAAAGAGGGGAAACAAAAAGAAAAGAAGAAAAACCTACAACGAAGCTCAAAAAATCCGACCCCTCAGTACCCGTCTACTCAGGAGCAGGAAAAACGCCGAACAACGCCGACACGCCCGGAGCCTCCTCCACTCGCAAGGCGAACCTCGGAGACTGTCGTCAAAAACTCGACTTGAAAAAGAGGAGGTAGGGGGATCCAGGATCAAAAAGAGCGCCGGGGGAAAAGAGCAAGGGGAAACCGTATTTATTCGACCTGTGCGGGTGACCCTCTCAAGGACAACCGCCCAACGTTATATCTACTGGGAGAGTCAGGGGGAAGCTGGGGAAGAAAGGCTCCATTGATATCTTACCGGTGAGGACCAGCGCTGACGGGAAAGAGACAAAATCGGAGCAGAGGGTCCTTTCAAGCAATCCGAACGAAAAAAACCAACGATAATTCGTGACCATATAACCTGCAAAACTATTTCGTTTTGGGGGTGGCTTGAATCCCGATCGCGGGCAATCGAGGGGGGGGATTAAAAAAAGGAGGGATGACCAGCAGTGCCGGGGGAACGATATAAATCCCCTTAAGGAAACCGCGTTGGGCCGAGAACCTTGGAGACGCAAAGGTCAAGTTGAAGCATTCTCTCTAGAAGGGGGGGGTGTCTTGTGTGAAAAAAACAGACAGATCTCACTCTATGGATGATCGTCGGAGACAACCAATTACCAGGATAGCCGTAGTTTCACCGCCTTATAGCGATTACGGGCCGAGAAAATAATATC
>Ga0179591_1290782_pt1 | contig 14940 bp, 12 predicted proteins | sample CZOMad2_1_08_16f_FD_182891 | JGI IMG/M metagenome (GOLD analysis project Ga0179591, IMG submission 182891) | Vadose zone soil fungal communities from Angelo Coast Range Reserve, California, USA - CZOMad2_1_08_16fungal (PacBio error correction) | ecosystem: Environmental > Terrestrial > Soil >...
CAGCTAATCGGATAAAGGAACAGCAGGTCCGAGATTTTTCACACTCTCCACCTCACTGGAGTACCGGGAGTAAGGATAGCGTAAAAGGCATCCAAGCACCGGCAAAGAGACTGAGCGGGAAGGAGTATGAAAGATGAGCTCACCTGAGCCCCTGTTTGCCCGTCAGACCCGCCATGGGGGAACGGAAGGTCGACAAAGAACTCGAAGAAGAGGGCGTCGGCAGTGTAAATTTTTCGAGGAAAAGTCGGATCATAAAATTCGCTTACTAGAAGAAAAAGAATTTCACCCGAGGGACCTACAATAGCTCCTCAGGGGTTCAAAGCTGCGGGAATACCTGTTAGCTTGTCCGTCATTCCTGCGTAGACGCTGTGTTACCGATCCGAGGAGCACTGGGAAAATTCACTCGAAGGCATTGGGATGAGAAAACTTTATCACGAGCTCAACCGTACTGCTGGAAGACACCGTATTGCACGGTCTAAGTTGGCCAAAAACACACTCTACGCTGGAATTCATACGGGAAATTCCGAGGGGGGAACAAATTTACGAGTCGGATCGATCACTAAAGGAATCTCTAAGTAGTATCATCAAACCCGGAGGAGGTGGTTAAGTACTTTGAATGGTACCCCAGTGGATTAAACGCGAGGAGAGGAGCTACAGGATCAAGTAGGAAAAAATCCTACTCCGCGCTCAGCGGAAAAAATAAAAGATAGAGCACCAAAAAGAAGCTGAGGGGGTAAAAGGAGATGAGGGGGTTGTTGCGCGGCTAATTTGTGGGTTCTGACAGGGGTCGAAAGATCTCAGTAAGACTGCGTGCACCTTGGCCTTTTAAAATCAAAGAAGAAGATGTATCGTCCATAAGTTATCCTGGAGAGGAGGATTAGACAACTGGTGGCCTGTGGTGTGAGAGAGGACTTAATTGCTTTCCAATCTATGGCCTGTCACTCGTCTAGGGGAACAGGGAGCGGAAGGAGACCAGCCCTTCGATGCAAGATCTAGAGGTAGGATTGGGGAAGATCTTTTATAAAGTCGAACAATGAAGTCGAAGGGAAGACACAAGTGGAGCGCGGGGGAGGAGGGAGAGCCTCTTTGTAGGGCGTCGTCAGATAGAGATTAGAAGAACGCGGGGCTTTGCCCTACCCGCTGAAGAAGAGGAGGCGGTTTGAAAAGCGGGTAAGAGGCGTGGGAGACGAGGAAGTTAGTTGTTATCGGTGTAAGAAACTACATCTAATATTAGGAGCGAAGCTCGTCATGGAATCTCTTTCGACGGGAAGGGGGAACCAGGTCGGTTGGAAGGGACTGATGGGAATGGCTACACGAAGCAGCATATTTGAGGAGCGTGGCTGGCGAACTCGAGATGAATCGTGCAGTTCAAAAATTGATTCAGTTTAGAGATCTGCAGTGAGCCGAGGGGGGCCACCGAAACAGCACATCTTGTAGTGGGAATCGAGGCCCTGAGGGGAGGGGGGAATAGAGAAATGTGTTACTTTTGTCGTTCTCTCTCTTGCAGATTCGACATGCGCGGCAAAAAAGCGAAACCTTTGTGCAAATTAATGGTGAAAGGGGAGGGTGATGGCTGAGCGTAAAAAGCGCGACGGGGTTCAGGGGGTTGAATAAAGAGGGGAGCACTTCGTAGCATGGAGGACGCTCGAGCATAAACACGTCGTCCATCTGTTGTCAGAATGCCGGGGTCATCCTCGCTCGAACAGGAAGGCGCTCTACCTGGTCTTTGGCCGCGCGGAGGACAGATGAAGACTAAAGCGCTGAGGGGGAACCGGACCTATTCCCGGTGGTGATCCATCTGCTAAGGAAGCCCGAGGTCCCATTGGAGGGGGTATTAGGGGGAGACTAGCTGATCGTCCTGGGCGATATCGATTAGGAAACCTCTATAGAAGCAGCGAATTAGAGCGAGCCTCGTCGCGACTGCTGTACGAGCATGGGGTCCATAAAGCGGAGTACCGAGATAGAATCCTAACCTCTAAAACTCTGAGGGGGTAAAATTAAGTGCCTATAGATTCTAAATCATCGAGCTCAATCCGCAAGTGAGAGCCAAAGTAGGGGGGAGGTGCTAACTCTCGAGAAATCTCGAGGTCTTGGGACACTTCTAAAAGGGGGAGTAGGTGGGCTAAAAGCGCTTGTCCTCGTCCATCGGGGTTTGGCGGTAATTAATCAAGAAAACAATGATTCAGGGGAGAATGCTCAAAAACAATGGAATGACAGCGTGACTAGCCGGCGGCCAGGCCGACAGGTTTGCCGAATCTCCATAGCTCGGTTTAGGGCGGATTGCTATTGGGAGAAGAGGGGGTAGCGGGGAAGGAAAAACTGTCGAGTGAAACATGACAGGGCGCCTTCCTAATCTATCTAAGAAAAGCGTGGCAAGCGCAACAGAGGGGAATAAAAGAGAACCAAGGAGTACGCCGTCTAGTAGCGGCGCCTTCGTGGCGCGGGGTGGGTAGATGAATTCAGGGAAGGGGGTGGAGAGGGGGGGTTCAGATAGCCGGGGGGAGAATTTGGCTCATTTACAAAAACCCGAGAGTACTGGAGGGGAAAAGAAATTTGGGTGAGGGAGCGGGGAGTCTTGAACCTCTCTAAGACTGAACCAGATGATGCGTGTTTTTGGGTATCCTTGGGGCGGAATGAAGAAAAACTCGACCTCCGGTTGCAGCTTGTCCATCGCGAGACCATGAAGAGCTTGTCAGGGGAGTGTTCGTTTATTTTCCTTTGTTGGCGCCTCCTATATGCAAGTAATGCAAAAAGTTTGGACTTGATTACAACGCAGAGGAAAAAAAAGAAAATCGTAAGAACAAAAGGTGGGGGTCGGAAAAGAAGTCACTCTAATGGCTTCGGTTGTCTCTTCTGTACTGGGCCTGGCGAAGGGGAATGTTCTAATCCTCGTGGCTGCCCCGTAAACGCGTGGCGGGCGGAGCGAACGCTTCCTTGGCTGCGGGACCACACCGAACTGAACTTCTGCTACGGGGAGGGAAAAGCGACAGGAGGGGTCATAGGTAGGCGAGGCACTTTTCGATGATGTCGTGTCAATGTTGTCAAACGGTTAGAGGGGAACTTCACCGACTAACGCGTTGAGTAAAGTCTGTAGATTTACGAAGAGGGGGAAAGGGATCGGAACGGGAAAGTCCACTGGAAACTGTAAGAGATGGGTAGTATATTATCACTTTACTCCCTTGACAGGAACGGTGGAGAAGGGGAAGGACGAAGCGAAGGTCGCGTTCATAGTCTACTCTTAAAAGTTCTGGCAGGTCATCGAGAAAGGGAGAATCCGGGAGGTAGGGAAACGGTGATTGCCTTCCTAGGAATGATCAGGCTGAGGGAATTTGGTATTCCGTAGAAGGACCTACCTTCAAACTCTAGGGGAGTCGGACTAGCGGGGGAGGGGGGGCGAGGTTGGGAATACTAGAGCGGGGAGGCGAACTTTCTTCCCCCGGCCTTGGGGGCTGAACCCTTGGCGGGCCGATCAGATGATATATAGAAAACCGAGGAGAGATAGAGAAAGAATTACACTGGGACCCGAAAAGTTGTCCGGAAATGGATACGGGTCCTGGAACAAATCTATCAAGTGCGACATAGAGAACCATCTCTGACCACATCTATCGCCGGGATGCGATAATTTCGGCCCAACTAGCAACATCAATCAAGAGAAGATAAGACGAAGCGGGAAATCGGAAGGAGAAGCAAGTTCTTCTCTATTTAGAGAACGCCGTAGGGTTAAATCATGAACCGGTAGGAGAAAGACTAGTCTGAACCGCTGCATTAGTAGAAGTCATCTAAAAGGGGAAGGGACTGTAGAGCTATAATCTGGGTAATCCAATAGGCTTACCCTTCACCGGGTAATCCCGGCAAAAGTCCAGAGAAAAAAAGAAATCTAGGGAGATGCGAATCCAATTCATCACCGTCTCGTCTTGAACTAAAAAGGGGGGGAAAACCGCTGAGAAAGCCAACTTTACGCAGGAATGCAGGAAGAAGTCAACATAGTTTGTACGTCTAAGGGGGGAAGGTGGGAAGTGGTTCTAGGCGACCGTATATGTGCTCTTCACATAGGATCAGCTGGAAGGGGTGCACCGTAAAGAACTCGGGAGCAATTAACTGGGGTTAAACCTTGCATCACGAGAAAAAAAGAATTCTACTCGGGAAGGGGGGGGGGCCCCGGTATTTGTCAGGACGATGGTTAGGGTCGTCTTCAGGGGGGTTCGGGAACTACTCCAACTCAGTAAGACCTTAAGGTAAGGGAAAAGAAAGGCCCTGCCAAGCTCATCAATACACGCGAAGAGGCTCATAAAACCATCGCGATTAGCCAGAAGGCCAACAGGGGAGGCGCAGTCGTGGTTTCAGGGAACCGCTCGTTTGGAGAGCAACTGAGCATCATAGTTAGGCTTAGACGAGAAGGGGAAACAAAAGAACGAGCACATATGACACAGGAGAGGGACAACTGACTGTGCACTTGCATCTGATGAAGGATAGCGCAAAATCTCGCAAGAGCAAAAGAGAAGCTCAAAGGAAGGACTACAGTAGTACTCATACCAAACCGGCTGAATCGACGAAATGAGAGACTACGGAGAAGGGGAAAAAAAAAAATCCGGGGAATCTGAGTGAACTCCTCTGGTATGGAAGAAGGGAATGGCGGTCGATGTAAGTCTCGCAGAAGAAGGGATTACAGAAAAAGTTCAGGAAGACGAGACCGCTCCTTATCAATGAGCAACATGAAAATATGAGATGCATGCTTCCAATACGTCCGAAGACTTTACGCGGGACCACCAAAAAAAAAAAAAAGGGAGGGAGATGATCGCGGGACTCGCGCCCCTTAGTCAAACAACATTGCAACGTGCATCCATATCTTAGTGAAAACTATGGTAGCAAAGGAAAGGTGCTTGGGTAGGGACGATATCGGAACTACTATGGATAGTCCTTCTCCTGCCTATGAGTTTTCGCAAATTAGGGATATGGCAATCGGAGACGGTCGAGTGCTGAAGGGCCCATGGTCATTTCGCCACACGTTTGCAAAGTGGGCAGAGGAGATAATCGCCCAAGGGAATACAAGGTTAGTCCCTCCCCTGCTGTCGAGAGGCTCGAGAAGGATTTCAACGTCCTGGAAACGATAATCGAATATCAGTATCATAATCTGGAGGAAGGGAGCTCACATGTGCTGCTCGTCGCAATTATTATGCCGGACTGAGGGTACGCAATGGAGCCGCAATTCCGTACGGCAAGGGCCGAGGCTCGGATTCTTCATCACGGTTCAAGAAAGAACATAGCCTAGACGGGATGTCGCGGTGAGGGGGTCCCAAGCTATGCTGTAAGGAGAGGGCGGGCTCTCCCAGTTATACGTGGATTCTAGATCGTCAGACGATTAAATAGAAGATCACAAAAAGAAAAGTAAGGGACTGATCATCGTAACCAAAAGGCGAGACAGATTCGGGGTGCGAAGTGGGGGGCGTTCGATGGTTCCTGTGTCTCTATGAGAATAAGAGAAAATAGTAAGAGCTCCTCGTCACAATAGCGATCAATACCTCTGTTGGAAGCGTGGGGGGGGAAAGACAGGTTCCCAGAATGGGCTCGTCTCCTGCATCCTAGGCATAAAAAAATAAAGCAGGGGAGAGAGGTCAGCTGAGAAACGGCACGCCTCTCTCAAAAATTAATGTCTGTGGGGGGTCTAGACAGCCTCTCAAACAAGGGGGGGGAGCCTGTCCGGAAAACAAAGACTAATCGGGGTCAGAAAAATCTAAGTATCTCTATTCTAGGAAGGTGCAGAAAATCGGATCAAGTTCTACTGAACCTCCCGGCTCAACATCTTAAACATCCCTAACCACTCACATTTAATCGGGACGGGGGAGGGGGGGAGAAAATAATCCGGGATCTTTCTTCTAAAATCAAAAACTGAAAGCCGAAAAGATGACGCAGAGAGAGAAACGGTGGAAACGATTCATAAAAATTGAGGGTGCTCCCTCGGAGACACCGAGAAAGAAAAGGAACTCGCGACTTGAGGGGCAGAGTGTCCGGAAGGAACCGGGCGCAATAGGGATATTGCAAAGTCAGATGGGCAAGGAGTCGAAATCAAGACAGGAACACCTCTATTAAAGAATGGAGGCCATTGCTCCTACTTTTGTATAGGTTTACTTGATTTTTATTCACCTCGCAGTGGCGTGAGACAACGAGAGAAAAGCCTACTGCTCTCCAAAGATTGCAGAAAAAATCAAAAAAAAGAAACAGCACGATTAGTGGAAAAATAGAGAGATTGGTGTTTACTAGGGAAAAGGAAGGGTAGGGAGGTTTTCACTTTTACCGAGAGGACTGCAACGAAACGTCAAGTTAACTATCCCCAGCGGCAAGACGCGTTTGTAAGCTAGATCATTCTACTTTTTACTTGCAATGCAGATAGACGAGTTCCCTTACTCTTGCCGCGAGAGGGGAAAAACAGCGAGACCTGAAATCAAGTCATCAGCCTTCTACTTGAGGCTCGGTTATAAAAGCTCGCATTCGACACTGAGAGATGGAGACTACGACACGTGTGTAGACAGAGCCTAGGGTCTCTTAGGTTCGTCGAGGCTGGTGAGCAAATGAAGGAGAAGGATCGGCGGGCCCCCGCTTTCTCATATCAGTGGTCTTTCATACAGTCTAGGGGAGGGGCGAGAGTCATGCTTTTGGGAGATCGGTACAAACCTTCCTCTCTTTTGACTTCTCGCGGACGCCCTGAGGTCGCGGCTGTGTGCGCCCCTTTGACGTCGATTGGGGTCATTCGGGGTCAGACGTATCATTCACGTGTCTGAATTGCTTGGCGCACTGCTCACTCCCTTTAGAAAAATTTCTGGGCAGTAGTCGGGTTCTGCTTGGGGTTGCAGTACTCGTAAAGGTCATGCAAGATTTGACCATGCTCGATAGCAAAAGTCGCGTTTCCCGGTCTCGTGTAAAGGAAGTCGCTGTGCGCGAGCTTGGGTCCTTTGTTGGCTATATGGAGCTTCGATGATGACCTATTCAAACGCGAGTAAATAGCAGAATATAGACCGGTTACGCTTGATTTTTGTCCTAAGGATTATCTCTCTACGCGATCTGTCAGAGGACTGGTTTGAGGAAGGAGCTACCTGCCTCCTGATAGGAAGAATCCCACGACTGATAAGAGGGAAATCTGTAGTTTTTCGGCAAACGGGGTCCCACAGGCAAGAGTCAATTCGACCGGAGAAGGACGGGGTCTGAGCGCGTATTCTAGGGATGTCCCGAGCAGGTAACTGTCCTAACCTGGAATCAGAGTACACAGAGGAGCATCGTCATTAAAGGAGTTTGGGGGGGGATACACCGCCCATTTCTCATTGACGACATAGAAAAGGGGAGTCGTGTCAGGAATGGGGCATCTTACTTCGGCAGGGTCTAAGAGAGGGGCCGAGAAGGTCAAAAGGCTTTTCGGCTTCCATATAGGTGAACTATATGCTACTGACAAGTCGCTACTAATTGAGGGCTGTCCGAACTCGAAGGACGAAAGTAGGCGAGTCCGACTTTTGGACAGCCATCGGTGAACAGAACCCAAGGGAACTCCTGTGAGTTTTCCGACGGGGCCGGAAAGACATCTGGCGACGTCGGCTGAAAAAGGACGGGGAAGGGAGGAAAAGCAAAACTCGTTCTCCTTGGGAGTCTCTGGGTATCAGATACAGTCTGTGTTAGAGAAAAAGAACGTCGGTCACGACCGGGTGCAGATCTCTTGAAAATATCAGGGTTGGCTGGCTTTTTGCATGGAGATAGAGGGGAGAGAAGGAGGGCGTAATCTGCTGGCTTCGGACGGGAAACATCTTCCGCTCTTCGCCATTCCGCTAGAAAGGATAATCCCGAACAAACAGATGAGCGCTACGGAATTCCTTTTCTGCGCAGTTGTGGAATAGAGGACGGCATGTTGCGAGATTTAGGATGGTGGCTAGATCTCGCTCTACTAGTCTGAAAAGGTGAAGACACCGTATAAAGTATGATGGGGCTGCTCGGAGTAACGGGGGGAGATAAGAGGGGGGCGGCTTGCCCGGTCCGAAGCTGCCATCACATTAATCTTATCACATATTGGGCCGCTTATGGGAAAAAAAGAGTAGGATCGGGCCTACCTGGTGTAATAGCGAAGGAGGAGGCTGGAGGAGTGGTCTATGTTGACTAGGTTTTTCTCAATATCAGGCGGATAATGTGGGGAAACTTGAAGAGAGATTAACTAAATCATTTCGGGGGAAGGATCAGGTCAGCGGCAAAAAACTGGGCAGGGGAAAAAATAACGGCTATCTAATCGGAGGGTTTTTGAATGAGTATGCCTCGGTTTAAATGACGGCCTTTTTAAGTTTGCGTCACCGCTTTCCTGACCCCTTCGAAAGGCGGGCGTCTTGACCTCGATCGTGGAGGAGTTGAAAAGTTCGCCAGAGAGAGCCGAGGTGCGTCTTCTTTCTGTGGATCCTCACAACTTACAATCTTCTGAGATGGCGAAGCAATTTCAACTTTTGGTTTTTAAAGAGGTTTCAATACTTATTCACCGAGAGAAAAATTGGACGGGAATTGATGTCGAGCGGACGTCTAACGTCGAATCGTGGAGGGCGGGATGTAAGAAGGATTCCCAGGTGAAGGGAACACTAGGCGGGCAGCTTCCTTAGCGACCCTGACTTAAGTAAAAGTGAGAGAGTGCGAACGCTCAGGCTACGGCTCGGTACTGTCTGTAAAGATCATTATGTATGCAAGAAATAAGTGATGGGGAGGGGAAGATTTGAAATATACACGGTTGGGTTCGTTCATGAGAGATCTGGTGTCAAGGAGAAGGTGCTCTGTCGCTGTTGCGCGTATTCTATGAGGCCGGAGTGAGCTCCTTCAAACAGTCTAAGCTCGGGAAAAAGTCGACTGTCTTGTTTCCGTGGTGGTAGGCCGATACAGGTATGGGGGCTCGGGGGGTGCCCTTGCGTAAACTGCCTTTGTGGGTACTTGGGCAGGGGGGAAGGTGGCTCGAAGAGATCTCAAGAAAAAAGGAGGAAGGGAAAAGAAGGAAAAACTGAGAACGGCGACACGCCCAATTTCAGAACAAGCTAATACTCCAGGCCCGCAGACCGCGAGGGTAAAAAAACTAAGCGGACGAAAGATAGATAGTCTCCCCGAGTAGGATTTAGACCTAAGACCTGCACCATGCTCAAAGTCACTAGGACCGAACGGGACGTGGACAAGAGAATTGGACGAAAGAAAGGTAAGAGATAGGCACGAGTGGCGAGGTGCGGGGTCTGAACGTGCTCGATGAATAAGGAACTGAACGCAATTTACTGTCAAGGGCTATTATCACTCCTCTTCAGAACGGTTGGCGCTGTCGTAAGGTAGTGGGAATAAAGGCGCGCAATTCAAGTGATCTAAATGATGTGGGCCGAGTAGGGAGAAAAAAAAGTACAATCGTTCTGTCTCGAATCCGGAGTGACACCTATGTGGAAAGGGGGGGGACACAATCCGGCTGCGCCGGGGTAGTTAAGCATCCTAACCTTACCCATGTCGAGGATTTGGGTGTCTCCGCCGGTTCCTATGTTGCTGTCGGGTTATATTTCCTCACGACGCGGACCCGAAGTTGCGGCATAGACCAATTAAGGGGAAGACAATTAGAAAGGCCGGCAGGAACAATGCTGCTACGCAAATCAATGTTTTGTAGAAGTCGATTTTTGTAACAGCAAAGGGTGTCCGGTGGGTAGACGAGAGGGCCTAGGGGCGAGAGTGTTCGTATCTGTCCTTAAAACGCACATTAAAGAAAACCAACTCGAGAGCTAATCTAAAACGAAAGAATCGTACGGAACGACTCGCGATCCCAATCAAAGGGGTAACTCTCGGTACGAAGTAATTCAAAAAACCGATGAGGGGATCAAACAATCGTCTAGCGTACAAGCTAAGGCCCGGAGCACGATCCAGCATCTTTCCACTACTCTAAGTTGGGGAGAAGGGAAGGGATAATGATCGGCGCCGATGACTCAATTAATCACCACCAATGACCGTGAAGGAAGAAAAAAGAGAACAGTCGGGACAAGGAAGCTCCGATTCTCCGTACTGATTAGCTAGGCCCCTTTTTAGTTCACGGGTTCCTCCGTAATTACCCGTCTGAAGACAAAAGAGGGAGCGGAAAAAATGGTTAGAGTAAGGCTACACAGTTCTCTCTCCCATGCTGGAAAAAAGACTCCCCCGTTCGCGTCCGCGAGTGCTCAGGTTCACGGGGATGTTATCTAGGATCCAAAGCGACTGTCAGTAGCTGGAAAGAAAAACGAAAGGCGCAAAGGCGAAACCCTTGTGCTTTGCATGCCACACCGCGAAAAACCAACACTATTTCTTGGATACAGGGGGGGCAGCGAAAGGGACTACCGTCAGTAATCTCTCCCGATACGGGTTTAGTAAACGCGGCGAGATTTCTAAGCCAGGATGAATTCACATTGGTTTGCTTTCCGGGTTTTCAAGGAGGGTCACGAGTAAGTAAAGACCTATGTTGAGCCTGCGGGCGAAGCGGTCTTCCTTCGAGGCTCGCCGAGATTGGAGAGACCTGGCCTTTACGGAAAGTCCCTCGAATCACGCGCGAAGCGAGGGGATAAGAAAGGTCCAGCTCTTTTCTCGCGTGTAGACGAGAAAACTTATCTGGTCTACTCTATAGGAATAGGACGGTAGGCCCATGGCCTCTTGTTGGCAGCAGGTGTTAATAACACGGGGGTAGGGACGGGTCGAGTTGGTAGTCGATCATCGAGCTTGCTGGGGTTAGGCGATGGAGGGGACCACTTCAGAATCTACATCTATAGGTGATGAGGGAGGGGACGGAAGACTCATTGGCTAGAAGCTTCCTCCCCTTCCTCGAATACTTCGCTATCTATCACCTTAGGAAACAGAAAAAAGGAAACAGGCGATGTCCGCGGCGTCGCGTTCGTCTGTCTCCTCAACTTTCGGCCTGCCACAAAATCCAAGAGGTCCAAAGGGTCCTGATATTGAAAGAGAAAGGACGTTCGTCATTATACAGAGGGAAAGGAAACAGCAAAAGTCATACCACGAAAAGCGCTCATCAGATTGCCATCTCTCGTGACTGCGAAACGAGAGCAAAGGATTACATTCCCATTCGGGTCTGGTACTAAAAGACGTGGTTCACCATGTACGTCACTACACGGACTAAGTGCGGCTCTCAGCTATCACTCAGGAGGGAGGATTTTTCTATGACGGTGCGAAATCAACGCTCCGTACTCTAGAAGCCGTAGACTAAGGATCTTCCGAAATGGAGCTCACTAAAGAGCGGAATAAGGCTTCCGCCTCCCTAAGCGAGACTACTCCCGGACGAAAAGTAGAATATCGGGCTCTTCCAGCCAAGGCAGTTTTCTCCTCTCTTCGAACCACGGTATCCGCTCCATGACCCGCACCGGGAGAGGCCCATCCTCCTGAAGTTGGGTCGTTTCTCATGTAGTTTACTCTTCGGCTTTTCACCTATACGGTGAGCTATCATGCCGTACAGGTAGTTTGGCTCACGGTCTCAGGGAGTTAGGCGGGTAGGGGGGGATCAAGGGGATAAGCAGAGGCAGGAAGAACACTTAATTAGAACCCAAAGCGGAAAATGTAGTCATCTACTTGTGTTCGGTTCTCTTGGAACGTTGAACGGGGGCGATCCGGGGGCTGTTTCTCCTGTGGACGGCTCTTTCTTGGAACGGCTCCCGACGGGGACGGGGGACCTTCATCAAGTGCCTGTACACCACGGTGACTCTCAAAGGCCAACGATCTTGGGATTCGTGTCTGTCCCCTGCTCCTATTGGGGGGTGATGTATGGTGGTCGGCCGGAGGGATCTCTCAGGCTTCGCTTGTTGAAAGCGAGGGTGGATCTCGCTTTAGTTACTAGAACACAATGTGCCTGGGAGATCTAACGCCATCGTATAATGTCCAATCTACATGAGTCATGATGCATGTCTACCGGGTTAAAGATGGAGGATGCTTGATTGGGATAATTCTGAAGATCCCGGTCCGGCCTTTCGTGTTGGAGAGGCCCTTGAGCAAGAAAGTCTAAAGCGGAAATCAAAACGGTCTCAGGTTGAATCTCGTGATATCGGGGCAGGCACACAGCTTAGAGATGAAATAGGAAAGTAGGGCCGTCTCTGGAGCTGGGTTGGCAAAAAATCGAAACTGAATAGATGAAGGAAGGCGGCATATTTCACCACTTAAACATGCACGTGTAGGGTGAAAGGCGTAGCTCTGGGTAGAACTATCACGTCTGGGGCAGGGGATCCATGTCTCCAAACCCTTCAAAAAGAATTGGGGTTGTGGAGACCTCAAGCTTAGACTTTAAATTGTACGACGGTGGCCCCAGGTCGGTGAGAGGGCTTAGCGGAGCATCAGTGACTTTGCTGACTTGGGCTGAGCAGGACAGCGAGCTGAAACCGTAAGGCATCAGTATCAGTGGTGAGCTCGGCGGGGGACCTGGTAAATCTCGAGAGGAATCGGAAGGTCGGAGCGCGACTCGCTTGATCGCACGAAATTTTGTGTATAAGAAGAAGGCGAAGACAAGCCGACATCTCGTCAATCGTGCTTTGGCCCTTGGGGGGTATCATTTTCTGATCAGGACGGACGCTGGCCGTCTCCCTTAAGGTTTGGTCGTGGCGTAGTCATAAAGGATGACTCTCTATCTCGCTCCCCACGACTCCCGTTCGATATACATTCCCTCATAGTTGCGGGGGGAAGCCATAAGCGACGCATCTGCCTACCCCTCTACCTGGTGTGACCTAATCGTGGTATCACCAAGCGACTCTAAAGAGGACGAGCACCTTGTCTAGAAGATTACTCTAGTAGTCAGGAGAAGAAACAATGTAGAAGGGGGGACAATGTCGAGATGTACGGAAAACTCAGCGAAAGAGATCCTATGATTCGTGAAAGTAGGAAATCGGTGAGAAACGCGAATCTAGTAGCCTAGCAAAAAGGGCGAAGTTTTAGTCGAAGGTAAATCTAGGCGTCCGAAAGAAGGACCACGGACCAAACTTTCCGAAATAAACTGACCTAAACTCTGATCATAAAGAAGAAAAGAGACGAGTTCACACCTCTGCTTAGCAAAGTGAATCCATAACGCATCAAAGGGAGGTTTGAAGTAGATCTTTGAAAAACAAATCGTCTTGCGCCATAGTATGGAAGTAGGGGATTCAAACTTGTAGTCGGTCCCCCCCGCGATGATAGGGAAAAGGAGGTGATTCTCGTGAGACTGTGTTTCCCTGCGGGATCCTCGTGTAGGGAAAAAAAAAAAAAAAAAAAGGGCAGGAACTTGGGTGCCGGTGCTCTAGGATGACCGAAGAACAATTATCTTAACTATCTGAGGTCGGGCAAGGAAGGGGTCTGGATCCCGCGAAGGAGGAGGGCAGAGCACCTACTGCAATCCTAGCCCGAGTAACAAATGTCCGTAGAGGGGCTAGGGCTCGATTTACCTTCGAAAGCAAAGGGTTTGGAGGAGGCCGCCTCGAGGGGCAGAAGAGGAACTAGCAGCGCTTTGAAAGGGAGGGCAGGTCATATTAGAGGGGTGACCTCCACGTATCTCTCTTAAAGGCGCGTGTTTCTTAGGTCTTTCAGAGGTCAAAGGAGTCAAAGGTAAGCCTCCGCTCATGAGTTTTTTGAGTCCCCGAGAGGTGGATTTCTAACCTGAAGACTGGCGCAGTGAAAATTAGGGCTTTGAAAGAGAGACTCCAGGATAGTATTGACTTTAGTTAGGCCGAATGTTGTTGGAAGAAGGGGGAGGAAGGGATGTAATCGTGTTGACCAGAATAGAAAAAGCAAACACTTTGCCCGATAACCCAAAAGAACGTGGAGGGAAAAGGGAAAGAGAAGAGATGAGGAAAATATGATCTTTTCCTCATTCTTCACTGTTTCTGGCCGCCTGTGACTTGGTCGCAAGGGGTCCTTCCTGCCTCGGAACTTTCGCCGTGCACTAAATCACTCGATGGGACCGTGGTACCCAACCCGTTCTCTTCTGAAGCACGCGACCAACAGCGACTTCGGCTTTCTTGCTTCTCCCGCTGCAGGGCGGATTTTTTCCCTCGTGTTACGTGCGGGGAAACAAAACGACGAGACGGGGCGGGCGTTCTTGCAACTGAAATGAGGTTGCGACGTCTGGACTGGAGTCGCGGCAAGGGCCAACGGGACGGCGCTAGCTCTGTCGCGATTGCGCCTTGAGGCTCCGCGCTTCATTGAACTTTATGAATCCCTTCGAAGATGAAGGGGCGGGTAAATAGGCCGTTATGAGGCGTATTTAAAAGAGGAGAATGGCCCCTTAAACTGTGATTGGTCTTGTAGAAGGTGAGTGCACGTCGGGTTTCCTGCGGGCGGTCTATGGTATCAAAAAGTTGGAGAGTATCTGTATGCGAGGAGGGAACAAGAGTAACTCGACTCCTCTAAACGATATGCTGAAGTCTTTCTCTGTGGGTTTGTCCATAGCGTAGGAGGGAGGTTATTCGCAGCTGGCGTGTATGCTACCTGTTCTGAACCCTTAGGGGGAAAAAGGAAAGTAAAGTAGGATCGAGCTGGTCAACCAGTTAGGAGATTGAAAAATATATTCTGCGAAAGAAACGGGCGGAAAGAAACCGGGAGAACAAGGCTACATGAGAAACTACAAGTCCCTGCTTTTCTTGAAGAAAGAGCCGCGACGAAAGGAATAGGCGGCTTATCCTGCTGGTTTCCATGCAGAGGTGCGAATCAGGAGGACTCCTCAGAAGCAGCAAGACGCCCTTGATACTGAAAGAAGGTAGAGATTAAAAGATTTAACTGTCGCGGGGAACTTTTAAATAGCAGGAAAGGGGAAGATGACTCGTATCTACTCGATTTGCGGGTAATGGAAGCGCAAGATTGAGAGAAGGTCGAATGCTGTCTACCCTTCCTACTCGATCTCTATCTTATTAACCTGGCGAACTTCTCTCAACCGCTTATCCCTCGATGTGTACCGACGGGAGACAATAAAGAGGTCGC
>Ga0179591_1294332_pt1 | contig 14940 bp, 10 predicted proteins | sample CZOMad2_1_08_16f_FD_182891 | JGI IMG/M metagenome (GOLD analysis project Ga0179591, IMG submission 182891) | Vadose zone soil fungal communities from Angelo Coast Range Reserve, California, USA - CZOMad2_1_08_16fungal (PacBio error correction) | ecosystem: Environmental > Terrestrial > Soil >...
GGGGGGAAAGAATGGTTTATGAGGGAGTTGGCTCTATCTGGCCTAAAAAAGGATGGCGGCGGAAAGACGCGGCGGCATTCAAAACGAAACAACTGTCAGAGAGCGGAGGTCGGAGTAGAGTTGAGGGACCAGGGAACGTTTGAGAGGGAAAAAAAACGCCAAACAAACCCGACGGGACAGCTTTCAGGAAAAGCTGCCGACCACGCTGAAGACCCCATTCATTGTGTGAACCCTCCTTAAACGCCGCGCGACAATGTGGGATGGTTGTTAGAAAATTGGGACCAATTTGGGATATACTTGCAGAGAAGAATCACTGCGAAGCAGGAGAACGGAAAGGTAGTGTCTTTGGAGAAGTGATTCTGTGCTGAACATTCTCTTCGGGAGTGGGCATGAAACGGGGGGGGGGATCGATGTGGGGGACCGAGATAACAACGGGACAGGGAATAAAACCAAGTATTATCTTGATCTGTCTAATTTATTCCTGTCGAGAAGACATCACCTCTCTTGGGAATAACGGGAGACTAGTATTCATTTGATCGTGAGCATCGTTTCGCACCAGTAACGGGAAAAAAACCGGGGGGGATGCTCGAATCCCAACGCGCAAAAGGGAAAAGTTTTTGAGGGGAAACGAGATGGAAGACGAGATCACCTAAGAAAACAGGATATCAAGAAAAAGAACTCTGGTCCTGGGCAATTAAGAAAGCGTTCGGGGGAGAGAGGGTGAAGGACTATTGCGAAATCTCACGGAAAACCTAGTAGAAGGACTCCCGAATCATTTTAAAATCAGTCGGATCAACAGGGAAATAATCCTTTCCAGCCAGGGAAAACAGCGGAAGGAATTTGGAAGAGTATACTTATCGACCAACAATGGGGGTGAAAAATGGGTACCCTTCCAAAGTACAATGCCTCCTGATTAATGTGAAGCAATCACCTAACCGGCAGGGGGCCTGACGAAGCGTCGCGACTGGTCGGGGGAGAAAAAGTGGTCGTGAACGAGAAAAAAATCCCTGGATATGACCTTCCTTACTACACATTTACGATAAAAAGAATGAAATCGTAAGGAAATGGTCGTCGGCTCTGAGCGAACACAAGGAGAAAATGGAGGAAAATCAACGAAGTAGTAAAGGGGATCATCATGGGGAAAGAACGGGAGAAAGTGGAGGACTCAGCGGCACTGAAAGTGGGAGAGAATTGAAGAGGATCATGGAAAAGGCACTTTCCTTAGTTTATTACACCGCAGCCTTCCAGAAGAGAAAGAGACAAGCAATGGCCCGTCGGGAAACGGGGCGACGAAAAAAATACTCTAATATGCTGTGCTGTTCACTCGGAAAAAAGATTTACATGTCGACGTCTGGCATGGGAAGAAATCGGGTAATGGGCTCCTGGGAGGGAGAGAATTGCTAGGTCGAAAGGTTAACCGATCGCACGTCCTCTCTCAAGACTTGCATAAACTACAAAGGAAAGCAGTTAAGAGTCAAGAGCAGGGGAAGGGGAGCTTGAGTTCGCAAGGCGATAGGCAGGGTCCGTCATCTAGGTGGGGGGAGCCCTGGAGACAGAAGATGTAGAAGGAACTATAGGGCAGTATGGGCGGTTGGAGTAGAGGTTGAAAAACAATGGAGGGTCATCTGGGGATCCTAAGTCAGAAGGAACCATCTGAAATCCGGGGCGTAAAAGCTAAACATAACAATGGAGATACTTACTGGAGCCGTTAAGAATAATGGCGCAAAACACAACCCCCACACATCTGCAATCATTACCGGGATTGTAGTTGGGGGGGGCGAAGGAAGACCCCCCCGAAAGACTTCGCAGTCGGTCTGAAGTGGAGAAAAATTCAAATCACCCACGCGCAAAGCCGGGGAGACCCGTCGACGCCGCGCGGCGCGGGGTCCTGAACTTTCAGAAATACGGTCCCATCAGCTGCAGACTAAGAAGGACAGAAAGGTTACCGAAAGCAAAAGCCAAACACCTGGAAATCATTCGTATTTCATACCTAGGCTAAAGGGGGGGAAGAAAATCATTGCTAAGGACAGAATGTGGATAAGTTGGTGTAATCCTTGATGAAAGGCAAAGACCATACAACCAAGTCATTGTCAGGCCGAATGCTTTATGGGGGGCCCACCCCCTTTACCCCTCCTGACGGGTTGACTGTTCCATTCTCGGAAAATCTCGTCAAAGGCACGAGGTCTCGTCGATAATCTATTGGAAATTTGTGATCGCCAAACTTACGAAAGGAAAAATCCCAAACAACACCCCGGGGGTCTTCACCTATCTCGAGACTGTTTGGGATCGTAAAATCCCCTCTCTTGTCTCTGAGAGAAGGGGATTGTACGGAAACTTTCCTGCTTCCAGGGATCTTCACCAACAATACGTAGGGGGAAAAGGGGGGTTGGGCCACATCTTCTTCGTGTTTCTTCCCTAGACCAGCCTAGGGGGGGAGGGGAATGTGCAGTACCCATCAGGTAAAAACACAGAAAAGTAGCACCAATGATGGAAGTTTCGGGCAGGTCCGCTGGGGGGACAATCTATGTATGTAAACGGTGGATTTGTCTTTGCGGTGAAGAGTAATTGGGGGGAGCGTCCGGAGAGAAAGATGCTGGGACTGGGGAAGTCCACGACGGCCCACGAGAACGTACTTGTTCGAGGGTGCGGACGTGAATTACTCCAAACTTCAAGCAAAGAAGGAGAACCTCAAAGGAAAATCGGGGGGGGCTTTCATCGCCTCCCCTGTCACACTTTATATTGTCATAAGGCCTGGACCCTTCTAGGGAACACGAGCAATGGCCGAGAACCTACATTTGAAGGGACTTAAACGGGTAACCAATTCCAGACCTTTCATAGAAGAAACGTGCCAAAAAACACAGGTTGCTCAATAGAGAAGCACGACTAAAATGTCCTTCACTCGATCCTTCTCTAAGAAGGGTGATCTGGAAAAAAGGTCCGTCTAACGTAGTCTAAATACCCCGCAGACCTACGAGGAAATTGCTTTCCTAAGGTTCCTTGGGAGGATGAAATTGCAGGCGGCCGAATACGGCTTGAAACCCCTTTTAAGAAAGAGCAGATCTCCCTGCCCCATGAGCATACGAAAAACCGTGGCTGATCCAGAAGACTTCTTTCACTCATGGGGGGGGGGGAAGACTGACCAAAACTCAAAGGACTTGGTCGTGTCGAGGCCCTTCAAACAAGGGGTTGGGCCTGCGGGGAGATGCTAAGAATGATTTCCAAAAAGAACGAAAAGCCTTTTGTGTCTGACTAGGAAGCTAGAAAACTTTCCGGGAACGCTGGTCATAAGTGTTCGTAAAGGAGAGAAAAAGTGAAAGTTATGACTTGGTGGTCGCTCTCCAAATGACCGGCGGGGTTCGGATGGGGTCCTCTAAAGACAATGCCCCACAGCTTGTTAGAAGGGGGGAAGTTTTGATCAACGCCGGCAACGGCAAGCATTTCAGATTCTCCTAAAGTTGGTCGGCAAGGAAACAGTCGGAAACGCGGCCGCCGGCGTTTTAATGAAAGTTTACATGTGGAAACTTGTATTGAAGGGGGCCATCCTCCACCAAATTTGGGTCGATCAGGTATCAAAGGACAACCATGGGGGCCCCTGGGCCGTGAAAGGGGAAAGTGGGAACTGCTTCGGGGAGCAGACGAGGTGCCTATTCCTTACTGCCCGCGGCAGGATTTCTCATACGCGGCAAGGCAGTACCATGGTCTCTCTCTTGTGGAAAGGGTCAAGCATGCACGGGATGGTCTGAGGGATGCGGCGTTAGAGCTCATCAGCTCTTTTGGCAAAACGCATTGCTTTTGCGCGTTGGTTAACTTCGGGGGGGGGCGAGACGGTGTTTTTGGTAAAAGGGAGGGCGCCAAGTTCGAAAGGATGGGAAGAAGACATCAATACAAATCTATAGCTTAATGCAGGAAATCGAGAACTTTAAATTCCTCCCGGAAAAATACATGGGACGGACCAGGTTGTACGGATCGGAACGCACACTTCTATCTGGAACTCAAAGAGCGGGAATTGCGAAGAAAATCAGATCACGAACTCTTCCAAATCGACAGACGGGAAGCTTGCTAAAAATCAGGGCCAGTAGATCCAATTTTTCAAGATAAAAACCTTTCGGGGGTCGGGTGAAACCTTCCGGCTAACACGTGGTTCCGTCATTAAGGGGATTTTCATCTTAGGGGGGGGTTGTGAACAACGTTTAAATTTTCACACGCAGGGGCAACGACAGCGAGGGGAGATGCCTGGTCCCTTCTATAAAGTCGACGTAAAAACGGCCTCAGAATCTTCTTATAACAACGTATAAACCATATAAGAAGCGACTCTCTCACAAAAACAGGGGGGTATTTTACAGAGAGGAGGTCAATGTGTTTAGGTGGGTTGGGATTGTACTACTGAACATTCTTCTGAAAAGATTCGTGATTGAATATCGAAAAGAAGCTAACCCGTGTCCATTATCTTCGGGGCTGAAAATCGGTCACTTTGTAGTAAAGCCAACCCACCGCCTAGTAGATTATAGTGCCGACTCTGAACCACAGTTGCAAAAAAATAATTCAAAGACGCAAAGCTTGGGTGCTACACGGTGGTTAGCCGTGGCAGGCGAGCAAACGGAACCAAACAAAAAAAAAAAAATCATGGTTGGGGCTGGGGGGGGTCGTGCTGAATGCGGCTGGGGTTACAGAATGAGGTCAGAAAGGTCCGAGAACTCACCGCCTGTCAAAATCAAGTGGGTGGACTGATTTACAGGTCGGGCACCTTTATCAACTATAGAGAGAGGGGTGATTGGTCTTTAAGAGTAAACGTGGGCCCGGGCCCGAAAAAAACACGGGGTACGATCCAAAAAAAGGTGAAGCACTAGAGCTTATGCAGCTCGAAGACTAACAAGAAGACCTCCCGCTGTCCTGGGCAAGACGGCTCTGTGGGGGGGAGCATTTCTCCGCACGCCTGAAGGATCCCACCACTGCTCGGGTCAAGTATGAAGAAACAAAAGAAGCTAATGACAAATCATTTACAATAAGCCCGGACATGGAAGGAAAGATTGACCAAGGGGGAAGGTCCCCTCAGTACAGTTCTTGAGGTGGAAAAATCAGAACGAACCAAAGCGACGAGCTGCACTCGTGCAAAAGGATTTATGGGGAAAAGATGAATTGCCGAGCCGTCGAAACATGGCCGACAAACCGGGGACCTCACGCAGAGGAAATTGGACGGGGGAAATTCGCTGGTCATAAAAAACGGACAACGAAATTCCCAAGCATGCCGACTTCGTATCAATAGCAAGTACTTTTAAGAAATGAAGTGGAAGGTCCATCGGAAGAAGTGGACAAAAAAAAATGGGGCGGTCCGTCGGGAGGCACTCATCGGAAAAAATACCCGTACGAAGGGGCATAAATCAAGGACCCGCTAAGATACTAGTTAAAGTCACATGTGACATCCGAATAACGCTGTATAAAATCTGGGGAGGGTGGGCGAGGATGGACGATTGAACCGGAGACGAGCAGCAGATAACACACTGTCTACGACAAGGGACGTAAAGCTTGAAAGCGTGGGGGAGAAAATTGAGCGATGCCTGACCTTGTCCAGATCAATACGCTGGGGTCCCCAGAAGCTAAGAGGATCATGGGACGGACAGAGGAGTCAGGTTTGCGGTAAGGGAGTTGACACGTGGCAGCGGAGCTATTAACTCGTCATTAAAAAGTGGGACAACTCATGAAAAAGAGAGGAGTCTCGTTTAGTTACACCAAGCCGAAATAGAAAATGCATGTGAGGCATTAAACAAGAGAACGCCTAAAAAAAATCATGGCAGGGGGAAGGGTTTTATAATCAGCCCGCGCGCGAGCACCGGAGCGGCGCGTGTGCCGGCGTTCGCAGAAGGCAGGGACGAAGAAAAAGTACTCGCCGACACGCAAAAAAAGAGGGAATAAAGAGGGTAAGAACCGCCTACCGGATACACATATATAATTCCATCATGGTTCACCTGGGGGGGGTCCGCAGATTAATGCACCTACCAAGAGGGGGGAGGAGGATGCCGAAGAGGTTGTATGGTACTACGGAGTTTTGACGTGCCCCGACGCGGAAAAGGAAATGCCTTATCACAAGACATCTGGGTGAGGAAAAGATCTCTCTCAACACATAGAGTAAAAGGAAGCGAGATCTAATGGGGGTGGTATCAGGCCCCCTCTCTGAGTCGCGGAATTAATTTACGAAGGGGGGGGCACAAAAATTAAACCCAAGGGGTTGGGGGCCAGGACAAGAACTCCCATCAGTGGGGTATGGTATTCCCTCCATGCGTGCAAAAGAAAAGTAGACAATATAACGGGGGACTAGGAGGGCTCGCTGATTTACGACTTTGGTGGGGGGGATCGGAGCCGTAGTATTTTCTTAAAAAAAGCGAGGAAGGTCTCCTAAAGGCCACGCGCCCATCGTCGTAATTTGGCGCGGTGGGAGATGGGGCTTAGAAAACCGTCATACCAGAGAAAAATCCGTTGAAGGACAACGCATCCACATAAGGGTAATATTACTAGCGTTCAAGGGGACAGATCAGAATCCGCCGTTGAAAGGTCGTGAAAACACGGAGGAAGCGTCTTTGACAGTAGAGCTGACCACAGTTGTCTCAAGAGAGCGCAGAACTCTAACAGGAGAGAAGTCTCTGGCCGGGCGCCAGATTTTGATCTGGACAAAGGAAAAAAAGTAAGGAGCTGGCGAAAAAAAAAGCTTCGCTTTCCCTGATTTCTTCGATAAAAATGCGAAGATGGGAGGGGGGGAGCAGCGCGTGAGATAGTCCCTTCCCAAAAAAGCCCAACTTCGAATCCAGGCACGATTCGGGAGTTACACCAGGATTGTTGACCGGAAAGCAGGAGAGGAGGGGCCCGTTTGATTAGCCCGCACGGAACGGGTGACGGCCGAGGTACGCGACAAATGTAATACCGACGGCCCGCAGAACTTTTGTCAGGAGGACGATAGACTCCCCTTGACAATTCGGGAAAAAGACACAGGGAGCAAGTGCGCAAAGATGCAAAGGGAAGTGATTGGGGGTTTGGTGGCCTGTGGACTTCGACTCTGTCGTCTTAAAAACCGCGGAGCAAGCTCGGACTTCCCGCGCGTGGCAGGGTGGGCCCCATGTTTCACACCACCTCGGGGGGGAAAGAAGTTCAGGAGAGATCAAAGCCCACTTTTTTCGCAACGCCACATAGCATCGTCGCCCGGCAGGTTTGAGAGGGGGGTGCACAAAAGGCGGAATGATTGAAGGGCCATACCAAAACATGATCCTGATTCTGCAACCAGGTGCCCTGTGGACAGGATTAAATGTGAAAAGGGCAGACGATTTGCCAGATTCACGGGACTGGAAAGGCATCGCGTACGTCCGTAAACCAGGCTAACGAGGGGCAGTTCAAGACAAGGGAGCGGGATGTTCGCTTCGCGGGTTGGAGGGAAAGGTAGCCTGCTCAGCTGCAAACGCACAATTTTCGTGTGTTGGGAAAATGACGTATCACGATGGTTTTCCCGGGGCGGGCGTCCAACGACATCAACATCATCCCGGCTATAGCGGGCTCAGAGACGGTGATGAAGAACCCTCTATCACTACATTGGGGAAAAACCGGGGTCATCTAACCCTACCAATGGGCTATGAGAGATCCAACGCTCAGGGAAACCGCCATCTCCCAAAACACCAGTGAATGATCTCCGGTAAGAAGCACGGCCCCGGATCCAGTGTTGAACGTAATACTCACCGCCCTTTGGCTTGGGGGGCTAACTGCCGGGGCTTCAGCGGTGCATCACTACGAAAGGTCACATTTCGGCGTGGGGGGCGTGCAACGTGGGAAGCCGGGGACAGGACCGCAAGACTGAGGTCCTCCGTTTAATTTCTCTCTGGATCGGATAAAAAAAGGAGTCGTATCCGTCCGAAGAATCTTCTTAGATATCATAAAACAAAAGATCTGCATATCTCAAAAAACTGATGAAAATGGATGTGTCAAAGGTTTAAGGGGCTATTCTACGACTATCTCTGATGGTCCCCGGCCTGCACCTTTTCTGCTTAAACATGCGGCCAGTCATCGGGGTGGTTGAAGGTACCGTGGTGCGCCCAAAAAAAAAAGAAAAGGGGTGAGCTGCCAACAGACGAATCCTAAAAAAAAAAATGAATGGTTCCCTCAACCTCCAAAAAGAGGGGCGTAGCCCTCTTATGAACTGTCATGCAAAGAGGGTCTACTATACCATACAGGGTCGGTAGGAATTGAGGAGTTTGATTAAGGCTCTTCGGGGTTCATATTGGAAACCATTTTTAGAAATTCAAAAAACCTCATCACCGTATTATCAGGGAGGATTCTAAGTGGGGGTATGTCAGATAAGAAAGGTCAGGATAACTATATCTCCGGTCGTTGTCTGTAATACGGGGCAAATCTAAGGAAAAAGTGCTTGAAGTTTCAAAAACGCAAAAGAAGGGCTGTATATGAGTCAGACGAACGCGCAACCGGATAAGACAATCCCTCGAAAGCAAGTCGCCGAAGACTGGCGCGGACCCCCAAACTAAAAAACTTGATCGGGTCAGACCGGCGACGGCAAATCAGGCAGAACAGCATGGGGGACTCATTAAAAGACAAGCGGCCGCATGGGACGGAAAGAGCAACAAAGGTGGCCCACTTCATTCCCAGATGTGGGGACAATCTCAAAAGAGAGACAAGAAACGAACAAGAGGGATGAGCATAAAAATAAACGGGGAGAAACGCGTAGCTAACATGGGCCTCCTACAACCTCCTCCAGATTAACTGCGATCGAGGTCATCCGACGGTATGCGATCCCAATCAAGTCCTTAACGGACATCATGGACTGGCGTAAGTTATTACCATCCAATGATGGTATCTTTTCCGAAATGTCACAAAGGCTGGAAGTGGGGTCCGACGCGCCCGCAGGCAACCGGGACTCGACGATCTAGACAAGTCCTCGAGAGGGTCTTCAAGACAGCCGAATGGAACGCCGGGGGGGCTCCTGGGGAAAGGGGCCAAACGGAAAAAATAGAAAGACCGGAAAATCTCAGAAAAGTCGACGAACAATGAATCAGGAGCCATCGTCATTTCAAAAGGCGCGCAGGGGGGGGAAATATCAATCTTGGTCATCTGGGGCATAAGAGGGAGTACTTCGAGGATGCTTTGGATTAAGGGGACAATATGGCAGCAAATACAAGCCGTCGACCAGAGGGTTACATCAGGGGCAACTCGGGGAAAACAAATTTGGGGAAGCATCTCTTGAATTAACCCCAGGAAGCAACCTGTAATTTAGAGAAATGAAACAAAAAACCTATGAGGGGGGAAAATTCTTTTATGAAGGTGATTCGACACCCACTCGACCTCTAAAGGGTGAAAGGGCTCGGCGCGTGTGGAATTACGACTACTGTAAAATCAATCTTGGACCCAAGAAAAGTACTACGAAGGAAAAAAAAACAAAAGCGTGCGAAAACCGCAAGGGCCGAGAAATCTTGCTAATTCCATCAGGGCGACCTGTGTGTGGACCGATGGAGGATGCAAGAAAACAAATGTTGGCGGGCCAAGCCGTGGGCCCGTAAAAATTTGGGCCGGACACCAGGGACTGTCATGGCAAAAGGCCGAAAAAGAAACATGCAGGGGGGATTTGGTGGAGAGCAAAAAGAAAGACTAACCAACAACGAGTGAGTAAAAGATCGACTGGCCAACACCGAGGATCCGCCGGGATGACTAACTTTCAACGGCGTAGTACAAATCCCGTTGGGCCCTTCGGCAAAAACCCATCAATTGGTAGGAGGTGAATTCCTCAAATAGGGAACACACAAAGGAAAACCATTATGGCTTTAAAAACATGAGTTATGATGCACTCGGCTGATGAGAGGAATTACCTTGCAGGGCGGGGCTGTTCGAAGAGTAAGTTTCTTATCGAGAGCATTGAAGGGGGCCACGGGCCACGGCCGAAACTGCGGCGGGGAAGGGGGCGCAAGGGGGCCGCGGGCTATGAATCCAACCGTATCGCACGGAAATGTGAAACTCGTGTCAATCGCCTAAACTGAACCAGGGGATTGCAGTCGGCGGGGCAATTGGTTAGTATCACCGATATCCTGAGCTCAAGGATAAGCAAACTGCAGAACGGGTTTGGCAAGAGCAAGCTGAAAGGCTTTGGGTCGACACGAAAGAATCACACAAGATCGCGAAGCTCTCCTTCTCATCTCTGATGGCTGCCGCGAGGACCAGTCGAGTGGGGGCACAGCGACAAGAAAAGGGCCTTACAAGTGATTTCCTTGTCGGATTGAAAGCCTTGCTAGCGTAGGCTTGATGAAAAGGATAAAGGCATATCTCACTAAAAAAAACAAATACCGGTTAATGGAAACAGCACAGTCAGGGGGATGGTCCAGGAGGGGGGGGGTGGACGCCGATCCGCCGCTTTGGCGCCCATCCTGCGTAGCTCGCCTGATCTCCCTCACCCCTCGGTAGTGCACACGGACCGAATTAACAGAGCCACTTCCATGGCAGCTGGTTATCAGGCAAGAAATTTCCAGACATTGAACGTAATTTCTGTCATCGGCGAAACGGGTGAAACGCTCGAACAGTTCCAGGCGGCGTAGGGCGGGTTCGCATACCAAAATTCGGCCTCGGAAGCAGGGATCAGTCATACCTCGGTTCGAAAGAAAGTCGAGCGCCGCAAACGGCAGGTTCGTGATGGGCATCAGTGCGATGTCCTTAGACAGAGACACGTGGGGTAAAATCAGGATCATCAGGGACCAGTCGGAAGTTGTAAATGATGGTTGATTCTTGATGGCACGATACGAGCCGGGAGGCTGTCCCTCTAGTTCTTTATCAGTCCAGGTTTCTCGTGGTCCTTTAAACCGAACAGCAGGGTGGCTGCTTCGTTTTGGAAACGTGCTGCAGAGGAGGCATCGATTGCCACCTTTGCCTTGGGTTGGAATTAGTACCTACGGTGTTTAGGACCGGAACGGGGCCAAGGCGCACGGACATCAGCCGCGCGATAGTCTAGCGGTGAAATGCTGCCTCAGGCGGACAGGCAAGGAGAATTACTGGTGGAGGACCTTAAATTTTGTAGAATCTCGGACGCTTGATCATCCCGCAGGCTCAAAGCACCGCCGGATAAGCACTGTGGGAGGGAGCGAAAAGTACTGCGGTCATCCTCTTGTAAATTAATACTCCCCCTTGCCTGGAGGGACGGGGGTAACTGCCTTGGGTATGTCAAAAGGGGGTAGGGTCTTGCTTGGGCAACAGTCTCGGTTCGGGTGCTTCATGAGCACTTGGCTAGCGAAAGCAGAGTGATAACGGAGGAGTCAAGAAATGCACCGCTAGTGGTTGAGCCTATTCCACCAGAAACCGTCTGACAGATAGATAAAAACAAAATCCTCAAAGCTGTCTCAACTCTGATAACAAGGATTGAAAAAGAAGCAGAGGGGTAGGAAGGAGTATAATCGGGGGGGAATAAAAAAAATGCTGCGGAGGGGCGGCTGACCAGTTCGGCCTCTCCCATTGGTCCAAGAGTCAATCGCGGCTTGGGGGGACCCAACGTTATGCGAGACGCCAGCACCTCCTAGGGTTAATGCTGCCAACACTCATCCCAGTCGTCACTCCGAAATAACCCCGGCGGTGAGTATCACTGGTCCAAAATTGGGAGATACTGGGGATCGGGAGCTCAGCTGAGCAGTGGGAGAAAAGGGGGGGGGGAAAGGCGCTGCGGGTGGTACGAGCCGGGCAAGCCCTTGGCAGAGTACAACGTACGTCATTATGCTTTCTGTCGAAGGGATTGCTACTCAAACACCGTCTCTAGCAACATATCGGTCTCGTCATTTATTTTCAAAACGTGGGCTGCATCTGGGCCCTTTAACCGTAAAAAAAAGAAAAGCTGAAACTATTCCAACGAGAAATAAAAGCGTCTTAAATATTTTTAAGCGGGGAACGACAGCAGGAAAAAAGAAATCTGTGGGAAGACGCAAAAACGTCTATCCTAGTTTAGTTTCGTGCTGCAAAAAAGGAAAGAAATCGGGAAATCGTACCAAACAAAAACATCATCCATCATTTAACAGCACGGTAAGATCCGCGAAAAGGTGGAGATGGGCAAGATAGACATTTCCGGTAGTGCCCAAAGAAAAACTAAAAAACAAGGGCCAATACTAGCTTCTAGGCTTGCGAAATTTTTAAATGGGTCGAAAGGTATGTCTTAACGAAGGGAAAACGGCGCCAGAGGAGTCTATCCCCCCCGCTCAGAAAACTAAGAAGGCACGATAAAAGAATGCCTTAGAAATTGACAGGGAACTTGCGAATTGAGAGACCCGCGCAATGAAGTGGAAGCAGCGAATGGCGAGGGCCGTCGGATCCCTAATCGCACGCAACTCGACGGGGACAATTATTTTTCTCATCAAAACCAGGTCGGACGCAAAACATGGAAGGATCGAGAAGGGGGCTGTAAGAACGGCGGGAGTGATCCTTTTTATGGGTGCTCTTGAAAGGCGCGTATCAAAGCAAGGCAATCTGTCAAGAAAATCAGAGGTCGCTGCGAAAAGCCGACCCGGACCTGTCAAAAACAATACAATCCCACTCTCAGGGGGGCCTGTCGAGATGTGGGGATTATATAGCGTGGAAACTAAAGCTGTCGTTCCGAGGACAGGGTCGACTATTGAAAAATGAGGGTGATCGTTAGTCAATGAATCGCAAGTAACGATGTGGCTAACAACCTGGGAGGCGTGAGTCCACAAGAAAGCCGGGCCAAAAAAAGGGGACGTTTGATTCACATCATCCGCATCACCGGGCCGCACGAGGCGCCATGAGAACTACTGTCGCTGGCGCGACGAGGTAAAACGAACATCCCCGCCAAAACATAAATCATCGGGCCGAAAGCGGCGCCGGGAAAATAATTCATGGGTGCGGAGGGGGGTGGGACGAATGGAGGGAAACACTCCTCATCCCATAGTGATGGGAAGGCAGGGGGGGGGCAAAAAACGGAACAGCCGGACTTGTTGATGCCACAGAATCTTCAATGAAGCGGGCGGGAAGGATGCGGGACCAAAGAAGTCTCCTCACACAACAGGAAGAATAGAGAAGGTTGTTCGACAAAATCACGCTGATGCGGGGCTTAGCCTTCAGGCACAGCTCAAAAAGTCCGGCTGTCCCGGTTGTAAAAGCCAAATTCGAGCTTACACTTTGGTGGTGTATTCCTCTGCGGTCCACCCAAAAAAGGAGCAAAATTAGCTGATGTATCCGGGAGGAAGGAGGATTACTCATGAGATGTACATGGGTGAAGGGATGGAGGGGACCGTGTAATTTTTTCACTTCGGTGGGAAGGGTTCTATCCCCGAAAAAATGATCACTCTTGGCTCGCGGGGGGGAAGTGAGGAGGTAAACCTTCCTCCTGCCATCGCTCGTTGGGAAAAAATCGCAAACTCACGGTCAAGAATGAAGGGGGCACTTGATTAAAAAACTCTAATGCAGAGCGCGTGTCGTTAGGCGGGAGGGGGCGCGGTGTGGAACTCAAGCGACGAGTTGTGCTCAATAATCCTCACTCAACTCATCTCTTCCTTCCATCTTAGCCCGCTAGCTGGACAGGAAGTGGCACACACGCACCGCCAGCGACCTGAAACTTGGACGCTTTCCGGAATTCCTGGAAGACGGTGGCGAGCGGATCGGATTGCGCGCGGTGAAGAATCAGCCAAAGGCCAGTCTGGCTTCGGCGGAAGAGGGTGTTAAACGCGGGCGAAAAAGTCGAGGGGGGGAGGTCGCGGGTGGGAGTTCACAACGGTTCCGCGGTCGGTCCGCACAGGGGATCAGACGACAAACCCTTTGGGTCAAGTAGGGGGGACTAAAAGAACGGTCCGAGGGTCTCCATAGCAGGATCGTGATATCAAGTGGCAGTTCGGAATCTTCACTGATCTTGGCCAAGACACAAATGTCATCGCTTGTTAGTTTGTGTCCGTCTGGCTGCTCAAAAAGTCATCTGAAGGGGAATAGTCTGCGCAACCATCGTTAGCCGCCCAGTCGAGACCTCGTCTCGTCCGGGGGTCGTGATGGCTAAAATGAGTGGTCAGGGAAGGGGACCAACACCTGTTTTAAACTCCATTAATGTTCCGGCCGGGGTGGTAAATGTGAAGATGATGGGGTGTTTGGGTAAAAAGACTGATTTGAAACGAGTCGGCCCGGATCAGCTATCATCGTCCCACCAAAACCCTTAAAAAAATCGCCTTGAAAAAGTGCCCAGACAAAGGACTGCTTAAACGAACGGGCGCGCGATGAGCAGGTTCAGCCCAAACCGCCTGGTTGCTTACCAAGGGGTTTGGGTTGGACCGGGACCGGAGCAATGATGACACCATCTAAAGATATGTTTCAAGCGGTTTGACTCAGAGAACTTTACAAACGCCAGCGACGAAAAGGAAGTCATGGGGGGATGCCGGCGCGAGAAAGTCGACGCAATGCGCCTTTCTGAAAACTCCCGGAGGCCGTCCAGCACCGGCGCCAATGTTCCTGGTCGAGCGTAGCGTGGGCTCGATCTGCCTAGATCCCATTGGGGAGGGAGGGGGGGGGAGGAGGGGGAGGGGGGGGGGTGGGGGGGGGTGGGGGGGGGGGGGGGGGGGCGAGGGGGGGGGGGGACAAGCAGCGAACGCGGGATGAAAAAGTAGGAAAGGAGGGGGTGGGGGGGGGAGGAGGGAGAGGGGGAGGGGGGGGCGGGGGGGGGGGGGGGGGGGGGGGTCGGGGGGGGAGGGGGGGGGGGGGGGAGGCGGGGATCACTCTTCGCTCGCTGCCCTCCATGTGATCGCTTGGGGCGGGAGGCGGCGGAAACCTCTGTCTGGGAACGGGGGTCGGCAAAATTTGAATGAAAAGAGGCGGTGGGCTTCCTCGCAAACGTTGCACTAGCAACACGGCCGCTGCCGATGGGAAGGAAAAAAGCGGAGTCATGACGACCGATAGACAGAAAACCCTCGGGGAGATTGATAAAAGAACTCC
>Ga0179591_1180223_pt1 | contig 14938 bp, 11 predicted proteins | sample CZOMad2_1_08_16f_FD_182891 | JGI IMG/M metagenome (GOLD analysis project Ga0179591, IMG submission 182891) | Vadose zone soil fungal communities from Angelo Coast Range Reserve, California, USA - CZOMad2_1_08_16fungal (PacBio error correction) | ecosystem: Environmental > Terrestrial > Soil >...
GAAATGGAAGCGAAAAAAAACAGTCCGCAAATCCCATGAAGAGGCGTGGGACTCCGCCTAGGCGGATCTCAAGCAACGCGGGCAAACATATCAACTGGTTTAGGCTCAATGGCAGGGTTCCGAAAGGAGGACAGAAGAACTAGAGAAAAAAAAATTCAGGGAACTTTCAAAAACATGTTCATAGATTGCAAAAGTAAGAGGGTATCGTCAATCATGCTCTCAAAGAGAAGAATTTGAGAACTCAGGGCTAGCGGTACGCAACACCGACTGTGCAAGTACTGTAAGCCTCAGACGAAAGGTTAGACTCTCCTAAGGAGGAGAAAACGTGCTGCAGGCGGGCGCGTTCAAAAAAAGATGTCCTTGCACGGGTAAAGCCTACCTGGAGGTTGAGGGGGAGGAGGGCAGTGGGCAAAGAAAAACAAACTGGCAAGCGGAACACTTTCTACGAGGGGATCATCGTAATGCGAAATCAAACCCTTGGTGTCAAAACGTTGGTCGATCTCTTTAGGCAAAGAAAAGAAGGCGACCGGAGAAGTGAGGCCTACCCGTGAATAATGGGGGTGATGTGGCAGTTACTTGATAGAATGAAGGCGCTCGTGGGGGGTACCCAGGCGGAAAAAGGGAAGAAAGGGGGAAAAAAATTGCGAGGGAAGTTTGAAAGGAGTATTGCCACATGAATGGGGGGGCGGCCGGGTTTCACCTTCAGCACCTGGCAATGCAGGGATGCTGAAAGTTCGCAGCTGAAGTGCCACTAACAAACATGGGTGGGGGGGGGGGTGGGGGGGGGGGGGGGGGGGGGTTTTGTGGGGGTTTGGGGGGGGGGTTGGTTTTTCAGTACGTGACCACGCCTCCGTCAATAGCCGACTAAAAAGACATCCGGATGCGGGGGAAACCGTGTTTATGGAAAAGTGAAAGGGATCGAAGCCATAATCCGAGAAAGATTTTCATGTAGCTCTGGGTACAGGACAGGTCAGTCAGTACCTGGTTGTGGTTGGAATCTTAAGTCGTAGGTTTCTCCTGAGTCGCCTGCAGGGGGAAAAGGCACGCGAGTAGGCAGTGCAAGGCCGGGATTTACCTCATTTCAAAGGGAAAAAACTACCGGGGAAGACACTGATATTAAGGAATATTCTTCTACTTGATTAGGGGTGTTCCATTGAAAGACGCCCAGGGAGAAAGGATGAAGGAAGACCAAATCGGAAGAGGTAACTAACGACCCGCCCTGTCTCAATGAGAAGTTGAATAGACCAGTTTCAACGGAATTTAAGTTTTGGACGAGAGAGGGAATGGGGGTCGGTAGGTCGAGGGAAGTAGAAAGTTATTGGAAGTCTGAGGATAAAGAAGGCCGGGACATAGAATACAAGTCCGCAGAAAAAGAAAAGTGAGGGGCAGGGGGTTATTCACCTTCTCTGAGGCTTGTCAGTACCAGGCCATTCCGGTGAAGCGTCCAGCGCCGGGATGGATGCTGGGAAAAAGGTATTTCGCCCAAAATCAGGAGGTTCCGAAAGAGAGCAAGGGGGTCGTTCGAATTAGACCGTCATACCGGATCAAGGCCAGAAGCAGAAACCGGTTCCGCACTCCATGAAAAGAGTTTGGGAGGGAAGTTGAGACAATTAGGTCAAAAAAAAAAGGGATTTTCATAGGAAGGTCAAACGGGGGGTCATGAACGCCATTGATTTGGCGCCGGTTTTCCAACGCGTAGGACGCCATAACACGAAAGGGTGCGGCACAGGTCAGGACCAGCAGGGGGAAGATCCAAAACGGTCAAGACGACCTCGGGGGGAACTTGTGAAGTCGATGGGCGGCACATATTAGGGAAACAAAGGCGTTCAAAAAGAAAAAGGAGTCGGTTCAGAGGAAAAATAAACCTGCCCGTGACGCAAACCTCGGTAACAGATCAAATCAAGGGGTGTCTTCCGGAGGTCGGGCTCTTGGAATAGCAACAGGGTAGAAGGGGCGCATCACAAAAAAACACGAGGAAGAAGAACCCCAGGTCACGAGTTCCTTAGATGAATATTTGACTGGACGGTACAGCGCGAAACGGTCGTACTTACTCAAAAAAACCATTGGGGGGGGCGTGCTTCACCGGGACGAGGGGAGGGAAAATGTAACCGTCAATGTAAAACAGCGGGGGGGAAAACCATTTTTGTTTTCTTCTCTTTTTTGAGAGCCCAGCACTCGAACGGGTGTCCATGCCCGGACAGGGAGAAGCAGCGGCCAGAAAACCGGGAGGGAGGGAAAAGGCGGAGAATCCAGTTCTCAGTCCGGGAGTTGAGGGGGGGAAGAGCGAGCAGGTCTTCTATGGGGTCTAGCAAGGTATAGTTCGAGTCTTGAGTTCAACATCCAAAAAAGTGCCAAGGTAAAAAAAATCGGTGAACGGATGGCACAAAAGAAAAACCCCAACTCAGTGGGGTCCGAAGCTTCCGAACCAGCCGAAAAGGATGCACTATCAAAGTTGATAGCGAGTCCCGGAGGCTTGCCTGGGGGGACCGGGTCAGGCTCTGGGTCGGGAAGAGGCAAGCAAGAAGCGTAAAAGGGAGGGATAGGATGAATATAGTTGGAGGGGGAAGGCCGCAGTTGCAGCAGAGGGGCAACTTAGCGCCATTGGAGGGGACGTTGACGTAAGAAAAAAAAAACAAAAATCAAAATTCTTCTTTTGCGGAGACGGATTGACGGGGACTGGCCTGCTACAAAAAATCAGGCCAGAAAGGAAATCAGAACAGTCGGCAGAAACAATTACAGGAGGGTACACCCAAAAAACAGGAGGGAGGGGAGAAGAAAGAGGCCACCGCGGTAAAGAAGGTTTTTGGGTCAGCCAGAACTAATTAAAGCAACAATCGCCCAAGAAGAAAATCAAAGAGGGGAAGTTGTTCATGTCGTGATTAGAGAGGCGGAAGGGGAAAAAAAAAAGTTTAGGGGACACTTTATCGTATCTAACATCTACAGGCCTTCTGCCTTTGCGCCTAGTATTTCAAAAGTCGTCCTCCACTAAAAGTCACCAAGAAAAAAAAAAAACGGTAAGGGGGGGAGGGAAATGAATCGGAGAGTTGAAGACAAAAAGGGCGTTGACGGATTCTCGATACCAGAGGAGAGTAAGATGAGAGGGAAACACAAGGAGGTCTCAACTATATATGAACTAATCACAATTAGTCAACTCAATGGGGACTGGAAAACTGGGAGGGTGGGAGGACGAATTGTCTCAAGCAAAGCCCTGCAGAAGGCGGAAGATTTCGTCTCTCAATCTAAAGGCGATTTTCCCCCGGAAGGGGCGGGGGGAGGAAGGCCACAGCGCTCCAAGCGGGAGTCTTAGTACTGCAATCGGGGGCTGAAGGAGTAGGTTGAGAAAAGGGGTGTCTGCTTCAAAACGGTACCTCACTGCCGTGCGTCTTGCGCGAAAAGGTGTGGGCAAGGACAAAAGAAGGTCTGGGGGGAGAGCTAGGAGGGAGAAGTCAGGGGGGAAAAGACACGAAAAAACGCATCGGTCAGACGGAAGAACGAAAGAAGTGTTTAGTCAGTCGGGGGAAGAAATCCCGTCTCGGCCAAAGAGGAATATGCCCTGACGGCAGCGTAAAAAGATGCCTATCACCGACCTCCCCAGAGCTCGTCGGAATTGAGAGCGAAGACTGGCCTTACCTTCCGGATTCTAATATGACTCAAAAAGGATGAAATGATCGTGCATGAAAGAAAGCCGTCAGATAGCAATACCAGGGGTCTACTGCTCCTTAAAGCAAGGTGTTACCTTTTAGATGTTCAGAAAGACGAACCGACCCGCTGAGAAGAAAGGGATAAGAAGACGAAAACATGTAGACCCGGGACTCCGCGGTTGTAGTTTGGGTAAGGGGGCGTAGATAAGTGGAGATTGTTAGTTGGGTGGCCGTGGTCGGTGTTGGGTTGGGGGGGGGGAAATCGAGGGGGCGAGTGCCCATTCCGTCCGTAAATCAACTTGGGTGCATAAATGGTGCTCTATGCGGTGTAGGGATGGCTCCGAAGCAAGATATGGGACAGAGAAGGACCGACAAGTTGAAAATAGACAAAGGAGCGTTTCGTTAATAGGTACAAAATATCCTCCATAACATGGGCACGCTTCTTCAGCTAGAAAACAAGTACTGCGGAGAAACTCAAAACTTGAGAAAATATACGGAGGAAGGAACTGGGCCACATTTGCTGGTTCTGTTGGAAGGGGGATAGACCGGGGGAAGAGATTTAACAGAAAGAGACCCCCAAAGGGGCAGAGAGGAGTCTACACCTGGGAACCTGGGGGAAGGGTGTACTCGGAAGCGTTCACAAGTAAAGAGGACTGAGGATAAAAAAGAGCCCGACTAGCTGCAGGAAACAAGCGGTTTATCGGTCAAGAACTCGGGGCGTGTGGGACGGTCAATTGGGGGTTTCCAGACTGACCTGAATTCATTCTGGAACTGAGGGGAAGGGAACATAATTTTGTTAGTCCGATCCCATGACAAGATCAAGCTTCCCTATAAATACCGGAATCGACAAACATTAGTGGTGGTACAAATCAGAAACGGAGTCGCCCCATTTGGACTATTCCCTATTTAGAGGGAAATACTAAGGTTTGACACGGTCAGGAAAGCAAAGGGGGCTTCGACACGCGAGCTCCCCTGGGACAGCCCTAGGAATCCGATAGTGGACGAGAAAGAACTTTGTTTTAAAAAGCTCAAGAGGTTTCATGGGAACGGGTCTTTAGCTGTGCCTCGTACGGCCAGAAATCTCGTCAAGGAGCACGAAAACCAGGAAAGACCTAGACGAATTCGGAAAAGACAGAAGGGTCAAACATACCAGGCAGAGTACATTGACCCGTAAGCATTGATTGGGGAACCAAAAATCCGAATCTTTACTACTACTCCTCTAAAGGGAAATTGTAAAAATTACGGGAAACTTGGCCAGGTAGACGGCAAAAAAAAAAATTCCGTTGAGCAAGCCATCAAATAACAGTGGATGCTGTAGGAGAAGGGACTCTCAATACTCGGCAAATCCTCAGCAAGCTAAGAATAGAACCGACTGTGAGGAAAAGAGACAGCAGGGGACGGCCGGTCAGGATCCGAGGGCAGGCCGTGTTCCATATAGAAGCTCAATTGAAGAAGGTAAAGCAAAAGGGAAGCCCTTTCAGACAGTGGCTCCAGACGCACTGGGGGAGATATGAAAAGGAGACGGAAAGGGAGGCGGTATGGAAGAGTACATGACTACTAGGAAAAAAGGGAACCTCTACGGTTTTTCCCTTTCATTAAGGTCCTTTCAGGATGACAAAACGGACGATGCAGCAGAAGTGAAAAAAACGGTTAGTGAGGAAATGCTCGAGTCCAATCTTGACGCTCAAGTTAATCAATGGGGCGCGAGCTGCTGCGCGAAAGGGGGAAAAGGGGGCCGGAAAACACGGGAGGGGTAACACAAATATTGACTAGAGACGCAGCGAGGATGTCCACACCGAGGGGAACAGTTGTGGAGTGAAGAAACACGCTGGGTGTCTTGAAACGGATACGGGAAGTGCAGGAATGGGTGATCAAAACAGGATCAGAAAGACAAGGAGCAAACAAACCTACGATACTCCGGACAAGAGGAGGGGGCCAGGCTATGGATAGGTGGGCGCAAAAAATTAAGGGGGTATCAAAACAAGAACTCCGCAATACAAAGAAACCAGTAAAAACCTCCAACCTCTTGCACCTGGCCCAATTGTTTTGCTTCTCATTAATTCTCACACGTGGCGACGTGCTTGATTCTCTGGAACAGCCCAAATATCGAAAACCGCAACAAAAGGGGCGGACGGCGAAGAATCAAGATTACGTCTGTCTCGAAGAATTTGTCGCGGAGGAAAAAAAAAATGGGGGTAACGACCATCAACTTACGAATCAAAAGGCGAAGCATGTCCAAATATCGTACAAGTACATCGTTTGAATTCGTTGGGGTGCAGACAATGAAGGGCAGTTTCTACGGACAAAGTACGGCAGGCAATCTATAAATAAGGTAGAACAAGCCCCATGACAAGTGGGAGAAAGAGGGACATGGAAAAAAGGTTGCAGGGGGAATAGCAAAAGAAGGGGGATGGCTCTATATAATAAAAAAGACATCATGGGATGAACACGTGAAAAGATTGAAAATGAACTGCAGAGGAGCAATATGGACTGGGACCCCGTGATTTCCTTCACGTAATCGACGGAAAGAACGGCGCAAGGGGTTGAGAAACCACGCATCGGGGACTATTGAAGCACGGGTCGCCCGTCTCGCTACAAGTTTGAAAGTGCCGAGAGGAGCGATCAGTAAAACAGCGAGCGGGACAGCCTTTTACTTCTTTCCGTGAAGGTTGAGGTCGGGAAAAGAAAAGGAAATCGGAGGACAAAAAAAAACAAAGGACTTGGGAGGAAAAAAAAAAAGGAAGGGTACACCCAGCCTGAAATCCGGCATGTCAAATGCGAAGAAAAGATGTTCGTAGTGAGCTCGCAATGAAGGGCTTCAAAACGTATATATAAAAGGGCCCCGTTGAGTGAAGAAAGAGAAGGGAAAGGATGGTCGTCCGAAATGCGGCAAACAAAACGGTAATGCGAGGAAGGTCTTGACATCAGGCAATACGATTATACATGTCATGGCCAGGCTCGGACAGAGGACATCACAAATGAAGCAGATTCGGGGGATGGTCAACCCGGTCCTAAATGTGACGGAGTACAACCTTACGACAGGGAAGGTCAGTGCATTCATGCCTTTCGGTGTAGGCTAAACCCATGGATCGTGAGGATCAAGGCTGGGAAATATGCTGTGGTGAAGGGGTCTAGCGCTCAGGCTTTAAAACGTTCTCAACTAATAGGTGCGACGTCCAAGTGCGAAGGAGGAAAACCCTTGAAGAGCAAGATCCAGAGCGTGCCTACAGGCAGAACCGGCTGAGAGATATTACCTGGCAGGGGTGTGCAAAGATCGGAGTGAAATGGCAAGCGCGTGGACACCAGTGCTAAAGGGAACACATCAAAGAATCGACGCAGAGAAGGCGTGAAGGAAGACGGGGAAATAAAACCTCAGGAATTGGGGGGAGGGGGGACAAGATCTTAGGGGGTGTGAAGGCTCAAAGTCCACGAGCGGAGCTCTAGTCGATCAGGACTGCGGTCGTCAGCCCCTTGGGTGGGGAATGGGGGGCCATGATGCGGTTGAGGGCTGAAGAAGAAACTCCGCAAAACAAGGAGGACCCCCGGCTCGGGGGAGGGACTAAAGGACCAAACTTAAGCGCTCGCCGTCGCGTAGAGGTGTAGACGGGGGTGCGCCATGGATAGCGGGTGTCCTCGGCAGGGATCAAGGACAAAAGATACGGTATGCACCAACAAAGTAGGAATAAAGATCTGCCTAGTGACGGGGCCAAAAAAGGAAACGACTGTTGTCCGGGGGCATATCCGGCACAAAGTGGTAATAGTCGGTATCATGTGAAGATGAGGAAAAACAGACTTCGGACGGCGTCGAGGCCGAGGGGAGTAAACTCTTACGCTTTCTATTGCTCCCCTACGGGGGGATCAAGACACAGGGGGGGGAAGGGCGTGCGCAGCGTGGCTGTCCGGGGCGAAATGGGGCCGTCGAAATATAGCAGCGTCACAGGGGGACCGAAACCTAATTCAACACTGGGATACGCCCCTGGTGGAAACTTGAGCAGGGGACACGGACGTAATAAATTTTGTAACACATATGGCTGACCAAAGTAGTGTCAGTAACTGGGAAAGAAAATGGCCCGAAACGACAACGAGGGCTTAGGGTGTAAAACGTGGGGCCGTGATGTAAGACCTAAGTAATTGATGAAGACGGGTAACACTATTGAGTAAAGGGGGGAGGGCAGAGATCAAGGAACATGTGCCTTGGTCCTAAGCCAGGAGTGGGGGATAAGAACATCTCTGCGGGTACGAGGAATACAAAAAGTCACGCACGATCAGAGTGGTCAACTGACAACAAGAGCTATGGGCTTCATGTCGATTGAGGGTAGCCAGCAATAGGAGGGATGGTGCTGTTGGGGTTCGAGGGGGAGAAGGCCGGTCTTGGGTCAGGAAAGCGGAGAAGGGTATAGTGCACAAGTGGGTTGCTTGAGAGGGAAACGACTGGGGCACATGAAAATACCGGCACTTGGCTCTGCACTAGACAAGACATGACGCAAGAAGCAAGGGTGCGTGGAGGCAGAGTTGACTGGTTGCGACGGCGTTAACTGGGGACTGGTATTCTCCGGGGACATCGTGGGGGGGGGGAAACACGGTAAAATCGCAGCAGGACCAGGAGGGGGTGAACAGGCTGGAAAGAGGAGCCGGCCCGAGCTGGCGGGCGGTAATACACGCCGGGGCTGAATGAAAGAGAGAGGGAAGGATGAGGGGGAGCAGCCACCCAGACCGTCAGAACCATTCAAGCGGGGTTTTGCATGGGATCCAAAGTCTTGGGGGAAAAACGAGGAAATCACGTGTGAAGGAGGCTGTCCCAAGGTGTGGTGCGTAAATCATACAGTGAGTGCGACCGGGGGTAAAAGATACAAGCGATTCCAACTCACAGGAGGGCACCCCATGTACGGCGAACGAGGAATAATGATACAACAAGACCTGACGATTTGGAGGACGGAGAAAGTTTAGGGTGGTCAGGAAAGCGGTGAAGGGTATCGGCGGACAGAGAGGTCTCCCTTCACTTTCAACTTAAGAAGTCGAGAGGTCTGCAAAGGAAATTGCCCTAAAACCTCCCACGCGCTGGTGAAAAATCATGTTTTGTGGCTGGGCCTGGGGGTGAAGTGAGGCCGGCTGGGGAGAGCCGCAACTGGACCTGGGAATTGGACATAGTAGGTACAGAACCGGGACACAAGAGGGGTGAAAAGAAGTGAAGAAGGCTGAAGGGAAGTTTTTCTTTCCGGAACTCGATGGGAATCACAGGCGTAGCACGCAAACCCCATTTCGGGGACGTTCTTCCTTCTGGGGGTCGACCAATTGTGTATCAGCCGTCCTTTACTAGGTTAAGACGGGTAACTTTGCGGCATGGTGTCCGCTAACAGAAAATCAAGGAAACCCAGGAATGTGGAGGAATCAGCGGAAACGAGAAGAGGAGGGTCGCAATCAAACGGGTCTTCCAAGAACGGCGAGTCGTAGGACCGCTTGAAACGAGGCAACTATGGGCGGGCTAATGGGGGGGGGGGGGGGTACGGATCAATGTTGAATTAGACAGGGGCAGGGGAGAGAGGTGTGTGAAAATACGTGACAAGTGGGGAAAAAGTCTAGTGCAGATGCATGCGAAGAAGCAAAGGTTTGGGCAGAAGGCGTCCACTCCGGAATTAAGGGAAGGCAAGAGCACCAGTTCGAGAAGGGCTCGAACATTTCTGACTGCCAGAGTCGTCAAGGAGATCTAGAGACTCTCTTTGTGGATGAAAGTTGGTCGGGTGAAGGACGGAGGTTACCGAGGCAATCAAAGGGGGGGGGGGAATCTGCCTCAGAGGCACGGCAGAAGTGACAGGGGGAATTTCGAAGAAGACAAGAAAATTTCTTCGGTACTCGTCAGGAGTTAAGAAAGGAACTTAAGGCGGGTCGAGAGATAGCCAAAGGGGCGGAAAGAATAAGCAGAAAATTAAGAGCCCAATGACAGAATTGTACGACATTGGGCGTAAGAAAAAATGGTAAAAGAGGCTCCCGGATTGTAAAATCCTTTGTTTATCCATAAGAGTGAAGAATAAACCGTTAAAACGGCGGTAAAAGAGCGTCCAAGAGATGGGGGCTGCTGCGTCACAACGGGGGTCAAACGACGTTAAAGAATAAAGGCAGGGGCCAACCGATCAGGCCTTAAGTGCCAGGTAGTTCTCAAATCTGAAACCTGAAAGGCACCAAGAAAACGGGAGTTGATGGGAAGGGGGGGGGAGGTCATCGGATAGTTGCCGAAAGCTGACTCTGACGAGGGGCTCTCTCAACCACCCATGATATGATAAGCGAAAAGAACTAAAATGGCTTTCTCGGGGGAAAAACCCTATGGATTCAGCGGAACAATAACCGTTAAAAGCAACTCACAGTGAGTTGGGGGGGGGCCCGGCGTTCGGGGTCGAAAACTACGAAAAGGGAAAAAAAGCCCTGACTAGTAGTCAGGAGTACAGCACCTTCGACGTGGTGGAACCCTTGCACGGCCGATCGAAAAAAAGGACCAAAAACTCCAAAGCGGGACGTAGGTAGCATATGCGAAAAATTATCACTCGTGGTCAAGGTATGGGAACGCCAAACGGGTTAACCTCCGCAGCTAGGAAGTGATGCGGGGGAACGAAGGGAGCGGTGTGGGGAGGTGCCTTTCAAAACATTGGGGGTCTATAACTAGGCCCGATCCTTTAGATAGAAACGTGAAGTCATCGAAAAGAAGATCAACCGAGTATGGGAGACTGGCGTGAAGAAGGAAAGCATTGCAAGAAGCACGCGGGGACGATGCCCTGCGGCCGACTAAAACGAAATTCCATCTGTCAGACAATCCCGACGGAGTCGTGCTGGAAAAAAAAAACGGAAAGCCGGTACCGAGGAAAGAGTAAAACTCTTGAAAAATAGCAAGGGGGGCAGAGTCTTCAGGAACCGCTGAGGGTGGGAGTCGGCAGCCACCTGCAGTGTGTAGAAGTGAAAAGAAAGGAAGACGAGAAGTGGTAAAGTGACCATTTTCATAAGCTCCCCGATCTTGCTAGAATACCAAAAAATTAAACGCCTGAACTTAGAAACTGCGCAACAAGTCCTAATTAGAAGAAGACTGGTCATCAGGTGCCTAGAGTCTCCGGATCCTGATCGGGAATCTATTCCGCCACCAGTACTGTAATCGTGGGACACGAGCGCGATTTGGATTAGGAAAATCAGAAAAAATCGGTATAAGAAAGTAGAGGAGGCAATTACGGGACATCTAAAAAATTCACCCGGGTTCGCATCTACCGAAGAAAAGGACAAACTGGGGTTAAAAGAAGTTAATTGGGAAAGACCCAGTCACTGCCATCAATCGTCAGAGAGGGGCAGGAAAACGGTCGTACCTTTGTTTTGAGCGTTGGCTAAGGGGCAAAAAGTCAAGGAATGGGGGGTACTAAAGAAGCAAAGACTAGGACAGTGAGGGCACTGGGAACCCCTGCTGTGGAGAGGGTGACAAAAATCTTTCGGGGGGCTTTTAATTTCACTGGGATTGGTGCCTCGCATGAAGGAGTCTGCGTAGGGTGAAAGAGAAGTACTGGGAAGGAAGATCTTAAAATGGAAAAGCACTTCCAAAGCTAAACCAGCAAAGGGGTATCTCCTCATCTCATGTGGCTAGGTGGTGGTCCTCTGAAAGGAGAGTTAAACATGGGGGACACGGCCGTAAGGGCAGATGGATTCTGTAAAAAGTCACTAAGGGGGAAGGAAACAGGTTCCTTTCGGTCAAACCGTTGTAGATAGACTAGGAAAAAACCATATGGGCGCAGGCGGCCGAAACATGGGGGGGAGTCCGCCAGTGTTCATGTGGGAATTCTGGGAAAGGAGTTTTGTCACAGGGGAGTAGCCTCAATCCGTCTACTGCAAGGGCAAAAAGGAGTGGGGGAGCCGGTAAAAAAAACAGAGTGCAAACGGCCGAAGCGCTACAAGAATGGGAACGACATCACTCTGGTCTTGAACATGAAAGGATAAGGACGGCAGGGGGGAGGGGTAGTACCACACGATAAGCTTGTCGTTACTCAAGGTAAAAAGAATGGAGTTATTGCCGCCTTGCCTGGACTTCACGCGAGTAAGGCCTCACAAAGAACTGAGGTCTTAAGGGACCCGACTAATACCGGGCAAGCCTCGACGATAAAGACACCTATGAATGGTCTAGAATTAGGAAAGGAAAGAGGGGTGGACGGTCGGACCGTAAGCGACCGGAGGGGGGGAATTCCTAGTCCCAAAGACCCTACCTTTACACCACGGGAACCCCACAGAGAATCGCCCTTTGAATTCACCATACTAAGGGAGGCGGTATGGATAGAACATGAGAAGAAAAATCCATGAAAGAAGAAGGGGGACGGAACAGGGGGGGAAGGAAAACCTTATACACTCTTGATGGGAGCATCCGGGGAAAATGGGAGAAGCTTCCAGATTACCCTAGTGAGATCACACAACAGGCAATAAAATGTGAGCCTAAAAAGGCTACGGTCGCCTAGGGGGAACAGGGGGTCTGAATCAACAACGAGTGGGGTTCAGGGTTGGTTCTCTTGCTAGGGCTTCGGTTTTGGTACACCAGGTATCAGGGGGGGTGTAGGGGTCGCGGCAGAGGAGAACATACGGGGGAATACCTAAGGGGCTTAAGGTATAAAGAACCGAAAATATAGCAACCTGTACCTAATCCTTAAGTATAGAAATCTTTTTAAGCAATGGGGTATAGATGGTGGGGAATCTAGATTGTGGGTAGACAAGAAGAAGAAAACACATCTCAAGTAGCAGAACATAAAAAAAAGAAGATTGGAACATTTTTTTCGGGTACATTGGGTCCGGGGCGGCGGGAAACCGGGAGCGTTAGGAAAACAAAATGGAAAAGAATCACCCTAAAACGCAGAAAAAGGACAATATCTAAAAAAATCATGAGGAGAACGTTTTGGGTCTAACCGCAGATTGTTAGAGGACCATGTCTGAAGAGCAAGAAAAAACTACCGCAAACTCAACCGGTCGGCCTTCGGTGGGGAAAGACATAGTGCTTAAGTTTTGTAGCCAGGCAGGGAAAATGTGCACTGAACACAGCAGCGAGAAAACGGAGGAAGGCCTTTAGGAGATCTACCTGTTTGGGGCGACTATATCACAAGGCGAGCGGACTAGAGCATATAAGGAGAATGAATCGATGGGTGCCACTGGTAACTCTTATTAGGGGTGTCAATTAAGTTATTTCCCAATTGAATGTTAAGGGAAAGAATATATCATTTCTTCTCATTGCTTAACAAACGCAAATCGTTCGAGGGACCTAAAACTGCTCCCTGCGGGCAGTCGAAATGTTTTCCTCGTGGAATCACAAGAAAAGGGGACGGCTAAGTCAAAGGACTCTTCTTCCAACATGTTACCGTTCCGTATGATTCGGGGGTAGCAAAGGGCTAGAATACAACAAAAAAAAAACGGAAGGGGAAGGGGGGGGGAAAGGGAAATATTGTAGTGACTACCGTGCACCTCGGTCCTCCTCACATTTGAAAGAGCTTTTGCTAAAGCATCCGAACGCGATAAGGAAAAAAAGTAGGGTGAGAAATTGTTACGTGTTCGTCTAGAGAGAGGACGATTTGGAGGGGGCTAACTCGCCGTGCGTAGGGTCGGAGTGCAGCAAGGGCAAGAAAGGACAAAAAAGTCTGGATCAGCGGAGTCCAGAAGGGCCAACCGTCAAGAAAAAATGCTATCATGATTGCTCTAGCTGAGGGCCTTCTCTCGTAGCAACATACACACGTTGAAAAGAGTCAAGGGATGCTCGAAGTACTTTGAGATAGGGCTTCGAACCGTGAAAGGCACAGGCAGGAATCAATCAATAAGTCATATATACGAGGCAGAAAGGGCGTGGGGGGCGAAAAGGTGGGCTGAGATAGGAAAAGTAAAGTCGCAGTCTGGGATACTAAGGGATCTAGGCTGGTCTTCCGGTCTAAGCCTGGTTTTTCTTCTGGCGGGGGCTGTTCATGGAGCCTCACGCCGCGCCGCAAAGGAAGGGCCGAAACAGGCGAAGTTTCTGGGATGGAGGGGGAATTTAAGAGGGGGAGTTCAAGGCGTACCAACCTAAAGAGTCTCGTCCCTCCAAGAAAGGGAACACATTGCTCGTCCGGGTAAAGGGGGAGATTAGGTTTCAGTGACGAGGAATATCTTCCTGGTGTGACAACAGGAAGAAAAACAGGCACTTTCGTCATAGACAATTTCAGCCTCTGCCTGCCCATGGGACAGTTTTGTCAAAACGCTGGTTCTGAGAAAAGGGGATTATTGACAATCCGACCTGATGCGGATCTTGTGCCAAAAAGTTGCTGTGAAACAGGTGAACAGGCGAATCAGACACGAGCTCAAAACCGGCTTCATTGAGAGGGGGGTCCGCTTTGCGAAGTCATAGGTACTGGCCGTAAAGGGTGTGTAAAGGTAGAGCCCAAGAAAAATAGTTTAGGTGGGGGTGATAAGGTAAATAATGCCCTGTGGAAACGTGAATAAAAGCGGAGGGATGGGGAATTCGGAAGTAGTCGGATCCAGAACCGGGTAACGTCGATGACGTAATATAAAAAAGTGGATGAGGAGGCATCTGGGGATTTTAATGTCGACAAAAGAGATAGACATAACAGGCTTGGCAGGAAAAGCGGATAAAGTCATCGACCGGCCGCCCCTGTAATGTCAGCGGAAGAGCCAAGTTCACGTAGTAATTCAATACTGGCAAGGAGTCGGTCAGAAAGGAAAAAAAAAAATAATCCTTCTTTTCCTGAAGGTAGAACCGCTGTGCACCCGGTCTAAGGACAGTCTGCAGAATCAATGAGCGTCCGTTAGTCCAGAGAGCTGGACGGAGCGGAGGGGGGACTGGGGGTACAGAACGGTCACTCAGGGAAAAAAGCATCCAAATGGGGATTCGTTGAACAGGACTCCGGCCGGCTGGTGAATAGAAATCGAACGGGCCGAAGTGAAGACAGGAGGGACCGGGAAAGTAGGCAATATAAGCCCAGAATTAAACCGCCCAAAAAGGCAAAAAACTGGTGTGGGGGATCCGGGCTTGAAACTCGCAACAAAGTCGGTAAGGGTGATAAGGTGCCAACGGTTTGCTAAAGGTGGGGAGTTCAACTTAGGTAAAAAGTGTGGTCCAAATTAGGCACGCGAAATAGGGACGCATGACAGGTGGTCTCAACTGCAAGGGGGTAGAGGACAAACCAAAAGAACAATTAGGAGGGGTCGGAGAGACAACGTGTATTATTGATCTTTTACTCAGGGGTATCTGCTGGGCACCAAGCTACCGGAAAACGTGAACTCGGGGGAAGCGTAGATCTTACATAAACAGT
>Ga0179591_1220198_pt1 | contig 14938 bp, 20 predicted proteins | sample CZOMad2_1_08_16f_FD_182891 | JGI IMG/M metagenome (GOLD analysis project Ga0179591, IMG submission 182891) | Vadose zone soil fungal communities from Angelo Coast Range Reserve, California, USA - CZOMad2_1_08_16fungal (PacBio error correction) | ecosystem: Environmental > Terrestrial > Soil >...
CCAAGGGCCGCCTCTACAAGACGAGGTCCCACCCCGAGCTCCCAGCAGGATGAGTGTGAAAAAAAATGAAAACTGATGCGGAGTTGACAAAAACATGAAAGCCAAGACAGGGAACAATCGAACGCTAAGAACTAGTTCTCCCCGCTAGAAATGGGGCGGCAGAAAAACAAGAATCCTGCGACTTGGAAGGGGAAGGGTTTTGCTATTTAATGGAAGGAAACCATCAGAAAGAGGGGCACAGGTGTGAGTGAGAGGACTGTTTTCTTCTAAGAAAAGAGAAATTCAATCTTCCAAAGGAAGAGCAACTCCCCGCCAAAAACCAACACGGAAAGAGCGCGATTCATGTGTGCGGGATGAAAGGCAAACGGGTGCTTAGCTCCTTGCGGAAGGGTCCAAGTAACATTGAGAAGCGGTTAGTATCATTACAGGCGGGGGGGAAATTCTGAATTGGCTTTAAAGAAAGGGCGTTGGTTTTTGCATTATAGAACAAAAGGCGACGGTAAGTTGGGGGGGGAGGATTCAATTGCCGCACTTGACCCAAACTTCGCTTGGTCAGGCGCAGGGGCGACCAACGGGGGGACCAAAGGGGATAGGGGGGGTGGAGAGACGAGCAGACCTCCCATGGTAAAAGATATCTGAAGATTGATTTTTCCCGGGGAAAAAAACTTGAAAAAGTGAGACGGGAATGAGCGGGCTGTCCTGCGCGGAAAACCTTGGAAGGCAAAAAGGGGGGAAGCGGGAAAGAAACGCGGGGGGAAGAAAAAATAAACTTTCCGCATGCGGTATTGCCATGCCTTGCGATGTCGTTGAAAGAAAGAAAATGGGTTTTCCAGAAAAAACGAGAATCGCGAAAGACCAGGAAACGGGGCGGTGTTGAGCCGCGACACATGCGGAACAGGGGAGGAAAATACCGGAGAAAAGTGGACTGCACGAATGAAAGACGACGGAAAACAAAAATGCCAAGGCGGAAGCAAGACGCAAAAGCAGGGAAATCACCACGAAGGAACGATGGTGTGGGAAAAAAAAAAAACTACCAAAGATGGGGGGGGTCAGAAACCGAACTCCTATGAAACGGTGCCCCCCCCAAACCCAAAACACCAGGGGGGTAATATACATGATGGGGGGGGAAAAAATGGCGGCGTCCGAAGTTCGCAGAGATAATGCGAGGATCTCTGTGAGCGGGGTGTCAGGGGCGGGTGGCGGGGCGCCCAAAAAAAAGGAAAGACGTCCGGCGTCTTTCAATCGCATGGACATGCAAACGGCTCCTCACTGAATACGCCACGCGAAATTATAGAGCGATGGGGAAGGTCAAAAGGGGTGCGGGGTCAGGAGCTCCAGACGGTATGGTGCTAAAATGCTGGAGAAGGGATTTTGAAGGGGGGGAAAAAATAACCAAACGGAAAAGGACCAAAAATCAAACGTGTATCGGGGAAAAGGCAACGAGCCTTAGGGTATCTACACAACTCGGTCACAGAGGCCTCTCCAACCGAGGGAGGGCAAGCAGAATCGGGGGAGGGGAGGGGATGAGGGTAGTCAAAAGGGGAGATTAATAGAATTGACCGGTTAACGCACCAACTCAGGATTCGCGGGCTGCAAAGCGGCTAACCCTGGGGGAATTCCAAACAAGAATGGGGCGCACCGACGCCGGGGAGGGATGTTCCATCACCAAGGTGTGGAGGTACTAAACTTTGTTAGGGACGGCCAATCGCCAAGACCAACAAATGAACAAACCGTTTATTGGGACGGGAAAAGGAGGTGTATGGGCAACCACTTTTAGAAAAAGCCAATAAATCTTTTGACAGGAAAGGGGGACCGCACTAAAAAAAGAAGGGAGGGAGTCTCGAAGGTATAGAAAAGGAAGGGAAGTTCCGCGATGATTTTTGGGCAAGTTAACCGCCTCGGAGGGGGGCGGGGCGCGAAGGTAAAAAGATCTTCAACAACACAAAAGGAGGGAAGTATATAGATTCACCAGTCTCGCAAATACCATACAACATAAGAACAGAGGCAGAAGGACATCGGGAAAAAAACAAAATCAGCAGAGGAAAAGTTCAAAGCGGGCTATATAAATTTCCGAAAAAACACTCGAGAAAGGAAACAGGAGCAGTTCGGGAACAGGGACCAAGTGGGGGGGACCCGGCTTTCCCTCGATGAAAAAAGGCATCAAAGAAGGACGACCAGAAAAGGCGAGAGAGTAAAGGTGTTCTCCTGTTTGGGGGGAAAGGATTCCAGGACCCTGGTCATCCAGGACTCGAGCAAAACTTTGGGATGGCCCCGAAGAAGTCTTAGAGGAAAAGCACCCCTGTGAACTTGGTTGGAAGTGCCACCGGTTTCTGACGCCTTGTCATCCCCCACGGTAGTTTGGGTCCAGCATGACGAAATAATCGACGACAGGGAAACGCAAACTTACTCCCTCGACTAAAAAGGCAGTCCAGTGTGCCATCCAGGGGGTGAGCGACCGCTGTGGGGGGAAGGCCAAAAAGAAAAAAGGGCTGAGATCTAAACCTAAGGCTCGTTGCGCAGTTAAGTTGAGTGGGACCGTGTCAAAGTGAGGGGGGGAGTTGAAAAACGGTAAACGAAAGGAAACCCCAGCCTGTGTAAGCCGCAAGATCCGGTCCTGAACCCTACACGGGACACCCGGGGGGAAAAAGGTCCAATCTCTCAGAAGAAGGTGCCAGGCTGGAACTGAGTATCCCTGCGAAGGGACCACCAGGAAAACTTGAAAGACCCGAAGGATTAAAGTTAAAATAGGACTTGTTACCCAAGACCCCCAAACAGAACGTCCAAATAACGGCAATGAATCCTCTCAAGTCAACGAAAAAAAGTGAATAGTACCGACTCTTGCAACACGACGGGGGTCCGAAAAACGAAGCCAAAATTTCATTACCAACATCTCGAAGTTCACACGCGGCCTATTTGGGAAAATGAGGTGCGGGGGAAGGGTTAACCAAGGTGGGGAAAAAGTCGTTTTTGTGTGCAACACACACCGGGTTCCCAGGCGGTGGGTGTAGTGCATTGCTGGGAAGGGTCTTGCAAGAAAAGCCTGGTAAGGTGTGGGTGGTCGGCCAAAACCTGCGCGGAGAAAAATTGAAATGAACGGCAACAGACTAAAGTAGGCAGACAAAACAAGCGAGACGAAAAAGGTGAAATGTGGCAAAGGGGGGAGCAAAAAAACACACGGAGCTGTCATGAAAAGTAGTTTTAGGCGACTGGCCAATGTGAAAAAAAAATCGGAAAACACTGGGGTCACAGGGGGGGAATTGAAACACTAAGAAGGCAGTAGGGAGGAAAACTAGTTAAAAAACTGGAAAAGTTTCTATTGAATCACGCGGATTTGTCCGTCAAACCCTCTGTCCCCAGGTGGGAACGATGCAGAATTCCCAGTTCCGCCAGGAAGTCCCTCTAAAGCCAGCGCAAGAGCGCCGTGACCTGTAGGCCCGGAGAAATCTTTGGGCCGCAAGGGTGGACACAGATTTCTTCAAGGAAAGGAAAAACAAGGAAGAAAAAAAGAAAACCCAGGGAGCCAAAAAACAACAACTCCCACCCACACAAAGAAAAAAAAAAAAAACCCTCAATTGAATATCATCATACGCAACCTTTTGGGGGGCAGCCAACACCCCAACAAAAACAAAAAAAAACCAATTTGGTGGAGAACGTTGCGGGGCTGAATTGCCAAACTCTCCAGAGAGGACTTGCCGGGACCATTCGACAGGGTTCTCGCCCCGGCCCGAACCCTAACTCCCCCGCGCCCTGTGAAGTGGGCTGTCAAACCTGAAGAAGGATCCAAATTAACTGGTGTGGGGTTGCGTTGTCGTTTGGGGGATGCGCTCGCCCTTTCTCCCCCATCGCTCTCAGGCAAACCCAAACAGCCCAACAAGCGTATTTAAACACGAATAAGGAAAAAAAATTCCACTTGTTTGGTTTTGTACAAACCCCACCCACAACCAAGGAACACTTTGTCCGGATTGAGAAGCCTAACTCCTGATGGAAAAGGGGCTAAAGAAATAAGGGTCTGTCCAATTTAATTGAAAAAACAGATCTAGAAACATTATTGGTCCTCCAATGATGGGGATGAGCGCAACAAAAAAATAATCCGCTATCATGATCTTATCTGCATTGGGTTGTTAATAAGGCGGACTACTTCATTATTAGGGGGGCCGGATCACAAAAAAAAAGATCCGGGCCTTCAAAAAGAAACACGAATCAACACATGTTTGACCCACTATTGAAGGTCTGAAATGGTGGGGGCACTTTTTATCCACGAACTCGGAAAAGATCGTAGTCGCCCTCAAAAGGAAGAAAAAAGTTTTAATGTGGGGGGCTTCCAGATGCCAGGGGAGTCAAATTATCGCACAAGAAACCAGAAAAAACAAATCAGGGCTGGCCAGCGGGTTTGGAGAGGGGGGACAACACACTACGTAAATAGGGGGAAGAAAATGGTCGTCCAATCTGCTCACCGCCATGAAAGAGAAAAAGGGATTCTGAAAAAGTGGTGGGAACACGAGGATCCTGTCTGTGACATGACACGGGGCGGGCGCTGGTTCTGCACAGCACACAACACACGAACCCAAAAAAAAATGCGGCCCCAATATTAGTAGAAAAAGACTACATCGAAAAGGAGAACGGGCGCTAAAAAGTGACTACTGAACGGGGGGGGTCGGTCGAAGCCCGACAACCACACCCCTGGGGGACAAACACCCCGGAAACCCTCAGAATCGGCAGACCAGAGGCCCGATACTGAGGAAAAGGGGGGGTTCAAAATCAGACAATAATACTCTGCTTTCAGACGACGGGGCGTGGGTTTGACGAAGTGAAAAATGTTCCTCCCGAGTCCTGTTGAAAAAGTTCGAAGCGAAGAAAAAGAACTTGAATGCCAAGTGTACAAAAAAATGGGGGGGGGGTAACGGGAGTCCGTTAATGGGCAGCGTGTAAAAAAACCCCCGGGGGAGGCCAAAAAAGAACAACTCGAAGGCGTTGTAGGGGGGGGCGAAAAAGGTAAGAACACGAAACCGAAAACCCAGGCATGAACCCCCGAAAGAAAAAGAAGGTCTTCTCGAGGGGGACGGTCTCAAAAGCAAAGGAAAAACTCACAAAAAAAACCATGGAGTCCCGGACCATGAAACGAGAGAAAGTTCACCTCAAAGAAAAATCCCTTTCTGAATGGAAAGAGTAAGCAATTGTAATACTCTTGACAAGGAAAGTACTTGGCGACACAGTATTGCAAGGGGTGTGGTTGCCTGGAAGAACTCGGGGATCAGGATTAGTCAAAAAGTCGCAGGGGGGCAAACTCCTTGTCCAACACTGTCTAAAGGCTATAAAATTGTGGACATAAACCGAAGTGAAATGTCTCATTGGGCAAATTGGGAAGCACTCGAAAAGAGCGCCCAGGTAAATTCACGACTGGGGAAAAGGGAACCGCCCAAACCGGTCGGCAAGAAGAAACGAACGGGGGGGCCGCTAATGGAAAGCATCGCAGGAAAAATAATCACCTCCAACAGCCCCAAGCCGAAGGTTTTCCCCCTTGGGCAGGCAGGTCAGCAGAAAGGACTAGCAACCATCACGGGAAATCAACTAGGGGTAAAAACGAAAAAAAGTGGTCAAAACAAGGGGTAGAAAGGCAACAGCTAGTAATGAAAAAAACCCAATGATAACAGGAGCCATCTCTCAGAAAAACACACTGATGATTAGGTAAAGATATCTATTTGAACTGGGGAAAAAATGGAGTACACTGTAAAAAAAATTGCCTTAATCCATTTAAAATTTTTTTGAAGAATAGTGGCAATCAAGGTTGGTCGAGGGAGGGAGGCTGCAAAAGGGGACCTCTTGGTAGAATTGGGAAAAAAGTGAGCGACAAAGATGGCTTGGAGTATGTCTGGGGGAAAGATGCGGACAGTCAGGAGGAAAAAAGGGGCAGATACGACGAAGGGTGGCGCGAAACGGGGACAAATGAAAAGTTCGGGCGAGGGAGTTGCCAGAGGGAGGAAGGGGGGCTACCATCGACTGGCGGACGGGGTGTGAAACCCCTGAGCATTGTAGAAGGAGGGGGGGGGACAAAGGCGTTGTGAAAGAAGGGGCGATGGGAGCGGAATACAGAGTTCGCGGAGAAAAAAAAAGACATCGGACGCAGAGAGTGGCCGGCGGGGCAAAGAAGGTGGTGCACATGCTAGAAATCGTCAAAATCAAAGTATGGGCGGGGGGAGTGGAAAGTCAGAGAGTTGATGGCTGACCTGCATAGTGGGGACTCATGTAGAGGGAAAAACATGTGGAAAGTCGATACCGGGGTCAAGGTCTAAAACATCGCAGTTGGGGGGCTAACGCTGGGGGTCCTAGGCTGAAGAAGTCGGGACAACTAACCCTCACTGATTTGTGTAGCTTTCACACTCAAAAGGGGGGGGGGGGGGGTGGGGGGGTGTAAGGATCATAAATACTGACTGGAATGAAATCTTCTTTGGAATGCTCAATGACGAAAGATGTAACTAAGAGAGACTTGGGGGGGCACCAACCAGGAACGACAGGAAAAAACTCGTGAAACACCCAAGTTGAAGAGGCATATGAATTGGTGTCGAAAAATCGGAAAACTCGAGTTGTAGCAGAGGGGAAGGGCTGAAGGGAGGATAGGTGGCGGGGACCGGGAAACACACGGGTTGTGAACGGAAATGGAAGCGGACGAAACGAATGTCCTTCGGGTAAGCGAGGAAGAAAAAGGCGTCCTCCAAGATCTTCGGGGGGACGGTTGTCTTTTTTGAAAAGCCAGGCAAATGATCCATGGGAAAAAGAAGAAATAAGAAAAAAAAAAGTTACACAACGATGGTCAAAAAAAAAATTGGAGTGCTCAATGGAGCCAGGGCTGGGGATTTACAAAACCGTTAACCCAGGGGGCAAGGAAATCTCCGCGAAGGGCAGGGGGTAGGGGCACGATTGGAAGACCAAGGGCGGGCAAGCAGGGGAAGCTTAGAAGGGGGGGGGGGGCGAAGTGGGAGTTAGGTGGGAAATGGAAAACAAGAGAAAAGAGAGGGGAACAGGGGATGTGCGGGAAGAAAAGATTGGGAGTAGCCAGGCATAAAGGAAGATTCAGCCTAAAAACTAACCTTCCTAGCCAGAAGGCACGATCGTGGGGGGGGGGGCATGGATTGCATCATAACGGGGGGACAATGGGGGAAAGAATTTTCGAGGAGGGGGGGGCCAAAATGAAGGTAAAAAACACTTAAGCAAATTACCTAACCTGAGGGGAGGTAAAGGTGGGGCTGCCTTGGGGGGCGTGAGATACAGGCTGGGGGTGAGGTGTGGTGGACATTCATGAGTCTTGGGGGGGGGGAGAACAAGTGATCAGGGGTCCTTTTTGAGGGGGGTCGGGCGTGGAAAGTTTTTGAAACGGTCCCGTCACTCAATTGGGTGGAGCGCTGGGCGTGGGGGGTCATTTAATGATGAAGGGCGCAACTAAGACGGTTTTTCCTTCGGTGTGTCCCGCGGTAGGGGGATAAGGTACATGTCTGCTCGACCTTTTTACGAGGGAGGAAAAAAGGGGTGTGAGGGAGGGGTGGGCTGAGAAGTAGGGGGGGTAAGGAACCGAAAGGAGAGGGGGATGGGAGTAGAGTGGGATAAAAGAAAAAGGAAACAGGGAAGAGGACAGGGGAGTGGAGGAGGGCGGGAGGGGGGGGGGACGAGACGCGTGCGGGAAGGGGCGAGGAGAAGCTGGAAAAAGGAAGAAAGGCGGTGAAAGGAAGAAGGAGATTTCTCTAGTCTAAATGGGGAGGGTCTTGGGTTTCGGTTGGGGCGACCCGTTTGTAACAAAAACTTACAATATAGGGCGAAGGACGCGGGGACTCTAAAAGGCAATGGGCAATGCGCGGTTAAAATTGGAGTTGAACATCGGTGGTAGCCCATACAAGTTTGAAAATGGCTGGAGTTAGTTGTCCATGGGAAACTGGCAGATGAAACGGGAATGAAAAATGTTTGTAAACAGCTGACATTGGAAGGTAAAGGACTTCAAGGGCACAGAATAGGGGCTGGGGTTTGGGGAAAAAAGCGGGCCACTAGGCGGCAAGATTAATGAAGAAAAACCGTAGAGTGGGGACGGAAGGATAAAAACACAGCCCGGGGAAACACCGAGGGGCGGTGCCGCCAGGGGGAATCTCAAAAGGCAAAGGGGAACTCAGCACCCGACTTTAAACGGGGTGCACCACAACAAGTAATAACGATTGGGGGGCTACCCCAGGAAACCGACCATAGAGTCAAACAAGTCCTCGTTGGGGGGGAGAGTCACAGGCGAAGTGGTGTGGGAGGAAAAAGGGACCCTGCAATAGAAGGGGGGCTCCTTCAACCTTTGTCAATCTCAGGGGCTCTGACGGGGGGTGCAAGTATGAGGGGGGGAGTGGGCTGCTTGTTCACTTTTCGGCGTGTGTGGTCTGGTTGGCGTAACAACAATTCATCTGGTCCTACCCCCGAATTGCTCGTGAAACGTCCGCCTTTTGAAAAGTGCCGAGGGACGGACGCTAAGGAAGCGCTACATTAGCGGAGCGCGCAGGATCGGAACCGAAGAGGTACGGTACGGGCTAAAATTCTGGGGAGAATGAGGTTACGGCAAAGAGAAAACAAATACAAGGAAAAACCAAAAACTGGTCCTGCGCCGAGAAAGTAGGGGGTTTAGCGGAAAAGCGATGCGCCACGGGAGAGAAAACAGGAGCGGGGGGGAATCAAGATGTTTCGTAGGAGGGGGAAGGAAAATAGATACGAGAATGGGTAAAAGGGGGGGTGAACCAAAAAAGAAGATACGCGGGTGATGCAAGGCTGAGAAAAATTTTTCATGCCCAACCATGGGCGCAGGACAACGCCTCTGGAGGCAAATCAAAAAAGGGTGGCGACAGCAACGGGTGACAAGGAAAAGAGCGGCCAGAGGGAAACCAGAGACACGGTGAGGTATCAATCGCTTGTCTTGGGGGAGCCTTTGATGTGGAAAAAAAGGAAAATGAAGCTGGAAAACCAAGTGGTGAGAAACCGCCCAAAGAAAGCGGAATCTCGAATACCCCCAAATTTTCTCGCGATATTGGGAAAGGGAAACCGCGGAGGATTGTCTGGCGCCAAAGTGAAATTCTCATCACAAAAAGACAGGAAGATTTCACCGTCAGCGCCAGACAATCCGACCGATGCGGCAAATCAACTTGAAAAAAAATAAAAAAAGGGGGGAAGGTCCGTGCGGGGGAGGTTTTTGACAAAAGTTGAAGGGAACGAGATAACGCGCGCGTCGTCGTGATAAAGGGGGAACCAACTGGTAGGAAACAAACAAGGGAGGGCATATCTTGGATTCAATAAAAAAGATAGCTCCGGCAAGAGCTGGTGAGATAATTGGGTTCCGGGTTGTCAACAAAACCGAGTTAAGCTTGTTCCAGTGAAGAGAAAAAGGAGGCCACCACGGTGATTGACCGAACGACGGCGCGCCAGGAGCCACGTGGGGCTTGTTGGGAAGACCCGGGTCGAGAAGTGGCCTCACCAGGGAAGAAAAACTGTGGTTCACCCGATCAATTCCGGAAAGATGAAGAAGACTACCCGGCAGCCATCAAATACAAAAATGGAATCATGAATTGGACATCAAAGTGGTCCGCCCTTGTTGAGAAATCATGGGAAGAAAGAACAAGAAGCTCTTTGGCATTCAGGGGGAGTGGGGTGGGAAGGTGCAATTTGTTGTAGGGGAAGAACTCCATTCCTCCCGAAGATAAGGAGCCAACAATACAGGTAACGGGAACAACGAAACCCCCCGGAGAACCTTTTGGTTTTGATCCAGGAAAAAAAAAGACCCGACGAAAGGGTAGCCATGCCGGGAGACTAAAATTCCCTAGCGGTTCACAGGCGAAGTGGGAAAGCGGGCCGGAAGTCTTGGAACCATCGCATCTTGTAGAAACCAAACAAAACACGCACCTTGACAATCAGCAAACGAATCAGGGGAAAAAGCCATCATCTCGGTTGTGAAAAAAGGAAAAAGGAAACAAGAGGGAAGGGAAGCAACTCAGGACTGGGCGGGAACCAAAAGAGGGGAGGGGGGGATATTCCCAATCTGACAAAAGTGAATGTATGTTCAGTTTAGACCAAGATGGGGGATGATTGTTTTGTGCAAAATCAACTTCTGTTTAGGGTAATCTGTTCTGACTTGGAATAAAAGCGGTCCTTTTGGGAAAGGGTGGTGTGTGAACTCAAAACATGCGGAAGTTAGTGCCGTGGAAAGGAAAAAGGGTATCATAAGAGATCCTCAATGCAACGAAATAAAAAAAGAAAAACTAAAGGCGTCATGGACGATTTGATCAAGGACAGTGGGGCCAGGGAAAGGGCACGGGGAGGAAAAGATCGCAAAGTGCATTAAAACAAAGGCGCAAATGCACTGTTGAAAGTTTAGCCACCAGGTAGTGTGACCACGGATGGTCACATGCACAAGGGAGCATTTAGTTGCCGGGGGGCTCATGACAATAGCGGATCCTGCCTCGACAGTGGGAAATTTTAACAGGAAAAAGACCGGTGTCCTAACCTGGCCAGCTTAAATCTCCGATGTACGGAAAGGAAGGAGGCCTCTCCGCAGGACATCTGGGATATATTTGAAAAAGGAGGTCGAACCTTGGATGGATTGTCTCCGAGTCCGATGACCACAAGAACCCGCGAAATAGTATGGCTTAGAAAAATTGGAACTCCGCAATAAAAAAAGTCGAGTTGGTCAACTCTATAATGAAACAGCAAAACACCCAGCGTAGTTCCCGCCAAAGGGGCCACAGTCCAGACGCCTAAGGTAAAAGGAAGCCAACTAACGAAAAAAAGAGAAATAATGTAAGGACCTGGACCACAGACGAAAAAAGAGGTTGTACTTCCCCAGCAACCATTAAGAAATACATCCAAAACAACACCCAGATAAAATAACAGGCACAGCGGCAATTAAAGCTGAAAAAAACATTATAGAGGCGGACAATCTTCAAAAGCTAGCGGATATACAAAAGCAGGTTGGAAATGGTAAAAGGGCAACCGGTGGCCAAACCAGATTCTTCATCGAGGGGGGGGTGCCAAAAATGGGAACACTCAAACCAAATTGAGAAATCAAAAAAAGGGAGTTGGCTGCCAAAAAGTAGTAACAATCGTCGTCAGGCAGACACAGGAAAAGTACAACTGCCAGGAGCAGGAGATTCGACGCTTTGGCCTCAGTGGGGGGTTAATCGGGGGGGGCAAACATCGCAGCATGGAGGCAGGTCGTAACAACAATCGGAGGTGTAGAAGTTAGGTTGGTAAAAAGTGCGTATCGGAGAAACCATGGACAAAGGTGCATGTTTCGAAAACACAACAACAACAAAAGCGGGACCACAAAGATCGGGAAAACGGCGAAAAAAGGGTAAGGCTACTATAAATAGTACGGGCGTGTATCAAAAAAAAGAACGCAAAGCCAAAAACGGGGACCGACCAGAACACAACGCAATATAGCCCTTCAAAAGGGAGAAAAGAGGGGGGGGTCAGCGACATGTGGGGGGGAGGAATAGTGACTACTTGGGCGGGGGGGGGGTGTATACAAAAGGGCGCGTCGTTTCCAGAAGGCCAAAGGTCTCCGAAGTAGTGAAAATCCTTGGAAGGGAAAAAACGAAGTGCAAGGTCAAGGAATTTGACGCAGTGTGAAAACAAAAAAAGGAGGGGAAAAAATAACACATGACTAGGGGGAGGTGGGGGTTAGGGGGGAAAACGACGTCATCAGACGGCCAATGAGCACAGGGGAGGGGGGTCTGCGCCCTCATTAAAAGTCAACGCGATAGAAAGAGAGAAAAAAAAAAAACAGAGCGGTGCTCCATACAATCAATACGGCGAGGGAGAGAAGAAAACCGGTTCTGGGTACGAGTAGACTTGGCAAGACTGCGCCGACAATGAATGGGGCGTCAACGGGAAAAAATGAGACTATGGGGGGGCCTAATCGACGGGATGAGAAGACAACGTCAGGGAAATAGGCAAAGGGACGACTGGGTGGGAGGAACCCAGAAAATCCTTCGCAAGGGCGTCGTGGGTCAAAAGAACAGCCTTCGCAGTGGGGGGGTAAACTATGCCGAGAAGGAGGGGGAGCCCTGAAAAAAAGGGTTTTCGCTACTGGGGGCAAAAGCGAAGGGAAGAAAATTAGTAGATGAGAAAACGGGCAGCGACGTAAAGCGGGACAGAAAAAAAATAACCAGCAGCCGCAAACGAGAAAAAAGTGCCCGAAATGGGACAAGGGAAATCAGGGGTCAGCAGGCAAGAACTCTCAAAAGAGAAAGAAAACTCTTCTGGGGAAAAAAAAATGGGGAAGGTAAGACGTACAAACGCAGAAAAATACTCACCCGGCTGAAAAGGCCCATAAGAACTCAAAACAAACAAAGGAGGATTAAATGGGAAAAAGAAAGAGGGAAGTGGAAGCAGGGGAGGGGAAAAAACTGAACGCTTTGAAAGGACAGTACCCAAGTGGGGGGAGAAGGGATTCAAGGTAAGTTCAAAGAGATTCAGTCTGGAAGCCTCCTTGTCCAGGACGGAAGGCGCTGTGGCTTAGTGGTCAGTGGGGGAATGTTCTGTGTTCTCATCGAACGCGAGGCCCTGGGTTCAGATGGGGAGGGGGAAAGGTGCGGCAAAAGAAAAAGGGGAGAAATTTAAGGAGGCATTGCCGATGCGGGGTCAAAGGTGGCCAACGGGGGTGCAAAACAAAATAAACGATTTCGACGTAGTGTGGGGAAAAAGCGTTTGCGAATCAGGAGGGGGATCATCGATACAGGAGTTAAAAAAAGGCGTATGCCCACAGAAAGTAGCCAGAGTGCACGGGGAATTGACGCTTTAAACAGCGGCAAGATCCAGGGAACGAGTGGAACGTGCATAGCTGATGGGGGTGTGACTGGGAACACAAGCACAAGGGGGTGCCAGGAAAGAGGACAATGGGAGATAACAGGCAGATGAAAAATAGGTGCTCGCTGGGGGTCGCGCTGAAGGGAAGTCCCTAGCACGCGGGGGTGTGGGTCGAGGGGGGACACAAAAACCGGGTTTGGAATGGGAAAAGGCGATAAAGGAAAAAAGTTACGGGAAAACTTCTGGGGTAGTGCGAAAGGAGAGGGATTACTAGAGGAGACTGGGTTCAACAAAAACGGAAACGAGACGAGGAAAAACAAAAAAAGCAGGTCGTATCAGATCAGTAACTGAATTGTCGTCTAGAGGGTTAATCTAAGAAGGGAAAAAATGAAGATGAGTGCAGGGGGGGGGGGTGGCGGGGCGAAAAGTGGGTGGGGCTCGCGTCGAACAAAAAAGCAAGGGAAGTCAGTTAGGCGCCATGGCGGGGGAAAAAAAGAGGACTATAAAAATCTTCGGGGGGGGGCCGATGGGCGGCGGAAAGCCAATTGAGGGACTGTGTCAGAAGATAGGAAAAGGACGGGGGTGGACACACCCGAAGAAGACCCAAGGAGGGCGGGGCACACAATGAAGGCAATACACGGATTGGGAAACAAAGAGGAAAAAAAAGATGAAAACCAAAGGATGCAACGAAGGGCATGGTATGGCTACGAGGGGAAAACCCAGGGGAAAGAAGGAAAAGCTCGAGGGGAGTGGCAGGAAGGGGGGGGGGGGCGAGTGTGGTAAATGGAAAGAAAAGAAGACAAAAAAATCGAGAAAAGAAGTGGGGGGGGGGGAGCCAATAGATGAAGAATTCCGAGGAGAACTAAAGAAACGAAACAAAAGACCGGAAGGAAAGAAGGACAGTGGTCTTTTGGATTGGTACAAACGGTTGGGGGGAAGGGACTACAAGGGTAGGGGGAAATAGGAGGATTTGCGTAGATTGAGCCGGCCGTGGGGAGGGGGGGCCTCTTGGGAGGGAAATGACAGGTGGGGAAGGGGGGGGGGGGTGACGGGTGAGTTTGACACAAGAGCGACGGAACTTTGGGGGGAGCGTTTCAAGGTGGGGAGACGAAATAGGCGCTCAGGGTCATTGAAGAGGGGGGAGAAAGAGGCGGGAGTATGTGGACATCTAAGTCGGACAAGGGGAGGAACCCATTTTAAAAATATTAATAAGTCTTGGTCACGCGGGTGGCAACCTTGCAAAGCTGAAGAAGATGGCGCGGAGGACTAGAGGACACATGGGAAGGGCGCTTATTTTCACCGAGGTAAAATGAGGGAGCAATAACAGGTTCCCTGGGAGCCTCAGAGTGTGGGCACTTAAAAGGAGACGGGATGCTGTGGAAGCGAAGGTGGGGTGGGGTCAACAGTTAAGAAATTGGAATGTCGGGAGACAGACTGTCAAGGGAAAGGGATTCGCGTGGGGTTTTGGTATACACGAACAAAGAAGAAACCCCCAAAAAATGCCGGTCCAACATAAGAGATTGCTGACCGAAGAGTCGTCAAAGGAGTCCCGCGCCACTTGAGAACAAAACGGGGGGACAAGGCGCAGGAAGTCAAAAGACAGGGGGGTAAATCCCGAAACGTGAAACGGCACAACAAACGAAACCGAAGATTGGGGGTACAATAAACAGACTCCTATTAAAAAAAAGTCAAGAGGTGGAAGGGTTAAACACTCGAGGGGGGGATTAAAGGGGGGGGGGGGGGGGGGGGGGAAAGGGGGGAAAAAGGGGGGGGGGGGGGAAAGTACGGTAAAAAATGAAAAGAGGTTCTGGCAGTCGTGGTTCTAATATATGCATCGGCGGTAGTAGGGAGGTTCGTAGGGGGACAAATGGAGGGTGGGGCGGTTTAAAATATGAACCAAAAAACCGGCGTTGGAATCAAAGTCTCAGGTGAAAATCCGCGGATAAGAGTTCTCAAAAATGCGAGCATGAGAGAGAGTAGTAGCAAAAATGTCAAAGGTTGAAGCTGTCCAGGACGGGATGAAAAAAAAGGGGTAAATGTAGTGATAGAAAGAATCAACAACCTTGGGAAGTAAATAAAAAAAACAGGAAGGCGCAACTATCATTAGGGTTGAGCTTCCCCAGAA
>Ga0179591_1273834_pt1 | contig 14938 bp, 10 predicted proteins | sample CZOMad2_1_08_16f_FD_182891 | JGI IMG/M metagenome (GOLD analysis project Ga0179591, IMG submission 182891) | Vadose zone soil fungal communities from Angelo Coast Range Reserve, California, USA - CZOMad2_1_08_16fungal (PacBio error correction) | ecosystem: Environmental > Terrestrial > Soil >...
TTTAGGGAGCTTCACCTGGAATGAGGGGGACGACGAAACTCCGTCGTCTTCTGGTCTGTTCTCGGCCACCCGGGAGGGAAGACGCCGATGGTGCGAAAATCACAGGTACTAAAAGAAAAAACTCAAGTTGCATTGAGGTTTCTAAGTCTAAACGGCCTCAACGGTAAAGAACAGCGGTGGGCGACAGGCGGGGGCGAAGTCTTCGAAGGAGACAGCACACGACAGAGAACTCGACACACGCGGCTGGTCTCGACGGATGAGAGAAAAGGGGACAAGCGAAGAGAAACACATAACAACAGTGTGTAAAGACTCACAAGAGAGGCCTAGCAAAAACCGGAGAGAAATCTAGGAATAAAGAAAAGCAATAAAAACCGAGAACAGACGCCGACTTTTCTTTTGAGCTCACGCGGGCACGAACGGAAGACGAAAAAACACAGGAAGCAGAGGCGATATGAAAAAGAGGTCAATGTCCGATGGGGCAGTTAATCTATCCCCGTTCACCTCAGGGGAATGTGAGGTGGTGCGATATCAGGCATGAAAAGCTAGAAACAGAGAAAAGAAATGAGACGTGGGAGTTTGCTCCATCGAGATGTACCACCTGTACCGAACTACAAACGAGAAGGAAAATACCGCACGCAAATCTGTCGATAGTGAGAACGGGCGAAAACGTGTGATCGGGGGAAGGGGAAGGCTGGTCTAGAGGGAGAGGAGGGAGCGGACCCTACCTCTAACGGACGAGCAGAGAAATCGTCTCTCAAAAAAAAATCGGCCCTCAAGAAAAGGGCTTAGGGGGAGAAAGGACTGAAAGGAGAGCCTGACGACGAATTGCAGTAGCTCGGAGCTTCGAGGGGAGCCCACCGAGACCATGTCGGAGGGGAGAAGGTAGACGCTTAGTAAATCTAAAGGTCCAAAGAACGAGGATGAGGACTCAAGATCAATCCTATCGACGATTAACTACTAATCTTGTGAAGACGAAGATTCACTGGGCATTGACAGGGGAGTGCAGCAAAAAAAAAAAACCTTGCAAAACCAAGCGATCGTCGTCAGTTCGAGGAGATATAGACGGCGAGGGACGGAGTTATCTCTTGAGGTGGGGGGGAATCGGAGAGCACGAACGAGCAACTCAAAGCGCGCAAGAAAACTCATGGCCAGTACCACACACTGAGGGGCCAAGGGCGAGATGAGTAAGATCAGCCACGGCGTGGAAAGAGAAACCATGGAAAGTCAAGAAAAGAGGGCTATGAGTTCAAGGAGGAAGAAGAAGAATATTTCTATTAGGGGGAGAAAAAGAAGCGATAAAAACAACAAACTTCGAGTAAGAGAGATATCAAGACTCCCCTTAATAGCAATTGAGGGAGGAAGGGGGGGGAGAAGCCTTAAAGAATCAAACGGGGGGCTCTAAGGGGGGTTAAGAATTTTGCACTGGCCACTGCAGGGATAAAGTACGTAATCTCGCAGGGGCCTAGGTGGAGGGGATAACTCGAAAAGCCGAGGAGAGGGTCAGGTCTTACGAACGAGGGATTTCAGCATACCAGCTAGCAGGGAAATCATCGAGATAAGATGGGATAGGGGAGGGGGGGGGGGGGGGAAAAACTGAGAGAGGAAGACGGCGTGGTCAAGTTTACTACAGAAAAAAACCCGTGAAAGAAAAAAAGGAAAAGAAAATGGAGATAGCGCGGTACTTCGTCTTGGCGCGGAGGGGGGGACGCTAGCAAGCGCTTTGCCTGCAGGAGGCACGGGGACGAAATCACGAAAAAAAAAAAAAAAACGGAGAGGGGTAAAAGGGTGGGGGGAGGACTCCCCTCGTCGGGGAATGAGGCACTCAAAGGGTTTCCGATTCCTGGACAGAACGAAAAAGCCCGGGGACGTAGAAGGCTTTGCAAGAATCGGAGGTTGTGGGGGAGGGAGGGAAGGGGCGAAAGGCTGCTGCCGGTAGAGTGGGGAACGTCAGTCTAATCGATTCCCTAGAGAAAAAAATAAAGGGCGGCAATACTCAACAAGGGAAACCTCTCAGGAAATCGCAGGAGGGGCTTGGTGGGTGTAGAGTCCGATCTGGGGTCGTGGTGGCATGGAGCTCGAGGTTGAGCAGCAAGCCACGTCAAGCGAGCTTCTCGACGTCTGGGGAGAGCTGGAATGACGATAAGCACCCTAACATCCATTCCGGGAAAAAAGAAAAAAATGGGAGGGGCCGACGTTAAAAAGCACAGATCCAGCCCGGGGGCTTCGAGGGAGACGGAAAACCGAGGAGATCTGGGCGTTAGGTAACCGGAAAAAACGAAAGCGAAAGGGACGAGAAGAGGTAAAGCGAAGGCGATTAACCAAACTGTATGCCCTTGAACGTGCACAAGCGGGGGGATCAAGGAACAAAGGTCTACTTCACTCAACTTCGAACCTCCAGAAAAAAAGGTAGTATCGTCATTTTCTTTCGAAAGGGGAGAAAGAAATGATCACCCAAGGGATCGTGGGACAAGGGAACTGGAAGGAAGGAAAAGGAGAGCTTTAGAAAACGTTTAAATTCGTGGTAAGGAACTTTGAAGATGCCGTCGGGCCGAAGAGAATCCGGGAACGATAAAGATGCGAAAAATAAGGAAGCACGCCTTCATACGAAATGGTCCGCGGAACAGGAGAAGAAGGAGAGCCCCCAACAATAACGGGAACCCACCTTCAGGGAGACATCAAAACACAAACTCGATCGGAAGGTTCACGCCGAAAGGAGTCAGCTGAGTAAAAAAAACGGCCATTTCCCGAGTCTCACCGCAAAGAGCCATCTAGAAGGTGGTCAGAACAGGAGACTCGAGGGGGAAGGCTTGTGGGAAAAACAGATGAAGCTAAGCTCAGAACGTCCGAAACAATTTCCTAGCTCTATAAGATTCTATAAGGGAACAACTATAGAACAATCAGAGGAAAAACGGGGGAGCAGACCGTTCACAAACGCGATAAAAACGGGAATAAAATCACGACTTCGTGAGCAAGTGATTGTCACGTTCTCCTAGTGAGGAAAAAAAAACTAATAAAAAAAATAGCAAACCCCCCCCGAGGCAAGGATGTGAACTATCAACAACGTAGGGGGCGGGGTTTTTCGGCAGCCGAACGTGAATCTATTAGAAAGAACGAATCACATCTTCGGAACGAGAGGCAAGAGAAGAAGACCCGGGGGCATTTTTGGAACAGGTATCAGGAAGAAGATAGACCAGAGGAAGAGTCCAAAAGAGCGGTACAAGGGAGCGTTTCGCCGCTAACGTGTTGGAAACCGAATCGGGGAAAGAACACGATAAAACCCCTCCCATACGCGGTTCCCTGCTTGGAGGAGTTGTCACTCGAGGGGAAAAAGGCGGAAAAGCAGAAATTCTTAGACGTCCTGGCGTTGAAATGGAAACTCGACGAGCGAAGCAAACGAATCTGGACAGGCTGATTATGGGAGTTAATAGGTATCCCGGGTCGTAAAGCTGGGCGCTGGGGGGAAAAACTTTACGGTGGTATGGCCCGCCATAGTTGCCGGGTGGGCGGCGTAGAATCGACGGGGAAGAAGTGGAATGTCGCCGTGCCGAAGGGTAACTATTTTTCAAAAGATGCGCAACCGTAAAACAGAGAAGGCAGAATCAGAAGGTTGAAACTATATTGTCGCAGAAAGCAGTTGAGAGGAAAAAAGAGGGGGAGTTACTATCACTGAGTCGAACCTCTCGAAGCACAGGGCGTCAAATGCTGGAAGGACTCTACCAAAATAGAAAGAAAAGTCGCGCGCAAGCGACAAGCGATCAGTTCAAAGAATGAAATCTATCCTCCCTTCAAGCGGTGGATATGTCAGGGGTCGAACAGCCCCCCCTATCCGGAAAACGCGCGGCCGACACGGAGCGTTCAAAGGTGCAGCGAGGGAATCGCAATGACGACATCGGGGGTGAGGGTTTTTACAGGTCGTTCAAGAAAGAACGTAGTCGGGGGCACCAGGAGGCAGCGGGGAAATCACTGAATGCGACAGGCGTGGTCATCCTATGCAATTCGACCGAAGTGCCGGGGGAGGAGAGGGTATGGACGCCTGGGAGTCATCGAAGGACGATGTCAGCCGGGTACCATCGATGTCGGGGGGCGAGGGTAACGGGGGGAGAAAAAGGCACGATCTAAACGCAAAACTGTTTCATAGGCGAGAATCAGAGAATTCTCAAGCGCGTCGCAGATGCGTAGAGAAAAGCGATGTGTACGCCAATTGAGGGAAAGTGTAAAAGGGTCAACTGCTTCGGAAAAGGACAGCGAAAAAAAAAAGATCTCCGTGAAGCATCAATCCCCCAATAGAGAAAGGGCAGAAACCGGATAAGAACAAGAAAGTTTACGCCGAACTCAAAGACTGTGGAGTCAATCTTATGCGAGAGGGAGGAGAGAGGAAAAGAGAGGAAAAGATTTCCGTGGGGGTTTTTTCGACGTAAGAATCAAAAAGAAACTAAACGACGCGAACAGCGTTCGCGAACCTGGAGGGGGCTGGGACCTCTATGGGCCCGTGCGCGTTCCTTCACAAAGAGGGGGGAAGAAAAGAGCAGAGGACTGTTCCAAGAGTCCGCTTTGAAGGTCGACCGATATCCTAAGATGGCTCACGACTACTGAGACAGTGGAAGGCGTCGCCCACGCCGTTAATTAAAACTAGAAACAAACCATGGTAGGGGAAAAGAAAAGGATAGGCTCCAGTAACGCCGTGGCCGAAAGGAAGCCTTCACGAATATCTACTGAGAGGTATATATAATCACCTTCAAAGGGACGGCGAAGAAGACCTGAACTCGATGGCCAAGGACGGCGGCAAAGACGTGAAAAAAGGCACAGCGCGAACGCGGACAATAGGGGCATAAGGCTCCGAGGAGCGGTGGGTCTGTCGGCTCTACCGAAAGAACACCAAGGTAGTAGAAAACGCGAACATCTTCAGCATACGAGGCAAAACAAAATCAATCTTCGACCACTGACTCTTGAAGGGAGAAGGATACTGAGCGCTAAGATTGGGATGCCGGGACACCGGGGAAAGAAGATGCTACTTCGAACAACTTAAAAAGGGCACGGAAACCCAGAAAATGAGGGAACTATAAAGAAGATCGAAAGGCTCTCGTCTCTGAAAGGGCAAGGATCGCGCTCACCTGGTGGAGGGGGGGCAGAGGAAGTCAGCCAAAAGGAGACACCGTAACTCTCAGAGACGATTTTACTCGCTTCCGCTAACGCGGGCCCTTAGAAACCGGTGGACACTTACTGCAAAAAATTCAAGAGCAAGGAACAAGCGGTCGAAGAAAGTTACTAGTGCCCACGCAGAGATGCTTATTTCCCCAACAAAAAATTCGACCGCAGAGGATCGAGTCAGCGCAGACGACGTTATGTGGGAAAGGAAGATAAAACGCGAACCCTATGCGATTCTCTTGCACACATCGGCGAAAGCGAACGAAGAGACGAGGGGTGGGGAAAAAGGGGGCCAGCATCGGCCCCCCGGGGCAGACTATCAAGCTGAAATCGGGAGGCACGGGGCGACAGGAAAAAGAAGATGATCGTGGGGACTAAAGAGACGAAAAGGTCTGTGAAGAGAACGTCCTCCTAGGAAGAGACCCTTCGGTGGTCGATGATACGGAGAAAGGTAGTGACTCTTATTCTCCACAGGTGGCTCTAGAGCTGTCGCCTACATAGCGAAAGTAGAGGGGTTGGAACTCCGGGAGTGGTCCCGGGTTGAGAGTCGGGGGGGCCGGAAGGGGGCGGCCCACAGGCCCTTCTGAGCACGGGTCAAAAAAATTAATGTCGAGACTCCTCCCTGTACCTAGGGGGCTATACTCAGGCAAATTCATGAAAACCAGACAGATCGGGTCCCAGGAAAATACGGTAATGTGCAATCATATTTCTTTGAGCGTCTCTGAGGACGGGAAAATGGGCCATGAAGGCGCGATCTTTCATAGAATTTATTAGGTTCATCTTCGGACATGAGCTCGCCAGCAGATGCGAGGAATTCCCTCATGCAAAAAAACACAGAGGGAAAAAACGACGGGGAGGGTGCTGAAGGGGGTCGCATCTAGATTGGGAAACTAAAGAGCCTGCCCGCCTTGGAAAATAAGGACTATTCTAAGAAAATGAACGGGGTCTAAGCGGAAAGAAAGAAAAAAAAAGTCGCCACGTCCCTCAATCAGGAATGCTCGGGAAGGGCTGAAAGATGCTGGTTCATCTTGGCTGTAAAGCCCATTCGGTGAAGGAAAAAACAAACCCTACAGGTGGTAGCAGGAAACTAGAAAAGAAAGAAAGGGTGCATCTCTTATGGGTTTGAGGGTGTGCTAATTCAAAGCGCCTGAAGAGGGCTGTAAAAGAAACGGTAAAGCGACGGAATTAAGGCAAAGGGCACGAAGTAATCTCTTTGTGGACACGAACTAGGGTCGGTTGTACGGCTATAATCAAGGGGGGGCATCCGGTGCGAACTGGAGACACAAAGCGCTCGACAAGGGGGCGTGTTTCCGCGTTAGTCGTCGTAAGAGGGGGACATTACAAGATGGAAAGGGGCGACACACGGATCGATCTGATGGGGGCTGGGTAGATCTGGGAAATTTGTAGGCCTCAAGAGACCTATGCTATCCCTCTTCTGAGGGCAGAGGAAAGGTGATCGAGGGAGTGATAGAGGGACCAGGTTGGCTCGTCAGAGGGGTTGGTTCTACAAAAACAGAGTGTTATGGCAGCCGCTGCATATTTTCAGAGATTAAGATGGTCGGAAAGAAAAGAGATGGGGTGCGCTTATATCGTAAAAGTAGTGCTCTTCGCACGGCAGCCGTGGGCGCTTCTCCACGTAAGACAAAAGGCATTGGAGGAAGCTCCCCCGGGTCTAAAAAATCCAGTTCACGCCAAGGTTCAACCTTACAGAGGGGGAGACACTCAGGGAGAAAGGGGGGGGGGAAAGCGGGGGGCAGGGAAAAATCCTAAGCGAAGGGACGGGGGACAGTGACTGGACTATCCCCGTGGTTAAAGGAGATGCCATCGAGGGGCACCGCAAGAAGATGAGATCTCCGGGGTTGTTAAGAGCGTAATCTGGTTTTGGAAGCCGGACCGGGCCTGGCAAGAAAAGAGGGGGAAGCGTTTAAGGGCGTTCGTAGGCGGAAACCGTCAACGAAGAAATACCGACCGGGAAAAAGAGCCAGACGGGGGGCGAGGATTTAGAGAAAGGGCAAGGGGACGCAAATGTAGCAGTGTCCCGGAAGCAAACACTTGCAGAAGGGGAGACGGGGGGGGGTCGTGTGCGAGATCTCGTCTGCCAAAGCTCAAGACGGCGAGACGTCGACTGAACTGGAGGTGAGACGCAATCGAGAGTGGCCACAGGAAAAAAAAAAAAAAGCGGCACGAACTTCAAGACCTACCTCAACGCAAAGAGGAGGGGAGGTCGTCTTATGGGGGGGTGATGAGTGCCGCATGAGGGGAGAGGTTAATAGAGTTGCTTTCATGGAAGACGAAAGCTACTAGAACGAGATGTCACGCGCGCACCACCGCGGGAAACTTAAGCCGCCAAGAGTGAACTGCGCTTGCAAGGACTCGAGCCGACATTGCGGAAAGTCCTTAGGGAGTGAAAGGGAGGGAGGTCGCCACAGAGGGAGAAAGGAGGGAGGATAGGCGGGACGCCGGTAGTCAAACTAGACTAGGAAGTATAAACGGCGCAGAAAAAGGGGGCGTGGTCGACTAGGGAAAAGAAGAAGAACAAGACATAATCATTGAGGCTGGGGAGGAGAAATGGAAGAGTGCCCGAGTGGCCCACTTGTTCTAGAATGGTAGAGGAAGAAAGAAAAATCGAGTCGGAGAGCAGTGCTGGAGGTGAGCATAATAACTGTTGGGAGCTAAATACTACTCCCTATAGATAAGAGAGGGCATCAAAGAGGAAAGAAAGTGAGTCTCCCTCTCATCCTAACTGGTGTTTCCAAAAAAGTTTAAGACAAGATGCACCGGGTACGTAGGGGGGAAAATATGCGAAGCAGAACTCATCTGGGGATGAAGGAATTGTGGGAAAGGGGGCGATCGAATCACAACAACAAGGAGGAGAGTATATCATCTCTCTGCAAAACAGTCCGAAGCAATATGGTTCTTCAGGGGGAAAGAAGGAACTAAGAGCACAAGGGGAAGACATTGTCGACTGTGCGCGCTGGACACCTTCTTATCATGAAATAGAGGAAAGGGAGGGCCAATTAAAAGCTGCGAGGAGAGAAAATGGTGAGGTCGAGGTCAGCAGGCCCTTTACAAGACCTCCAGTAGGACCCTCGCCGATAAGACGAAGCGGGGAATGGGCAGCGTGAGGCGGGCAGGGGGGAGAGAAGTACGACAGGGCATGAACGCCGAAGAGGTAGAAAGGTACAAGACTACGGAGGGTCTTAAGTACAGTGACGCGGCGACGAACATCATGCGACAGTGATGTTATCTATTCGTGGGAAAGAGGAGGAAACTATCGAGAGAGAAGCCGTGGGAGACTGAGGGAGAGATAATAAGCTCCTCAAATACAATCGAGTCGCCTATTTCCTTAAACATCCCTCCTTCACGGAGGAGGAAGAGTCTCTAAGGGGATCTCCGCTGTCATGAGGAAGCAGGTTGGTCTTCAGGAAGCTGAAAAAGAGAAGAATACTAACCGGATGCAAAAAACTAGCACCGTCTCCCGTTACTGAAGAGCAGTTCTGGGGATATAGATAGTAGGTGGGAATGTCAAGGGTGCCAAACTAGTGGGGGACATGCAGAATTCTCATGCTCTCTTCAGAGGGAGGCAGGAGAAATGAGAATACGACAAAAAGAACCTTCAAAGAGAAGAGATACAAAATTTTCGACGTGGTAAAACCTTAAACATAGCATTTCTACCGTTCGAGAGAGTAAGGAAATACCTGAGGAATATCGTGGTGGTGGAGGTTCAGTTCGGGGGACGGGTAAAAAAACCTAACTAGTCCTTTGCGCAGATAAGGGAACCAACTCTACAGCTTACTCACACATGTTAGAAGAGTCAATGAACCAGCGCGGGGCGCTCGCATTGAAACTGTGATCTTGAAAAAAAGCACTTCACAGTGCAACGGGTGAGGTCGTGGATCTTTTCAGGAGGGTTAAGAATACTGAGAAGTAAGTGAAACGCAACACACGCTAGGAAAGACGGTCGAAAGGGCCTGGGCGAACGTAAATATGCAGGTCTCTCGGACAAGGGGGACCAAAGGGAGAAAAGTCTTTGGTAAAAAATAGAAATAAGGGCGGCGAGGCAACTACCGGTGCGAACAACTCGACCATTACTTGCGGGGGTAAGCCTGGACAGACTCGGCTTTAAAAGGAGAAAAGAGAAAGGAATGCGTCGCCCCAAAAAAAAGGAACAAAATGGAGCGATAGAACAGGAAGTACGCATCAAAGATGAAGGAGACTAGAGCAGCATCAGTCACAGGAAGAAAAAAAAACCTCCATTACACCGGGAGCACCGCCAGAAACGATCGGTTTTCGCCGACCGGGGGGAGGGACTGGAGAAAGACACAATAGAACGACCGATCCAGCAGCCCCCCAGGGACGGAAGAGGTACGACCGCTGGAGTTCAGGGGCCAACATGCATCCGGATATAGACCTTCACAGAACGGAAAGGGGGAAACGGCATTAAACGGGGGGAGGGACCTCCAGAAAGGGAAGGAAAATGAATCAGTGAGGGTACAAAGGATTCAAGCCGCAAGACAGCTAAAGAGGAAAGTAGAATCCCCCAAGGGGGGCCAACGTGCTTGGGTAAGAGAGGAAGACACGAGGGGGGGGCATTTAGGGGGGGTGCGGAAAAAACGCTGCAGAGAGGACTGAAAAAATAAAAAAAGAAATGAACGGACAGAGAAAAACGCTTGGGGAGAAAGTTTACAGGTAAAAGAAAAAAGAAAAGACTCTCAAGAGGGCCGAAGATCAGGAGGGGAAGATCGCAACGGAGGGGTGAGGAAGAGAGAGTCTTCGACCAGAAAGTCGCACCCAAGGCTCGGGGTTCAACCTTGAGAATCTGGTGCTCTTCACAAAAAAAAAGGAGGGAGGGACTCTAAGAAAGGCGAGAAAAGAAGAGGTGACCGGCTGGAGGAAATGAATCACAGAGAAACTGAGAAATCACGACAAAAAGCGGTTAATAGAATGAGACCGCAGATCTGTTCCTTGGATCTCTATGGGGGAAGGTCATAGAAGTGGAGAGGGAAACGCACATGGTGAGGTTGCGCGTCTCGATACGTAAGCGGCGGGGAACGGAGACCGCTTTAAACTGAAACGCGGGAGCGGAACAGAAAGAAAAGAAGAACAGCGGAAAAAAAAAAAAAACACTCTATATCTGGAGCAATCTCTAAAAGGGTCGATAAGGACTTTAAAATTAGACCACCCTTAGGTGACCTTGAAAGAGAAAGAACGTACCTTAAAAAAAAAAACAGAGGGGGAAGAATTGAATCGGCGACTTAGAGACAATAATACACTCAAACTCTAGCGACTCCATCCGATCACTTTTCCACCTTCAGTTGTAAAACGAAGGAGAGAAGCAACTTGGTGAAAAAAAGGGTAAGGTGACGAAGATAGGCACTCACGAAAATGCCAACAGGAGGAAGACGGAACGGTGCGGTCGACGAGGGATCTGTCATACTCGGGGGGGGGGTCAGGTTGTTCATTCAAGTTCATACATAACTTCGGGTCGCGAGAGACGAAGAACGAATCATGCCTCGAGCCGCTCAGGACTGGGGGACGCAGAGCACTTCGGAAAGGGGGGGGGCACGCGATTGACCGCGATCTTTGGACCAAATTTGGAAGCGCCGTGATCGGATCTAATTAAAGGGGAGCTAGCGGTACAGAAAGGCGGTAAGTGGGGAGGAGGCCTACGAGAAGGGTGCTCTTAGTGAACTAGGGACGAACGGGGAGACGAAAGACTATAATCTCCTTTCTCTCTCGGATACGGTTTACAGAGAGAGTCTCAAAAGGAGAGGGCGTGCCCGACCGTTAGGGATGAAATGAATGACCGGCTTCGCAAAACTCGGAAAACAGAAGATCGGGGCACGCGCATCCCCATCAGAGTATGGAGACTCATGAGACAGGAAGCAGAGCAGGAAAAGCATAATAAAAGATCGGTGGAAGTGAGAAGAGGGGAGGAAATACTGAGATGACGGCGAGACAGAGCTCTTCAACGGGAGTCAGTCACAGGGAAAAGACCTTATCCTACCAACTAATAGAGGATAAAAACGCCAAGCATAGAGTAATTGAGTGATAGGAAAGAGAGGGGCTCCTCTCAATTTCTACTTTTCTGGATGGGTCAGCCTCTTGTTGGACTTCTAAAGATATCTCCTCTCACTCGGAGATCAGGAGAGAGGAAGAATGTTCGATAAAAAAAAAGGTAAGAGTAAGAATAGAGAAAAAAACTAGAGGAGGAAAAAGGGAAAAGTCATACCATTCACGGGCACCTTTTGACCTACGAAAAGTCAACCCGGGGGGTAAAATCTACTTACGGAGAGGAGGAGGATTTCTTCAAACGGAAAGGGGCTCTGGAGGCAAAAGACACGAACGAGAGAGGAACTCTTCTTCGGCGGGAAAGATAGTACCCCGAAGCTACACTCTCTTGAATAGGCAGGAAGGTACCCTCAAAAAGAGGTTGGGAGGAAGAAAAAGAAGCATAGAACGGGAAGACGAAACCCCAATTGGCAACTTTCATCTCTCTGAGCGACCAGAGAAAAAAGAATAGAAGTATTAACTAAAGAGATTAGGAGGGAAAGTAAAAAAAACGGATGAGCAAGAAGAAGGAGCTCGCGATAGTAAGATGGGGGGGAGTCGTCGGTCAAGGTCAGCTTGGCAGAAATAGGTTGCAACTATCCGGGAATAGGGGAAACTTAACAAAAAAACCCATACACCGAGGGCGGAGTAGGGGACCATATCGATAAAAAGTCGCTCTCTGACAAGGAAGACTATAAGGTCGCTTCCAACCGGGGGCGTTTCTATCTGCAAACAATTAGATATCACCTGGAGCCCTCCTAATTAGGAGGTTCTCGGGAGCGAAATAGAGTCCCTTGGAAAAAATGGACTCCTTCACGGGACGAAGGCAACAAGTGTAAACACGCTCGAAGGCAAGGGAGGATACTTCGAAAAAGGAAACCATCCAGAAAAGAGGATCCGGGAGGGCCATTAAGAGCACGAGGTGCGCGAAGGGAGGGGGGAACTCGACTGAATACGTTAGTGGGGAGGGGACAAATGCGACAACAAGAAAACAGGAGGGGCTATGCGAGAATCTGAAGACTCAGGGGACGACAAAGGGAGAAGGGGAGGGACTTAAACGTGGCATTTAAAAAGGGGAAGGGAAGGAGCGGCCCAAAAAAACGACTATAAAATAACCCGAAAATGCGGAGGGGATCGCATCAATGGAAAATGGGAATTGCGAGGGGGTGGGGGCCTCTTGGGAGGAGAGGGAAAGAGTTAGGTTAAAGGGGGGAGGACGGGAATGCCGAGGGGGGACCGGCTGACGACCAAGTTGTGACGAGGGCAAAGGCAAAAACGTCGTGGCCAATTTTCTCCAAGGCGATGGAAAGAAAAATTGCTAAAAGAATCTCTGCGGGAAAGAAGATGATGTATGCAAAGACAAGAGGCGGACTAGGATAGGGTCGGAATTGGCAGGCTGGAGAAGGAAAGTACCTTCTAAGGCCGTTGCGGTAAGAGAGGAAGCCTCCGGGGCACCTATGGCGCTGAATAAAGGGGGGCCACCTGTCACTTCTCCTGTCAACAAGAGAGAAAAAAAAAGAAAAAGATGGAGGGAGAGAATCAAGTCGAAGTCACGCCGGCTCTTCGCTGCGATACGGGAGTTCGTTTTTCCAGCCTCCTCATCCTGATCTTCAGAGAGACTTCGGAAAGGATTCGACTCTGAAAAGAGAAGAGGAATGAAAGACAAAAAGACGCCAAGAGGAAACCCCGACGGGGTCGTGCTTATCTGGTCGAAAGCCGAGGATCTCACCACAGTGGCCCGAGAGGAACAAATTGAAAAGGGACGAGGGCGATGCTCAACTGACGATCCGGAGTGTCTGAAAAGAAAGTCCAAACGGACAAGAATTCAACAGCCTCGCGGGCCACTTAAAATGAGGTGGTAACGAAAGGCTTCCGCGTTAGACGGGGAAGAAAAAAAACCCCCAGAACGACGAACAGGTGTATTGAAGGGTCCTATCTTTACCAAAAGTGAACAGGCTCTGCTGGGGGTCGTTCTCTGGTTTCTGGGTAATAGCACGGCGAAAGTCGGCTGGGAACACTAAAGTAAGGAATAGGAGGAAGTGGGCGTCAGTCACTGTCTATTCATCGCGATGGGGGACAATCTTACGTCGAAGGGCTGGAAGGTATAGAAAGGAAAAGGTGTGCTCGGGCACCGGGAATCCCTCGGACTCGGCTTGCGGGGAAATGGTGGGGAGCTGTTGTCGGTCTCTTAGAGGCTCAGAGGGTTCAAAACCTAACCGCAGAGTGAAATATGGAAAAAATGGAGAGGGGGGGATGCGGAGGGGGGGCGGTGCTAGCAGGGAAATGGGGTCAATGGCCCCCTACCCAACCCAAGTCGAACCGGATGGCTCCTCTTGACGGCTGAATGATTTAAAAGAAGCCGGGATATAGCAGTTGGTAAGCGGGAAGAGTGTTGGGAGACATCATCTCCATGGGTCGGGAAACCAGGTCAATGAAAAAGTCGTTCTTCGACGAAAGGAAGGGGGAAGATCTTGATTCGAACATAGTGAGAGGGGAGAAGGCCGGGGGTTTGGGTCAACTCTCATTATACAAAGGCTAAGCAAACAGACTTCTAAACCTTTTTAAATCTCAGAACGTGCGAATAACAAGAAGTCCGGGTGGTCGGGAAAGGCTGACTCTGACGGGGGGACGAATCAAAGGTAGGCCGTCGAAAAATCACTTTCAGGCAAAACAGACTAAACTCACTAAGCTGAGGGACGTATGGCGAAGAAGGGAATAGCCAAGGGGGGTGAAATGAGAGCAACCCCGGGAGTTTGAGACTTGGGAAATGGGAACGGGTTGGAAGATGGGGAAAGTAATTTTTTCCATCGAAAGAAAGAAAGGGACTGGGGGTAGGAAGCGGTAAATCAGAAGGAAGTACGACCAAAACGACCGATAACACAGTAGATTCAATGCGACGCCGTTCGAGGTCTCTTTTTGAAATGGAAAGTCTTAGAAAAGCAATGGAGGCAGTGGAGATAAAGGGTGAAGGGGGAAGGGGAAAGCTCTCCGTAAAAATTCCATACAGTGCGAGAAATAGGGACTGGATACAGGTGCTCTCAACCGGACGGGAAAAAAGGGGAAAGGTCACGACCCCAGAGAAGCCTAAGAGGGGGGGGCAAGCAAAGTCTGGGGGGCAATCTTCGAGGGGGGGGTGAAGCGTGTAATCATTGGATGTGTGGCGGGAAGAGAGTTAGCTGTCAAAAAAAAAAAAATGCCCAGAAGAGGAAAGAGAGATGCGAGAACAAAAGGCCGCGAGAAAACGCGTCCAAAGGTCGATTCTCGGTGCTTTTCTTAAAGACGAACAGGCTGGAGGAGAGTCGTATCAAGGACGAGTCGCAAAAGGACCATAGTCTTCTTGGAAAAGGAGGTTGCAGGAAGGATTCTCAACTATCCAAACTTAGCGGAGGATCAGCCTCGACGTACGGAGAAGACTACTTTGGCAAAAGCCCAATTAATGGAGGGGTCATTGAAGGAGTACTTAATCCAAAGGGGACAAAAAGCTTCTGAAAAGTCTCAGGATATCCAGCGGTTCTGAGATTTCCCCAAAGGGGGAGGTATATAAAAAGGGAGAAAGGACCGAGCGAAAGAGGAGCTCGACTCGAGATCGAATTATAACACCGGGGGGGGATGCCCGAAAGACCGCGAAGAGGAAAGGTCAAGCAAAAACAGCGTGTGGGAAGAAAGTTCAGGAGGGCGGAAAGCTATTTTAAGGGGAGTGTCAAGGAAAACATAACTCAATCTTAGGAGGAGGGGTAGGGGG
>Ga0179591_1276647_pt1 | contig 14938 bp, 14 predicted proteins | sample CZOMad2_1_08_16f_FD_182891 | JGI IMG/M metagenome (GOLD analysis project Ga0179591, IMG submission 182891) | Vadose zone soil fungal communities from Angelo Coast Range Reserve, California, USA - CZOMad2_1_08_16fungal (PacBio error correction) | ecosystem: Environmental > Terrestrial > Soil >...
CAGCTTAAAGGAAAGAGGGGGGAGAGTTCCATACCAATTCGAGGAGAGAGCGAATTCCGTCCTTTGTTAGGGAGCGTCGTTCTCTGTGAAGGGTTTGACTCCCAGCTCCTAACTCCTCCAGAGGGGAAAACGGGTGGGCCGGACGCTTGCAACGAAGGGGGGGGGAAACGGGCCCTCGCCTTTGAGAAGCCTGCGACGACTACTGAGGAAAGCTGAGGACGAAAAACTCAGACGTCACAATGAGGGGACACGTACGGTAAGGAGCCAATCGCAATATTAAGGGCCGCCCCCATGAAGAAAGAGGTCGGGGAACCCGGTCTCCGGATTCCCGGAGGAACCGCTGAAAAACCGCCGTCCACGTCAGACTGATCCCGGGTGGTGTGAGAAAGGGAAAAAGAAGAGGCACTCTTTCACCTGGGGAAGATCTATGACTTCGTTTTCGGGGGAAGGGGGGTGGGGGGAGTCCGCAGGGCAGGAAAAGGAACGTCCTATCTCCGAAAAATCTGTCGCGGCGAGGAAAAGGAAAGGGGGAGGAAAGGGGGGACCAGTTTCAGGGAGGCTAACACCTATTAAAACCATCATTTGAGGGGGGGAAGGAAACACAACATGTGGGAAAGGGGGATCTCGAGTCTATCGCGCCGCGGGGGGGGAACGGGTGGGACTCCTATCAAGACTACCCTTTACGGGAGGCACCAGACCGAAGGAAAAGACGGATCATACAACTATTCACACAAAAGAAGTCTAAGTGCACACTCGAGATATAGGAGGCCCCCCGTACTACTCGGACCCAGGGGACCGGAGAATTTGACCAATAGAGGAAAAAAGCGTTCCCAAAAAGGGCGCCCCTTGGCGATAAAGGGAGGGAAGCAGATCTTGGACTCTTATCTGCCGGGAAGTACCTAGAGGCCGGTGACTTCACTGTAGGAAAACAAGACCACACACGAGATATGGGAAGAGAGGGGAGGGGGGGAAGTCAGGCCAGTCCTTGTTGTTACATCATCTCGCGAACACAAGAGGCGATGTGAGGACGTTTGCGATCGCGGGGGGTGCCAGAGCTTTCAGAGTCTCCAACCAGAGAGAGGGCGATTCCTGAGGGGAGGAGGGTATTTGCCCAAATCCCCAGAAACAACGTACTGTTAAGCGCGTCAAAAAAAGGGGGGGGGCCTCTTTGAAAAATCGCCAATACGGGGGAGGGAAGGGAAGGGTGCTAAGTGGACCTTTAGGTTTCACGGGGGCGTACTGAACATAAAGGAGGGGGGGGTTGCCCATCAAGGGGGCGCCGTACGATGCGGAAAAGGAAAAGAAATCGACAAAGGAACTTAATCACTCATCGGTCTTGATCATGCCTAGGGGTAACAATCCGCGATGTGGGGGAGGGGGAGTACGCCTCCCACATCAGTGAGGAAAAAGGCGCCGCGCTGCCCGCCAGGAAAGGAAAAAGGCCGAACACGATGAGTTTAACCCACAACCCTCAAAGGGCCAATGCGTGCTGCCAAAAAAAAAAACCGCGAGGCGAGGAAAGAACCGGCGGAGACTATCCATACTCAATGAATAAAAAAAAGGACGTATCGAGGGGAAGATATTCTTTGTGAGGGAAACTTTCACGAGGGTGGGCTCTGCGGTACGACTCGAAAGAGAAATCTGCGGCCAAAAGGGGGGTTTGGCCAGCCTCCCGGGAGGAAATCGCGGCGGGGGGAAGGGAAAAAGAGGGGCGCTAAACAGCCCTACGTTCGGGAAATGCCAAAAAGAGTAACCCGACCTTAGGGAAAAAAAAATGTCCTAAAGTGCGACCATCCCGCCTTCTCCTCTCAAAGAGAGGGGTGCAGGGGGGGAGGGAAGGGGGGACCGCTTACACTGAGGAGATCGAGAAGGGAAAAAAGAGGGAATGTGCTTGGAAAAGCTACATCTGCACCAATCAGATGTAGGGGATTTTGCAGGGGGGGGTTGAACTGGGGACGCTGGTCAGGACATAAGAAAAAAAGAATCGTGGAACGGAAGGACTTCTATTCGCCCGTGCCGGAAAAAAGGATCACATCGATCAGAGGAGTCGTCGTCCGATGTAGATATGGAAAAAACAAAAGAAGGGCTTGGGGGGTTTTTTTAGTCAAAAAAAAAGACACACCAAGAAAGGAAAGGGGGCCCCAAGGGGGCAAAACATACTAAAACCAAACCCTTTCAACCCCCCCCGGTTTCCCTTAAGACCCCCCCAAGACCCCTGAAATAGTATTTAATTCCCTCCCCCTCTCTCCTTTCTCCGGGGAATTGGGAAACTCTCCTCTAATACGGAAGTTCTCCTCCCCTCCGAACAAAAGCCTTAGACTAGCCTTAGATCCCTAATCAAGGGAGGGGTACTCCTTCTGCTGGGAAAGGGGGGACGTACCAATTCCCATTTCTGGGAAGGGCCCCCAAGGAATTGGGGGGGAGGGGAAATTCAACTTCTACCACCTTCGAACGGAGGAAGGGGGGCACCGGGTAAGGGAAGGTCAACTCCCTCCAGGAAATTTCTAACTCGCGAAGAAGGAAGGACCAGGCTTACTAGTACACCCACGCTTTGAGGGAAAAGGAAGGGAGTCAACTCAGGGGGGACATGGGGAAATGCATCTAACCCGGGGAAGGAGACTCCAATCGCTTCTGCTTCGCCGCAGAAAGGAGGAGAGTGATCGTTTCAGTTTAATCGCCGAATTCAACTTATTCTGAGAGGGACGGCGGGCATCGAAGAGTTTTTTAAAGGAGAGGCCTCTTAGTATGGCTAGGGGAGGAAAGAAGGGGGTCGGGGAGAGGGCTCCCTTTTTACTTCCCACCCATCTTGTCCCCGGGGAAGAACAATATGCTTCGGGAAGGGGGGAGGAAAGAACACCGTCGACTCCTCCACCCTGCAAAAGGGTTCACTTGATGAGTTGAGAAAAGAAAAAAAAAAGGAGGAAAGGGAGGAAATATATATCCCCCTCAGACCCTTTACACCATCGTTCACCGAGAAAAGGTCTACTGTGGCCGAAAAAAGAAGGGTGAAAAAACCGGTACAGATGGTGCCCCTCACCAGGGGCAGAAGAGACTCTGGGCATAAAGCCTCAGATTCCACGTCACTGTCGTCGTTACACCAAACATCAATGCCTCCGACTATTCAGAATCCGTTGAAGGCGTCAAACACCGGCACCTCGCACATAATGCGCCCGGAACGAGGAAAGATTGGCTTCGAGAAAAGAAAGAGGGGGGAGACTCATTTGAAGTGAGGTCACACCCCGAAAAGGAAAAAGTCCGAGGGACAACCTCTGGGGGGAGGAGGTCAGCGCAGCGGCGATTTTAAAAAAAGGGAGAAAGGGGGGGAGGCTGACCTTTTTAAAGTCGAGGTTAAAAGGAACGTTCGCGGGGGGAAAAAGAGATCCTCTACCACGTCAGAGGAAAATCACTTGCTTGGTACGAAAGGGGAAAAAAAAACCCAGCCGAAGAGGACCCCTGATCAGAAGTAAAAAAAGAAGGAAGAGGGAGGCTTGTGGACAGGGGGGGGGGAAGTCGGCTCTGCATCATCTAAAAAAGACAGTTTGCCACCACCGGGGGGGGGACAAGCTCCAGAGCTCTTCTCGATTTCCTAAGACAGTTCCACGAAGATCCGAGGAGATCGATTCGAGAGTAAAGGGAAACAGGGGGAGGAATCGACGCGAAATGTCAACAAGAAGTTCTTTTCGCCCTATGTCCAGGGGCGGATTCCATGCAAAGGGGAAAAAGACTCAATCTGAATTGGTTCGCTGAAAACCAATGACAGATCAACCAAGCAGAAGAAGAAGAGGGGGAAACATCTTCAGTTCATCTTTCGGAGCGCACCGCTGCCTTTGAGCTGCAGAAAGCCCTGAATGAGAAAGGGGGGGGGGGACTAGGCCGGGTGATTCCATGCGTTGGGGGAATGGTCGAAAATTCGTACTGTTTCTAAAAGGGGAGGACGATCGCCGCGGGAGGGGGAAGGGACTCGGCTGGACAAACCCGCCGATATCGGTTGGGAAAAAGGTGCTAGCCTAGGGTCGACATCATCTGTTAGAGGAAAGTGAAGGCTCTCCCCGACTCTCTGCCACCAAGCGCGAATCAAGGAAGTTGAGTATGGGCATAAAAAGTCTTCCATCGTCACCAGGGGGGGAGAGGGGGGGGAAGTCGGACCGGTCTTCTCACGCAAAGACTTCGCCGCACAAGGTCGCGTTTTGGCGAGGGGGGGAGGACTAGGTAAACTTTCAGCGCTTCAGCTCTGCGCATTGTGGAAAAAGATCACTGCTGTTTGATGCGAACAAGAAAAAAAACGGCTCCAACATCAGGAATTATCCATACCGCGATCGATACGGGAGAAAAATCTTTTTACACCTCCGTCATCGTACTCGACCTGGGGGAAAAAAGCGAAGAGTAGTGAGGGAGAAAAGAATCTCCCTTAACTTCGCCGCCAGAAGAACCAGAAGCGGTTGGGAAACGGTTGACGCGAGAAAAAAAAGGTGGACGGAGGCTGCAGGGAAGTTTCCGTCCCGGGGCAACTAAAAGGAAAAAAAACGCCTCGATAAAAAAAAAAGGGGGGCGGGCCCTCGACTGGGTCACGTCAAAAAGGAAGAACAAAGTCTTCCTCTCCCTCTCATGACCGGGGTTAGCCGAGATGATTTAAAATAGGGGGAAAGGAGAACGACTCTATGGGGAGGGAACGTTTGTTGGTCTTGGGGGAAGGGGATCAAGTGCACCTGGCAAGGTTTTCGAGTTCGAGTGCTGCAAGAGAAGGGGGGAGGGGAGCACTGCAGAGGAAGAGCGCTGGGACCCTCCTATTTGGGAATCGTCGCCGAATATGGGGTAAATGAAAAAGGTGAAAAGTTACTTGTTAACATTCTCCTAGTCAGCGCACCAAAAAAAGGGGGCACTTAGACTTGGAGAAGGTGAAAGGGGTGTGCATCGATAAAGGCCATTCTCGATGTCACCGTCGGGGAAGGAAGAAAAAGGGTGTCTTGCTAGGTCTACAACCGGAAAAAAAAGGAGCGGCCGTCTGTCAGGGGGGAGGAAAAGAAGAAGCACCGGACGCCTTGTAAAAGGAAAAAAGCACTTCGACCAAAAAGGGGGGGTGAGAAGAACGAGAAGGAAAGGAGGTTCTCATAGTTTATCTATACCTCCCGCGGCCAAGGAGAAGGGGAGAAGGGCGCTGCACAAAGGAACTCATGTATATCGACAGGAAGGGACGGCCTCCCCAACACGGAAGGGAAAGGGCAGAGGGAGGGGAGCGACGTTTTGCAAGATCGCTTACCTTTGACGCGGCAAAAATCGGATCTAGGGGGCCGTTGACAGGCGGAGGGGTGGTAAAAATCCGCGGGGATTCTCATCGAGGAATCCGGAGAAAAAGGAGATCGACAAAGTTGCGCATGGCATCGCCTTACTTGCGATTGGGGGGGAGCGAAAGGGGTACATGGTCACGGAAGCATTGTGACGCGGAGTGGGAATCACGGGATTGAGAGAGCGTCTCGGTAGTAGGGCCTCATCCGAAGAACAAGCCCCTTCACTAGTCCGGCAAGGGAAAAGCCGTGGATATTTCGGAAGAGGGTTTTTCCCCAAGGGGAAAAACATGCCGACGATGTCATCGAAGAGGGGGAGGGGTCGAAGCGACTTGGTCGACTTGAACTGAATTGCACTCTCGAGGGCCGAAAGTGCCGGAGGGATCACTGAAAAACAAAGAGTATTGAGGGGGAGGGAATTCGGAAGCGACCAGAGGAAAGGGCGAGGAAGTGTCCACCCAGTGGATTCCCCGTGCGGGGGGGAAAGAGGGGGAGGGACTGAAGGGTTGGGACGCACAAGACCTTATCTCCGAACCTCCCGCGGGGGGAGGACTCGTGGAAGGGAAAGTGGGACCTGGTCGTTGAGGCAAAGCTAGGCGGGAACGAGGAAGAAGAAACTGGCACGACCGCTTGATGCCGGAACAACCTCAGCGTCAACAAGGACAGGGACCTTGAAGGAGGGGTCCGCCAATCGCAAGTAGGGAGGGCCGGCCATGCCGGAGAAAATCAGGTCTAAGCCTGTCGCCTATCCAGGAAAGGGGAACCGCGGAAAACCGCCGCCTTCCAACGGCAGGGAAGACGGGTGGTGTGGCCGCGGAAGAGGAAAAAGCTTTCACCTGATAGTAGGACGGCTTTCGAGGGGGGGGGGGGCCTCAGGAGGAGAAGAAAGATCTCCTCGACGTCCGCACAGGGGGGGGGCGCGTATCTGATCAGTGGGCCGAAAGGGGGAAGGGAGAGACCATCAGGAGCACAGACTTTTCACCGCTTCTTCGAAAACCAGCACGTGGGCCGAGTGGCTTGTGGGGGGAAAACATGGTACACGTCGTCCGGGCCCAGTGAGAGGAAGGGGCTTCGGTGAGTTTTTTCCCGTTTTCGAAGAAAGAAAAAAAGGTACGGCCCTGGCACAAGAAAAGGGATTGCAGCCTACAAAGGAAGATCCAGTGAGTGGGAGAGGGGAACAGCGGTTGTCTGCGGCTAGGAGCCTGCCCCGGAAGCGGCAACGCTACTTGACAGAAGGGGGACGGTTCCCACTCTGCTTGATCAAAAGAAAAGTTTTTTTTTGTGGGGGTGTTTGGGTTTTTTGGGGGGGGTTTTGTTGTGGGTGGGGTGTTTTTTTGGGGGGGGTTTTTTTTTTGGGGGGGGGGGTTTGGGGGTTGTTTTGTTTTTGGGGGGGGGTTTTGTGGGGAGAAAGTGCCTCCCCGAAGATTGTCCTCCCTCTACCTGAGGGAAGGGGGGGGGGAAGGGAAGGGTTCAAACTTCCCATTACCACCACTTCTATATGGGGGAGAAAAAAAGCATCGGGAGGGAGAGGGAAGGTCCTTATTTTACTCTCTAGGATCATTCGAGTGAGGGGGGAGAGGAGGGGAGTTCCCCCCTTATCGTCCCATTTCATCGGAGAAAGGAGAAGGAGATGCTTCTTTTGGGAGGGGACAGGGCCCCGACACTTTCCCGTCTGGTGTTTGAAGAGAGTCACGTTTTGTCCTTCTTTGGAAAAACCGCTCAAAGAAAAGGAAGTGCCGCATGGCGGCGGAAAGGGAGGTGCACGGAGAAAGAGGAGAAAGACGTTCGCTGGGTTTGGTCCATAGAATTCGCGTACGATGAGAGGGGAAATGAAACGTCCAGACCACCTAACGTAAGGGCCTGCTGCTTGATCCCAAGAAGGGGGAGAGCTTGTCCCTCCCACCTAAGTTTATCTCTGTGACATCACAAAAAAGAAGAGGGCCGACTCTTGAAAGGGAAAAAGGAGGCCGACACCGATTGAGGAGGACCCTGTGCGGAAAAGAGTGCTCACTCCCTATACCAAAGGCAAGCGCTGGAGATAAGACCCGCCGTTCGAGTAATGTCTCCGGAGGGTGGTCCATAGTGCGGTGGCTCTCGCAACAGGAAGAACGTGCAACCGGGGAACGAACCTCCGCTGCTCGAATGCTGGAGTCGGTGGAGAAGAGAGAAACCTTCTTCCATATCTGTCAGTGCCTATAAGAAGGAAAAGGGGAACATTGCTCCGAAGGGGAGGGGTACCCAAAACTTTGAAACCCTTACCTGGCCCCCCTTCCAAGGAAAGTCTCGGAGAAACAAGCCCGGGAGCAGCTCCAATAAAAAGGCAAGCGGTTCCCGGTGGAGGAGAAAGAACGCGGGGGAAAAAAAGATGTTTACGATCTCGGAAAAAATGGCATCTTGGAGGGGGGGGGGGACAAGCGCACCAATCAAAGTTGATTTCGAGGGGGGGGGTTTGCCGGGGGAAGGGGGAAGGAACCGCGTGGCTTTCAAAGGGGCACCTCCGGCGTTGTTGAGAACGACGTCCTATTCGCAAGAAAAAAGAGCATCGATCAGCGCCAGGAGGAGGGCTCGGGATTTCGCAGATTTTATACTCGTAGGAAAGAAAGCTCGAATGGGGAAAGGGGAAACGGTGTCACCCTGCTAAAAAGAAAAATTCCTGCTCCGACCCCCCGAAAGAAGAAAAAGGAGGGAGAAGCCAGGCCATCCCTCCTATGATTCTCGGTTACTTCCAGTCACTGTGCTAGCTACCAAAAGGGAGGGTAAATCGTTCCCGCCAAAGAGGGAGTACTCTGAAAATCACTGCTTAACACAGTCGACAGGGGAGGCGCGGTCAAAAGTCGACTTTAAATAAAACGCCATCCCGTCTCTGAAAAAACTCGCCGATGCGTGACCGAAAAAAGAGAGCCCGCGGGATCCTGTGCCGATTTTCTCGTGTCTTCAGCGCAGGAAGGACAAGGAAATTGCAGCGGAAAAGGAGAGCACTTATCTACTCCAATAGGAAGGGGGACGTCTGTCTACGAGTGTCTAGGAAAAAGGGGAAGAAAAAGGGGGGGAAACGTATTTCTTAATCTTCGTCTCATAGGAAAATGGAAACCGAGTGATCTTGGCAGGGGATGAAATTCTACCGACGAGCTCGCGCCCTGGGGTGAAGAGAAAGGGTTGGGGGGGTCCAAAAAACACATGCTGCGGGGCTTTTTCCTTCACCGCGGCACCGGGGGAAATAAAAACTTCGCTCGGTGACAAGAGGGGAGTGGATCTCTCTCAACAAAGAGAGAGAAATCCAACTATAAGGGAAACCACCTTTGCACCTAGCCGAAGTGGGGGGGGAGGAGAAAGGAAGGTGGACGAGCCGCATCATTTTTGTCGGAAAAAAAGGTGGCCGCACCAAGGGGGGAGAGGAGAAGAGGCAAAAACGAATTTCTCATCCGCATATGTCCACTATCACGTCGGAGAAAAGTCAGATGTCCGCCGGGAGAAGGGAGGTGCGGCGAATAAGTCGTAACCGCCGGAAAGGGAAAGGAAAAGGGGGAGGGGGAGGGGATGTGTCCTTAATTCCCTCGGTCGCTGAAGTTAAAAGGAAAAAAGGAGTTGAATAAGAAAAAAGCGGAAGGGTCACCGCGTGGGGGGGAGGCGGGGTCAGCGCATCGGAGAAAGGGAAGGGGGCGTCGACTGATGGGGGCGTTTACATGGGGAGGGGGACGCGACTTAAATCGACTGTGTTAGGAGAGATCCTCTAACCACGAGAGGAAGAAAAACACCAAAGCCTTGCTTGGACGCTAGCACAGTGAAACCACGAGGGAAAAAAAGGATCAGCTTCTTGCTCTCCGGAAGGTCGGCGTTCGGGTGGGGGGGGAAAGGGGGGGAGAAAGACCGACTACTCGGAGAACAGGGTGCCACCGGGGAGGCACAAGGAGCGAGGGGAGGGGGGGGACCTACGAGTTCCACTCCTGATCCGCGACCAGGAGGGGTCTATTATCGATGACAGGGAGGAAGAAAGTCGCCTAAGGAGAAGAAAGCCTTCATGTTGAGACTTATTCCATTGTCAAGTAAAAAGGGGAAAAACAAGAACTCATCTGAAAAAAAAGTGGTCGCTTGTCAGGGAAAAGAAGGAAAGGAAAATATTAAAGGAGCGCGATCGTCCAAAAAAGGTCGGCGACCCGACACAACCTGCACCGCTGGGAAGAGAGAAGGCGGGAGGGATGAGACATTGGCAGGGGGAAACTAAGGGAAAAAAAGAAGGAGGGGGCATTTGTCATAAACAGTAGAGGGAGAAAAAGTCTAAGAGAAGTGATAGTCGATCGCCGCGAATCTAAGGCGTAGGGGTTCGCTGTCCAAAGAAAATTTTTGGGGGAAAAGGGGGTGGAAAAACGTCTTACATCATCGTCCACTGAGAGTTGGCAAGGGAAGACACGAGTGGCCACCACCAGCGCGAAGAGTGAGTATGTTCATAGGGGGGGAGAGCTTCAACACCGTATACGGCGTCTTTCTCGGGTGGAGGGAGAAGCCGGGGGGGAACAGGGCGGGTCGAGAAGCGGTGTCGGCATGGGAAGCGGAGTCGGAGAAGGTGTTTTCTACTATATCACTGTCTGGGAGAAAAGGCGCCAACGGCTAAAAAGAAGGGGGGACAAGCCGCAGGCCTATCCAGAAGAAAAGGTGGTCTGGACGTCCTGGTGAAAAGAGGAAGCCTATGAGGAACACCAGCGAATAGATTAGGCCCGGAAAGAAAAAACTCAAGGGGCCCACTTCGAAAAGAAAGAGGGGCGGTTTGAGCAGGAAGTCCAAACTTTTGAAGCGGCGGATAAGCAAAAAACCAGTTCAGGGGGAAGTGTCGGCAAGAACTCCAATACAGTCATCGCCGCGATGGACGGGGGGGAGAAGGGCCGATACTGGGGGAAGCGATCGCCAGAAAGAAGAGAGGAAAGACGGGGGGAGAGAGTTCTACGGACGACTTCGACCGATGAAGAAGAGCCGTGTTGGTCTGGCTGGGCAGGGTACACCGTAATGTGTGTAGATGTCTAGTGCGGCCCATAGAAAAAAAAAAGAAAGGGAGAACTCCCGAATCGACAGTGCGAGAAGGCCCGCCGCGTTGGCAAAAAGGGGAAAGTTGGTTAGTCTAGGCTCGCCGGTCCCGGGAAAAAAGGAGAAAGAAGCAGCGCAAAAAGGAAGAATAGTGTGCAACTTCGAAAAGAAGGCGGTGTGCATCGTTGTCGGGAAGAAGAAGAGAGGGTCGGTCATGGTTTCAGGCCCGTACCGGAGTCGTTTCGAGGGCCGGGACCAAGAAAGAAGCGATCCGACTCCGACGGGAGAAGAAAAAAAGGGGGGGTGCCACACCACTTCGATCGACCACGTGCGGGTTTGAGGAGAAGGAAGCTGAAACTAGGGGAAAGGGGGGTCTCGAAACCTCAGAGCTCCGCGACGATGCGAGAGGAGGAGACGGATTAGGTGCTACCGTGCGATCTCATCCTGCGGGAGAAAATCTACAAACAAAACGCCGGGTGACGATCCCAAGGGGGGAACACCACCGAAAGGGCTCATCTTCGTTTTTATGCCAAGGGTGACGGCGGCGGCTGGGGGGGGAGGGTGATCTGCATCTATTATCAGCCGCGATCGACCAGGAAAGAGAAGGTGTCATGCATGGGGCCCCACTTTGATCGCCTACGGGGGCGAAAAAGGCCCAGCGACGAGCATTGTGAAGCGGAAGACATCAAGCATGGGGGGGCTCGTAGTAGGTCGCGTTTGAAGGACAGAGAACGCGGGCGATTGCCTCAAAGGAAACCCAGTCTCCCTTCCGAAAGAAAAAAAAAAAGTTTCGAACAGGTATATTTCTTCTCTCATGGGAGGGGTCCCACCGGGAAAAGGACTTGTCCCAAAAAGACTTTTAATTGGTCTTAGCGCCGGGGGGGGAGGGGGGAAGACATGACTTAATTGAACTCTCTATTTCAGGGGTGAAAGGGCCGAGAAAGATCTCAACAACAAAAAGGGGATATCATCTGGCACTGAACCAGAGAGGCAATTCAGGGAAGGGGAGACCATTCTACACTGGAAGAAACCCTTCTCTGTTTCTGGGGGGAAAGAGGGAGGGAGGGGGTGAAAGGGGGGACCCCCGACATTATCTCGAAAAAGGGGAAAAGCCAAGGCATGCCAACCTGGGGACTCGTCCTTTCTACTTGGGGAGGGAGATCCGCGTTCTAGGAAAAGGGGGGAGAAAAGAAACTAAGAATGCCAAGCCCTCTTATTCCGTTGACAAAAAAGAGGAAAAAAAAAAGTCCGGAAACGGTACTTATATGGCGACGCAATTAGGCTATCAGTTGGGGGAAAAAGGAAGTCCTCTGAATCGAGTCTATCCCTGGGGGAGTCAACTCGATGAGGCAAGAAAACCACTCCGCCCAACAAAACCACCAACAAAGGGGGCCAACATTTAGCGAGCTTCACCCTGCGTTCCACCGGGGGGAGGGAGGTGGTCTATTCCGTGTGTGGGAGGGAAGGGCTGCGATCGCACTGTCACGGAGAAAGTTGTGCAGCCATCGTCGCAGGGGAGGGGGAAGGAAAGGAGTGGAGTAAAAAACCTCCTGAGCGCACCCCATTAGCGTTTCAGCAAGGGGACACCTAGAAACAAAGGGAAGGGTGTGGTCAACACAACATTTTTGAAGATTCTGGCCGGCACTAGGAGAGATGGAAGCCAGTCGGGGGTTGGGCCCGGTGTCGAAGAAGAAGGTACGGAAAGGAAAAAAGGACGGTGACATCGATGAATGGGCACTATTTAAAAGAAAAGGGGGTACCCAGGGAAGAATTGCTCACCTCCAGAGGGCGCTGCCTAGGGAAGAAAAGACCTTACCGGAAAGGAACAATAGGTCGGGGGCCCAAATCTCGTATCCCAGCTCGCGAAGGGGGAGGGGATATGAAAGGGCCGTGGATCATCGACGCGGATCTTGAAAAGACATAGCAACCTTTCCGTTTCCTTCACGGGGCAACTACTTCCAAGGACCAACGGCGATATGGTCGAAGTCGTCGTAATGGACTCTCTCGAACACCGGCTCTCATGCTAGGGCGGGAAAAGGGGGAGGAACGTTTAAGAAAGGAACCCCGGGGGAAAAGTTTCACGGCGCCAACCGGTAGAGGGCATGCCTGCCAAATGTTTCGGTGTCTGTAGAAAAAAAAAGGGGGGGGGGGGGGAACTTCCCAACCACGGAACTGTTTTTGATGATCAGCGCGGCAACAGGGGGGGAAAAGGGGCTCAACAGAAAGGAACGTCCGAGGAAAAAGGGGCCAGATTTGCACGCATTGACGCGTAGGGGAAAAGAGGGGGGTGGCCATAGAAGATGCCGCGTTGTTCACCAGGACTAAAAAGAGATCGCGGTCTGGATCAGAAGAGGGGAAGACAAATCCTAGTTTTGGAGCCGGTGGCGGGAAAAAAACGCCCACAGAAGGCTTGACCACAAAAAGCTTGGCCGAGGGAAGTGCACGTCCTCCGACAGTCTTTCGTGGGAAAAGGACCGCCATGTGCGGCAAGGAAAGGGGGGCGTCGCACGCAAGGGGCCCGCTCCGGTGACGAGGAAGGCCTACCAAGGCTCCTCTACAAGGATGGTGTTGGGCAGGGTGCGGTGGGCCGACACCGGAAAAAGAGAAAAAGGGGGATTGATGTACTACTCCGCCTCAAGAGGAGCTAGCCCAAAAGGAGGGTTGGCCACCGACCGATAGGGCGGCGATCGAAGAAGGGGAAGGAGGAAAAGGCGCCAGTTCGGTTTCAAGGGGTACCATGCCAACAAGCATGCAAACGAACTCTAGGTAAGGCCAATGTCTCAGTCAGAACTTCGCAGCTAAAAGAAAAAAAACACAAGGCAAGAGGTGACCTTTTCGAAAAAGGCGGAAAATGCAGATGTGGGGGGACGCCCTGCTGCTGTTGGGGGGGAATGCTTGTAAACTAGAAGAGCAAGGGGGGGAGAGTTTGGGGTTGACCTTGCATTTTAATCCGCGGTAACTAGGCGAACCTCGGGTGGACGACGAGAGAAAGGAAGGAAGAAGTCCTATCATCACCTTACTTCTTCGTCGTCGAGGAAGAGTGGAATCTTATGGGAAGAAAAAGCTCTCCTGGTCGCAGGGAAAAAAAAAGGGTGTCACCTGCCTCCCGCGAAGCGGGGAGGGGGACTACCCCCGAAAAAGGGAACCATCGCGAAAAGAGAAAATGATCGCGTTGACGCCTTAAAATAGCGTACCAAGCAAGTTCTTTCTTAAAAAAGAAAGGGGTCGGGGAGAAGACTATATGACATCACGTCTAACACCTTAGAGGGGGGAGGCGCGTTCCAAACTCCACCTGTCAACTCCATCAGGTTCGAACTCGCCGATGCGCTGACTAAGGGAGGGGGGAAGAGGGAACAACAGGCTGTTATCCTTCGGGACTATTTTCTCGGCGAAAAAAAAGAAAGAAAAGGAAAAAGGAAATCAGCGACACAGGGGAGGGGGGGAAAAAGCACTTCTCTACGCAAAAAAGAAGAGCCGCGGTCCGGGCGGGGAAAGGGGAAGGGGTATCCTCACTTATTCTGTCATCGTCTTCTCATAGGGGTGGTACGACAAAGGAAGGGGGAGAGGCTGCCCTAAAGAAAAAAAAGGAAAAGGGGAGGAAATTAGGCGGCGCCCTTGGTTCGGCCACCCAGAGGGAAGCACCATGGGGCTTGCGCGGTTCCGGCACCTCTGCCACCGTCGACGCGAAAAAAAAAAGGCACTCCGGTGCACGCTGGTGGGATCTCCTCAACAACAACAACGGAGGAGGAGACTCATCCGTGACCCACCAACTAGGGACCTAGCGAATTGGTGCAGGGTAGGAACGTGGCCGCTTGAAGAAAGAAAAAAAAAAAGGGGGGAACCAACCGTGTACAATTTTGTGAAGACCGTCGGGCATCCCGAAGGTCGAGAAAAGAAAGGAAAAAGGCGTACCACCATTCCGATGAAAAAAAGGAAGATGCAGAAATACGTTGACTGCGAAAAGGGGGGGGCACCGCGCACTCGTAGACCGCCCCGAGAAAAGGTGGGGGCGATAATTGGCGAGGCCTCCCTCGGTTTTCGCCGAAAATAAAACCCGGGGCGGGGAAAGGGACTCGGCCCGCAGGATCAAAAGCGGGGGGCGGTCCGCCATCGGGAGGGAGAAAACACGAAACGGGATTGTCTTTGACATGTGGAAAGGCAGGAAAGAGACGATCCCGGTGAAGGGAGACGTTATGGGAAAATCCTCGAACCACGGGGGAAAAAAAGGAAGAGCGCACGGCTTTGGTAACTTATCACATTGACCCCACGCCGAAAAAAAAGCGAGAAGCTTTCGGGCGAGAAGCCAGGGGGGAGTGGTTGACCTTCGGAGGGAGGCGGAACGCCTTCATCAGCTTCCGTCTTCGGGCCAGAAATTGGGACCTTCTCCAGGCGCTCTGGGGGAAAAAAAGGAAACTACGAGTTCCAAGAAATGAACAGGAACGACGCAATTCAGGCGATGACGAGGAGGCACTGTCTCCTCAGACCGTGAGGGAAGAAAGGGGGGGGAGCAAAAGGTCCTTACCGAGGATTCCCAGTGCAAAGTTCAACAAAAAAGAGACCAAGATGATGTGGTGCAAAGGAACAGCATGCCAATGACATAAAAGGAGGCGCGACGTCCAAAAAGGGGGGTGATAAGGACC
>Ga0179591_1302698_pt1 | contig 14937 bp, 27 predicted proteins | sample CZOMad2_1_08_16f_FD_182891 | JGI IMG/M metagenome (GOLD analysis project Ga0179591, IMG submission 182891) | Vadose zone soil fungal communities from Angelo Coast Range Reserve, California, USA - CZOMad2_1_08_16fungal (PacBio error correction) | ecosystem: Environmental > Terrestrial > Soil >...
AAAATACAAGAGTAAAATCAGAAAAGGGCATGATGTCGGGGGGGAAGAACTCACTACGATGAAGAGGGGAGGGGAGGTCAAAGAGAACCTTCGCGGGACTTGGTGGAAACTAGCATCAAGGCGAAAAGTGTTCAATGGCGCGACTCGATCGGGGTCCGGGCCACGGGGAGAAAAGAAAAGAAAGACGTTTTCCCCCCAAAAAATTGTATGCTGGGCGAAAACAAGGAAACTGTAGCACGGGTGGACATCATTGGAGGTTGGCCAAAGAAATGGCGGCAACGACATCTTTTGACACTAAAGAAGCGAAAGGAGAAAGAGAGGTGCCTACGATTAATTCCGCGCAACACGGGAAACAATGATTCAAATTAACCATTCTCTCTGGAGATCTCAAAGGAGTATGGTCGAGAGGTCCACGTGGGGGGAGAGGAAAAGGCATCTCTCCCAGGAAACAAAAGGCACGGTTTTTGTCTTTGAGGAAAGCGAATCGACGATAGCCCTGGCCGCTGCGAGGTAAATCTTGTCTGGCGAAAGGGGAATCAAGGAGAAAGATCTGATGAAAAATTTGGGTCATTCCATTTCAAGTACCGAAACGACTGCAGGCCATGAGCCCATTCTAAGTAAGAAAAAACCCCTGTTCAAAAAAAAAGGAGAAAAAGAAAAAGAGAGAGCGCGTGTTAGAAAGATGCTCCCGGCGGTAGAAGGCCATGGGGGCTGAGTTCAGCCAAAATCAAAGTTTCGAGCTGGTTTGAGGGGGAGAAGACAGGAGATCTAGAGACGCACATTCATCTGTTGGGGGGGGTATCTCTTGTAGAAGAGTCACAAGTGTAATTTTTTGAAGACGTGCTGCTCGCAGCTAAAGCCCTTTCGGTTTAAGGAAGGAGGGGGGGGGTTCAATAAGAACGAGAGGAAAACGCAGCTCTGTAACGAAAGAGCCGCCCCCGAAGCAATTTCCGACTCACTATAGCTGGTACTGGTTGAGGGGGGGGGTAGATCTTCAAAAATAGGGGGGAGGGCGTCAAAAATCGACCACGCCGAGCTCGCTTAGGGCTTCCTTAATTCAATCTTTTCGCCGGTGAAAAGGGAACGATCGGAGGGACGGGAATTACCAAGGTGCCATCCAGGCCATATTCGAGTGGGGGTCCCAGGGAGGAAAAAAGAGTTCTGGTTTTTAGGAATAATCTCCTGCATGAACGGCCGGAAAGAGCACTCTAGCCCAGGAGCATAGTTCACATGGTAGAGGAGCCTCAGGTCGGCGCCTGGGGCTAATGGGAACAACTCATCCACATGCAAGAGGCAGGGTTTGCGCCCTGAAAAAAGAATTATTCTCGAAAAGACCTGACCGGGAGTCAGGGCCTAGTCGGCAAGTACGTGTATCCCTTTAAATTGGTGCTGCAGCAAACGGCAACAAACAACCACAGCGCGTTTGGGGGGGATCATTAGGCGCTGCGTTTCTTAGAGAGAGGGCAGGTAATCAGAACGATGACCTTAAGTTCGCCATGGCACACTGGTCCGTCGTAAATATCATGGGACCAACGTTGGGGGTGAGGCTACGGCCGCGAAAACTCGATTGATTTCGCTGGGCGGAGGGAGAAAGAAAATAGAACAGGGGAGAAGGGAATAAACCAGATCGGATGTGCGTGTTCCCTTTCCTAAATTCGAGCAAAATGGGGGGGGGAACTTCCTTCACAAGGGCACTCCATTTATCAATTCCCCTGGGGCAGGAGCAGAAGATTAGATTGGAGGAAAACAAAACTAGATCCTAGGCTCGTTTCAAAACCACAAACATCAGAACCGCGAAAGGGGAAAAAAGCGGAGAGAGCGATCTGAAGGCGTCTAAGAACGCTTTCGGTGGATGTAAAGGGAAGCCGACATGGGCAGCTTGCAATTGGTGAAGCAAGTTCGGTGCGCATGTATGCTGAGTCACCTAACGGAATGCAGGAAGGGATGTGAAACTGGGGGGGGGACGGTCATCGACATTTGCACTCGACGAAGGAAAAAAGCGTTGCGACCGCAAACAGGGGGATGCTCCTGCTTAACACAAGAAAAGAAAGACAAGGAGTGTCGATACTTTTTCATGAGAAAGGTGTCGCGGCTAAAGGAAATATGCTGGCTCGCAATAAAGGGGCCTGGGATGACAAAAGAGTCGAAGAGGGGGAAAACGATAGCGAACATTCAAGGGGGGGGGAATTGCGAAAGGGCAGGAGGAAGATCGTAAAGGAAGCTACTCTTTCGTCGTATGCGGACTGCATCCAAATATTAGAAAGCTTCAGTAACTCAAAATTCGATTGATGGATGAATTGGGTCAGGCAGGGGATTCGAGGGATTTAGGGGAGTGAGGGCCCATGAACAAATGAAAATAGCGGAAATTTCTAACATTTTCTCGTAAGTTCCTGAAGCAGATTCCAGAAAAAGACAAAGCGCCACAACAAAAAACAGATGTCGGGAAGTCAGAGGCTAAAGCAGACAGAAGTAGAGGAAATTAAAATTGGGAAAGATTCAAGCAAAAACGATTGTAGGTGCGGGCAGAGAAATCTATGATACTATTCTTGGGGAGGCGTCTAAGTGTCGAGAATCAGGATCTTCTATTGACCTTACAACTTAAAAGAATTCAAAAGTGAGTTGTCGAGAGGAAAGAAAGGAACATTTTATCGAAGATCATGGGAAACAGGCTGAATAGGCAAGGGATGGGATGGGGACGGGTTGGAAAAAAACTAAAACAACTAACGCTTAAATAAGGGGAAAAAAGGAAAAAGAATCTCACCTTAAAGGGCCATCATCGATCTTGAATAGAAGTCGTCCGCACGCGGTTCTGTCTACAAGGGAAAAGGGCGGAAAAAAGCTGAGCTCAGTATGACGGATTAAAAATCCTCTAAAAATTTCGATGAGGAAAATTGAGGTAGATAAACGCCATAAAAATTGACACCCCTTTACTGGGAATTCAATGTTACCCGCGGAAAAATATGGACATCTGTGAGAGTGAAAGCAAAAAAGTAGAGGCCTCGCGGATGATTCAATAGAAACGTAACCAGGGGGCTCAGACCTTGAAAGAAGGATGACATCGAGGGAGGGGTGACAGTGCATTTCTTTGGAAACGGAAACTTAGGCTCGGGTTGAAGAGCATAGCTTGTGGGCACACCTTTCGGGTTTGCCCAACCGCCTAAAAACGAGAAAAGAATTGGCTTGGATGATAATAGAAAGATTTCTTGATTACAAAAGAAAAAAAAGCTCCTAAAAAAAGGACGTCGGGGAACACAAGATCGCAGCGAGATCGTGCTTAACCTTGAAAAAAGCCAACTGCGACAAGCATCGACAAAAAAATAATTCCTAAGCACCATCAGACCAAATAAAGGCAATGGAAAGGGGGGGAAGAGGCCAGGGAGAGGGCGCGTTGACCGTGTGTGGCTTCTTTGAGAAGAAAAGCAAAAAAGTTTATCAAAAGCGCAGATTTTGGGGAACTCACGCATGGATAGAAAGCGAAGCACAAACAAGATTATTATTAGGAGGGGTGGGGAACATCGCGCCATCATCGTGGGCTAGAAAGTTGCGACGATCGAGGTGGGGGTTGAGTGGGGGGTATGAAGGATTCGAACACAAAAGAGGGAGGAACGTCCGTCGTTGCAAAAAGAGAAAATGGAAGGCCGGCACGCAGGTGGGAGGGGGTTGGTTAGGGGGGCGAATTACTGTTGTCATGCGGGGGGGCAAGTTCGCTTGGTAGGCAATCTTCTCGAAATCTGTGGCGAAGGGTTTTTTAAAGAAGGGGGTGGTGAGGTCGCGGGAGAACGAAAATCGTCATCTTCTCCGACAAATTAGCGCGTTGGGCGTTTTGGGGAAAAAAAAAAGAGTGTTTGGGTCAAAAAAAATATAGAGCGTTCCCAAATCGAGGTTCCTTACCTCCATGCTGATCGGGAAAAGCAGCGATTGCATCATCACAACGGTATGAGAAAAACGTTCGGTTCAAAAAGACAGCTCGATATTAGAAGATCATTTCAGGAACGGTCATTATGCAAAGATCGTACCATCTCTTTCAGTCGGCGGAAGGAAAGGGTGCAACCCAAATGCTAAAGTCTGACAAAGTTCTAGGACAAAAGGAAAAATTGGTGTGAGCACAGCCTTCGTTGCAGCGAGGCTTTTCGGAATTTGATTTCAAATTCTTTATAATAGTGTAAGAAAAAGAACCCGGGGGGAGGGGGCCGGGGAGTGTCAAGGATCCAGAGAATGGCCTGGCAATTGGGCTATGAAAGACGGGATCTTAGGGGGTGGTTAATAGGCAAAGAATATAAAAACAGACGTAAGCGCTTGAGAGAAGACGATCAAATCGAATCGGACGGCATAGAGAGCCGATATAAGAGAGACCTTCAGGGTGAAGTTGGGAAGCCGCAAAAATAAGAAAGGTCAGGGAGGAAAGAGAAGCTGGAGGGAAGGCCTCCCATAACATCCGCGCGAGAGATGTTGGGATTTCCGACTAAACAAATGAGCAAGAGTCGCGGCCATACTCGTTGACTTTTAAATCTAGGCTTCCGCCGAACAGCTTGTCCTGAAAATATTCCGAACGGAAGAATACATCTTCCCCTTTGGGGGGAGTATCAAAGTGATGGGGCGCATTACCCTAGGGTGTACTGAGAGCAAACTTTGCGCGGGGGGGGTGGCCATAAATGTTCCCGCGATTTTATCGCGGTTTCCGAATTGGGCCCGAACATCTCCACGTCATAGGTTCAACATAACCGCTCAAAAGAATCCAAAGAATCGGAAGGGACGCTCCGCGTTGATGCGCTAATAATGAAAGAAGTAGCTATCTTGTTGAACGATACGATTCCGCAGACGGACAAGTTCAAAAAAGAAGAAAGGTCGTGGCGAACAAAATTAGAATCTGACACGAAGGGAAGGCTGTAAAGAGGGGGCCCAGGTATGTGGGAAAAACAAAAAAGCAAGAGGGAAATTGGACGTCCAAATGGCTGGCTAAAAGGAAACGGAAGAATAGACAATTTGACCAGACATTTGAGTCTAGGTCTCATCCATGAATGGGTTTGCGGCGCATTTGTTTAAGATGAGTAGGTTTCTCATGTCGAGAAAAGTGTTTTCCCAAAGTTGGACCACCAGCGGAGTTGAAGGGGAAAGCATAAAAGGGGAGCCGTATAATCGAAAATGCAGAAAATGATCCCGAACCAAGGGCCGAAAAGCCATGGAGGCCGTGAAAAACTGCCAAAACACGCGGCAGGGTCCTCGACGCGTCAGTTCAGGAGACACGGAAGACGGGGTCAAATCTTTTCTCTGTTCGGATTGTTTTTGGGTGTGGTACCTAAAAATGCTATACATCGGCCTGCAAGTAAAGTGGGGGGGAAGAAGAGAGGGGCTAAGGAAAGAATGCCCCTTTGACACAAGGCGTTCCAGGAGTGGAACGGAGATGAACATTTGGATAAGGTAGGGGAACAGATGAAAAATGTGAAAGGTGAAGATCTTGGCATGGGTGTTTTCGATGACGGCTCTATCTCCAGACGCAAATAGCAGCGTTCGCGGCCCTAAAAAGAGTCCAAACAGCAAAGGGACTTAGGGAGAAAAAGAAAGGAAGGGTTGAAAAAGTTCTTTCAGCAGTGTAGCACGCTGATGAGGATCGATCAGCAGATCTCGATCGAGCATGATCAAAAGGATCTGTGTGCTTTTGGGAAAGGGGGCCGGTTTCGATGGCATCAACAAAGTTCAAGCACCTTTTCAACAACATCTACTAACGGCAAAAAAGGGAGGAGGGGAAACGAGGTTCGAGGCAATAACTTGGTCCGGCGAAACGGACGCGCTGGAAAGGGGGATTATTTGAAAAGTCGAAGGCAAAACTAAGGTTGGAGCTAAAAGGAATCTGGCGCCGGTCATACATCGAACGCTAACAATTAGATCTAATCGCTACAACGAGCGCCGGGGGTTACAGAGGAAATTCAAACATTCGTCGGTCACACCGACAAATGGGAAGAAACATCCACAAAAGTAACACCATGGGGAGAAAAGGGAGGTGTGAAAAAGAAAGGGGAAGAGTCACGATATCGCACGGTGAACTGGTGCAAGGCGGGGAACGAAAGTCCGGCGAAGCGACTGTGCTCTCGTTGGTTTACCTTATAAGAGCAAAATAAAAAATGGAAAGATAGACCCCACAATTCACCTGCTATGGGCAAGGCCCTTCGAAAAAGAGCTGGGCTGCTCTTGGGGAAGAGTATTACGAATTAAAAGAAGATTAAATGAAATGAGTGGAAGAAACTCCTCATTTACAACCGAAAGGGAGAATCAAAGCGGGACGAAAAGCAAGGCTTTCAAAAAAGAGGTGAAAGAGGGAAGATAAAAGGTCGACACAACCAGGGTGACTCACGATGAAAATGGGGGTTGATGGTGCGATTCAGGCTTGGGATCGGAGAGTCATTTACGAAAATTAAAATGAAAACAGAAAACTAAAAGGGGAGCATTTTGGTGAAGCAATGGGCGAACACCGAAGGGGTGTAGAAGGGCATCTCTTTGAGAGGTCGTGAGGGAAGATATTCGGGCAACGGGGCGTGATCGGCTACTGACGTGGGTTTCTGGGAAAGTCAATGAAAAGGGAAGTGACAATGGGGAAAGGGCCCGAAAAGTTTCGCATCCTCAGCATTCGGTTTGCGCGGGGATCAACGGGCCCGAAGGCACAATATCTCATCCACCCAAGAAAAGGGATATCGGAGGGCGGAAGAGCGGCCTCAAAGAAAAAATACTACGGGCGGGCTTGTTTCCTGAGCCCGAGAAGGATTTTTCCGAGGGGGGGCGGGAAACGGGAACGATCGCAACTCTACATTTGGACTATTTCCTCCTCAGCAGGGGGTTGTGACCAGGGAGGAAGCTGGGGGGAAAAAAGGAAGCAGAAGAGAAAGGGAAAAACCGGTATTAGCTGGAAGGGCATTTATCGGGAAAACACCATCTGTCGGTCCGTCCCAGTTAATAGAACGGGGGAAAACGGGGGGGATGGGGCATATTATCTTCAACTTCTAAAAAAAAAAGAAAAGGTCAGCTTGTAACGGGCCGCGAATAATTTCTACCTGGCTTGAGGGAGGAGGCAGGCTTTCGGAAAAACAGTGGAAATTGGGAAATCCACGATCGAGAAGCGGAATAACATTGAAATATGGAGGAGGTTTTTCGCAAATACCACTGGGGGGGAAAAAGGGGGTAGCAAGGGGGGAAACTGGACTACAGGAATCGAGGAAAATGAACAAAGGGGGGGAGGGAGCGTTCGGAAATAATGAGTCAGATTGGCGCGCATGGTTCTGGGAATATAAGCTAAAAACACAACGGGAGGATTTTAAAAGAGAGATAAGGCGAGAAGGTCAACAAAGAAAAGTAGGGAAAAAAGTAGAAAAAGACAACACTCCCTCTGTTCATCTCACGATCTTAGGGGGCGTCCATGCTAAGGACGTTATGCGTGTTTGTTAAACGCCTGCTTAAAAGGGATGGCAAGGGAGGACCGGAGGACAACTTCGATCGTTGAACGTAATTTCCACTTGTTAGATGGGTAAGGAAAGGGTAGTGATAAAGTAAGGGGGGGTGGAAAGGGAAAGGGGGAAAAGTGTCAGCGGAACCATTTACACTGCGCTTCTGAGGCAGGGGGAAATTAGCCTCAAAATGGGGGGTTTTTCCAGCCCTAAGAAAACCAAGAAGGGCAAAGATAAAGAACGACAGTAAAAAAGGGCCCAATAAAACTTGGACTTGGATTCCTCTAAAAGACGGGAACAATATTTCGAGGCCAGGAACTCGGCGACAAAAAAAAGGTCGAATTTCTCGTCGAGTGCTTTCGCAAGGGAACAAAGATGGCACTCATAAACCTCAGGAGGGGGTTTTTTTTTTGGCGGCGAACTCTCTCGCGATATCCCTGGCCGCGGGCGAAGGAGAAGAGGGTTTTTACTTTCGCCCGTTTGCTTTCTGTAAACAGGGACATGATCGAAAGGTGAGTCACTTACATTGAAGGAAACGAAAAAAAGAAGGCAGGCCCGGAAAAACCATGCGGTAAGAAACGATGAACAAACTGCAGTGACATCAAAGGATCACATATCTCGAAAAAATCGTGGGGAGAAGTAGAGAAAGCAAGGGGAGTCGGTCGGTCAATGAAAAATTCAGCCACGGCAAGTAGTGGAAAGAGCATGTTTTTGATCACGATCTACGGGCAAGCCGGAGAAAGCACATCAAGGTGAACGGGGGCAAAGGGGGGGTTGGGGGGGTCGACGGGTCAAGAAACTTTAATAGCTTTCAGTGTCCTTTTTGAGTGCGGCAGCGTTTCGTGATCCCTTTCAAGGGTTTTGGGGGCGGGGGGGGCCCGAAGAAGACGGTGGGGACGAAGGGGCAGGTGTGCCGAGCTGAAGGCGCACAGATCGACGTTCGCTTGAAGAGTGCTTTCCGGGTTCTTCTTCATGTTCAAAAAAATTGAAGGTTTAAACCACTAAAAGGAAAAGTCGAGGGAGAGGAGGACAAGTCCGTGGGAACCGATCTACATTTTTCCGGGAGATCTCGGCGGACGGGAGGACCCTTGATAACGCGTGCCAGCAGTCATTACCTGTTCATTTTCCAAGTTCAGTGACAGTTAGGGGGGGGGGGGGGCCAAAAGGAGGGGGGAAAAGAGAGACTGCATTTACGGACGCGAGAATATTCTATCGATGCTTTATAGTTGTCGGGGGGGGTCGAGATGAAACGCCTTTAGCTGCCTGTGAAGTCGACAGGGGCCACAATAAACTTTCAAAACCAAAGCAAAAGAATTGGGCCGTGGGGGAAAAATTGGGGGAACACGGGAGGAGTCGGAAAGACTGAAAGAAGGGAAAAGGAGGGACTATCTTGAAGGATTTGCCCTTCCTGAAATCTTTGGGCGCCTAAAAGCCAAAGTGAACCGGCAACTGAACCAAACGTGTTTTGTTACGAGTCTGCGCGATCGTTCTTATAGGAGGGGGGATCAGAGTCGGGAACACTTAAAACTTGGGAGAAAACGATTTTGAAAATTGCGTCTTACTTAGAACCTGGGACGAGTGGGAAGTTAGGCCAATCCGAAACGCAGTGCTAGGTGCGCTGGCATAGAGAAGTCAAAGAGGGGGGGGGGGGAAACCATTGGCGCAAGATCTCAAAGAACATTGGCCGTAAGCTTTTCCCTTAAAATGAATACAAAGAATGAAACTTGGAAAGTTCAAACCGGGCACGAATATTGAAGGGAAAATCGGGGCAGTGGCAGCCGATTTATCTCGACTACGGTGAAAGCAGAGAGACCGGGGCACGTCTAAGGGGGATGTCCACCACGCAACACAAGAATGGAAAAAAGGGTGTAAAAAGGGGAGAGGAAGGCGCAATTTCTTGAGCCGCCGGCTTTGGCAGGAAGCCGGCAGCCAAGACAGGTAGGGGGGGGGTCGCTTGCCGGAATATGAGTGCGCATGGGGAGGCTTACTAAAGGGGCACCGAACGTCTGCTTCTGACATTTTGGCCTGCGCTTGAACTCAACGGACGGGCAGCGACATGAGCAAAAAAAGAAAAGAAAAAATGTCTCCCAAACAAGGAGGCCGGGGCTGAGAAAAAAAGAATAAAAGATGACATTGGAGATAGGGGGTCCGTCGTCCAGAATATTCCTTCTTAACTTAATCTGCCTTGCGACAATAAAAGGGGCCCGGTATTACATGAGGCCTCTGGGGGTCCATCATAATGAGTCAATTCAAAAAAGGGAAAGATGTCATTCATTTAGAGGACTGCCGGCGGAATCGTGTAGGAAAAAAATTATCGGGCTGGGAACTTCACGTATTAAAAGACAATACTCGTCGGAGAGACCCAGAGGCCAGTCGAGGGGGACGGACGGATTTTGCGGGGAGGTACCAACTCTTCCGGGCGGGAGTCCCATCGGAAAACGCGAGGGAAATCGTTTGGGGGGACAACTCGAAAGTGCGTCACATTATCTTGAAAAGCGATCCCATCCCGAAGAAAAAAAGACTAAAGAGAAAAGGTAGGAAAAAGAATTGAGGACTATAAAAGTAAATCTGTTCGGGGGAACTCTCTTTCGAAGTCGATGACAAGAAGCGGCGATGGCGGGGAAGGCGATACAAATGAGAAAGAAATTCTTGTAGTGTAACTCTAGAAGCGATTTGGGGAAGGACACTTCAACATGGAAGGCCTCTGTGGGGTTTTGGGGTGTGTTTGTTCGATTGGGACGCGTCTCGAGAATTAATTTTATCGAATAAGAGGGTCAAAAAAACGCTCCTAGGCGGGAGGGCAGGGGGGAAAGAAGGCAGTGGACCCAAACGAAGCGGACAACTAACTACCTTACAAGGATGATAAGAAAAAGGTGCAGGGCCATGGCACTCAGGTATCCTGAATCCTTCCGAGTTTCTTGAGAAATATTCCGAGGAAAGGTAAGACTCTCGCTATGACGGGCAAAGGGGGTCGAAATCCTCGCTGCAATGAAGGCGGACAATTGCGTTCGATGGAAAGGACTCTCCATCAATCGCACAGGTCTTAGGGTAGAAGAGGGTCCTCAAAAGGAAGAGAAGGGGGAAAAGAAGACTGGGGAAGAAATTAGGTGAAGGGGACAAGGGAGGCTAAGGAATCGAAACGTACCTTAAAGAGCAAAAAACGAACGGGGGAGAGACCGTTGAAAGACGTGATGCAAAACCAGGCGGTCATCATCGCGGGGAGGAACAAATTGGGGGGAAGCAGAGGGTTGGAAGAGAATGAAGGTTTCACAAAACGTTTGCCAGCACGCCTGAAAACAAAATTGCGGAATAATCTATGTCGGGAATCCAAATCGCAGGAAAACCACAAAGAGAAGGTCGAACCAAAAAAAAAAGAGAAGGAAGGAAGAGGCGTGCTTAACCTTGGCAAAAGCAAACTATCCCACCAGCTAGCCACCATTAATCGCGGACCAGCAAAAAGACGCCAAAAGTAAGAAGGGGCAATGTCCTAGTGTCTCTGTTCCAGAAAGGGGGGGGGGTGCGCTGAATTATCGCTGGAAAAAAGGGGAAAAAAATATGGGGGGAGCGAAAACGGGAGGGGCTTGTCAAAACAGGAGTCCCGCTAATGTCCCCACCGAGAGAGTCAAAACAAGTAGGAGGTAGAACATGACGATGTGGAGAAGAGGAATACGCTTTGACTACAAGCTCAGCGTTGTACGAGCAGGGAGGGGTTGAATTAGAAAATGCGCTAAGGAGACGGAAAAAAGGGCCGGCTGTCGCCATATGCTAATTTCCTAGAAAAATTTGCCTGGACGGCAAAAGGTGGGAGCTGGTTTGACAATGGGGCCCGACTGTGGTCGACTTTTTCAGCTTTGCTTTTGGGGGTTTTGGAACTGATAGAGGCTATCGGGAGGGGGGGAGAAACATTGTGGGGGGGGGGGCAGCGGGGTCTGGCTTTGACGAAGTCAAGACGAGTCGTCTTCGCAGCGAAATTTGGCCAGCGTTGAGGCGTTTTGACTCACGGGGGGGGGGGGGGGGGACAAAGGAAAGATAAGGCGAGGGACAAAAGGAGCAGCTAAATGGTCAAACCCTCCCTGAGAATACCGCAGCAGGATTGATCACGTATGCAAACGGTATGTAGCCACATGTCTGACCCGAATGAGGGAGGGATGCTAGGGGGGGAAATGAAACCCTGGAGGGGAAATCATTATTCCAGAGGGCCATCTCTTCGTTCGGAACATGAAATGGTCACGAAAGACAATGGGTCGGAAAAGGATGGAATCGCGGTCCTAAAGATTTTGGTCTTAAGCCTTCTAATTTTCCTAGAGGAGGTTGAGGAGAAGGTAGTTCGGAGAGCGAAGAGAGTCTGAAAAGTATAATTAATATTTCTCAAAACATGTGATTTATTAGTCAAAGAGATAATATTAATGGGGGGGAAGGGAATGGGAGGAGCGGCAAAGGGGGGGAATAGGAGTAGGTGTAGAGCGGGTGGGGAACAACTCTATCCCAGCAGCCGAAGTAGAGCTGATCAAGAGGCTTAAATATATCTGCATTTATCCGATCTACAATGGGGCCTTCAGGGGAAAAAGGGGGTTTGGGGGGGGGGTTTTGGTGGGGCCTTCGCCTCAGCGAAACTATGCTCGATCAGCTTCTACGCCAAGAACTAGTCACGAAGCGGGTTTGAGTAGGAGAAGCAAAAAGGAAAAACGAAGCCATCTTTGAAATCTAGATATATTAAGGTGGGCAGAAAAAAGGGAATGGGGGAAGTGGTCATTAGTCCGATATACATCTTACCTGTCGATTTCGTATCCTATGGGAGCCGCAGATGGGAAAAAAAGGATATGTAAGTTCTCAACTTGGAGAAGGGGGGGGGCAGAAAAGGAAAGGCGATTTTCATCGAGTTTTAAAAAAGGGCCCTCAAACAAAAGCAATCCCGCGCAAGCAGCCATCAAGAGGGTAAGGGCGAAGGATAGCCGGAATATGGAAGGGCCGAATTACGCAAATAGTCGAGAAAAGAACTTGTTTATAATGAGATTGAAAAAAAAAGGGACGTAGCAAGGGCCAGGAGGTGGCGTTTCGGAGGAGGGGTAGATAAACCATAGCGAAAAGGAAGAGTTGAGGCAATGGGTCAAGGGGGGAGAAACTCCAAAAGAAGGGCTTTACGCATACGAAGCGGACGGCCGGAAGAAGGGACAATGTTACAAGAGGGGGATGACGGGTGTATCAGCCATTGCAACTTTGGTTTTGCAGGGAGGAAAAAGAGGGGGGTTGCACTTCGTCGAGGGGGGCAGAAGGTTCGATAAGTCCGTGAGGACGCATGCAGGAAAATGCCCAGGCGAAGGGAAAGTTCGTAACATAACATGCAGAAAGAACAGGGGGGAGACGGACCAGCGGAATAAAGGAGCAACTTCTTCTTCCTCCACTGGTGACAAAACGCGCGTACTGCCATAAAGCAGAAGGAGAATGGAACGAGAAAAGCTACTTTGGAACAAAAGGCGCTTGTTCGGATGTTGTTGGAAAACGGGGAAACAACGCGAAAAAAACGTTCCCTCTGGAGCCGAGAAGTTAAAGATGAGATGAAAGGAGCCCGACCCTGCCCCGGATTCAATGGTTAAACGGCGTGAACGGCGAGGTAATGGAGACATTGGATAGTGTAGGGGGAGGGGGAATACTTATTCCAAAGATTGACTTAGGAGAAAGGGGGAGGGGAATTTATGGGGATTACCTCGGCAAAGAGAGGAAAAAAGCTTGATAGGGAAAAAGCCCTGGGACCAGGTACAAACAGGAGTTTCAATGATTATTACGGAAGAAGTGTGGACAAAATTGTGCTGAAGTTTCAGTTCATCCTCTTATTCGGTATCGATAAACGAGCAGGAGTATCTAATCATGGTACCCACTTTTTCTTGTGGACTTTGGCCAGGTTCAAACATGGGGAAGAACAGAAGTCCAGGTCTAAATTTTCACATCCTCAGTGAGCAACGCGGAAAAGACGAAGGAAACGCGGGGAGGGAGAAATTGGACATGGCGAAACGAAGAAAGCTTCACATGTATGAGTGGGAAATGGGTCAAGTCTAAGTGAAAGAAGGGTTCTGAAGAATGCGGACAGTACCTCCGGGACGATCCAATAAACTACACGAAGGGATCAGAAGAAAGATAACGAACTTTACAGGCATGATAGGAAAGGAAAAAGTCAGTAAGTTCCACAAACCGTACATCAAAAGGGGGGGTCACGACAGGGGCACCAATTAAAGGTCATGGCAAATGGGGAATGGAAACCGATTCTTATCAAATGGAGAAAAGCCTTCAGAGGGAAAATAGGAAGGGTCCAAACAGGGAGAACAAAAGGAGGGGGGGAAAGGGGGAATCCGCGCGAATTACTTTCCGGGAGGTGGGGCCCGGATCGAGCGAGCCATGGAAACATTTGATAAAAAAAAAAAGTCAAAAGAGGAGAAGGGGTTCATTATGGTCGCTCTCTTTTCAGTTAGGAGGGAGCGGCCGTGAAAAGCTTCGGGACAATTGGCAAAAAGCGTGATTTAAACAAGTAACTTACTTAAAAAGACAAGAAGAAAGAAAGGACTGCGAAAAAAGTACCTGAAAGGTTCGAAATAGAACCCGTAGAACCAAATTTAAAAAGGAATGAATGGGATGGATTATTGATCCGCTGCCTTCAGGGCAGTATTACCGAAAAAGGCGCGAAACTAAAAGTGTCCGCATTTTGCTGAGCCCCAAGGGAAGGAAGAAGAAGTGAGAGGGGGAGAGCAGGAAATCGAAAATGTTATATGATAGGGCTATTGAATGTGAAAAAACGAGGGAGGGAAACGGGTCGAGGGGTCTTTCGGGATGGGGGGCATGGCCTTTACAGGCGGGTCGCACTGGACAGGAAGAGGGGCACGACAAAAAGGGGGTACGCCTCAGATCATTATTGCGCAAGTTTGTGTCTCACGGAGAAAAAAAGGGGCTAAGAAACGGGGGTCAAAATCAGTTCGGAGGAGCGCGTCCTCAAGAAAAAAGTGCGCAGGGGGGAATTGGGGTAAAAGATAGAGATGGACGGTTATCATGGGGACTACGTGAACGAGAGAAAACCTCGACAGGTTGAATCCGAGGAGAAAAAAAAGGCCTCCGGAATCATTGGTAAAGGCGGGGCGGAGGATAATCAGTAGAACAGACAAGGGGGAAAGGACTTCTCAAAATTGATTTCTTCCGCTTATCGTTGACTAACGATATTCGGTGGACGGACATGTGCTGAAACCACGTGTTTGCTTTAGAGAAGGCCAATAAGGGGACGAAGCTTGGACATGCCGAGAAAAAATATGAGTCACTTTCTTGTGAGAAATTTTGCAAAGTTAGGGAGCCAAGGAGGGGGGGAAGAAGGGATCCTCATAAAAATCTGTAAATGACGGAAGGGGGAGAAGAAATATCAGCTAAGGTTAGCCGGACGCTTACCTACAAAAAGAGAGGATGAAGAATTTGAGGGGGAGAGGAGACATGGAAAAATAGGATAGGAAAGGGGGAGAAAGGGAAATGG
>Ga0179591_1376079_pt1 | contig 14936 bp, 15 predicted proteins | sample CZOMad2_1_08_16f_FD_182891 | JGI IMG/M metagenome (GOLD analysis project Ga0179591, IMG submission 182891) | Vadose zone soil fungal communities from Angelo Coast Range Reserve, California, USA - CZOMad2_1_08_16fungal (PacBio error correction) | ecosystem: Environmental > Terrestrial > Soil >...
AAGTGCTATGAACACCGGGGATGTTGGAACTGGAATCTTCGAGTCCTCTTCATAGTCCTCTTCAGGGGAAATCTGGAGATGACTCTCACTGATCTGGGGGCTAGAAGTACAAGGGCGATTACTATTAGTGTACAATGTGGGAGGTGTAATAGGGCGCACCAGCTAAGAGAAGCAAAAAAGTGGAGAAAATCCAAGGGGCCGACAGAGGGGCGCCTCACGTACAGTAGGGGGAGGGGGCATAACTTATCTAGGACTGGTAGAAGCTGCGAAACTCTAAAGAATGGAAACGTGGGCCACCCGGAGAGCGGGACCACCCACTCCCGCTAAGTGCCGAAACCAAAAAGGGATCGGTCACCACGCGCCTAAAATAACTCAGCTCCCGAGAGAACTCCGCGAGGACCTTCTATGAATTCGCCTTCAAATCCCCTAGGATGGGAGGTAAGATAACAACAAGTAGAAACTCTCAAAGAGGGTTCTTGGGACTTAGTAAGAGGTCTTTTCGGAGACGAGTAAGTGGAAAAGACATGAGTGGGGTAGTCGCCGAGTGGATGCCTAAGGGGGATGATTATCTATCATTTCGGAAGATCAACTCGCCAGTGAGGGAACAGACCTCCAAGGGAACCAACTCAAGAGAAATCTGCCTCTCTGAGAGAAGGTCGCACCATGGAGTTCGAAGACAAGGCCAGAGCCAGTCTGATTATCGGATAAGAGGAATGTACCTCCGACACTGGGAAAAGGAGTCCAGAGCGAGGCTCAAACCGGCCGCTGGTAAACGAAACTCGAAGAGGGGGAGCGGAAATCCTTAAAAGCCGCCGACAGGAGCCCAGAGTTAGGGCCCCTGAAAGCTTCGGGGGGGAGCCTCGAGGAATTGCCGATACTGAAACCATCTTCAGCGCCAAGCGAGAAGGATCCGGGTGGCCATCGAAAGCCGGGGGGAACGGCGGAAAGAAGGAAGCCCATGCCAGCGAATTGAAGGAGAGAATCTCTGATTCGGGGATGTAGAAAAACATCTCCGTCGGAGCGCTGCTTTTGAACGGGATGGAGGAGGGGAGAGACAGAGGTAAGAATCGCGAATTTGCCGAAAGTCGCCAGAGGCTGTCGCGAGAAAAAACCCCCTCTCCCGAAACCACCAGCTATCAGAGCACAAATCGCCATTTAGGGGGAGGAAATTTGCGCAAATGTTCGTCAAACGAAATTTGTGGCGAGACATGGGGATTCTTACGGCTGACATTCTCTGGGGTGACGCACTGGACTGGCAACCCAACACACACCGTCAACGGTTGAGAAGGGCATGGGGGGACCCCCCAAGGTGAACAGGGTTCCAAAAAAAAGCAACTTTGTACGTTTGAAATATTCAAACCAGGAGAAACCTAGGACCCTAGCTAACCCGAAAGGAAAACCTCCACGCCAAATCCATGTTGCCGATGTTCTGGAAAAGAAAGGTCCAGGGCGTCAGAAGCCGCTCTCATGGGGAGGGTTCTGACAACGGCGGCGTCAGGGGAAATAAAGAGGACAGTAGCCCGAAAGACGTGGATCCATCTCCGGTTGGGGAACAACTTGATTTCGCGGAGCCACTGAAGGAAGGGTTTCTGGCAGGAGGCAGTTGGCTCTACGGGGATTCTGGAGAGGAGGGGGAAAAGGGGACTAAAGGGTAACCTGAAGTCAAAATGCAACCCATCCGGAAAGAAGTGAAAGGGATTAAAAAAGAGAGTGCCTTCGATCCTGAGAGCAAAACGCGCCTGAAGAAAAGGGGAAAAAGTTAAAAACCGAGACACTCTGATACTCCTAAAGGGGGAGCTTAAACTCAAGAAACGTTTTGCAAAATGGGAAAAAGACGCCTTGGCTTTCTTAGAAGAGACCACTTCGACGAATGGCGCAAAAGCCTAAAAAACTATGAGGAAGGAAAGAAAAGGGGATTCTGCCATTCGTAGAAAAGGGGGTGTGCTGCAGATCCTTAAAAAAGACGGAGTTTTGCACAGGTGCTTGTTTCAGCATCTTCGGGTTGGAGGGGAGGAGTGAGGGGGCTTTGTAAAAGAACGGGGTTCCTTTTTGCCCGCCGTGAAGTCTCCGGCCAGAGCAATTCAGGAGGTCGCCTTCCTCATGTAAGAAGCAGATTTGAAGTGCCCGGAAGGACGGATCGCTTGAGGGAGAGTTCTCTAAAAGAGTGGCTCCAAAGGAAAGAGGGACCCGCAACCCTCCGGGAGCGTGGCTAGGTGGGGGGGAATCAGGGGGATACTCACCTGATAAGGGTGATCGTGAAGTCTATCGGGGGGATGGATTTTATGAGAGATGGAACCAGCATATTTAGAAACCGGGGGGTCTTAAGAGTCAGAAAGAAGCTACCTGAGGGTGGGAGAAGCCAGGCGCGCAGTGTGGCAGGTGCAGACTTTGAACGTAGACTTCTTGTGAAGGATTACTCCTGTGGCAGGATGGTTTGCAGGAGAAACTTACACACAAGGGCCGGGCGAGTGAAGTTACAGGTTTCCCCGTCCCTCGGGAAAAAAGTAACGGGGTGCGTGGGGGGGGGGGGCCAGGCTCGAAAAGGGCCCGTGAAGGGTTGAGTTTCTTCAAAACCAAAGAAAAAAAAGCCCGCCGGCGACAAACGTGGGAACCTAGCAAATGGCTAGGGAAAAGGGATCCTAGGGGGGGGCCTTCTAGAGCGAGGGGGTTCGTGGGGGGTCCACATCCTAAAGGTAAGCCGATGGAAAGTCTTCGAGCTGGACTAACCTTCGCCAACGGAGTGCTGAAGAAAGCGCGGCAAGCGGCGCATACCTAGGGTTCCTTCTGTGGAAAAACGGGATCCCGCCGGCCGTGAAGCTGTCGGAAAGCTCGGGGCCGGGGGCTCTAGTCCTACAATGGAGAAAAATGGCTCTGAAGATGGTCGATCAGGCGCATGCGGGGAAGAGGAGGAAGAAGGGGTGGGGGGGCCTACCAAGAACGATTGTGCTCAGAGTGAGCGAAGGGGAAGGAGCTCTTCGCGGAGGGGCAGGTTCCCGTTCTGGGCAGAAGGATGGACGGAAAAGGAAGGTAAGAGGGGGTTGTCAAAAAAAGAAAATCATCGAGCCATGGGAGAAAAAGATTCGTCTCGAAGCGGTTTCTTGCTGCAACGGGAATGGATGGGCGTCTGGGGATATTTGGGGGAGATTTATGACCGTCGGGACGGACGGAAGATGTCGAGATAGGGCAAAGGATTATGTCTCGCTAAAGAACCGGCGTGCTACAAACTAAGCTACGAGACACAAAGGCAAATGGAGACGAAGCCTTCCTAAGACCGGACGGAGACTATCTTAAGGGTACAACACGTCAAGGAACTGCGGGAAACCTTTCTATAGAAAGTCTAGGGGGGAAATAATGAGGCTTCTGGGAAGTGCTGTCGGTAGGGGGGGAGTAGTCATGGCGGTTGCAGGGGAGGGGAAAATTTGGTGCTGAGTTGCAGGAGGGGGGGGGTCGGGTCTCTGGGTGGAGTGAACTTTTTCCAAGGGACTGCCCTACGTTTCTGGCGAGAACTCAAAGTGAGGGTCTCACCCTTGCCTCTATACTCGAGGGGAAGGGTAGGCTAACTTCATGGCGAGCGTGAGGGGGGAAAGTTGCTTTGTTCTTGTTTTTCTAGGGAGAAAAAGAGAGGATGACGGGGGGCGTACTAGTCAATGGCTCTTGAGACTTGGCGCCGGAGCCCGTCTCAAAGAGGGTGACACGAGTACGACTAGGGAGGTAAAGGCCTATGATCAATAATAAGTTACAAAGGGGAAACAAAAGCCCCAATAAGTTACACCCATTGGAAAAGAGTTCAGAAAGCGGCAATCAAAACGTATCTTTCCCCGGGATGGATCGAGTAGTTGAGAAGGGGAGATGCGGGGAAAAAACCTGATAGAATTTGGGGGGTTTGTAAGCGGGCTCAGGCAGCGAAGGGAACGCGAGGACGGTCTTCAATACTCACGCGGGGGCTTGGTAAAGACGACCTCCATGGGAACCCTCGTCATTCTTGGTCGTGGGGAAGGTCGGGAAACGGGTGTTAAGTATGTTCACATTCCGGAGAAGGAGATTCTGAGAAGGAGAAGTCATTGCAGCCAGTCTTATCAGTCCCCTCCACCGTCCAGGATCTCGTCTGTCCGGGAAAGGGTGGGACTGGTGGCTCAAGTCGGGAGAATGGTTCCCAAGCAAAGCCCTAAGAGACTCACTAATCGAATAACTGGTCACGACTGGCTATTCAAAATGCGAAAAGGCGCTAAAAGGCAGGATGGGACTAACTCTACTCCCTTACCGTTTTTAATGTCTTAAAGAGACGGATGTCGAGGGAGCTAGCAAGTTTGGGCCTCAGAGATCTGGTTCGAGTATTGGGGACCACAAAAAACCCGAATTTTGGGGCTCGAAAAGTCAAAACGTCAGGGGGAGAACTCGGGGAGGCTGGGGGGGGGGTCTGGATAAGTCGAAAGTAGGGGAATAAGAAATGGATTCCTGGCGGGGAGGCGGCCAGGGGTCGAAGGGCAGTTGGTCACCAAGGTTGAGGCCCGTCCCGCTAAAGCAGGGACTCCATACAATCTATCCTAAAAAACGGATGAGGGCGAGAAGATCTTAGGGGACGGGGGAGGGCCCAAAAAAAACTTGGTGAGTGAACCCGAAGGGAAACGTAGAGAAGGGGTCTCCATAAAGGCGAGGCGTATAGGGCCGTCATGTCGGGTTATAAAAGCTGAGGGACGAATGACCCCGCGTTGACGGAGTGAGCACCCATGGGCCGGCTGTGGTTGATTGGAGTCGAGAAGTGTAAAAAAACCCAGCTGAGTGCTCGACGGGTCATGTGTTGTAAAAGCTAATCCACAGCATAAGTCTCTGCGTAGCGCTTTGCTTGACGGGGAGGAAAAACCAGGCGGGGGGAGGATGCTAACTGAAGCGGACCTTTCAATAGTCGCTTGGTAGAAGGCCGAAGAGCTCAGGTAAGGGCATTAGCCTAGGATGTAACCAGTCCCCTAGCTCCCGAAACCTGGAGTGGGGAGCCAGAATCTAAATTATAGGGGATCTCCGGAGGGAGCTTTCGAACATAACCAAGAGTTCCGTAGGGAAAGGGAGAGGGGGGGGTAACCTCAGGTCCGTTTATACGAAAGTAGGGAAATAGAAGTTATCTTCCAGGAGGACTCCCGATTTTAAGCCACGCCTGCTGAGAAGGACCAGGAAAGTCCTAGAAGGAAGCCCGAAGAGAGAAGAAGAAAGAAAAACCTCTCTCCCGAAGGTCCTATTAGTGTAAGTGATTAACGAGGATCGGAGGACGCTAGTTGCGGGAGGGGTGGTAGATCCCAATCTTCCGAGGAGGCCTAGGAAAAAAACTCGTTACTGTCCTCGTTCACTAATCTGCCAAAGGCGCACGTGAGAAAAGGACAATTAACGTAACAATAAAAAACGGACGCGCATCGCCACCTCCGGGAATCCCCCGAAGAGCCAAGAGCCAGAGATGATCCTAAGGGACTGAGGGGTCATAACCAGAGGATATTATCTTACGGTGTGAGCATACAGGGAAAGCCAGAAGGAAGCACCCAACAGAGTTCTCTTCTGGGAGCTCCCTGCAAGGGGGGCTATTCCCCTATGAAAAGTTTCCGAAAACATCACCGCCGGCATAGGGCTAAAGCGCTATGGCACAGCCTTCGAAAAAACTTCAAAAAAAGGGAGCTTGCACGTAAGATAGAAGTAACAAAAATGCCACCGCGCATTCAAGGGAGTTCCGTGGGAAGGAGCTTGTCAAGAGACTTTTTATCCATCTATAAGAAGGAAGGTAGTTCCTCCGGTTTAGGCTTCGCGATCTCTATCATGGGAGGTGGAAGATTCCTGCTAAGATAGGAAAAAGTCCTGACAAAAGCATAAAAAATAAGCCGGTCTCAACAAAAGGAACAAAAGTTCCGACGAAGGACCCTCCGACTCATCTTGGAAAAGGTATGAGAGAGACCCGAAAAGAAAAAAGAAACTCTTCCAATAGGACCCTATTTACAGAAGGCAAGCGCACGGTAAACTTCCTACGAAGTCGATCGTGAAAATGAAGAGGGGGGAGGCGCCCAAGGACCGAAGACTTCCAGCGAACTGAGGAGGATATGCTGGAGAATCATTCTCCACCTGGATCGCCCCCAGGAAGTGGTCGGAAAAGAATAAATCACGCCGCAGAACATCTCCAAGTTCCGCCTCAAAGTGAGGAGAGAGAAAATAGTGAGGAGAAAATGCCCCATCTCAGAGATGGCGCGTCGTTCGAAAGGAGGCGACTGGCATTCGAAGGGCCAGGGAGCTCTCTCAAGAAAAAACTTTCCGCTCATCACAAGCCCCTCGCAGAGAAGAAAGGTCCGAGCACCATAAAATGAGGAGTTTCAAAGTGGGAAAAAAAAGCCTTTGAAAGGGAATACTAGGGGGATGGTGCCAGGAGACACTATCACCTCAAAAGGCTTGTTTTTAAAAGGCGACTGGGGGGAAAGAAACAGAAAAGGGGACGAGGAAAGAGGGGAACACCTGTGTGGGGGGAACCCTGAGGGAAAAATGCCTGGGGAAAGGGACTCATTAATTAAAAACACCGGGCGGAAAACTCAAGACACCGGATAACCTTGGGAAAAAAAATCCTGGAGTTCTCTATTTGATTCTCCCCACGGGGGCTAGGAGAATGTGGTTCAGAGCGGGCGAGGGAACTCGTTGAAGAGTCCCTCGACCTGTCAAGCGCTGTGGAGACCAGGGGCAATGGCGGAGGAAGTACGCTAAGGCGAAGAAAAATCCGAAAAGTAGGCGGGTTCTGGAAAGCTGGCAGTTGGCAGGTGGCTGCTGAGAAGGGAGGCCTCCGAAGAGATCGTCTCTCAAGGAAGCCATCTGAGGAATATTAAGGAGAAGAATTTCCTTTCGGGGGAGCCGTAGCCCTAAGGGCGGGAGATTTTAAGGGGACAAAACATCCTAAGAGATGAACGGAAAGAGAAGCCTCGTAAACTCACTCCGTGAAGTGTTTCAAACTTTAGCAGCCTTGGCCTTGCCGTATAAAGAGTCGACGAGGGAAGGGAGATAGAATATGAGAAAAAAAACAAAAAAAGGAGATATATAATAAGGGAGGGCGCCATTCGCTAAATCGGGGGCAGATCCGGCCAAAGGGGGGTCAAACACGCTTCAAAAGTCTGGATACGGGGGGGTCTTTTCGGAGATTGGGGGGTTTTCAACGGGGTGAGGTTTTGATCCCCTCCGGTGGTCGTCTCTCTTGAAAGGGAAAATTAGGCTGTTGGACTCTCCACCGAAAAAAATGAATCGGAGCTCAGAGAATGTCTCTTCCGGTAGGTCCTCTTTAACTTGGAACAACTGAGGAGAACCAACTGCAAACAGGAATCTTAGCTTTTTCTGGGCAAACTCCAGGCTCGTCTCAAGATCGCCAATTTCTTGGGGGAAAACGCTTCCACGGTAGGGGTACACTTCGCATAGAGAAGAAAATCCCTTCGAGGCAGAATAATAGCGCATAGCACATCAGACCATGGCAAGAAGTCCAGGCCTCCCGGTCTGGAGATCTTGGCTAAATTTATAGAAGGTGGTTATGTAGGGGGGCAGGCAGGCTAACCCTTAGAAGAAATGTGGGGTCAAAATCTGAAGGGAACCCCGGTTAAAAGTGTCTTTCCCCAAGGCCAAGGAAATCGATTAAAAGAGGGTCGTTGGGCCAGGAGGGTCCAAACCCAGCGGTCCGGTCCAGACGTGCTTCAGAAGGGAGAACCCATGGGGAAATAACCAAGATTCGAGGCTCAAGAAGGAAATCCAATCACGCACGCGATGCGACTATCAGAGGAGAAGTAAAGATTTTTCTTGCTGGGGAGACATCCTCCGGGGGGAGGTAGCAGGGGGAAGGGGTTTAGAACTGGAACGTAAAAGGATAAATCTCCAATGAAAAAAATTCGCTTTAAAAACGGGGCATAAGGTTTTCAGGAGAGGAGGACTTCTGGTTAATTCAGAGGTAGTCCGAGAAAATGAAACTGGCTTATTTTTTTCGGTCGCCGTGGTGCAAGGGGTTGTTTTCACGAAAAGAACGGACGAGAGGTTTGCTCTAAGGGCTCATCAGAGGAAGTTCGTGGGCGTGTTTTCCTTGTCAAACGCTAAAAAAAAGAGCTGCGGAGAAGAGCAGAGTCGCGGGTTTCAAAAAGGGTGCGCGCTTAGGATTACGAAAAAAAGTGGACGCGAGCGGGAGGGACAGGGCCAAATCAGAACTCTAGGCTAACCAAGTTTCCGGAGGGGTGCTGCTGACTGCTGGGGGGCTAAATGAGGCGAGGTGTCTTTGGGAGGAGGGGAGGACCTTCTTTGGACAGAGGACGATTTTCGAAGGACGAGCAGGAAGAGGGCAAGGGGAAGTGATCTAAAAGATCACCGGAGGATACCTCGAGGGAAAAAAGAAACCACCGGTCATTTCTACTCCTGTAATCAGAGGGGGACCAGGAATCCAAAAGGCTCTCCAAAGTGTCCCTTGGAAAAACTGCTAATCTTCCGGAATGGTACTCAGTTGGTTTCAGTGCTGATTTAGGGGGGGTCTGGACCCGGCGGGCCTTCTTGGGGATATTCGTCAATTGGGGGAAGAGAGAGGAGAGAATTCAATGGCTTCTTGTGGGCTTGGAGAGAGGATGCGTGGTGGGGGGGGGGCTCTCCATTTGGGGAGGGAGGTTCGACGGAAAGAGGAGCACCCGGCTATCGGAGGATAGAAAAGTCAGTTATCTAAGAGGAGGTCGAGTCTGGGGGGGGTTGCTCTGCGGGGGATGGGGGACGGGAAGAAATGTCTCGCTTGGGGGGGACTATCTTCCTCTGTCCTTTTGGGGGACTCTTCCTCATGGAATCTGTTTAATCTAAAAAGGGGACGAGTCAGAGTAGTACTATAAGGGCTCTTCTATTACGATGTTACCCCAAAAAAGGGTTTACACCGACCAAAAGAAACCCATCCAGATAAGAGGGACACGACGTCAAGCAACGAAAACTTCGTTCTCTAGTGAAGGGCGGAAAATGCACAGGGGGCTAAAAAGAAACCCACAGAGGAAGGTGACGACCTGCGGGGTGTTCCACTCAATAAGCGCCGTCATTAATTCCAGAGATGGGAGACCACCGAAATGCGAAAACAACTCGAAAACGAGGACTGGTCCTCAAAAATTCTTTCTTTTTGAGGTGGTTCGAAGAGGCCGTTCCGGTATAGGACACCACAGGATATTAGGGAAGAAATCGGGGGCTCCAGGGGGGGGCAGGAAAAAAAGGATCGGGGGATGGGAGGTCATTCCTGCAGGACCCATTATTTTTTGGGGGGTAAGGAAAGTAGTAGGAAATCAGTTCCAACTACTAATTGAACTCCTCCGAGAAAATCAGAATGAGGTTATCACTAAAAGTTAGAAGGTAGAAGTCAGGCCGATCTAAAACTCATCTACTCACTGGGGATTACCCTTAAAGGGTGGATTTACAAAAACCTGCGGGGGGAACTTAAAGAGATCCTAAAAGTAAGGGGAGGGAATTATTAACTACCAATCCGGAACTCCTTCCTGCAGTAAAAAAAAAGAAAACTAAGGGGGGAGGGGGGAGGTCTTTTTGTAACTTGATGAGTCCTTATAATTAAACCTTCCTTTCTGAAGGGGGGGGGGAGAGGGTCACGGGGGGGCGTGAGGATTTCCTTTAGGGGGGAATTTTCACCAATTCTCCCGGGGGGCAAACTGGGGGAACAGGAAATCTAAAGAGGGTAAGAATCTAAAAACAACAAAGGGGGGGGGGGCAATATATAACTACATTATTGGTGGCGTGTATCAATAAGTGCCAAGGGGAGGACCCCAAGGTTTTTTGGTGCCAACCCCGCCCAAAACCACGAAAACGTCGGGCAGAAACAACTTGCCAGACAACACCCGAGGCTCTTCTTTCTGTGAGCCACCGTCAAAAGGGACGTTAAAAGGAATCCAGGGGCGGGGCCTTGGGGGGGGGGGGATTTATATTATCAGTGGAAGTGCCTTGGGGTTTTGGATCGAGAAGGTAAGGGGAGGATGGGGTGAAGATCTGGAGGAAAAAGAAGGGGCCTCTTCGTCAGGGGTTTGTCCGACAGAAAGCCAACCCTAAAGGGACGGAAGTGGCGTCAGAGTAGCTGGAAGGCAAGTTGGGGAAAGACCGTCGTTTATCAAGGTAGTCGCTTCTGAGGGAGAAAAGGGGTCGGAAAAATCTACTAGGAAGGTGGAGGGAGCGTCTCCACAAATCATCATGGCTGCGAAGGCTTAGAATGCAGGGGATTTAAAAGGAAGCAGCAGCAACTTCCCAAAAAAGGACGAAAAAAATATCTCCCGACGATTTGCCCATAGGGTAGCCTGAAACGGTAAGGCACGAAAGAATGGGGACCGGACTCTTTGGGAAGGCAGTTTCAGGCGTATTTTGATACTAAAGCAGCCATCTCTGGCAAGAGTCCGGGGGAAACCCTCCGAGTTCCCTTAAGAGAAAGGGGTCCCGCCTCGACAGCGCGCGCAAGAGAAATCTAGCCCTGAAAAGAGTGTGTGCGGACTATGATCTGGGGGGGAATAGGCCTGGGAATTAGTAGTACATAAAAAGTTCCTCGACTACGTCCTCAAGCGCTCAGGGGATTCTAGTAGCCGAGGTCACGGAGGCGTCACTAGGAGAGGGGAGTGAACTATTACTATTTACCTTCAAAATTCCAAAACCTGAGAGGAGAATCAAATGCGAAGAAAGGGCCCCTCTCAAAGGAACATACCTCCTTCCTCATAAAAGAAGATACGTAGGAGGGAGGCCTTTCAGGGGATCACAAGGAAAGATCAATCCATCGCTAGGGACGTTCCGAGGACTCGAGGCGGAGACGAGGGGTCGAAAAAAACCCACATGAGTTCATTCACCGGCATCTGAAATAGACTCCAAGGAAGAAGCAAGTTAGATTCTCAAAGAGAGAGAAGAAAAAGAGGAACCTAAGGGAATCAGGCCGAGGCTCAATGCCACCTCTCCTGCAAAGGTTCTGTTTACTAAAAAGAGGGGAAGAGTATTGGAGAAAAAGAGGTACAGGGACGTCCCGAAAAGTAGCCGCCGGGGAAAGTCGTGGGGCGAGCGCGAAGGGGGGCCCGGAATGACGCTTTAAACAGAAAGATCAGGTCATAGATCATCAGGAGAAGCAAAAGAACCTCACAAGTCCAAAGTCGCTCATTCCAGAAAGAAGGGTGCAAAGAGGATATGTGAGAACTTAAAAGCTCTATGCCGCCACGGATCTCTTCCACGGAAGATCGTCAAAAGGGCCGAAAAGGGAGATGCCAAGGAGTAAAGGGACCTCCGACTCAGGCTCCCATCTTATCTCGGGTTATTCCCTTAGAAGAGGAGGATCTCTTAGGGAGGAGGGTCTTGCCTATGTCACTACAAGGGAAAAAAAAACTCTTCTTTTAGACATGGAAAATAATACTCCTTTGGGTAATCTAAGATCCAAAGAGAAGCTTAATTCTTCTCCAAAAGTAGAGGGGATCTATTCCATCTTCAAGGGAGCGAGGGAAGAAACTTCGCATGTCTCGAGGGGCCGTGACAGGACGTCTAATGGGGGGGAGAGATTCCTGTTACTCGCACCTCCGATCTCCAAAGCACAGCGGTGAACGCTAAGCGCAGATAAAGATTCAGGTGGATTCCACGTGTTCAAAGGTAGGGCCTCGACGTGGGAGGTCTGGTAGGACAAATATAACACACGCTGGAAGAAAAATTGTGGGAAAAAATGTCAAAAAAGACACCCCTTCAAGGTTAACATCGGGGAGAACGCGGAAGAGAGAACGTGGAAATACTGAGGAAGTGGTAATTTTGACGCATGAATTCAACCATCATTCCCGGGGGGATTGCCTCTTAGCAAAAGAATAACCAAGGGCCCGCCCCCGGGAGGAACCGCCGCCAAAGAAAGGGACACTATTTAGTTCTCCACTCTAAGGGGGGTAGAGGCAGAGAACACAGAGAGAGTTGGGGAGGGGAGGCTAAAAAAAAGAAATCCATAAAAAAAGAGAGGCTTTAAGCGTGAGAAAGAAGGACATTTCGATCAGGGAAGCAGGGAGGTTAGAAGAGGCTCAAAGAAAGTAAGGAAAAAGAGGGGCTGGGTCAGGGGGTCGGCAGCTTCTTGGTCTGGCTGAGAAGTGCCCCGAGGACTATAAAGGAGAAAGGGGGGAAAGATCGCGATCAATGACATATGCGCCGGAACCGCGGAAAAAAAAGCCGATCCGAGCCGGAGAAAAAAGGACTAGCTTCGGTTCAAGAACCCCTTTTCAAAGGGAAGAAAAAGAAAGCACGACGAACTGCGGACGCCGCGGTAAAGGGAGGTGGGTCAAAACTAGGCCTTGGGGCTGGAGACCCTCCAACTCTTTCGACAGGGGGGGGGGGGCCCCGGTTCGACAAAAAACAGATCAAAAAAAAAAACGGGAATCCTTGGAGAAAAAGTCGAAATCGTTGGGGGGAGGGGACTTCCAGCAAAGGAGGATGTTTTGCACATTTTGGAAAAAAAGGGGTCCAAGGGAGGGGCTGTGCGGAAAAGGGGTGCAACGGTGCAAAAGGGGTTCCTTTGGTTAGCCCAAGGTCGTGAAAGGGGAAGGGGGGCTCGCCAGGCCCGCCCAGCGCAGATGTAGAAAGAAAGCTCGCGGGGAAAAAGAGTCCTCGTTTAACGTTGAAACCACATCCACTAAGGGAAGCCCGCGGCCAGAAGTACGTCGGAGGCTAGGAGAAAACTAAAGACAGGATCTCCAAAAGGGGGGGAGGGGTTCTCAAGTTCCAGCGCGAAGGGAGGAAGGGAGGGGAATCCGCCCGCGCGACGGAAAACTCGCGGATGGAGGCAAGAAAAAAATCGAAAAGAAATACTTAGAAAAGTCTTTGGAGGGTGGGGCGGTACCGGAAGAAAGGGGGTCGTTCTCCGGGGAAGCGTAAGCTAGACGGTGGTTGAGAGGAACCCTTAAACACGTCCTTTGGGAAGATCGGAGTTCCCCGGGGAATGAAACCCGGGAGCCACATTGGGAACTAAAGAAAGGGGGGTGGTGGGGGGGAAATGAAGGAAAAACAATTCTGCCTTGCCGAGCTTGGGCGTCATTAGCAGAATCACAAGGAGAGAACGGAGGTGGAAAAAGTGAAAACTTCAAGCAAGATGTTTGGTGAGCGAAGTGCAGACGATCCTCTGTTCTCGTGGAGAGGGGCGGAGAAGATGCGAGTACGAAGGGAGAAAAGCTTTACGACCAAAAAACACTCGCATCCAAAAAAGGACTCCCGAAAAGCCGTCATATTTGGTGGGTAGAAGTGATCTTTCGACGGAAAAAAGCAACAAAAGAAATTTGTTGGAGCTCTGCGGAAGAAGGGTTCGCTCACCCGGGGTAAAGGGATTGGTACGACAATGGCTCCAAGAAGGGGGGGGAAGAGGGGGGGGGAAGATGGGGGGTCATGACGGAGAGGCAGCGGGGAAAAAGGGTCCTACCAACGAAGAAGAAATCTACGGGAAGGATCAGTGACTTTTCAAAAAAGGGGCGGAGTGGCAGGAAGCTGAGGAAAGGAACGGGAACCATATGAAGGGCGGGCGGAAAGAAATCTCATGCCAGGGAAACATAATTAAAATCGGGGAAAGGGTCGGGAAATGGTTGGGGGTGCAAAGAAATGAAAAGAGGTAGGGGGGGGGAAGGGTTATTACCTTCGGCCGGAGTGGACTATTTAAGCAAGAAGGGAAGGGGGAAGAAGAAAGGGGTAAATCACCGGAAAAAACATGCCACTCTAAAGACTCTCAACCCCCTAAAGAAGATTGAAGCGGAAGAAGAACTTGGACGCCTCCGTCAGAAAGAACTTGGAAGACTCCGTGAGAACTGGAAAGAGCGTTTTTCAGTCCCTTGCTAGGGAGAGTGGGAGATCAGGGGTGGTAGAGGGGGGGGTGAACTTCTCGCTTGGAAGTCTTTGAGGGTTATGTATGAGATTCTTAAGAGAAGCGGGGAACTATCGTTTGGTCTTAGGGACTCTTGAAGATCTAGTTTCCCAATTTTCTCGCTACCTGTCTTCTCGAGACTCACGTGGAGACACGGACATGCCTCCTAGTTCTTTTTGCAAAGGGAAATTTACATTTGATGAAAATGGCTTCCAGAGGGGAGGGCGCGGGATGCGGGCGGGGAGGGGGGACTCGGAAGTTTCCGTCTTCCCGGGAGGGAGGGGTACTCGTCCTCTTTCAATTGGTCGCCTTCGAGGGGGAGGGAACGAGGAACGGAGACGACGAGGGAGAAAGACGATGGAAAAAAAGGAAAAACTTGACCCGCCACGCCCCATCCCCTAGCTTTCAAAACAACATGCTATCCTCGGAAAAACGAAGGCTGCAAAACCTTCGGGGAAAAAAAGTCGGTAAAAAGAACTTTCACAAAGAGGGTCTTATACCTCTCGCCTTGTTGGGGGGGGTTGAAGGGCGCTCCTAAAGTCATTAATCCGCCCGCGATGGATGGTCGTCTCAACAAAAACGAACTAGATGTCCACCCGAGAAACAGAAGGGTTATGTGGGGAAACCGCTGACTCGGTAACCATCATTCGTGGGAAAAGCGAGAGGAGAAAAGGGGATTCAGGGGAAAGAAAAGGGTAGGGAAAGATTTGGCTGATCTGGGGGCCCTCATGCATTCTCACCTCTGGGAAAAGAGGAGGGATTGGGTCGAGGCGAATCATGGAAAAAGACTAATCATACCTGCACCGACTCCTTAGTTCGAAAGGGGACGGAAGAAGCGAAAACTGATGCGAAGGGGGGACGCAGCGAACTCACGATGGTGGACCCCGGTTTTTATTGATGCGAGGACAAAAGATCGACAGGAGGGAATCACGAGAGCCACTCAGACAAGGGGCTTTCAGGATTCCGAAGTCAAACAAAAAGTTCTCAAGTCAAAACGGGGGAGGGGGAAAAGCTTTTCATCGGCGGAACAGGGAAGATTGGGTCGCCAGAGGGGGGGGCCTGCTCGGTCGACCGAAGGGGAAAAGCG